>Ga0307489_10001586_pt1 | contig 15034 bp, 22 predicted proteins | sample SB12metaG_FD_202247 | JGI IMG/M metagenome (GOLD analysis project Ga0307489, IMG submission 202247) | Sea-ice brine microbial communities from Beaufort Sea near Barrow, Alaska, United States - SB 1.2 | ecosystem: Environmental > Aquatic > Marine > Coastal | place: USA: Alaska | collected... | reverse complement strand
GAGGTGGAGGCCACGCGCGCGGCGGCGGCGGCGGCAGCGGCGGGCGCGGGCGGCACCCTCTCCCTCGGCGGCGGAGGCGAGGTCGGCAACGGCGGCACAGGGCGAAGACGCGGGCTGGCGGCAGAGACCGTGCCTCAAAAGAAACCCACGTTCGGCATCGCCCCCGCCACTCCCGTCGCCGCTCCCACCTCCTCCACTACCGCCGCCGTCGCCGCCGCCGAATCATCATCGCACAGCACCACCCGCTCGGCGCCGGAGAAGCCGCTGCTTATCACCAAGGGAATCTCCGCTTTTACACAGCAACACCAAGAACGGGTAGGGATAGATGGATAATTCCCGCCACGTCGTCCACTACATTTCTGGACACGGGGTCCTGGGCGAAAGCCTGACGCCTCCTTAAACGCGCAGAAGCGTCTCTGTCTCTCTCGCTTATTCCATTTCTCACTCGTACACGGCACATACAGACCCTCGTTTCTTGTATGAACTTGCATCATCTGACGCGGCGAGCTTCACTTATCATGCCCTACCAACGGGGCGGCGGCGGCGGCGGCGGGGTGGCGGCGAGCACGACGACACACAAGCGGTGCCGCATGTGCGGCAACGTGTGCCACATCCGTATGTCGAGCTGCAGCAGCTGCTGCCTGCCGCTGATGGAGGCGGGGTCGTGGGAGCCCGCGCACATGCCGCGCCCCGGCGGAGGGCCCGGCGGCGCTGAGTATGGCGAGGACAGCAGCAGCAGCGATAGCGACGGCGGCGACGGCGGCAGCGACGCAGAGGACAGCAGGATCGGCGCTGCGCAGGGTATAAGCAACCCTTCCACTGTGGCTGCCGATGAAGCCACCTCCGCAGCCATCCCCACCCCCTCCCCCACCGCCACCCCCACTGCCGCCCCCACCACTGCCGCTACAGCCGCCGTCACCAACATTCCCGCCGCCGCCGCCGCCACCACCACTGGGGGGGAATCGGGATCGTCGACCGCCGACGCCGCGATGGAACGGCGCCGCCAGGAGCGCCGTCAGCGCGCCGAGCGCCAAGGCGTGTCCAAGGCGGCTCCCGCACCGCTGGCGAGCGAGAAGCCCGGAGACGCGGCGGCGGCGGTGGCGGCCGGCGGTGGCGGCACCAGTGCGCTCTCGAAGGCTCGCATGGCTCGCAGCAAGCGTGCTGGCACGGACAGCATCCCATCGGTAGACGCCACTTCCACCACCACGGCCCCGGCCCCAGACACCGTCGCCGCGACCCCGCCCCCAGACAGCCCGGCCCCAGACGCATCAGCCCCGGACGAAACGGCCGATGCTTTCCGCCGCGAGGTGATTGCTCTTCAGCACCGAGTGACAAACGCTTCTCTTACTCCCTCATCTGCTGATGCCACCGATGACGCCAGTGGCGCACCCGCCGCTGCCCCGTGGTGGGAGGAGTGGCTGGGAGCCGACAAGCTGGCGCCCCCCGCGCACCCCCGGGGCTTCGACCCCACCCTGGCCGCCGCGTACAAAGCCCTTCGGCATGGACAATCAAATTATTGCCCGCCACGTCATGGACACGCATCTTATTCACTCCCTTGTGCTGACTTACGTGGCATCCGATGACGTGGTGGACAATGTTCTTCCAGGCCCTATGGTTACTCGGACACGCATTGTGTGGTTACTCAGGCATGCATTGTGCATTGTGGCGGAATGAGGACCTACTTATGATAAACGCATAGACGTTGAACCCCATCTAGTTTTCAAATGAAACGAGTAAGTCTACCGGGCCCTACCCCGCGGCTAGCCCCCGGCAGCGGCGAGGACGCCATCCGCACCGCCTACCGGCGCCGCCTGCTGGTGAAGCACCCTGACGCGGGCGGCACACCTAAGGAGCTGGCCGCCGTGCACGCCGCGTACGATGCACTTTCCGCCGACGCGTGGCGCCACGACGAAGGTGAGGCCTGCCAGATATTGATAGCCACGACATAGGATGCCATTCGAGTGGGCAGCGACTGACGCGGGCATGGCAGATATTGCTCGCCGCATTAGGAGATGCCATCGGACTCAAGAAACGAGGTTTCATAATGCGTTTGATGACGTGGCAGGCAGTTTCTGGCTGGCCGTAGATGATGGCGCCGCCGCGTTGCGGAAGGAGGTGGAGGCGCGGCTCGCGGCGGGGGGAGGGGAGGCGCGGCGCGTGGCGGGGGAAGGAGAGGAGCAGCGCGCGGCGGGGCACACCGCGGGCCAACAGTCGCCCCCCCGGATCTTCGTGTCAGTGGTGGTGTACCGCGACCCGGAGGCGCAGCACACGCTCAAGGACATGTTCGACAAAGCGAGTCACCCGCAGCGGGTCTTCGCCGGCGTGGTGTGGCAGTACAAGGTGGCGGAACCCAAACCGTCGGAGGATGTGAACCGGCTCCACGGCGAAGTGAACATGCTGACTCGCATGGTGGAGGCGGAGGGGGGCAAGATCACGGACCCGGTCGAGCAGGACAAGTACCTCCGGTAGGGATGAGCGAAGGTCCGCCCGCCGCGTCATGAGACGCTTCCGCCTCCACGTGTATATGGAGGCCTCAGGCTTTCGCCCTGCCCCCCGTGCCCGCCACGTCATCCATCGCGTCATTGACCTTCAGTTCCAGACGTGGCGAGCCCGACTCACGTGGCCCTATCCAACGGAAGATGAAGGTGCACCAGCTAGACGCGCAGCGCGAGTGCGACGCAAAGGAAATCGAGCAACACGGGAAAGCCAACGTCAACGCTGACGACGCTCAACTCCGCAAGGCCGAAGGGGGCAACATCAAAGGTGACAAAGCCGCCGCCGCCGCTGCGAGCCAGGGTTTCATCGCCGCCAAGAACTTTGCCGGTGTGAAGCCTGGGTACTACTTCAAGAAAGGGGCGAAGGGCCTTGGCTACTATGAGGACAACCTCAACTCACAGCCGCCGCCACCAGCCAAGGAACTCACCCCGCCCGCTACCCCCGCCGCCGCCGCTGCCGCCGCCGCCGCTGACGCAGCCGCCGCCGCCGCCGCCGCATCTGCGTGGGCTTGGAGCGACCACGTGCGCGAAACCCACAAGGCGGGGCTGTGCTACTTGAAACCCGTGTTGGAACTTAAACGCGCCTGGAGTCAGCGCATTTAGAACGAAAATACGATAATGCTCAAGTTGCGCCATCGATTCCACTTGCGTTCCTACAACACGGCGTGGAGCGGCGCGGAGGGCCCGTGCCACGCGCGGCACCTGGCGCAGCGGCTGTGGGGCGGCGAGGAGTACTGCCTTCAGATCGATGCCAGGCAGGGGGTCTGTTGAGGACAATCACTGGACCGAAGTTGGATAGGCGAAGTGAGTCCGCCCGCCTGTATGAGCATTCACGCTGAATGTACCCGGTAAGTCATGCGCCGATCTCGGTTCGAGGACTTGTTCTTAATGACCCTCCTGCAAGGGCGAGGTTCGACAAAGGATGGGATGACACCCTCATCGAGAAGCTTCTCAAATGCGGCGACAGGGACCTCGGCGCCGGCGGCGACAACGGCGACGGCGGCGGCGGCGGCGGCGGTGGGGAAGTCAGGGCCGTGCTCACAGGGTACCCTCTGGGTTACCGCATGTCCGAGGTGGCGGTGAAGGGGGGTGAGGAGGGCCTGGACACAGTGGGATACCTCCCCATGTACGGCGGTGACATGAAGAAAAAGAACAAGGACGATGCAGCTGATGCCGATGCCAGTGCCGATGCCGTGGAAGCGGATGACAATGGCGGCGACGGGGGCTCCGCGGCGACTGTGGCCGCCGTGGCCGCGCACAGCTTCGGCCGGCGGTAGAGCCTGGTGAATCTGCTCGCCACGTCATAAGGTGGCATTTGACTCAATAAACGAAGGTTCGTAGTGTGTTGCATGACGTGGCGAGCGTTGTCTGGCAGGCCCTAGGTGGCGGCTGTGCCACCCCGCCGCCGTGCGCCTCGCCGCCCCCCCCGCCGCCCCCCTCCCTACGCTGCTGCCCAACCCCTCCTTCGTCTTCGCGCCGTCCGCCGCACTGCTTCGCGACTGTCCGGCCGACCCCCATGCGCCCTTCCTATACCTCGGGTGAGATCTGATATCCATCCACTGCTGCTGATTGATACCAAACAATACAGCCATTTTCAGACAAAGCGCTCCGTTTGAAACCAAAGTGTTTGGTTTGAAACTGGACCTTGACTCCAGGGAGGAGGTGAGCACGGCGGCGCGGCTGTGGACCCGCGGCTGGGACCTCTTCTTGCCCACTCGGTCAGGCCACCACCTCAGTATAAACCCTTCTTTCATGCTGTATGCTCACGGCGTGCCCGTCCTACTCCTCCTACTCCTCCTCCTCCTCCTCCTCTTCCTCCATCTTCTCCACCTCAGCCAGGATACGACTGCAAAGAAACACACATGAGGTCGCATCGTTATTAGCTGGCCCGCTTCGGCAGAATATGCTCGCCACGTAGCTTATCTGATTTGACACCCTGGTTTCTTGAGTCGAAAGTCCACCATGCGATGTGGCGAGCGTGTTCTGTCTGGCCCTTCCCCCAGGTGCCCGCTTCGGGTGTGTTATGATCCGCGTCACCGGCGGAGCGAATTGACGGAGGATCGGCGGAGCGGCCAGATGCTGTACGCAGCGGACGGGGACGCGGGGGGCGGCCCGCCGGATCAAGTGGAGGAGCGTTATTGCCTCAACCTTCAGTCGCAGCGCCGGGTGCTGCAGCTGCTTGATTCTCCCGACCCTGACTCGGCGACGGCCAATCAGGAGGACGCCGTGGTGTTCACCGGCCAATGGGGTCTCGGGAACGTCAGGGGGGCGGCGGAGTTTCGCGAGCACATCGGGCTGGACTTTGAGGCAGGGATGGGCATATAATGCAACGATGCCTACTATGCCATGTCATCCTTCACGCTGTAAACCCTCATATGTTTCCCTCCTGACCACTGTCATAGTGTACCGGCACTTGTTTCAAAACACGGGCACTGTTTTCCAGTGGTAGTGAGTTAAATGGCATCATATGACGTGGCGAGCATGATTGACCCAGCCCTACTTTGAGGAGCGGAAGGTATCGCAGCGGGCTCGGTCGGCCGGACTGCCGGCCGGCATGCTGCTATGGAACTACAACACGCTGGGTCGGAAAGAGAAGGATGTGATGATCGCGGACGACGGGCTGCCGCTGCGATGGCGCGGGGGCTCCGCGCTTGACAGCTACCAGGTGGTGGGGCCGCCGGAGGGCGTCGGGATCCACGGCCAGTGACGTGAAACTTCGTGGGCTGGCGCTGCGGTGGCGCGGTGGCGCGGCGATTGAGAACTACCAGGTAGCGGGGCCGCCGGAGGGCGTCGGGGTGCACGGCCAGTGACAGTGACGGCGGGATCGGGGGCGGCCGCCGGATGGCCTAGGGCCGCACAGCCTGAGACGCCAAGTGGCGAGGCGGCGGGGGGGGGACTGGGCCGCCGCAGTGGATCGGGCTGCACGCGCGTTGACGCCAGACGGGGGCGACGCTAGTGTTGATGTAAACAATTCCTAAATATAAGACTACGAGCAAGTTTTATATAAGACTACGAGCAAGTTTCCCAAAGCTAGGGGGGCGACAGCGTAAACAGGGACACGCGCACAGAGCTAGAAGGGCTCTCATCACCTACATAGTAACTTAACTAACGTTTATTGATCACCAAGCGTCACTGGTCCAGCCTTGAGACCAACGTTCATCGATCCTCAAGGCGCTCATGTGGTGAGCATTAACATAATCATCCCCATCAGCCATTTTTAAGCGGACATATTACGTCAGCTTCTATTGAGCTTTCTTGCCCGATTTCTTGGCACTCTTGGACCCACCGCCGGACACCACCTTGGCCACTGATTGGATGATCATCCCGGACCAGTAGATGTTGAGCATGAACGGGATGGGCACCGAGCGCCAAGGCCAAGTATCGAATGCGAGGTCATCAGTATCGAATCCGAGGTGTTTGGTATCAAATATGTGGTGTTTGGTATCAGCTGTGAGGTCTGGAAATCAAAATGCTGAGTGGTACGGCAGTAGAAAAGGAGTGAGTGAGTGAAGTTGGGCCATGCCGTGCACTGCGCCAGGGTGGCCTGCCAGGCGGGCACCGCGCCCCAGTCCGCCCCCACCAGACTCCGCACCACGATGTAGGAACGCAAGTTCAAAGTGAAAGAAAACTTGGTAAGCAGTTTGTCAATTTGTAGTTTTAAGCGCGGAAACAAGGCGCTTTGTACATAGAATTCAAGACTTGCACCAGCGCACCATGTCCGGCATGACGAAGATGCGGGCGACGAAGAAGGTGGCCACGAAGGACAGCTGCACGACCCAGCCCAGCGGCGAGTTGATGGTCCGCAGCGTCAGCATGGCGCCGCGCAGGCCCAGAAACAGGCTCGACGCCTCCGACGCCACCAAGTAAGGCCCTGTACCATCGGGAGGTTTACGGTTTAGGGTTTAGGATTTAGACTTTAGGGTTTAGCCTGAACCCTAAACCCGCATCATCCACGTCAGTATGGGCAAGTCGCCTAACACAACACCACTCGATATGGTCACTCTACCGAAGGGAGGGCGCGGCATCATCCACGTCAGTTATGGTCAAGTGACCTAACCCGACACCGCTCAATATGGTCACTTCACCAAAGGGCAGCGGGCCTGACCACGAACCAGTTGACGAAGTACACGAAGCTGTTGTGGAAGATGGCGACGGGCCAGAACAGCATGCTCAGCACATGGTGCCGCGCGCCAGGGCCGCAACCGCAGAGGGTTTAGGGTTTTAGGGTTTAGGGTTTAGGGTTTAGGGTTAGGGTTCAGGGTTTGGGTTTCAGGGCACTCATGCTCCCGCTCCAGCTTTCATCTGACACTCACGCTCCCGCTCCCGCTCTCATCTCACGCCCACTCTCACGCTCACTCACACATCCCGCCACCAAACACCAAACAAACACACTTGCATCAGTTTTGGATTGGTACTCGCAGTGACCAATCGGTTTCCGCGTTGCCCCACCAGATATACAGGTGGAACATCATCATCCCGTTGGCCTTCACAGACATGTTGTACTGGAGCAACATCGCCGCCAGGTCGAAGGCCGTGCAAGAGGGTCACTGAGACCAAGCAATCGGACCGCGATCGGAACACGACTTACAGGTAGGTACCTTCAGGGTGAATGCACATGTACGCATACAGACGCGCGGACTCGGTGCATCGGAACACAGCGTCGGTCGAGTGCGTGTTGTCAATGTCAATGACCCCCCCCGCCATGTAGCCCACGGTGGCCGCGCACCCGAGCGCGGAGGCGGGGTGCCTGGGCTCCACAAGCATCGCGAACTTGCCATTGGCGGCCAGCGGCGGCGTGCGCGTCAGGGCGGGGTACACCAGGAACGGCGCCAGGAGGCCGTTCAGTGCCATGTTCGGCGCGAACTGGATGTTGTATTTGTCCTTCTCTGACAGTTTGTCCTGTACGGGAAGGGGCAGGGAGGGTGGGACGGGTTCACTCTCGAGCGCCAGTTGGAGGCGGAGGATAAATAACGCTCGCCACGTCATATGATGACACTTACTCAATGTAAACACGTAGTGGATGCCGTGGCGAGCACCGGTACGCTATGTGGTGGATGACGCGGCGAGCACCAGCATGCTACGTGGTGGATGACGTGGCGAGCACTGGTGACAGCTTCTGCCGCGCTGTTGGTGCTCAAACGCAAGTCGGACCGCGGGCTTTTCGATTGGTGGGGGGATGTCAGCGTCCAACATGTGGATTGAGCACTCTTAGCTAGTGTCTCGTACTCAGCGCGTCGCAAACGCCTCGCAGCCGGAATGACAACGACGGCCCCCGCCATCAACATATTCGACGGAGTGTCGCCTGGGCACGAGGAGCGAGGCGACGGGAGATCCCGAGCGCGTGCTGACCGACAAGTGGACGGGTGGGTCTGGTCTCACCCATTTGTGCCTGCCGAGAAGGGCGGGCAGCACGGCGCCCCACGCAATGCGGATCACGCCGTGCCCCGCCGTGATGGCGGCGGCCAGCAGCAGGAACTGTTGCACCGCCGCGGAGCCGATCATGGCGTCGAGCATCGCGTCCATATCACTGGAATAATGGAGTGCGCTCGCGATGTGCGGCGGTCAAGTGACACGCCCGATGACACCGGCGCATATATGTTATCTTCCAACGGATCCCTCCCTGACTCCCGCTCGTCCCGGCTCAGTGATGACACGTCAGCATTTGAGAGCTCCGAACAAGTGAGTTGCACAAGGAGACGCGCGGGGCCTCGCACTCCTCACCTCCCCCACCGCATAGCCGCGCCACACGTATCATGAGGGTGATCATGCGGGGATCGCGGCGGCCGGCTCTGCTGCTTCCACTCCTGCTGCTGCTGCTGCTCACCACTTCCGGAGAGGGTGCCGACGCGACGTGTGGAGGCGATGGTGGTGACGGCGACGGCGAGGGGAGCTGCAGCAGTGGGTTCGAGGAAACGGCGGCGGCGGCGGCGGTCGGGTCGACGGCGACGGCGACGGGCGGTGACTCGCACGGCTGGCTGCGATACTCCAGCCCGCTCGACGGCCCCTGCACCATCGACCGGGTGGCCGCCAGCTCTATAACATTCCGCACCTTCACCAAAACCTTCAAGAACAAAAAGCCGGTGGTGCTGACCGGCCTGCACGAGCGCAACTCAAAGTTCAGGCAGGGCCTGGCAGACATCACTCGCCACGTCATAGACTACCTTCTTGACTCAAGCAAAGAGGGTCCAAAACGCTTCAAATGACGTGCTCGCCACGTCATAAGATGCCACTTGACTCAATAAACAAGCACTCGAAATGCGTGTCGATGACGTGACGTGGTGTGGTGTGACGTGATGTGACGTGACGTGACGTGGCAGGCAATGTTTGCTTGTCCCTGAGTTGAGGCAGCTGTGCGCGCGGTCGCGGCTGCTGCAGGACTGGGGCGACAAGGAGATCGTGCTGTCCACGGCCAACACGCACTCGTACGACAAGCACACCAAGACCCTGCGCGAGTACGCGGCGCACCACATGGCGCCGCAGCGCCTGGACGTCAGCGGCGACAAGACCCTGTATTGGTTCGGTGACAACAACTATACCGAGTGGTGAGGCTTCGTGTGAACTACTCGTGTGTTGTATTCCCTGTTACACCCGCTTGCAACGGCGGATGGTGTTGGTTCATGCTCACCATTTCAGCAGTTTGGTGCTCGATGAACGTCAGTTGAAGGTGGGAACACATTTAAAAATGTTCCCTGCTAATTGGGCGTCGCACTTTGGCGAGTACAAGCAGCCCCCGTTTGTGCCCAAGTCGGCGGACGTGGCGCTGTCGTTCGGGGTCGGGGGACCGCACTCCGGGGTGCCGCTTCACATCCACGGCCCGGGGTTCAGCGAGACGATCATTGGGCGGAAGCGCTGGTGGCTGTCACCGCCGAAACCGAAGCCGATGTTTAATCCCAACGCCACGGCGCTGGAGTGGGCGCTGGGGCTCCGTTCCCCCGTTGGAGGTGGAAACGGCGGGGGTGGGCTGGCAAGCGGCGCGGGCGGGGGCGGAGGCGGGGGCGGGGGCGGGGGCGGAACCCCGGAGGTGGAGGTGGCGGACGACGACGCGGCGTGGGAACATTACTCGGGGTCCGCGGACCGCTCGGGGTCCGCGACGTCGACATTGCGGTCGTCGGAGATGCTGGAGTGCACGGTGGGCGAGGGGGAGGCGGTGTACTTCCCGGCCGGGTGGTGGCACGCCACGTTGAACCTGGACGAGAGCGTGTTCATGAGCTCCTTCGTCAACTACCGGTTCGACGGGACGGTGGGCGAGGACGAGTTGTGGGGTTGAGGCACCTTTAGTGGGCGGCCGGCGCTCGTCTGAGGGAAGGACGAGCGGTGGGTGTCAGGTGTGCTGGCCCACTACCATCATACCAGTCACCAATTAGGCGATGTAGCTAACATGTGATCAAGTCAGTCTGTAAAAAAAAAACGGACGCGAGGGTGAGACCTAGCGGTGAGGCTATGTGATACCTAGCCGCGGAGGGGACGGATTTCTTTTCAACGAGGTATTATTAAGTAAATTGCATTAAATCACAATGTAAAACAGGGGATAAGTTAGTCTACTCAAGCTTGGTTTCCACCCAAGTTGTTGCTGTTATCACACGCGCACGCCAATACAAGTCCCATACAAAGCGCTCCAATCATCCAGGGCACCTCCTTCTTAAAAAATAAATCACTCCTCAGTAAAATCAAGTCAACGGGGGCCACGGCCAGGGCGAAAACCTGGTGCCTCCTGTTGTGGTCTCAAAGTCCGTCGAGCACAAGCACAATCACTTCTCGGTAAGCTCGCGGAATCCCCGCCAATTCGCCGGCGCCTTATTGTCATGCTCCTTCATCCAGGGCCTGGCAGATACTGCTCGCCACGTCATGGGATGCCATCTAGCTCAAGATACAAGGGTTCAAAAATGCGTTTGATGATATGGCGGGCAATATCTGGCAGGCCCTACAGCCATGACGTCCAGCAGAGTGAGACTGGGGCCGTCTTCCACGGACTGCCCCTTGAAGTTCTTGCGCAAGGTCTGCGCCGTCTGCTTCAGCACCGCCACCGCCTCATCCCACTCCCCGTTGCGATAGTGCCGGAACCCCCTCTGGAACGCCTCTAGAAACTCAGCGTTGATGCCGTACCGCATCGCGAGAATATCCGGGTGCTCCGCAAACTCGTCATCGTAGTCCAGAAAGGAATTACTCTCCGCCTCCGGCGGCGTGGTGGGGTCCGTGTTGGCGCTCGGCATCGGCACGTCCTCCACGTTGGTGTCGTATGTGTATATACCCATGGGGATGATCGACCCCTGTTCCTAGGGTCATACGGGTAATAGACTGTGCTCCGCACGTCATATACACTATAGGGGTGCTCGCCACGTCATAAATGGGGGTGATGTACTGTGCTCGCCATGTCACACAATGGCGCTTACGCAAGAAGCGAGAATGTGAAATGCGTTGAATGATGTGCCAGGTATTATCTGGCAAGCAAATAATGCTTGCCACGTCATATGATGGCATTTGACTCAGGACACGAGGCTCTGGTGTTGAATGATGACGTGGAAGTCATGACCTCGCAAGCCCTGCCTTTACTGTGACGTTATCGATCTGGCGGCACTCGGGCTGCACGTGCGGGCTCAGGATGTTAAGGAAGTCCTCGGACAGCAGCAGCGGCACACCGAACTGTTTGGTGGCCGCCTCCAGCCGCGCCGACATGTTCACGTTGGGGCTCAGGTACGACGCATCCACCTTGTTGTAGCGGCGCACGCTGGAATCGAAAGCAAAGTTTGAAAGCGGTTCAACATATCGTAGATTCAAGCGCTGTTACCATAGGCGCTTTTAACACGGGTTCTGATGCTGTCAACCTGCACCGCCCTGCCTTATACTCGGACCCGATGGCGCCCTCGATGGCCCACCCCACGTGCAGGCCGAAGCCCAGCTTGACCTGGAAGTCCGGGATGCGCTTTGTCAGCCGCGAGTTGTTGCGGTACGTGTTCAGCTTCGCGCTGCGCTTCAAACCCGCCGTGTTCTAGGGCCTGCCAGGTATTGCACGCCACGTCACCAGATGCCATTTACCTCAAGAACCAAGGGTCTGATGAAACGCGTCGGATGACTTAGGGTCTAGCGGATGATGCTCGCCACGTCATCCGATGGCATTCAAGTCATCACACCAGGGTTCATATTGCGTGTCGGGGAGCGAGGGCTTGGCGAGCTTCGGGTTTCGGGTTTAGAGTTTGGGGTTTAGGGTCTAGAGCAATGTCTGGCAGGCCTCACCATCATGACCACGAAGGACGCCAGCGCGTTGTCGGCCACGCTCTGGATGATCTTGCGCTTCTCGTCGGTGGTGGACTCCGGATTGGCCACCTCCTCTGGAGTGATCTCCTTGGGAAACTTCCACACCAGAAGGAACGCGTCGCCGATGTTTTTGTTGGCGCTGCCGCCGTGCAGGGCCTGGCAAATCAATCACTCTCAAAATCAGTGGGTCTGAAGGGGGCCTAACTAGGGTCTAAAGGGGGTCTAACGAGGCTCTCAAGGGTGTCTAACGGGGGCCTGACAGGGATCTGAAGGGGGCATGAGGGGGGTCGAGGGGCGCGTAATGGGGGTCCAAACGGGGTCTAAAGGGGGTATAGAAGGGGTCTAAAGGCCCTGCCGCCGTGGAGGTGGCACTCCATGTGCACGATCTTCCCGATGGTGTTGACGAACTCCATGATGCCCTCCTGCAGCACCTCCGTGGTGTAGCGGCGCAAGTTGATATTGAAAGCAGCATTTGAAAGCGGTTCATCACATCTTAGTTTCAAGAGCATCGATCCAGGCGCTTTTAACACAGGTTTGGTAAGGTCAACCTGCACCACCCTACCGTCGTGTCCGTGAACTGGCGGATGTCGCAGAACCCGAAGATGGCCACCACCTTCTTATACAGCCATAAGTTGAAACTGAAAGCAAAGTTTGAAAGCGGTTTATCACAGTTTAGCGTCAAGCGCTGAAACCGAACGCGGTCAAGCCGTGGCCAACCCCGGGGTTTAGGGTTTAGGGTTTAGGGTTTAGGGTTTAGGGTTTAATGTTTTAGGGTTTAGAGTTTAGAGTTTAGGGTGAACCTGCGGCACCCTGCCTTCTTACCCGGGATCATGGGGTTGATCTCACCGCCGCGTTTCATATTCTCTGCGATGACCGCCGACCCCGCCTCACCGAACCCCACCGCCAGCAGCCCGCAGATCTTGGCGATGGAGTTCTCCAGCAGCCGCGTCTCAGGGGCTTACACTCGTCCGCTTCTCAGCTCAACGTGAGCATTTTTGGTGGGATCCGTTGGGTACCTTCAGTAGATGTATGGGTCATGAGTACTTCACAAACTGGGCACAAAACGGCTCAATGACCAAAACGGCTTAGGTTGAGGTGAGAAGTGGACGAGTGTAAGCCCCTGCCGCGTCTCCATCTGCTCGTCCCCCGGGTCGTCCTCCCGCACCTCGAACTTCGTCAGCGGGTTCTCGCTCACGTCTCGCACCTGCGCGGTCATATTCAAGTTGATTGTCAGGAGAATATTTGGATCATGTCAAAGGGATGCTAGGTCTGAGGTAAAGGATGTCAGGTTCAAGTTGATAGGATTGGAAGGATGTTAGGCGGATGTCAGGAGGAAACCCTGGTCAGTAAGAAAATATCTTAATTGAAGGGTCGCGAACCTTCTTGACCATGCGCTCGATGGGCTTCAATACCAGGTCGTTGGCGTCCTTACTGAACATCATGGCGCCCATGCCCAGCACCAGGCACACGAAGAACGTGCGGCAGATGTTCAGCCCCGCCTGCAGCTGGCTCGTGGCGCGAATGTCGAAGAACGCGAACGACAGCGCCTTGGAGGCTGCGGAGGAGTAGACTGTGTAGTAGTACTCGTCGCAGCGCAGCGCAATGTGCCCCCCGCCGTCCAGGCTGAACCCCACGTGCGCGTGCTCCTCGAAGTTTGTGCCGTTGATGGTCAGCCGGTACATCCCCTCCGTGTTGTCCTTGTGCTAGGGTCCACATCACACAGGCATTCAGTGAGATACAGCAACGACGTCTTATCCCGAGTGAGGTGCCCAAGGAGAAGGAATGTCACAGGTGCACTATGAGCAAACAAATGGGGCGAGACCGTTGAGGCCACACCTGGTACTGGTTGACCGCCTGGAAGAAGCCCGGCGACACCGCCTTGTTCAGCACCAGCATCTCCGTCACCTGTGTCAGGGGAATGTGAGGTCCGAGTCAAGGATGTTAGGTTCAACTTCATAGGATGTAAGGAGTTAGCGAGGAGGATCTTAGGTTTGACATGATGGAAGTTAGGCTCAAGTTGATAGCATGCTAGGAGAATGTTAGGCTCGAGTCGATCAGATGTGCAAGAGTTTAGGGTTTAGGGTTTAGGGTTTAGGGTCTAGGGTTTAGAGTTTAGGGTTTCGGGTATGAGTGGTCACCATCTTGAGGCCGCCCTCCGTGAGAAGCGAGGGGTCGCCCGCCGGGTAGTACGTGATGTCGAACAGCGGCAGGCAGAACAGCATCATCAGCACGCCCACGATGACGCGGCGGGTGGTCAGGTCCGACAGCTTCTGCCCCACGCGCGTCTCCGTCAGGCCCTCGTTGTCGTCGTCCGCCCCGAACCAGCTGTCGTTCTTCTTCTTAGCGTCGCGCTTCTGCTGATACGCCTTGTTGTAACGGCGCAAGTCGAAATTGAAAGCAAAGTTTGGAAGCGGTCCATCATAACCTACGTTCAAGAGCATGTTTCCGCCGGGCGCATTTAACATGTGTTTCATCGGGTCAACCTGCACTGTCCTACCTTGTACAGCTTCACAATGCGGATGAGCCGCACGATGCGCACGATCCGCCCGGCCCGCGTGCCCGCCCTCGACGCCCGGCCCGCGCGCGCGAACCCTCCATCCAGCCCCTAGGGCCTGCCAGACATTGCTCGCCACGTCATAGGATGCCATGTGACTCAAGAATCGAGGGTTCAACATGCGTGTCGAACTGTCGAATCGTCGATGTCGTGGCGAGCAATGTCTATGGCGTGGCGGGCAATGTCTATGGCGTGGCGGGCAATGTCTATGGCGTGGCGGGCAATGTCTATGGCGTGGCGGGCAATGTCTATGGTGTGGCGGGCAATGTCTGGCAGGCCCTACCGGCCCCGAGCCGCCCGACCCACCGCCGCTCATGGTGGTGCCATCACTGAGGTTGGCACCGTAGCTGTCCCCGTCGCACGGCTCAAGCCCACACGCCGCCATCAAGTCCGGGATATCCAACAACAGACTCAGCGTCGCCACAAAGTCGAGCCAAAAGTAAAACCCCCAGAGGTACCTCGGCTTGGCGATGGAAGCTACTAGCAGCTCGGCGGCGAAGAGGAAGAGGACGATGTACACGAAGACCGTGAAGGTGGCGTCCGAGTCCTGTTGGAAGGGTCGTTGAGAACAAGCACTCGAATCGAGATCGGATCGTGACTTACCTTCAGGGTAAATGCTGCGGCGGCGGAGGAGGAGGTGGAGGAGGAGGAGGAGGAGGAGGAGGAGGAGGGGGGGGAGGAGGAGGAGGAGGAGGAGGAAGAGGAGGAGGAGGAGGAGGAGGAGGAGGAGGAG
>Ga0307489_10001584_pt1 | contig 15036 bp, 26 predicted proteins | sample SB12metaG_FD_202247 | JGI IMG/M metagenome (GOLD analysis project Ga0307489, IMG submission 202247) | Sea-ice brine microbial communities from Beaufort Sea near Barrow, Alaska, United States - SB 1.2 | ecosystem: Environmental > Aquatic > Marine > Coastal | place: USA: Alaska | collected... | reverse complement strand
AGGAGGCGGAGGAGGAGGAGGAGGAGGAGGAGGAGGAGGAGGAGGAGGAGGAGGAGGAGGAGGAGGAGGAGGAGGAGCAGGAGAAGAAGGAGGAGAAGGAGGAGCAGGACGAGGAGGAGGCGGAGGAGGAGAAGGAGGAGGAAGAGGAGGTGGAGGAGGAGGATGCGGACGAGAAGGAGGAGGAGGAGGGATGAGGAGGGAAAGAGTAGGAGAAGGAGAAGGAGGAGGAGGCGGAGGGAGCGAGGCAACGTGGGTCGAGTGTCAGTTCTGAAGACCCCCCCCCGCCTGTCCTCCTCGTTGAGGCTGTCCATGGACGCATGGAAGATGGTATCGACCAGCTTCTTCTCCTCCTCGTCGCACAGGTCAATCTTGTGCAGCGACTCCACCACACAGCAAGGTCATTGAGAATAACCACTCGACCGAGATTAGAGCATGAATCACCTTCAAGGTAAGTGCTCATACAGACGCGAGGAGGAGGAGAAGGAGGAGAAGGAGGATGCGGAGGAGGAGGAGGAGGAGGAGGAGGAGGAGGAGGAGCAGGAGGAGGTCGAGGAGGAGGAGGAGGAGGAGGAGGAGGAGGAGGAGGAGGAGGAGGAGGAGGAGCAGGAGGAGGAGAAGGAGGAGGAGATTCAACGTCGGTCGACGTCTTGTTCTCAGCAACCCCCCCTGCCAGAGACTCGCACTCGCGCTTGCTGAAGCTGAACACGATGACGGGGTCGTAGTTGCGCTCGACCACCATGCGGATGATCTTGTGAATGTCCGTCGACGCCGCGTCCTTCTGCCCGGCGCCTACTCCCCCCTTACCCCCACCCCCCCCGCCGCCGCCGCCCCCGCCGCCCCCTCCACCCAGGGGCTCACACTCGTTCACGTTAGAGCTCAACATGAGCAACTCCCGGACACATTCACGAGTTAACTTGGATTACACGGTGGACAGAAGAGCGCAAGTTGAGCTGAAATCGGAACGAGTGTAAGCCCCTGCCTCCACCGCCGTCGCCGTCGCCGGCGGCGGTGCGGCTGGCGGTGCGGCTGGACGCGAAGCCGTCCGACGCCGGCGCGATGGCGTTGACCGCCTTCAGAAAGTTGTCCTCGCGGAACTTGTTGTCCTTGTCATACGCCAAAAAGATGCCGTCCCCGCCCGTGGGGAATATGTAATGTTCCAGCGGTGTCGGGCGGAAGTCAGTGTACACCTGGCAGGAGGGTCGTTGATAACAAGCACTCGACCGAGATCGGAGCGTGACTTACCTTGAGTATGCATGCGCATACACACGTGTGGAGGAGGAGGAGGAGGAGGAGGAGGAGGAGGAAGCGGAGGAGGAGGAGGAGGAGGGGAAGGAGGCGGAGGAGGAGGAGGAGGAGGAGGAGGAGAAGGAGGAGGAGGAGGAGGAGGAGCAGGAGGCGAGGACGCGGAGGGGGCGAAGGAGGAGGAGGAGGAGCGGGACGAAGCGGAGGAGCAGGAGGCGGAGGAGCAGGAGGCGGAGGAGGCGGAGGAGGCGGAGGAGGCGGAGGAGGAGGAGGAGGCCCGGGAGGTGGAGGAGGCGGAGTCGTCGATTTAAGGTGGTTGGAGTGGTTGCTCTGAATGACCCCCTTGCCAGGTGGCACGGCTGTTTGTGCACGCGCACGATCCACTCCGCGAACTCCTGGGCGTAGCGGCGCACGTTGAAATTGAAAGCAAAGTTTGAAAGCGTTTCATCACATTGTAGCTTCAAGCGCTGATACCACAGGCGCTTTCAACACGGGTTTTGATACTGTCAGCCTGCACCGCCGTACCTGCGCGTTGGGGATGGTGGCGGATAGGAAGGCATACTTGACGGCGTCGGGCAGCAGGATGATGGTCTCCTCCCATTAGGGACTCACACTCGTCCATTTCTCGGCTTTACTTGAGCACTTTTCGTTGGATACGTTGGGTGGTTTCTCAGTGTCAGTGATAAAAAGGGCCCAAGTTGAGGTGAGAAGTGGACGAGTGGAAGCCCCTGCCTCCCACACGACGCCGCGCTCCGGGTCGCGCATGTAGTGGATCTCGTCGAAGATCACCCACCCCACCTCGCTGTAGCGGCGCACGTTGAAATTGCAAGCACAGTTTGAAAGCGCTTCATCGTATTTTAGCTTCAAGCGCTGAAGCCACAGGCGCTTTCAACACGGGTTTTGATTCTGTCAACCTGCACCGCCCCACCTCGCGCATCACCTCGTTGTAACGGCGCAAGTTGAAAGCGAAAGCAAAGTTTGAAAGCGGTTTATCATGATTTAGCTTCAAGCTCTGAAAGCAAGCGCGGTCAACCCAGGGTCAAGCTGCACCGCCCTACCTCCCCTCCGCGGTACAGCATGGAGCGCAGCACCTCCGTCGTCATCACCAGGCTGTAGCGGCACAAGTTGAAATTCGAAGCACAATTTGAAAGCGGTCCATCGTATTCTAATTTCAAGAGCGTAGATCCAGGCGCGTTCAACACAGGTTTCATAGGTTTAACTTGCACCGCCTTACCAGGCAGGAGGCCGACGTGTTGATGGTGGTGTCGCCACCAGGCAGGGGCGTGTGACACTCGTCCACTTCTTGGCTTGACTTGAGCACGTTCTGAGGGACACGTTAAGCAGTTTAAATGACAAAAGCGGCGGCTCAGGTTGCGCCGGCAAGTGGACGAGTGTCGCCCGTGGCCGGCAAGCGTGCCAGTGGATGTCAGCGGCAAGAACGGCTGAGGTTGAGGCTTCGACGTGTTAAACTCAGTGTCCGATTTGGTATCGAAGGTATGGTATCGAATCCCGTTCGACCAATCAGAACTGTCCATTGCGAAAATCCCACCGACCGACTCGCCGAAAGTCTGACCGGGTCGCCATCCTTGAGTAAACAGACCTCGATTTCGAGGAGATATGGGTGACATGTCACTTCGACACTGAGTCTAACGTGTTGCGGCCCAGCCCCCAGCCCCTGCCCGTCATGAGGCCCACGTCGCCGAACTCGTCGCGCAGCTCGCGGAACTTCTGGTTCGAAAGCGCCTTCAGCGGCGACGTGTACACCGCCACCAAGGGCCGCGACACCCGGCCCCACTTCTCGCCTCAACATTAAGCACCTTGTGTGGGATACGCTGGGCGGTTTCAGTGTTTCCAGTGACCACAAACGGCTGAGGTAGAGGCATCGAAGTGGAGAAGGGAGTGTGAGATACGCTGGGTGGGTTCTAATGTTTCCAGTGACCACAAACGGCTGAGGTAGAGGCATCGAAGTGGAGGAGGGAGCCTGGTGTGGTTCCAGTGTTTCACTGACCGAAACCAGCTCAGGTTGAGGTTTCGAAGCGGGGTGTCCGGCCCCGCCACGCGCTGACCGTCGCGCAGCGCCATGGCGATGGCGTACTCGGCCACCACCGTCTTCCCCGCCGACGTGTGCGCGCTCACCTCCAAGCAGCGCCGCAAGTTGAAATTGATAGCAAACTTTTAAGGCGGTTCATCATATTTTAGCTTCAAGCGCGGAACCAAGCGCGGTCAGCCCGGGGTGAACCTGCACCGCCCTGCCATCACCGACTCCCCCGCCTCCATCACCTGCGCGTCAGGGCCGGTGGGTGCACTATGAGTATATAGTCAGGCGACGAGTGTGGCCAAGGTAGGCGCACCAAACAGTCTGGGTTGCAAAGTGCCGGCGCTCCACACGGTTTCGGTGCGAAGGTCCATTGCTCCACACGTTATTGGGTGCGATGTGTCTGCCCTCAACACACTCAATGCGCGAAGTGCCGGCGCTCCACACAGTTTGGGTGCGAATTGCCTGCCAAGAACTCACGTTTAGGTGCGACGTGCCGGCACTCGACACACTTTTGGGTGCGAAGTGACGGCACGCGACATAATTTTGGGTGGTCAGTGACGGCCACGGCCCCGCCTCGATGGACTTTTTCTGGAAGGTGTCGAGCTCGAAGGAGTAGAGCTTGGCGGGCGTGGCGGGCGGCGCCGGCCGCGGCGCCGTGTGGTCCCACCCCTCCGGGTACCGCGCGTACGGCCCTACACAACAACCAACGTCACGTGGAAAGATGACCATTGCATGATGAGAAGTTGAGGACCGAGCGACGAGCGTCGAGCGGCGTCACGCAAGTAATCTACCTCCGCTGCACTGACAAGGATGACACTCGCTGGTGCCGCCGAGTGCTGAACAAAAACCATCTCACGTCACCAGCTGACACAAAAGGCATCTCACGTGTAGGGGATGAGCGCACAGTGCTGCCTCCACATCGAACGCGCCGTCACCGCCGCCGGCCACACTCTCGTAGTGTGTCTCAGAGGAACCGTAGCCCGCGGCGGTCCCCGGGGCGGTGCTCATGAACGCGCAACCGCCCTCGCCACCTCTCTCGGGCAACTCTGCCCAGCCCGGCAGGAGTGGATTCGTACGATGCATCCCACGCGCGCCGCGTTCGTGGAGCGGGACACGAGCGGCGGTAAGCGCGGTCGGATGATACACTGAGTGTGCACGGGTTCACTACGAGCAAGCAGTCCGGAGGCGAAGTGACTAGTGTGTGGTGTTCGGGGCGCGCCCCCACCACGACGTCGTGAAGGCACCCGTGGCCGGCGCCGCTCGGCGCGATGCGCGTGCCGCCCACCTCCAGGATGGCGTCCGTGTCGCTCTTCGGGCTCTTCTGGCGCTTGCCGTGCGGGTCGTAGTCCGCGTCGCCCATCGGCGTGTCCTCCGCGGGCCGCCGCCTGTCCGCCGCGGTCTCCATCGTGCCCGGGGGGTGGGGTGGGCGGGGGGGCGGCGGCGGCGGCGGCGTCGCGCTTGGTGATTGTGAACACCACCTCAGCGCAGCCGCCGATCATTATTGTGCGCAAATCCGGGGGCGTAAAGCTAAGCTAAAGCTTGCTGCGTGCGCGTGCCCGTGCCCGTGCCCTACCAGGGCTCGGATTGGAGCCGGATCCGGCGGATCCGGCCAACTGGATCCGGCGGATCCGCGCGGATATTGAAACTGCCGGACCGGATCCAGGCGCGCGCGGCCCGCGCGCGCTGGAAAACGCCCAAAATAGTCTACAATTACCCCCGAAACGCCCAAAAATGCCCGAAAATCCGCCGGATCCGGCTTCAGGATCAAACTGCCGGACCGGATCCGGACGACACTCGATTCCCAATCCGAGCCCTGTGCCCTACGGCACTTTTCACTCAACAGTGGCCAGTCAGAAATAAGAAAGGTTTAGGTTTTGGGGTTTTTGGGTTTAGGGTTTCAATCTGTCACTGAAAATCAGTCGTTCTGGGTGCCGCGCGAATACTTCTCCAGTGTGTCCGCTAGACTCCCCCGGCCTCCACAACTTTGGTGACGCCTTTGACGGGTTATTAACCGTGGATTTCCAGGTTCACAATATTCATCGACTCCCCCGCTGGGCACCCAGGCACGAAAACGTGTGAGCAAATAGACTAAAATCCACTGGAATGTCGGGAAAATTGAAAAGTTGGAAAATGTAAACCTAGAAATCCGCGGTTTATAACCCGTCAAAGCCGTCACCAAAGTTGTGGAGGCCGGGGGAGTCTAGCGGACACTCTGGAGAAGTATTCGCGCGGCACCCAGAACGACTGATTTCCAGTGGATTTCAGTGACTGATTGAAACCCTAAGCCCTAAAACCTAAACCCTAAACCAGGGGTTAAATCATCAAAATTGGACTACGAAAAGTGCTGTATGCCCGCCCTGCCCACTACTACCTGTACCGGATCTGCGCAGCTTCTTCTGGTAGGCATCCCTCGTCAGAGGCGGCTCTCTGGCCCCAATTGGTCGCGCGCGCCCCCGCGTCGGTGGCGATGCAGGCGCTGGTCCGGTTGTCTTCCTCATGTACAGCAGGAGCATCGGCCGCTCGCTTCGCCAACGCTGATGGGGGAAAGGTGGTGAACGACGGCGGCGGTGCAGCGTGTTCGAAGAGGTGTGTTACAGCTCAGCGAAGCTCGTGGTTCGCGACACGCCCCGCCAGTCGCAGTGCACGACTGGTGACGGCGCGTCGGAGAGGCCGCGCGGTGAATGCAGGCAGACCCGATGCAGGGATGGGGGACGCAGTGCGAGGCGCGTGGCAACAGCGGCAGCAGCGGCAGCAGCAACGGCAGAGCCCAAACGACAAGGTGCCCGTGGCTCAACAGGCGCTCACCAAGTTCCTGGAGCTCCCCGCGGTCCCCATCGGCTCATACGTGTCCAGTCCCGTGTCGCCGCTGCACTGCCTGGACCCGCGAGTGAAGCAGGCGTGGCTCGCCGCTCTGCTTCTGCTCCCGCCGAACGGCACGCCCGAGGAGAAGGTGGGCATATGTGTGGCGCTGGCGCTTGCCACCGCAACGACACTACCCACCCGCGTGTGGCAGCCGCAGCTCATCTCTCTCGCGGGCAGGGGCTGACACTCGTCCACTTTTCAGCTCAACTTGAGCGCTTTTATGGGATAGGGGGTGCGCGTACGGGTTGTGTAGCCCGTGGTAAGGGGGTTGTAACGGGGTGTTTCGGGTCTGTAGGGTGTTTTTGTGTGTCAGACACTGCTCAAGTTGAGCTGAGAAGTGGACGAGTGTAAGCCCCTGCTCGCGGGTATCTGCGCCCTCTTCTTCATCCTCATGGCCGTTGGCGCGGACAGCGTCGTCCCCATCATACAACCCCGCGAGCCGCCGGCTGCCGCTGAAGGTAGGGCGGTGGAACTTGACCCTATCAAACCCACGTTGATAGCGCCTGGAACCAATCTCTTGACACTAAAATATATTGAACCACTTTCAACTTTTGCTTTCAAATTCAACGTACGCCACTACATGAAGGCCTGCTTGCCATGCCCGCGCTGGAGACCGCCTACCGCTACGTGCTCATCCACCTTGGGCCGCTGCAGGTCACACGACGGTAGGGCGCTGCGGGTTGGCGACTATCAAAACCCGTGTTGAAACTTGAAAGCGCCAATGTTCCACCGCTTGAAACTATAATATGATGCACTGCTTTCAACTGTTGTTTTCAATGTCAGCGTGCGCCGCTACACGACGGGGCGTCAATCTGGCGGTGACCTCGTCGTGCCTCACCTTCACTGTGCTACAATCAGCGCACCTCACGCTGTGCACCACCACGCCAGAAGCTATGGCGGCCGGTTTGCGCTGGTACCTCCGTCCTCTGGCCGTGCTCAGGGCGCCGGTGGATGAGATTGTGTTCACCCTGTTGTTATCGTTGCGGTTCACGGCGATCGTGTTTGAGGAGGTGCGGAACATCAGCCTGGGTAGGGCGGTGCAGGTTGACCCCGCTTGGTGGCAGTGCTTGAAGCTAAACAAGGATGATTCGCTCTCAAACTTTGCTTTCAATTTCGACTTGCGCTGCTACACCTGGGGCTGGCGGCACGGGGGGTGGACTGGAATGCGCTGGGGTGGAGGGGGAGCCTCAGTGTCTTCAGCTCGTTGCTGTCACGCACGCTGGACTCCCTGTTCGCGACGTCATCCGCGGTGGCGGACGCGGTGACGGCACGGGGGTACAAGGCAGGGGCTTACACTTATTCACTTCTCAGCTCAACTTGATCGCTTTTTATGGGATAGGGGGGGCGCGCATGGGTTATGTAGCCCATGTTAAGGGGGTGTTAGGGGGTGTCTAGGGTGTGTACCGGGTCTTGTGTGTGTCAGACACGGCTCAAGTTGAGCTGAACAGTGAACGAGTGTAAGCCCCTGGTACAAGGGCGCGGCGCAGCATCGGATCCTGTCGCCCCGGGGGAGCATGAAGGGGGAGGCGCTGAGCCGCGCCGGTGACGTTGTTGCGATGCTGGCGCTCGCTGCCTTTGTCGCGCACTTCTGTGACTTTGTGTATAATCCCTTGTAGCATTTAGCTTTAGACACTCTGGTTTTACCAATACATGTTGGTGCCATGCCAGCGCCAACAAATTGATCCCTTTTGACGGCGGGCGCGCTGTGCCCCACAGCGTCGCCGCCCCTGCAAAACAATCGCTTCAGCAAGGTGCGCGCGCTTGTGGGCGCGGGCCGCGGGCACGGGCCGACGGGCGTGATCATCCTTGGCGACAGCGGCGGCCGCGGCGACCCATGACGCAACGACCACGAGATGTTGCTCGGGTCTGAGCCGCATTAATTACAACACCATGTCTACTGACCGCGGTGCACCACTGGCGATCGCCGTGTACTCGCGCCTGTGAGTAGAACTCTGTAGCCTCGTCGCTGCGACCGCGGCAGTCACCGCGGCAGCTGCGAGGGCTGCCGACACCAGCGCCAAGTAGGGAGGGTTGGTAGCCCCCCGCCCGGCGAACGCTGCTCCGGGCGGCGCGGCATCGCCGAGAGCAGCAGTCGCGTGCACCCTCCCGTCGGCGCCGTCGCCCAGGCGGGCGCTCCTCCACTCGCCCAGTGCATCAGACGCGCGGGCTCTCTGTCGGACGTACCCGGACGCGCGGGCGTCCCCGAGACGCGGCTCGCTCTTGTATTGCTGCAGAACGTTGGCGATTTCATCTTGTTCCGTCTCAACCTCCGCCTCCCCGCCGCCGGTTGCCCCACTGTGACGTGCGTGGTGACGAGTCTTCCCCCCCGCCGCCGCCGCCGCTGCCGCCTCATGATGATCACCGCCGTTGTCATCGACACCCACCGCCGCGACGTCCGGCTCCTCCTCGTCCTGAGGGGCCGCGGCCGCTCCCCAGGTGTAGCGGCGCCGGTTGAATTTGGATGCAAAACTTGAAAGCAGTCAATCATGTCTTCGTTTCAAGCGCTTGGATCTGGGCGCTTTCAACTTGGGTTTAATAGGGTCAACCTGCACCGCCCTACCCAGGCGTGGCTCCACAGGTCCTTCCCGTACTGAAAGGCGGACTGCGTGCGGGTTATGCCGGCAGCCAGGGGCTTACACTCGTCGACTTTTCAGCTCAACTTGAGCGCTTTGTATGAGATAGGGGGTGCGCGTAAGGATTGTGTAGCCCGTGTTAAGGGGTGTTCAGGGTGCGTAGGGTGGTTCCATGTGTCAGAAACGGTGCGAGTTGAGCTGAGAAGTGATCGAGTGTAAGCCCCTGCCGGCAGCGCGGGCCGCCGCGTCATCGCCCCCGGCGGCTGACGTAGTATCCCGGCTGTTGCTCTCCTTGGCCTGGGCGGGCACCGGAGGTGGGCTCGCGGAGGGCAGAGGCGGAATCGGCGGGGCGGTGGGCGACACGTCCAACGAATAGGGTCAAAGGATGACGCTTGCCCGCCGCGTCATATGATGCAAGTTGATACAAGCAACAAGGGTTGGTGTGGTGGATGACGTGCTCACGAGCATCATGTATCAGGTGCATATCGCCGTAATGTTGTTCGGTAGCTGAAAGAAATATTGCGGTGCAAAGTTGCTGCATCGGCTCTCGACGACAACGCACGAGAAGCGAACTTATAGGTTGAGGAACTGTGGAAATTTCAGATGCGTGGGAGGTGAGCCCTGCCTTGGTACCCACGCTCCCGGTCGGGGCGGCGGTGGTGGTGGCCGCGCGCGACTCCTCCGCCGCGGGTGTTGCTCGTGCATCCACGGGCGGGTCAGCAGCGGCGGGGGTTGCCGGCTTTGCCGCCAGGCTGTCTGACGCCGCGGCCGCAGACTCCTCCGCGTAGGGCCTTGCAGATGTTGCTCGCAAGGTCATAGGATGCCGTTCAAATCAAGATGCCGGGGTTCAAACTGCGCGTCGATGATGTGACGGGCAGTATGACAAAGTGCGTGGAACCACTTGGACAGTTAGCGACAAGTAGTACTGAGTCGTCCAAATGGAGCGTTCTGATTGGTCGAGCGGGCACTAAGTCAGACAAAGTAGCACTAAGTCAGACTAGTGTCTAAGTGTTTTGGCGCACTTTGTCACATCTGCCGCGCCCTACCTCCACGTCCTGCTCGTCCGCCTGGGCCGCCTGAGGCGGGTCCGGGAGCGAGACGGGCTTGATGCCGACATCATCCATGACGGCGTTGAGGCCCGCGTCGTTCGGCAACGACAGGGACCCAGCCGCGGTGTAGCGCCGAACGTTCAATTTCAAAGCAACCGTTGGACACAGATCATCATATCATACTTTCAAGCGCTGAGACCGAAGGCGATTTCAAGTCTGCACACGGGTTTGGAGACAGTGAGCCCGCAGCGGCACCCCTGCGCAGTTTCCAGGGTACCTCAAATGGCGGTCAACGCGTCTCAAATTTTGGACCTTGAGTAAATAGACGGTCAGATTTGCCATACAATGGTAACATATGGCGATTCGACCGTGTATTTCTCAAGAATTGGCGACCGCCATTTGATGTACCCTGGAAAACTGCGAAGCCCCCACCTTGGCATCCTTGAGGAGCGCGTCGGGCGTGGCCCACCACCGCTTCACGTGGTACATGTTCTCCTCGATGTTGCGGCGCAAGTTGAAGTTGAAAGCAACGTTTGAAAGCGGTTCATCAGATGTCAGCCTCAAGCGCTTCGTTCCAGACGCTTTCAACGTGGGACTGTTAGGGTCAACCTGCACCGCCCTACCTTAATGAGCTCTGATACCGCCACCTCCACCTTGGTGTACCGCCGCATGTTGATTTTGAAAGCACAGTCTGAAATCGCTTCATCATAGTTTAGCTTCAAGCGCTGATACCAAGCGCGTGCAACCCAGGGTCATCCTGGGTTCAGGGTCAAACTCTGAACCCTAGTTCAGGGTTAAACCCAGAACCCTAAACCCTAAACCTTTCAACCTGCACGACCCCACCTTCAGAGCGTCCGCCTCGTCATACGTCACCTGTGTGCCCGCGGAGTAGCGGCGCAAGTTGAATTTGAAAGCAAAGTTTGAAAGCGGTTGATCATCTTTTGGCTTCCAGCGCTCAAATCAAGCGCGGTGAACCCGGGGTCATCCGGGGGTCAACCTGGGGTCAAGCTGCACAACCCTACCGCGGCGAGCAAGGGCGGCGTGGCCACAAACCAACCCTTGCCTGCAACACCTTCCCAGAGTACGCAGTTGTCAGCCCACGTGTAGCGCCTCAACCTCAGTTTGGCACGCACGTTATGAAATGATGTTATAGTTCAAGCACTGAAATCATAGGCGCTTCGCTGTAAACATGGGTTCTAATACTGCGAAGCTGCAGCGCCCTACCTCGATGCAAGACGCCCGGGAGAGGTCGAACTGCAGCGTCTTGGACTTCCCCGAGTCGCGGTTGCTGTACGTCAGCAACGTGTTGGCCAGCCCGGCCTTCGATACCAGGTACGCGCCGTAGGACCACAGCTCCGTGTTCGTGCGCGCGCGGTCCGTGGCTGATATCTGAACGGCGCCCGGGCGTCCCGCGGCTGCCCAGTCCTGGACCAGAACGCCGAAGGAATCTGACAAGGCCAGCACGGACAGCTGGACGTGCTGCCACCCGGGGGCCAGCCGCCAGGGGCTTACACTCGTTAACTTTTCGGCTCAACGTAAGCGCTTTCTGTGGGATAGGGGTTGCATTTAGGGGTTGCTCAGGGGGTATTTTGGGGATGTTTAGGGGATGTTCATGGGTATTAGGGGGTGCTTAGGGTGTATTTTATGTCAGAAACGGCTCAGGTTGAGCTGAGAAGTGGACGAGTGTAAGCCCCTGCCAGCCGCTCCACGAATTGGTCCAAGGAGCCGTCCCACTTGAAGCTGGGGTGGTGCACGGGCTGCTCCTGCTCGTCCAGGATCAGAACGGCGGCCGCGTCGAGGCGGTAGGCTGCCACCATCCAGGGGCTTACACTCGTCCACTATTCAGCTCAACTTGAACCGTTTCTGACACAAAAGCACACCCTAAACACCCCAAATACCCCCTACCATCCCCTAAACACCCCCGAAATAAAACCCCTAGCTGCACCCCCTGTCACACAGAAGGCGCTTAAGTTGAGCTGAAGAGTGGAGGAGTGTAAGCCCCTGCCACCATCGCCTTGAGGTGAGTCAGGGTGCGAGCCAAACGCTTGTAGTACCCCGGGCTGAACTTGTCGATGCCTCGTTCCAGGGGGTATACTCGTCCACTTTCCAGCTCAACCTGAGCCGTGTCTGACGCAAACACACCCTCAAGACCCCCTTTCACCCCCGTATACCCCTTATAACCCCCCTGAATGACCCCTAAATGCACCCCCTATCCCACAGAAAGCGCTTACGTTGAGCCGAAAAGTGAACGAGTGTAAGCCCCTGCCTCGTTCTGCGTCGAAGGAGTCGGGGAGGGACGACTCGTCGCCGCCAATGTACGCCAGGCACGACGCGCGGTCGCCGGGAATGGGAGCGATCACGTTGTTGGCGGGGTCGGCCTCAGCGGCCGACGCCACGATGCGCACAATCGGAACATCGGTCTGCACCTCCAGGGTACCGCTCGCCGCCAGAACGACGCCTGGAGAATGGGGAGCGGATACAGGATGTCAGCAACTGGTTCACCGCACGAGAGCTACTCGCGAATATTGTAAACGTTTCGGCCTCGCGAATATGTCGCGCGAACGAGCGCGCCGCAGTCCGCGCCAGCCGCTCTGTCACGCTTACCCGTCGTGTCATGGTCTTCGGGTGGTGGCTCGCGGTGTGCACGGCGCCGGGCACGCGTCGGTTGTTGTATCGCTTTTATTAGGGTTGGGTGAGCTCCACCGGCACAGGAGAAGAAAGGATGGGAGGCAGGAAGAGAGGTCGCACCAGCGAGGAGCGCAAAGCGGAGAGCTGCCATGCCTGCCATGCGTCAGGGGAAGAAGGTCGTATCTGCGTCCTCTGCGCCTCCTGCGAATACGACCGATGACGCGGTGCGGTTGTCAGCAGGACGACGCGCTGCCCTCTCCCCTCCTCCCCCCTCCTCGTTGACGCCACAACCGTGTAACACCCTTCAATCAATGCCTGTCTTGTATATCGCAACGTGGAGGGGCATGAAAGGGGCTGGCGATGGGGGGGGGCGCGGCCACGTGCGTGGACGTGAGGTTGCGTGTCGGATCGCACCTCGGGGGGGGGCGCGCACGCCGCGGCGGTCTCCTCAGGCGCGGCGAAGAATGAAAGCCACCAAAAATATAAGAAGGCAATAGCAGTAGTCGCCAGTTATGCGCAGATCCGGTGGGGATCAAATGGTTGCCCCCCACCGGATGCACGCAAATGGTTGTTCCCTCCGAGCACTCCGTCGCATCCCCCTCACGTCCCCCCGCACGGAAGGCCGGAGGTCACCTTCGCCGCCCTGCAGCCGTGTAAAACCTGCACGAGGAAGGCGGGTTTCTCGGGGTCCACTCTGCTGAGAACCTCCCCACTGTGTACGAGGTCGGGCAGGTCCTCGAGTCCACCTTTTGTGTATCTACACAAGTTCACACGCGTCATATGGCGGATGACCTGGAGGCGCGCGTGGCACGGTTCCTGCCCGCGTGCCGCGCGCTCCCCAAGGTGGAGCTGCACGCGCACCTCAACGGCTGCGTGCGCGCGCACACCCTGCTCGACTGCGCCGAGAAGCGCGCCACCGAGGTGGGGCGGTGCCAGTGCTTGAAACCACTTCACTCCTTGTTGAATGAATGAGAAGCAACTCGGCCCCGCCCGCCGGCACCCTCGGCGGCAGTAGCAGGCCTGCCTTTCACGTCTCGGTGCCCGCCGGCGCCAATGCCACGATGACGTCCCTCACCATTCATTCCAGGCAGTCACCAACACAAAGACTGGCAACTAAGCAACTGCTGTCGACTTTGCTTTCTATTTCAACTTGCGGCGGTACTCCCAGGAGGCAGCCACGGACGGCACCCTGGAACACGGCACCGCCAATAAGCTGGGGGAGGTACGCGCGCTACTGCAGTGCGATGGCGGCGCCAGGCCCCTCGAGCAGTGCTTTGAGCTGTTCGCTCATGTTCACCACCTGTGCACGGACCACGCCTCGCTGGAGCGCATAGCCATGGAGGTAAGCTCTAATCACTATCAAAAGCAAACGTGTTCATCTTGTGCAGTCTCACCACATGTCCGCGTCGTCGAGCCCCAGGGCACTCACATGCAATGTGAGAACTAACCAACCCCCTACGCCATGTCAAGCGGCTAGACCCAACATGCGTCAGGGCTTAGGCCTAAAATAGGAAATTAACAATGTCACGTGACCAAGCACTTGGTTTGCGGTTGTGGCGGGCCCGGCGTTACGGCGGTGGCGGACTTTGCGGCGGACGGTGTGGTGTACCTGGAGCTGCGCACCACCCCCAAGGACATGCCGGCCCGCGGGGTCACCAAGGCGGGTTGGCGCGAGCTCCAACATCCAGAACTCCAGAGCGTGAAACCCATGTTCAAGGCGCCTGGTTGCTGCGCTGAGAACTAACATTGAGAAACTGCGTTCAAGTGTAGATTTCAATATCATCCTGCGCCCCTGCAGCAAGGAGTCCTACTGTGAGGCGGTGCTGCGGGGCATCGCCCGGGGCGCGGCGGACGCCGGCGGCGACGCCGGCGGCGACGGCGACAGTATTGACCCCCACCCCCTGTCAGGGCAAAAAGTCGTGGGCGGCGGCGGCGGCAGCGGCAGCGGTGGCGCAAGTATCACCGCGCGGCTGATCCTGAGCGTGGACCGGCGCGAGACGGCGGAGGAGGCCACGCGCACCGTGTGCCTCGCCGCGCGCCTGCGGCAGGGGGGGAGGCTGTCGTCCACTGCACCCAAATCCTCTAGCACATGATACCGCTCCATATGACAAAGTGCATGCAGCTTGGACGATATCGATGCTGGTGCAATAGGCCGATTTCGGTATATCTCTTCCCGCGCCGAGCGCTGACGCTTTGCCCGCAACTCTGTATGGGCATTCAACCTGGCGCCCGCTTGCCCGCGCGGAGCGCTGACGCTCTGCCCGCAACTCTGTATGGGCATTTCACCCTTGGCGATATACCGAAATCGGCCTATTCCCTGCTGGCCATAGCCTTGGGAACGCGAAGCGCGGCGTGGTGGGCGTGGACCTGTCGGGGAACCCCAACCTCGGCACCTTCCAACAGTTCGAGGGACCGCTCCGGCAAGGGGGGGTTTCAGAACAAGCGCTCCACCGACGTTGAAGCTTTGCCCCCTCCTCCTCCTCCTCCTCCTCCTCCTCCTATCCTGCCTCCTCCTCCGCCTCCTCCTCCTCCTCCTCCTCCTCCTCCTCCTCCTCCTCCTCCTCCTCCTCCTCCTCCTCCTATCCCTCCTCCTATCCCTCCTCCTCCTCCGCCTCCTCCTCCTCCTCCTCCTCCTCCTCCTCCT
>Ga0307489_10001583_pt1 | contig 15045 bp, 19 predicted proteins | sample SB12metaG_FD_202247 | JGI IMG/M metagenome (GOLD analysis project Ga0307489, IMG submission 202247) | Sea-ice brine microbial communities from Beaufort Sea near Barrow, Alaska, United States - SB 1.2 | ecosystem: Environmental > Aquatic > Marine > Coastal | place: USA: Alaska | collected... | reverse complement strand
CCGAGATCTGCCACTTTCCCAGAACTCCCAGAACTGTAGTTGGGGCAAGCGTCGACCAGTGAAAATATCGGAAAATCAATACGGTTCGAAACGGGGGAGGCAGTGGACTTCGCGGTGTTTTGGCGTGTCGGACAGTGCTGACCCCCTCGGATTGGATCGATTCTAACTCATGGTGACGGGTTTTCACGACTTTTGCGAATCCGACCCTGATTTGCGACTGATCTCAAATCCGTTCCTGTTTTGCAAAAAATCAGTCGTAGTGGTCTAACAAAGGACCAGCGCGGGGCAAGAGACGAAGCTGACTTTGATGACGAGTATGACAACGAACGTACTGCGAACTTCATGATAAATGTCACTCCAACTGAAGCTTCCCAGGAACGTGTCGCAAAAGTGCCTATCGTGCCTGCGACAGGTCCTGAGAAACCTGTATGGCATGGTCTCTGGCCTGAAGAGTGGCCAGGCATGAAAGGTACCCTGGTATCGACAACTTAGTTAAGAAAAGGGGATACACAGAGCAGGAAATCTACCAGGAGCTGGATAAAGATTCCGCCAACAATATGAGTTCTTCTGCCAAGTACACTGTTGACGAGTATGACATCTCTACATCCCTGAAAGAGGACATTGAGGACAAGATTGCCCCCCGAAACGAAAAACGTGAGAAACTTTTGACCAAATAGGGAATTGCTGTCATGTTCTCAGCAAACTGTACGCTTACAAATGAGAAGTCTATAACACTGCTACCAGCACCACAAAAAGTGTAAATAGCGTATTATTTTACTTAGACTCTGGTGCAACAGACCACATATGTAACATAAAAGAGTTATACAGTACATTCGAAGCGGAAAAGCAAACGTTTACTGCCCAGGTGGAATAACAACCACAGAGGGTATTGGCACGATAATCTTACATCTACAAAACTTTCACATGTAATGATTGAGATCCGTGCACCTATACCAGTGTCCGTCCGACTACTGACATTGTCCACCCGACCTCTGTCAGTACAGGATAATGCAGTAGGAAAGCGTGGTGGACCCACGTATCGGTTGCTACAGCCTAGACTATTCCTAATTGTAATGCCAGTTACTTCTTACGCAACACCCCACGGTGTCGCACGACAGGTTATGGAGCCCCCACAAGCCTTTGGGTGGGCGTGTATCATAGTCCGAACATAGTTATAATACATCCAAGTTAGATCCTTCGCGACAGAGAACAAAGAACATTCAAGAAAAGGCGAGAATGGCATCTTCCAGAAGGTCTTTCAACGATTCTCTCCGCAAACAGGACTATGTTCCAACGACGAAAACACGGGATATGAAGGCCAGCGACCCGAGTGTCGCCTGATCCGTGATAACAAACTTCTTCAAGAATTTTGAAGCGTCAAGCCATCGTGACTTATCCGCCGCTTGCAACTCGTAATAAAAGTTTCTACGGTAAACAACCCTGTATTCCGGAAGCTCTTAACACCTCCTCGGGACGAAGAGGAAGCAGAGATCCCCATTGAATACAACACTCTCTTATATGCAGCCCTCCTGCTGTTGCTCGAGGGTGATGCACTGCAGATAGTAGAGCGCTATTCCGACAGCAAAGACGGCGACGCCGCTTTCTTTGCTCTCAAACAAGTGATCTTCAGAGACGAGTCTTGACTGTATCTCGCGCGGATCAACAGGGCTATTTCTGATTTTGAAATGACAGTCAAAGATGATCCGCGTCCGCAGCTCAACAAGTTGACGGACCTCCAGGACAAGCTTCAAATGCTAACTTCCTACGATTGGGACATTCAGCAATCCGTTCTCAAGAGCCACCTCCCTGAACGATATTCGAGACTTACAGAGACGGACTATGAAGACGCGACACAGCTCGTGAATGCAGTGAGCAACTACTGGTTTAATTATGTTAAGCCGCAGATCGATGCGGCTGCGCAAAGAAACCAGCTGAAGCACGCCCAGAACGCCACCACTATCGCCGGCATCGACGGACAGACCAACGGCGACAACGGTGGCGGTGGAAAGGGCGGATACGGCAAGAAGCAACAGGTGCGTACGTATCCCCATGGTGGGAAAGGCAAGCAGCAGCAGCAGCAGCAACCACGTCATCAGCAGGCAAAAAATACGCGCGATAGGAACGGCCACACCAAACAGTGCTTTCTCTGTAAGAGCGAAGAACATTTGGCCGACCTATGCCCCCGCGCGGATCAAGCCACCGCACACGTTGCTGCCCTGATGGAGTCCGAGAAAACCGCCGCCAATGACGAGGAAGATGATTGCGACGAAGACGAGGATGTTGATCAAAATACGGCTTTAAAAATGAAGAAGAACAGCCTCGGCGCCATCAAACGTGCAAGCAAGAAGGACAAAGTCGACTTCGCGGATTTTGTCTGCGGAGTGACCCCCTCGGTGTCTCCGTCCATGACTGCATACTCCCTCATGTTGCCCTGTTCATCGGCCTCCTCGGCCTCAGCATGACGGCCGTTGGCAGCTACATTGCATACAGGGTGATTCGCCCCAGCTCGGGCACTCATGTCGCCACAGTCTCTGCGTTCCACAACCCTGTGGGCACGCTCAAAGTGTTACAGATGGATACAGGTGCCACTGTGAACGTGTGCCCGCATGAAGGGTGGTTCGAGTCCATATATTCGATACCACACAGCAGTCATTTTGTCAAAGGACATACAGATTGTTCACCTCACAACAGGGTGTATCTAGCTAGACGCACTAAAATGGCCAATGATTGCTATGTCCAAAAATATACACACATCCACTGGTGTGAGCAATCTCATGCGATTACACATGAGACTAGGCGTTTGAACGTTCAAACGCTCGAACTAGCTTACGAACTATACAAAACCGACAACAAAGACCAAATCAAATCGACAGACAAGCTATACTACTGCCCATGCAGCATAACAAAAGCTAAAAGCAATGCCCTGAGTAGAAATTCACAACGTATTATAAAAGTACGGCTACCTCGAAGCAAGGGGGCGACACATCAGTAACAACGAGCAAAAACTCACGTAGTGAAGGAAATTTCGCATCTACAACAACCACTTTCGGTTACTTGGTCTTCACGGATATTCTATATCTAAATGAAACTTCGTTCAAGGATGATTACAAATATGTGCCGAGTTTCATCGACTGTGCTTCAAGGGATTGTACTATCTACTATCTCAAGAAACGTAGTGATATCCACAACAAGCTCAAAGAATATATTGTTTGGGTAAAAACCCTGAGCAATGTATCGGATGTCACAATTGCTTACAGTGTCAAAATAATACATGCAGACAAAGCTGCTGAATATGAAAGCAAATAATGGCATTCATTCTGCGCCGAGAATGGCATACACACCAAGTACGCCAGTCCAACACTGCACGAAGATGCAGCAATAGCAGCGAGAGTCTGGGACACAATCCAAGACGCAGGAAGAGTGTTACTGTACACCGCAAAATTCATGAAAAACGAATGGCCTCTGGCGTTCAGTCATGCGAACTACATCTACAATAGGATGCCACATCCCCATCTGAACAACACAATGCGTCCGTTCGAGTTTGCAACAGGGATCAAACCAGATCTGAGCAAGCTGAGGATATTTGGATGTATAGCCTATGCATTCATCGATCCGTCAAGAAGGGCTGGCAAGTTCGCAGACAGAGCCAAACCTTACATATATGTTGGGAATGACGACGAGTCAAACGGCTATCTGCTCTACAACAGAACAAAATATGAGACAACCACTCCAGGCATCGTACAATTTATGGAAAATATGGACGTATATGGCAAACTGCTCAGCCTTTATGACCAAACATTCGTCTACAACTATGTGTACAAAACAAACGTTCCTGCAAACTACATAGACGTGGTAGACTACAATGACACATGTGGCACGATCCACGATATCGACGTTTACTATGACAATAAAGGCCAGCAAACATATGGTCTCGTACGGTTCAAAAAGGACACAAAACTGGTTTGGGTTCAAGCCGAAGCATTATTTCAGTAGATTCTACAAACGCGACTACATAAAACAACTCCTTCGTTATTGGAAAAACCAAGCAAACAAACAAAATAGAGGTAGTTTCGAGCCCATACAAAACCGTTTCATACGAGTACAAATACAAAAACAATCCGAGTGAGTAGCACAAAGGGATCATTTATCAGGTGACAGAAACCACAACATAGCTTGGGGTTTAGCTTACATAACTGACGGTTTCTTCGAGAATGCAACAGATGCCAATATACAATGGCAACAAACAGTAAACAATCTAAGTGAAGAACAGTTGAGGGACGCATCAGAAATTGTCGAACACTACACAACAACAGATTACACAGATGTGAGATTTGAATATGATGATGACAGAGGCATGGTACAATCCACTGGATGTACTAGCACACCGAACTCTGTGGCGCCCCAAAAGAATTCAAATCCATCACTACGAGGTCTGCAAACAGACACGACAAACTCAATTCAAATAATCAAAGGCAACTAACAAAACAACATAAACAATGTTGACCAAATCCAAAAGCCTACAAACACCACTCGACCAATTACAAAACAAACTGTAACAGCGCAAACGCATGTTAACAGCAAATATCTCCAATACAAAGAACCTATATAAACATACAATCAATCCCAAACCTACTCTGATAGGAATGAATGGAAAGACGCAACACAGAGAGAACTCCAACAGCTCGCTGATTTAGAAGCAATGTTAACCATCAAACTCGAAGAAGTCCCTGAGGATTCAAACATAACAAAATTAAAACTAGTTTACAAACTGAAGTTGCTTCCAAACGGAAGCTTCGAAAAATATAAAGCACGTATAGCCGTTAAAGGCTACATGCAAGAATACGGAGTCGATTGCACCGGAATCTTTTCTCCAAAACCACAAATTTCTGGAATACGTTTTGTACTAACATTCATATTACACCATCACCTGGAGAGAATCAGTGGCGATGTGAGTGGAACCTTGCTAAACGCTAAACTGAAGAAAATATGTATCTGGCACCACCAGAAGGATTTTTGTTTCAAGGATCAAACACAGTGCAACTAAAAATAAGTCTCTGCGGACTCACACAAGCTGGACATGATTGGAACGGTCTTCAGGACAAAATAATCGGGAGTTACGACCCCGAACTAAAAAGCAGTCAAACAGAACCTTGCATCTACTTCTAAGTAACAAAAGAATGCATTTTCATCGTATCAGTTCATGTTGACGACTACATCGTTGGTCACAACAATGACAGTTATGTGGAAGGGTTCTTTCGAACACTACAAAAAGCATGTCGAGATCACAGTATCCAACACATGGGATGTCTTACTCCAAATTGGTCGACGATAAGTTATCACTGTCTCAGAACAGACAAATCGAAAGGCTAATCGAGAAACACAATCTAAAGGACTCAAAACAGACTTTCAGGACACCAATGGAAGCTAAGCTGAATATAATGGCTGGTCTTAAAGATGATCTATTTGACGTACCATACGCTCAGTTGGTATGTGCTCTTCTTTTAATAGCAAGATGCACAAGACCGGATATTCTTTTCATAGTCGCACTTCTGTGCCGACATCTCACAAACTACACAGCACCACACTTCAAGGCTGCTATGACAGTATTGACACATCTAAAATGCACAATGGATTTCCAAGCTGGTGAACAAGATAAGTCCTGATGTACAGCCTCTGGAAATATTCATTCATTCAGATTGGGGAGAATACAAAAGAAACTGGTCGATCCACAGCAGGGGGCATCATATTCCTATATGGAACCTGTAACATGATCATGTTAAAAACAAGGTCACGTTTCACTCTCTAGAAGCGAAGCAGAGTACACAACACAAACCTATGCTTTTAACGAAGGAATGTATATCATAAATCTCCTACAAAGAGAGATGAACGTTCAAATAATCCAGTGCAAACACACATTGACAACATAGGCGCTGCCTATATGGCAGAGCAAGTTGTAACAAATAAGAGAACAAAACACATCTCACTGTCTTACCATTATGCAAGAGAACAGGTTCAATTTTTCAATAACTATTCTCTAAAGTATACCAACACTCTACTCAACTGTAGTGACAACTTCACAAAACCACTCGACAGGGAACTGTTCGAACGACACAGGAGTTTCATCATATTCAAAGTCGCAACCAAAGTTGGAAAATACAACTAACGGGTTCACGAATGCGCAACACAGGAGGACAACGGAGGTAGAAACGCGCGCTACAAACAAAATAAGTTTAGACGTAGGGCTGAAACGCCTGAACCATTCAACAAGCAAAGACCCTTAATATGCGGAATTCATGGTGGGCTGTCAATATCACTTTTTTGATAACTACCGATGTGGGCCTCACACGCCATCGGTCCGACCGGCCTGACATCAGAGAGGGTTGGGGGAGACTAGAGTCTCCTTGAGGACTTTAGTGTCCCTTTTAGGTTGAGTTACACAGTGCTGTGTGACCCTGGTTACTTTGCTGTAATTGGGTTTGAGTGTTATGGAGGAGCTCGAGTAAGTGCAGGTGAGCTGGCGCTAGCCAAGCCCACTTGTGCCTACCCGAGCTCAACTTGTCCGAGTTGAGCAGTAGCCATCAGCTCACTTGGTAGCCCAAGTGTGCCTACCTGTTTCCAGGGTGCCTACTATTCAAATCGAACTTCCATAAATTTGTGTGTTGGGTGCTTCGAGGGGCATTGATGCTGAGTGTCTCAGCTGCTCCCTTTACACACAACACACCTGGGCTCATCATGACAACTTGTGGTTGTGTTGGTGACCCTGGCATATGAGCTGTGTACCACAGGCGTCGCTGGTCTCACCACGCTTCACGCTCACAGGTGTGCACCCGTTAACACGAAACGCTTTACCTCCTTTCTTTAAGGTGTGGGTGGGTGGGTCCAAACAACAACTGCAGCCGCTCGGGCCTTAGCAGCACACACTGACGTGCTGCTCACGGTCTTAGGTAGGCCGTGGGCAACCAAGAGTGCTCCCCGTTGGGGCGTAGTTTCAACGAAGACGAGATATGCTCGCACCGTCTCTGCGGTGCGAGGATATCCTGTTGAGTTATATTCTGACTGGCCAACTACGCCGATCGTAACTTCTGACGTGTGGACCACAACGGTAGTTATCAAACACTCTTAGAATCAATTACCACTATACGAGTACGGACAGGTCCGACCATCCACAGGCTGGGAGGAGACGAGACTCCCGAGGCGAATTGGCGTTATCATCGAGACAAGATGTTACTAAGAAAGCGCCGTAGCCTGCACATAGATTCTATATGCAACACAACTTCAAGCACGTGAGAGCGAAGCGAACGGCCCCAACCCAGTTCAGCTTGGTCTTGCATTAGCAAGAGGCGCCCCAACGTCACGCAAGGCAAGATCTGTTCAATAGGATCTCTTTAGCGTGCCGAATAAAGGCCGGCGCCACCTTCAAAGCGCGGCGGACGCGACAGGCGGCGGCGCAGAAAGCGCGCAAAGGGCGCGTCTGGTCGGCCAGTTGTCCGCTTGCAGTAGTGCAATTGCAAACAATAATATTGTTTGTCCAGCGGCCAGGCAGAGCGCCACGTGTGCCGCGCGCGATGGTTCGCCAAACAAGCACACAGCATACGCACTCGGGGCATGCCGGTGACGCGCGATATGTGATGCGAGGCAACGCGCTGCCAGATCCGTCGGGGAATCCCTCATCCAACGCAACTGAATTCGTCCAGCCCACGACGCAACGTTCTCCCCCATATTTTGCGCTCAGGCTCGGAAATTACTCCACCCTCGTGCAGAAGGTGTCCAGCGATCTCCACGTGCGGCCCGATGGTCCGGCAACGTGAGTTCCGCCGACGGAAGATCCCTTGGCCGCCGCCGCCGCCCTGCCGACACCAACGCCGAGGACGCCCCGCCCCCGACGCCGACCTCTTAATTTCGACGCCGCCTTGAAACACTTCGTGTGGCTGCTCGAAATGAAACGCTTCTTCACCAAAAGAACTGCTGTGCTCACAGGCTGAATTATTTGGTGCATGAGACGAAGATTGACAGGGGTCCAGCACTGTCAACCCTGCCGATTTTGGCGGTGGAGGAATAAGTATAATTCAGGTACAAGGAATGCATAATCTGGGTACAAGGATTTCCGCTCATTATTTCGCTCATCATTCGTACCCAACTCCTAGAGCAGGTCATAGGAATTGTTTTACACTGATGATTCGAACACATATTTCTTTAGCGTATGAGCAATTGGTCCCCTGATTGATCGCGATAATGTTCGGTCAGGTTTAGCAAACAATTGTAAAAGTATGTACTGAATTGATAAAGTTGAGCGAAAGTTGAGCAAAATTTCACTGCTCCTGGATTATGCAAATCTTGTACACAAATAAAACCGCGAGCGCGGTGGAGGGCAAATAATGGAGGCATCGGCTGTAGGACGCCCATCTGATTGGTTTCGCACTGTCGTTTCCTGGGCGGACAGCACATTTAGCCCACCACGGACGCGCGCGTGCCATCACAGACACTGCGAAGTTGGAGCGCCCCCGTCGGGCGACGGCCGTCGGTCATTGGGTGGATCGCGCCACTGCCTCCACGTTCTCCTCCGCCACCGTCATGCGGCGACATGTGGCATTCCCGCGGCATCTATGACGGCGCAAGGGTTGTCTGGCACTCCGGCGGTCGTTACAACTTGGTGCTGGCGAGCACTTGTCGATGGGGGACGCGCGGCCTTGACGCCACCCTGCGTGATACTAACGCCGCACGCAGAAACGCGAGCGTCCGTCCTCTGGCCATGGCGCATCAGCGCGCGGTGGACGCCCGACACTCCGTCTACCTTGTCTCACCTCCACGGCCGCGGCTGACGTAAACGTCACGCCCGATTCGCACTGTTTGACAATCGGTTGGTCACTTTTCCCCGCACTGTCATCACCCTCCACACTGCTGCCACGCTGGATCCCGCAGCCAATTAAATGAGCGGCCTGCAGCCGACGCCTCCATTTGTCCTCCACCACCAGAATCGACAGTGGTGTCAGTGCTGGACTTCTGCCAGAAGGTAGTCAAACAACTATGTCGATGTGGATACGTTTACCGGGAAGTTAACAATGATTTAATAATGGTGCACCGGTACACACACAAGAACCCTAAAGCACAAGCCCGAAACCCTAAACATGAATCGTTCTAAAGTGTAACACCACGCTCTAGCTTTTTGTTTTTTTTATTACAAAGTTAGGGAGGTTACCGCAAACACGGCTTTGTAGGTCCTCAGGATGATTCGTCACATTATGGTTATCCGTCATCGTAATCACACCTCTCACTTGCGCCTCCCTCGGCCGTCTAAATATTCCCATACGAATGGCCGCCACGAAGGGGGGCTCCGTACATCGTATTTGCCTTGTCTTGGCCTTTATCGACTCAGTCAGTCGGTGCCTGTCCTTTCGTCGAGGTAGCCCCTCTCCGGTTTGTGCGGGACAGGGATTTTTTAATTTCTTTCAAAGCTAAGGAAGGCACGCACCTGTAATGTCATTACGAGGCAGGGTCAGCCTAAAAGTTACATTAGCGCTCAGCGCGATATGATGGATTTGAAAGCTGGTATTTTCTGTGTTTGAAATCAAAATGATACTGCACCGCAGCTGACCCAAGATCGGTTGATCCAAGGATTCGCGACGTGAATGCGCATCTTGAACGCGCATTGCCCGCGCCGTCGCGCGCGTACACGACTTGGCGAGCGCGCTGGGGGGGCTTTTGAAGGGCGTACCTCACGATGAACGGCTGTCCGTCGCGTTTTACGACGATCTTGAGGATGTCGGGTGACATTGCCGCGAGATGTGGCTGAAGCGCGGAACGGACGGGTGCGCACAGTGACCGCGCGGACCGTCTGAAACCGAATATCGTATTTTCACAGCGAGATTCCTATCAATGGCACGGGAATTCGAACGTATGAAAGGTTGCATTAGACTGGCTGACCCTGCCTCGTACGGATTTTCTACCAAAAAAACGAGAATCGTCGTTTTTCTTGCCCCAGAGGGGAAACGCCGTGCGCCCACCCCCACAGCCTCCGCCGCGCGTGACGCAAGCACGCCCCTCCGCCGTCGCCCTTTCCCCCCCGGGGAATGGTGCGACCCACCACGCGCCTTCCGCGACCCCCATCGATCAAGTCGGCCCGTCGTCGGCGCGTCAGCACGACCCAGCGTGTGCGTTTTGCAATGCGGTGAGTGCCACTGTTGTTGTCGGGAAACAAAAATTACCCGCGTGGCCCACTGCGGGGGCGCGCGCGGCGGAGCGTACCTGACCACCACGCCGCACTGAAATGCCTCGCCGTTGAGTGAGGCGTGCTTTTTGGGGCGTGGCTGTGGCGGGATCGGCCTGGCGGCGGCGATGCGACGTGTAGCATCTCGAGTTTCCAATTCACTATTGGGAAAAGTGAAAATCCAGGGAGCCAACGACATCGACGCACCACGACGATGCGCGACCCTGGTGATGCGGCGACTCTCTCGAACGTCACCCCGGGGTCATTGGGACCGTCTGACTCCGAATGTCGCCTCCCCGAGCGACGCTATTGGCGGCGCGCCGGGGGGTGCGTGTTTGCAGGGGGTTGTGTGATTTGGAAGCTAGTGCACAGACACACCCCCCGGCGCGCCGCCAAGTCCTCTAAGATCGCGAAAAGTTGCAGAGCCTCCCATTTAGTGGAAAACTCAGAGATCTTCATGGTTTCAGGGCTGTCGGCGCGGCGGCGGCGGCGCAGCGCGCGCGCGGCCATTGTGACAGCGCGTTCTGGGTTACGAAAATTTAAGTCCAGAATGTTGAGTTAAAATTTCGTTCGTACGAAACTTTGGCAGAAAGTCGTCATTTCCAATATTTAGGGGTGGATGACCTTAAAGGGTAAAGATAGTAATTCGACGGTCTAATTGACGAGTCATCTACGGTTTGCTCGGCACAGGCAAACAGTCAGGGACTGTCACGTCCAAGAAAAGTGCAGGCTCCGGAGCCCGAACGGAGCCCGATTTTTGCCCGAATATTCCGCGAATGCGCGGCGGCGGGACGGCGCAGGGACGTATCTCACGCGACGCCGCCGCCTCTATGATGCGTGCAAACGCCCAAGGAACACTGCCAGCGCTCGTTGGGCCGTTCTTTTCGCGGCGACCGTGCATGAACCCCCTCCCGTGCCCGTGCCCAGATCTGCCCAAAATTGCCCAATTCTTTTCGAGGTCCCGAAGTTGCGAAGTACGACGTGCCTCAACGCCGGATCAGCCTGTCAGCTTTGTCCAGCTATCACGGGTTTCAAATTAGTGTGTACGGTACTCGGGAGTCAGCCAATCGCCGCTCAAAACTGACCCTGGGAACGTCCGCCATGTCCCACCCCTGTACATGTGGCTAATGCACGGGGGTGGCACAGTTGCGGACGTTCCCACGGTCAGTTTCGAGCGGCGATACGCTGGCTCCCGAGTACACCACCTCGTTAGGTGAACCCCCGAAGGGCGTGTACGACTGACAGGCCGTTTGGGCGCCATGGCATACCGTGCATCGGACCCGTCCTAGAGTTAGCATCTCATGGCACGGGGAGGGGGGTCACGGGCGAACGCCTTCGTAAAAACGTACCAACGAGCGTAGGCAGCGTTCCTTGGGTGTCGATAGCTATCGTATCGGCGGCGGCGTCGCGTGAGCAATGTTGCCGCGCTCCCCCCCCGCCGTACATTCGGGGTGGTTAGGGGCGGAATCGGGCTGCCGCGTTTGCCCAGTTTCGGTCCCCTGACTGTTTGCCTGTGCCCAAATGACGAGTTAATTAGACCGTTGAATTACTAACTTTCCCCCTTAATGGAAACCCATCTTCGTAGGTCCGTTCTTATATCCGCTCTCAACGTAACCACACCTGTCGCTTGCGCCTGCCTCGGCCGTCTAACTAACCCCATACAAACGACCGCCGAGAACGGGGGTTCGGTACATCGTGCCTGCCTTGTCTTGGCCTCTATCCACTCAGTCAGTCGGTGCCTGTCTTTTCTTCGGAGGAACCCCTCTCCGGTTTGTGCAGGTTGTAGGAATTGGAAAGAATCCAGGATTCCCCCCTTCACCCAACACCGCTAATCATGCGCCAAGTACGCACTTGGTCTTGTGACGTGCTGCCGCACCCTCCGCTCCAGCACCCTTCACCCCGTCATCCTCGTCCGTATTCCTCGTCCGTGTCCGCTCACTTCGCGGACTCCACCGGCCTGGCGCGCATGGCCTCAGGTCGGTGGGGTCCGGTTGCCGCGCGGTTCGTCAGGGTTGGGTGACGCTGGTGAAAATTTCGCCGGGTTGGTTAGGGTTTGGCGACACCGCCCACAAGGAAGTCCGCAATGCTGGTTGTCGGACAGCGCCGCCCAGCACCGCGAGCGCGGCGGCGCCTTAATTTCGTCCCGCCCTTCTCAGCTGATCCTGCATGTGATCAAGCCACATTCACGACGTTCGTCGTGCGCACCGACGCGGGTGCGTCGCAGAGTGTGGGAATTAGCCACGCAGTTTTGAGACCCGGACCTAGTTCGGATGGCACGTTACTTACTACCCTCAGAAAGCACGTGTTTATATCCCGATCTTGTTACAAACACGTGCAATCAGTAGGTTTCCAGTGAATACGTGACAATCGCCCGGGTTCGCTGAGATATCTTTCGTGATGGCGAGTTAGTAGCGAGTCCAATCTCAAATTTTCACACTGAAAATGGGGGGAAGTCAGCGAACTACTCGTGAGTACCGACGGCAAGACTGCGTAGTTCAGGAAGGGACATCCAGCGCGTTCAAAGTAGTGTGAGGCTGTTTGAGATATGTCCTTTTTCGTGCCTTCTTCAGATTGCAAAACTTACTACGCGGCCCACGGACCCGCTGTGTAAGAAAACTTGCCTCTGGTGGTGCGGTCTGGAAACAAACTGTAACGCAAAACTGCCGTCCAGCCCTCCGACCGACAGACACCGTCTATAAACCAGTCGGCGTATGTGAGGCGGCAAATTTGACCGTCTATGACTCAAGACTTTCGAGGCGATCCTGACGCGCGTGGGCGCCAAAATTTCGCAATTCAAAACGCCCGGGAGCTCTGTTTTGAGTGGCGAATCGGCGAGAATGACGCGCCAACATTGGCGCACGAAGTTGCAGCGGCAGGCGCGGAATTCCTTCTTAGTGGTTATGCCGTGGATTCCGTGGGGTCCGAGCGGCGAGTATCGCCGCCGCCGCGCTGTTGAGGCGCTTGCCTGCTTCTTGTGTCATTTGAGAGGGAAACGACGGTCTAAACGTGAGCATCGCCCCGTCGCGTGGTGGCGGTGCTACACGTCGTTTGCACCCCACGTATTATCGCGCAAGCCTTAACAAATGGGGGTTGTCTGCGGCATCTTTTGCAGCCGCCGCAACTTCGTACACCAATGTTCGCGCGTCATTCTCACCGAATCACCACTCTAAACAGAGCTCCCGGGTGTTCTGCAGGGCCTAGATTTTGGCGCTTCTCGCGGGAAGGCTTGTTTTGATATGCGCCAACGGTCTATGACAGTATACATTTGTCGTCTCATATGACAACTACGGGACCCAGACCTCTGTGTCGTAATAAACAAACAATACGGCAGTTCAAATGACCTGCTCTGTATGGCGCAAGGACAGCACACTGGTATCGACCCTCCATTTCGTGCCATCGCCGACCTGATTCGGCCGCGTGAAAGTAGTTTCCGCATTTGGGACCGGCCGACCGAAACGCGGTACGAGCAATGAGAACACTTCAAAAGTAAACAGAATCCGATCGAATCTGGTCAGAACTGGTTAATTTTCAATACGTTTTTGGCACGTCGGCGCGATGGCGGAGTGGCCGAGCGGCGTGGGGACGGGCGGTACGGCTGCTGCGGGAGCCGCCACCACGGCGCTGCAGATCGTCGGAGATCCCGCGAGCGGGGCGGGACCGGCGCCCCCGCTAAGCCCAAGATGGCCCGGCCCCTCAGCCTGACTGCCCCGCTACGAGCCGCGATGCCTCGCGCGTTCGTCAGGTTGTGGATGCTCGACCGCGACGCCGCGAGAAAGGACTACGCCCAGCTCGCGCGAGCGGCGTCGCGGGGGGCAGAGGACGTCAACTCCCTCGAGGTGACCGAGTTGCAAGCAGAGGAGTGGGTCGCGAGGGCTGTCGGTCTGGCAAGCAACTGATTCTTCAGAAGAGGGAAGAAGAGGGACACGGCTGCCGCGTGGGAGGAGGCGTTGCTCGTTGCGTATCTGAGTTCCGTGCAGCCATATAGGGGATACAAACTGTTACAGAATCCCTGAAACATTTTCGCAGATCTGTCCGGTTTCAACTGGGCTGATCAAACCGTCGATTTAGGGACCAAAATAGTACCCTCCTCGCGGCCCCATTTCTGTACGACATACGGGCACGAGCCCCATAGAAAGTGCCGCAAACCCTTTGGACATCTTTTGACATCTTTTGACATCTTTTGACATCTTTGAAAAAGCTGTTGGGGAGCCAGCGACTGCGAGATCTTTCTTTTGATTCTTTAGACTGTCGATTTCAGGTTCTGGACGAGTGCCAACACGGAATACAAAAATCACAGTGAACAAATCCAAAGAAATATCTCGCGTTCGTTGCCTGCCCCAACATGTGTTTCAAAGATGTCAAAGCATGTCAAAAGATGTCTAAAGTTCAGTCCACACTGAACTTTTTCCTCTCATCTGATTGGTCCCTCACTGGCTAGTAGTGAGGGACCAATCAGGTGAGAGGACACTATTTTGACCAAATGACGGCCGCTCAAGGTGACGGGAAACTAATTTGACTAAACGAGGGCCACTCGTGTTTTTACGTGGTGTTTTTACCTTTGTCGTCTTGGCGCGGCCGATCGTCCCGTGGTGCGTGCCGCTCGGCACCACGCGACCCACAATGCCCGCGCGAAGGCCGGGATGCCTATTACCCGTCCCCGCAAGGTACCGAACCAGTCGGCGGGTGGAACCGGTGCAAGCAGCCTCCCGCGGAGCCGTTTTTCCGGGCACCTTGCGGTGAGAACCCGCGCCGCTTCCCCCAATTCCCGCTATGTTTGGCCGGCGAAACCCACTGTGAGCGCCGCCGCCTGAGCATCCGAGCCGCGAACGGCGCGCGGCATG
>Ga0307489_10001582_pt1 | contig 15047 bp, 13 predicted proteins | sample SB12metaG_FD_202247 | JGI IMG/M metagenome (GOLD analysis project Ga0307489, IMG submission 202247) | Sea-ice brine microbial communities from Beaufort Sea near Barrow, Alaska, United States - SB 1.2 | ecosystem: Environmental > Aquatic > Marine > Coastal | place: USA: Alaska | collected... | reverse complement strand
TTTCAAACGAAAGGTCGTAGATTTTTAGCTAGATGAGAGAAAAGTTAAGAAGTAAAACGATTATAAAATGCTTTTATGATTGTCACTTTCTGATTTTTTAAGGCTAATCTACCTAATTTGCTAGAGAAAAAGGCGCTTTCCAAATTGCATCAATAATGCAGAGTCCCTCTGATGGTTGGGCCGCTATGACTAAAATAGGCAGGTGCGATTTATTACGTCACATCGACATAAGGTCGCAGTGAACCTTACCATCAGTCGAGTATATACATCGCAAGGGATCGGTGAACGCTAGAGTAAGTAATACACTACAGTTAACGAAATTGTTAAAGGTGTTGAAATATGAATAAGTAAAATTTGGACTTAGCCTTTTTTAACCGGCTGACTCATTCCATAGCTATAATTTCGTGACTTGCTAACCAGAAATAATGAAAAATAGGGGCCTGTTACTGTGGCGTCGAGTGTGCTGATGTCGTACACAATTTTTTGGTTTGGTTGACCAGCATATTCAATATAACAGCTGTCGCTCGTTCGTCCCGCTTGTTCAATTAATCGTAATAAATCTGGGCGACGTCTGCCTGGTTTCATAATGGCGATATTGTCGAATTGCTTTAGGGTTTGGAGAATATCGTCGTCATCTCGTCTGCCTGAAATTACTGCGCTATTTTCTGCCAGCAAGCCAATAGGTCGACCGGTGAGCGCGACTGAGGCATTGATTGCAGTGACACCTGGAATGGTTTCAACTGGGTACTGATCATTTAATCGATCGTGTAAGTAAGCGAATGAGCCAAAAAAGAAAGGATCGCCTAAGCATAGAAATACAACATTTTTGCCATCTTCTAGGTGATTTGCAATGACCTTTGCTGCTTCATCGTATACCAAATTAATGCTGTCACGATTTTCGTTCATTGGCATGACGATGGCGTGTTCTTGCTGTAATGGGTTCGAGGTTTTATCCAAACTTGTGGAACTGATGGCGCGAGCCATCGCGTTGCCGCTCTCGCTACTCAAATAGGTGACTAAGTCGGCTTGTTGAATTAAGCGATGTGCTTTTAATGTCAATAGCTCTGGATCGCCAGGGCCGACGCCAACGCCGTAAAACGTGCCAGTGGTTTCAGTATTTGGTTTAGTCATGTCATTTGATATCTGATTTTAAGGTTTTATGCATTTCGCTATTTGGACTGGGCTTAATGTTCGTAAATCTAAACTGTCGGGTAAATTTTTGGTGATTTGAATATCGACTTGCTCGAAATCTGGTTTATTCGACATAAAGGTGATGAGTGCATCTCGGCTGTCTTCAGTTACTGCCGAAGCCACCAGTTTGCCACCGGGTTTGAGTTGTTGCCAAGCGTAATTGAGCATGGCTGCTAACCCATTGCTACCACCGATGAATATGCAATTTGGCTGCGGTAAGCTAGTACAACAGTCAGGTGCGTTGCCTTCGACAATATTTAAATTTTGTGTGGTGCCAAAGCGATCTGCGTTTATTTTGATATGATCGATTCTTGTCTGCGAAGATTCGATGGCATAAATCTGCCCGCCTGAATTCCACCGAGCCCATTCGACACTGACGCTGCCGCAACCTGCACCAATGTCCCAGACGATTTCATTTGGGCTGGGTTGCATGAGTGACAAGATCGACAGACGAACTTCGCGCTTGCTAATCATGCCGTATCCAGGAGTAGAGCCAGTAGAGAATAATTCGTCAGGTATACCGGGGAAGGCGGGCAAACGAGTGTTGCCGTCGAGTGTCACAATGCAAACATTGAGAGCCTGAAAACTTTGGCTAGCAACTGCCAGTTCGAATGCCTTGAATTTCGATACTTGCTGACCTGAACTGCCCATGGCTTCACACACCCAGACAATTGAATTTCCAAAGCCCTGTTGGTTTAACTCGTTAGCGATTGCGACAGGATTTGAGCTATTGTCGGTTAGAATCGCTAATAAACTGCGATTGATTAGATAACGCCGAAGCGCGCTTAAGGGGCGTCCATGGAGGGTTACTATTTTAGCTTCCTGCCAGGGCATACCTATGGCGTGAAAACAGGCCTGAATACTTGAAATATTTGGATAAAAGTTTAAATGCCGTGAGCCGATATTACGAACTAACCAGCTACCAACACCAAAGAACAGGGCATCTCCAGAAGCTAAAACACATAATCGAGACGATTTATGTTGGACGATTTTTTTAGCCAGCTCCGAAAATGGAGATGGAAAGAAGACTTTTTCAGCTTTGGTTTTTATTGAGGCAATTTCATCAAAGTGATGTTCGCCACCAAGAATAACCTCGGCATTTTGAATGGCTTCGATCGCCTGTGGGGCTAACGCAGTTAAGCGGTCACAGCCAAGACTAATCACCGAGATAGCATCGCCCTGCCATTCGATTGATTGTTTCATGATGTGTTGAATCCCACTCGACATCGTGATTAGAACTGCAGTCCATTTTTGAGTCGAACCAGTGTATTAAAAGCACCGGCGGCTAATGCACTGCCACCGATGCGGCCATTGAGCGTCATACATTCTACGCCTAAATTCTGATGATGATGCCACAGGTAGTCCTTCGATTCTGGCGCACCGACGAAGCCAACCGGCATGCCGATGATGAGCGTAGGTTTAACTGCGCCAGCTTCGAGCATTTCCATTAAACGGAATAGGGCGGTGGGCGCATTGCCGATAATGACAATACTGTTTTCGAGATAAGGTGCCCATAGCTCGAGTGCCGACATGGTGCGAGTTTCGCCATTGGCGCTGGCAATTTTTGGAGTGTCTTCATGGTTCAAAAAACACAGGGGTTGTTGTGTTAAAAAGCGTTTGGTCAAGCCTTGCTTGACCATTTCAACGTCGCATAAAACAGCCTGATTTTGGTTTAATGCGTCGATGCCAGCATTGATCGCGTTGTCACTAATGCGCACTTGCTGAGCGACGTCTGGATTGCCACTGGTGTGAACCAGGCGCATCACAACCTGTTGTTGAATATTAGTGAAGCCAGACAAGTCGGTGGCTTCTCGAATCATCTCAAATGACCTTTCTTCAATTTTGTGCGGATCTTTTATGTAGTCTTCCAAGGTTACTCTCTAGTATTTCTGATATTGGTTACTGGTTATTATTATTAATAACATCGACTAAATCGTCGATTAGTTGGAATGATTGATCGGCCAGCGCCAGCTTGGGCCGACGCTGAACGTATACCGGTATGTTGAGGGTTAGTGCTGCGTCGAGCTTTTCAGAGACACGGCTGCAACCACTGTCTTTACTAATTAGAGCATCTACCTTGTGTTGCTGCATGAGAGCGAGTTCATCCGCATAGTAAAATGGTCCAATCGCATGTATTTGAGTGATACCTTTAACTTCTGCCTGTTGTTTGGCTGATCGCATGACCCATTGTTGATGCTGTGGGCGTTGATCTGAATATTGCAGAATGCTGGCACCAATTGTAAAGAATGGCTTTTGATAGCGTTCAATCTGTGGCGCAAGGTCTGCCCATTGATCGTATTCATGCCAATTCGGATATTTGAACTGATCCCAACCCGGCCGCGAATAGCGCCAGCATGGTATATCGACTATTTTTGCAGCAGCCACTGCATTGGCTGACATTTCGACAGCGTAGGGATGAGTCGCGTCGATGAGTAGATCGACATTATGAGCTTGGCAATAGTTAGCCAAACCCTGGCTGCCATTGGTGTCTTCACTGCTAAAGCCGCCGATATGAATCTCGCAGTTGAGTTCGGGTGTGCGCACCAGACCGACGATGCTATAAATGACGGTATGCTTCTGTTCAATCAGTTCACTTGCTAACTGCTTTGATTCGGCAATGCCACCTAGAATCAGTATCGTCACAAGCTGCTACCGACGAGTTTGCCTGCTTTGTTGACACAGTAAACGTCAACCTCGACGGTATTATGGCTGGCTTCTAGTGCATGGCAACGTGCCATTTGACTGATCCGATTGGCGAGCGGTATTTGATGTTGTTGGCAATGCTCTAATGCTTCGAGACTGGTATTACATTGTTTAATGGTATTAATCAAGTTGTCGCTAGCGCCTAATTCCTCGGCCAAATTAGCCAGAAAATCGAAGTCGATTGACGAGTCGTGGCTGTGTAATGAACTGTGACCCGCTGCTAGTTTAGTCATCTTGCCGAAGCCGCCGCAGATCGACAGTTTTTGCATAGGCACCTTACGTAAATGCTTGAATACGGCACCAACGAAATCACCCATTTCTACCAGGGCGGTGTCAGGTAACTCTAATCGGGCTTGAATATAAGCCTCGCTTGTTGAGCCAGTGCTGGCGGCAATGTTGAATAGTCCGTTAGCATGAGCAACATCAATAGATTGATGGATTGATGCAATATAGGCGGCGCAGGAATAGGGGCGAACGATGCCAGTTGTGCCAAGAATTGATAAGCCACCAACAATACCCAGGCGTCCATTCATGGTTCTGAGTGCGATTTTTTCGCCATCGATGACACCGATCGAGACTTCGAAACCACCGGCATAGCCATGGTCATTGGCCAGATTGGTTAAGTGGTCTGTCATCATTTGACGCGGTACTGGGTTAATCGCAGGTTCACCGACGCCTATTGACAAGCCTGCTCGGGTGACGGTGCCAACGCCAGATGCCGCATGAAAACGTACGCCAGCTTCGGGCGATAATTCGACTTCGGCAAAGACAGTGGCTAAATGGGTTGCGTCAGGATCGTCTCCAGCGTCCTTGATGGTACTGGCAGTGGCACGGCTATCGCTCAGTTTTTCACAGCGCTCTAGCTTGAAGTCAATGAACTGGCCTTTAGGCAGCGTGATACTTGAACTGACCGTGTTTTGCCCATTTAGTAGCAAATTGGCGGCTGCTAATGATGTTGCTGTGGCACAGGCTCCGGTGGTAAGACCGCTACGCAGTTTTTGTTTCTTTTCGGCTGTTTCTTCTTGCATGACTAAGTTAATTAATGGTGGTTTGGAGCTTAAACCGAGGAGAATAGCCAGAAGCTACCAAACGCGATTGATGTAAATGCTATGCAGACCCGACTGACTTGGAATAGTCGCTGACCCCAACTCGATATCCAACGTTGTAATTTTCCGAGGAAGCAGCCAAATATGAGCATAGTAGTTAATACGCCAAGAGAAAATAACCCCACGTAAGCCAGTCCAAGCCATGCTTTATTGGTTTCCAATGCTGGAATAATCGCCAGCACTGGTGCGCTGCCAGCCAACCCATGAACAATACCGACCAGAACAGGTTGATGGTTTTTGTGTTGTTGGCCTGGCTGCGCCAGATGGGTATGAGTGATGTGATCATGGCTGTGAGTTTCGAGCGTGATCTTATGTCGCCACAAGCTCCACAGAATCCAGCAACCCAGGCTGATTAATAAAACACCGATGAGCTTTTCTGCCAGTAAGGGCACAACGGCTGGCAGTTCGAATTTAGCAAAAATAAACAGCGTCGCGAGGGCTAATAAAACGGCAGCATGACCTATTGCCCAGCGAATACAAAAGCCAACCATGCGACTAATAGACCAAGTTTTTTGATTTTCTGAGTCCTGTCCGGAAGCCAGCGAGGTGATAGCCATAATATGGTCGGCATCGAGTGCATGAAGCAAACCAAGGCCGAAGCCAAGAGTCAGGATGCTAAAAACGAGGTTAATGTCTATCAAAATTCATGCGTCGATTGAGGTTGTTTGGTTTGAACTTATTTGAGTCGATGATTCTACCGAGACTAACGCATTTTCACTATCTTATTTGCGCCATCGACTACTAATACGACAGGGCTCCCGTCATTGGCATGATAGTTCATCCTTCTGGTTCACACGTCTAGTTCATCAAGAAAGGCTTTTAAAACAGGTGATCGAAATCCACCTGATTTTACGATTAATGCCATGCTTGACGAGTAGTGTAACTTGTTCGGCAGTAAGGTTTGGAGTTGTTTTTTGAGTACCCACTGTTCGGCGTAATGCGAGGGTAAAAAGCCGATGTATTGTCCGGTCAGAATAAGCATTGCCTGTGCCTCTACATTGTCGATTAATGCGCCTGAAGAATTGACTCCGAGCACTTTTAAATCAGCAGCATGAAGATAGTTTCTAGCGACTATACATGCGCTACGAATAGTCTTCATACTGATGTTTTTTAGACTCGAAAAAGGATGGTTATTAGAGCAGTACAGATACTGTTTTTCTTCAAAAAGAGGGTGGTAATCGAGACCCGATATAGGCAATGGATAAGGCCCGATGGCTGCATGTAACTGTCCGTGCAAAACACTTTGTTCCAGTTCTAATGGTGGTTTGACTTCAATCTGAATTTGGACTTCGCTGGCGCGTTGATTAAAGCGCTGGATGGCTAAGGGTAGGGGGGAAACTGTATTGGTAATCGTATTATCTATAATGCCGATATTAAGTTTGCCGCGAAGCTGCTGGCCGACATCACTTATTTCATGCCGAAAATCCTCGACCGAGGTAAATAGACGTAGTGCCGCCTGATGAACCTGCTTGCCTGGTTCAGTGAGTCTGAATCCGCCGCGCCCACGTTCGCACAGGCGCACACCAATACGTGTTTCGAGTCGATTCATGTGTTCGCTGATTGTGGGCTGACCGATATTGAGTATGGGTTGAGCCGCTGCAAAGCCACCACAGCGCACCACGGTGAGGAATACTTGCAGTAATCTTAAGTCAATGTCGCTTACTTGCTGCATCTATTAGTTCGGATTATTCCGATGTTTAGTTATAAAATTGGTTATTGTAACGATATAAAAGCACTCGTAAAGTGAAGTTCTTAACAATCTGCAGGAATACTCTTATGTCGCATGATTATGAAACTGGCCGCTTAAATCTACCGTTTGTAGGACATTGCACCTTTGCTAAATCTCCAGTGTGCACTGACTGGAACAATATCGATGCTGATGTGGCAATCCTTGGCGTGCCAAACGATATGGGCACCCAATGGCGCCCTGGTGCTCGATTTGGGCCGCGTGGGGTGCGAGAGGCATCAACGTTATTCTCGTTTGGACACGGTGGCGCTTATGATTTTGAAGACGATAAACTGTACCTGTCGCAACAACAATGCCGAATAGTTGATGTGGGTGATGTTGATATTGTTCATACCAATATGGAAAAAAGTCATGCCAATACCTATGCCGCAGTGAGCAAAATTCTTGAAAGTGGCGCGATGCCAATTTCTATCGGTGGTGACCACTCGGTGCATGCGCCAATAATAGAAGCCTTCGCCGATAAAGGGCCTATCCATATTCTACATTTTGACGCGCATTTAGACTTTGTCGATGAGCGCCATGGCGTGCGTTACGGGCATGGCAACCCATTAAGACGTGCATCGGAAATGAATCATATTACGGGCATGACCCAGATGGGGATTCGTAATGTATCGTCATCTAACCGCTCCGACTATGATGCTGCACGCGCTGCGGGCTCTAATATTTTATCGGTACGCGATGTACGCCGGCTCGGTACGCAGGGTGTGGTTGATCAAATTCCTGATGCGGAGTCTTATTACATTACGATTGACATCGATGGATTTGATCCTTCAATCGCGCCTGGTACCGGTACACCTAGCCATGGTGGGTTTCAATATTACGAAGTGCTTGAAATTATTCAGGCGGTTGCCCTACGAAATGGCGGTAATATAGTGGGTATGGATTTAGTTGAAATTGCACCACCCTACGATCCAGCCGGCATCACTTCGATATTGGGTGCGCAGTTGCTGATGAATTCGATTGGGATTATATTTCATGCAAGGGCTAATCGTTAATGGTTCTTTTAATCTTTAGGCTGATGAGTTGTGCGGTATGCAAGTCAGTCATATTTCGATGGAGAACCACCTCTTAAATCATTAGCTCGCTCAGATTGTTTTAAACTGTGCTTGGTGGATCTACTGCTGAGGTAATTTACATTGTTAGTTTTGATGAGAAAATCGACTGATTTGTAAAGATAAGTTTTACAATAAATAAAGATTTTATCAATTGAATAAATATATTCTTTATATCATCCTTTATCTATTGCAATTTAAAGATTATAAGTTTTATTAATTGTAGTGGTACAGTTAGTTACTTAATAAGTTCGAATTGAGTTCGTTTCGAGGGTTTCAGTTCGTAATCTAGTTAGGTTGGAAAGAAATGATTTGTTTTTTCAAAGAATATTCTTTTTATTTAAATCTCAATATAAGAATAATTTTTTATTATTAAATTACAACAACAATAGAGGAAGAGTAATGATAAGAAGAACCACAATTAAAACCTTCAGTGCTGCCGCAATATTGACAATGGCAGGTGCCTTTTCAGCCCAGGCTGCTGTCAATGGTCCGGTTAATTATATTATTCCATTTGGTCCAGGAGGCGAATCTGATATTTCTGCACGTTTTCAGCAGCCATTCTTTAAAAGCATGTTTGGACAGGATTTAGTTGTCTCTTACCAGCCAGGTGGCGGTGGTGCCGTTGGTTGGGCTTCATTGAACGGCAAAAAAGGTGATGGTCAAACCATTATGGGAGTTAATCTCCCGCATATTATTATTAAACCGGCGCAAAAAAATGTTGGTTTCAAGACCGATGACCTGAATACTTTCTATATGTTCCACTTTACCCCAGACGCATTAGTGGTAAAGGCAGATAGCCCGTACAAAAGCTTGCAGGATTTTATCGATGCGGCTAAAGCCAAGCCTGGACAAATGACTCTATCTGGATCGGGCAAAGCCTCAGCCAACCATCTGGCGCAAATAAAGTTTGATAAAATGGCCAGTATTAAGACTACCTACGTGCCTTTTAAGGGTACTGGGGCCGCAGTCGCTGCAATGTTGGGTAGTCAGGTGAAAGCTGAATGGGGTTACTCTACAGTGGGTGCTAAGCAGGGCGCGGCCGTTCGCATGTTAGCGGTTGCGATGGAAGAGCGTCATCCATTGTTTCCAAATGTACCGACTTTTAAAGAGCTTGGTTACGATATGGTCGGTGGCGCGTATCGAGGTATTGCATTACCTAAGTCAGCGAGTGCCGCTACCACTAAAATGTGGTCTGAAATGATTGGGGAAATAAATCGCGATCCTGCATTTGTGAAAAAAATGTTAGGGGGTGGATTTGCGATGTTAGACGTCGATGCTGCCGGAATGGCTAGCTTCATGAAGGCTCGATCTGTCGAGTATCTTAAAGACGCTCGTGAAGCTGGTTTAATCAAATAGACTAGTTTGAGTTTGGGCGGGATAAACCATGGATATCAATAACTTCCTGGCTGCATTAACACTGACGAATATCGCGTTGGCACTATTTGGTGTGGTAGCCGGAACTATAATAGGGTCTATCCCGGGCTTGACAGCTACTATGGCCGTGGCGGTACTGGTTCCTATTACCTTTAGTATGGAGCCTGCCTCGGCACTTATTTTACTCGGTGCCATTTATACGGGTGCCATTTATGGCGGTGCTTACGCCGCCATTTTATTAAATACACCCGGTACACCTTCAGCAATCGCAACAACGTTTGACGGTTATCCGATGGCAAAACGTGGTGATGGTGATCTAGCCGTTGCTTTGGCCTGCTTTGCTTCCGTATTTGGTGGCTTAGTGGGTGCAATGGCCCTGTTATTTTTAGCTCCACCCCTATCAGAAGTTGCTCTCGCATTTGGACCCGGCGAATATTTTTGGTTGTCTATTTTTGGCTTGTCACTTATTGCCGCACTTTCAAATGGTAATTTAATGAAGGGGTTAGCTGGTGGTGCATTTGGGCTTATTCTTTCTACTGTTGGTGTCGCCGAAATTTCGGCAGATATACGACTGACATTTGGCAGTCAGACACTGATTAGTGGGTTCGGTGTTGTGGGCGCGCTGATTGGTCTCTATTGCATTCCTGTATTAATCGATCTCGTTGCAGTGCCTGATAGGCACTTGAAGATAGAAGATGACGTTAAGTCTGTCCGCATCGGTGAGGCTGCTTCTATTGCAATGAAGTCCAAAGTTAACTTAATACGCTCATCAATCATTGGCACCTTGGTGGGTATCCTGCCCGGTGCAGGCGGTTCAGTCGCTGGACTGGTCGCTTACTCAGAAGCCAAACGCAATGCGTCACCCGATCAAAAATTCGGTGAAGGGGAGCCTGACGGTATCATCGCAACCGAATCAGCTAACAATGCAACGGTAGGTGGTGGGTTTATTCCCACATTAGTGCTGGGCATACCAGGCACTCCGCCCGACGCTGTTATTTTAGGTGCCTTACTGGTTCAGGGCGTCAGAACGGGACCAACACTATTTCAATCAGGCAGTGACTCTATCGCCTATACTTTTATTTATGGCTTATTAATCGCTACAATTCTAATGTTGCCAGTGGGCTTACTCATTGGTCGATATGCTTATAAATCAATTGTGACTATTCCAAAAGCAGTATTGGTGCCGACCGTGGGATTCATGACAATAATCGGCACATTTGCGATTCATAACAGCATTTCAGATGTTGGAATTATGATTGGTCTAGGTATTTTTGGCTGGATTGTCGGCCGCTTTGGTTTTTCTGCTTCGCCAATAGTGCTGGGCTTGATTTTGGGGCCTATCGCTGAGCAGGGTTTTGTTCAAAGTTGGATTATTGGTTCTGCGACCAACGACTTGATAGGTATGTTTTTTGGCCGTCCCATTTCACAGGCCATTGTTGCATTTACTTTATTGTCACTTTTTTATCCCTTATGGGTTGGAAGGCGACAGCGAGCGATGAAATGAACCAAGACAGTAGCTACAATAACCACAAAAAAAGTATTGAAGGCAGCAATTTTGGGTCTTTAATTGTTTCTATATTTTTTATTCTGGCTGGTTTTTTAACCCTATACGATACGCAGTCCTATACCGATGCTGATTCCAGTGTGTTTCCTCAAGCTGCCGCCATATTGTTAATACTATGCGCATCGGTTTCTACCATTCAGAACCTTATTCGACCAATGGCAGACGAAGGCTTTGGGCGGGGGAGTTGGTGGCGTCGATTGTTGCTCGTCACCACTATGCTATTGACTTGCTTCGCAATGCCTTATATTGGCTTCCTTCTGGCTGCTGCTATCTCATTTGTGGGTGGCATGATCGCCGCAATGCATGATCGCTGGTCACTTAAATCACTCATTGTTTATTTGGGTTCTGGGGCATTAATTATGGTCGTATTTTATATACTATTTCGTTATGTCCTTTATGTCCCTCTACCTTAGGTTTTAACGTTTTGAAATTAATACATTCCAGTGAAGATGCAAGGGCTTTGGCTCGTCAACGGTTACCTTGGATGGTCTTTGATTATTTTGATGGCTCAGCGGGTAACGGGTTTGGTGAGAAGCGTAATAGGGAAGTGATACGTGATATTGAGCTGTTTCCTCGCACATTAAATAATGTAGAACACCGAGATTTAACCGTCAGCCTATTTGATAAGACAGTAGGACTGCCTTTTGGCGTTAGCCCTATGGGTATGTGCAATTTGTCGATGCCTGGTGCTGATTTGATGCTAGCAAAATTGGCTGCAAAAAATAAAATTCCGGTGGGTGTCTCGACTGCTGCTTCGACTTCTCTAGAAAAAATGATCGAAATTGCAGAGGGGAATGCTTGGTTTCAGCTTTACTTCAGTGGCAATCATGAGCAATCTGATTTATTAATTAAGCGCGCTGAAGATTCTGGTTACGACACTTTAATTCTAACGGTTGACGTTCCAGAAGTCGGCCGTCGTCCGCGTGAGCTTAGGCGAGGTTTCACCATGCCGTTTAAGATTGGAACACAACAATTTATTGATTTTGCTATGCATCCCAGATGGTCATTAACAACCTTAGCCAAGGGTAAACCTGAGCTGGCGAATTTTGGTGGCGAATTTGGCGCATTCGAGCGTACCGCGAGCCGCGCAGGGGCAGACTGGTCATTATTAGATCGTATTCGTAACCAGTGGAAGGGAAAGCTAGTCGTGAAGGGCGTGCTGAATGTTAATGATGCGTTAAAAATGAAAAGCTGTGGCGTTGATGCCATTCAAGTGTCCAGCCATGGCGGTCGTCAACTCGACAGTGGACCCCCTGCCATCATTGCTCTAAAAGCCATACGAGATGCTGTTGGAACAGACTATCCGCTGTTTTATGATTCGGGTATTAGAAGTGGTGAAGACATCATCAAGGCCTATGCGATGGGCGCAAACTATGTGTTTCTTGGGCGACCATTGCTTTTTGCAATTGCCGCTAGAGGTGAACATGGGTTGAATCAGATGAGTGATGTCTTTGCTCAGGAAACCAGTATTGCTTTGGCACAACTGGGTATCTGTAACATGCAGGCAATCGGTCCTGAGAGCATTGGAAGATCTAAGACGTCACCTGTTTAATTCTTAATGATGAAAGAATTGACGACATGTCAGGCAACTCTCATAGCTGCACCTTCGTCGGGACAAGGCAAGACCGTGTTCTGTGCGGCGTTTGCCAGACAGCTTAGGAATAAGGGTCGGCGTGTTCAAATATTTAAATTGGGTCCAGATTATCTCGACCCAACAATACATGAAGTCGCCAGTGGCAAGGTGGTTTATAACCTTGATTTATGGGTAATGGGCGAACAGCATTGCTTTGAATTACTGAGAAAAGCCTCGGCTCATAATGATGTTATCTTAGTAGAGAGCTTGATGGGGTTACATGACAATCAACCCAGTAATGCAATGCTTTGCCAACTATTCGGTCTGCCCATTACTTTAATTCTTGATGTGGCTAAGTTAGCTCAAACGGCAGCTGCTATCGTATCGGGAATGCGCCTGTTTGATGTGGGCGCTAATATTACTGCCGTTATTGGCAATAAAGTGGGAAGTGACAACCATGACCTATTAATGTCACAGGCCATTGGTGATTGTTATGCAGGGAGTATTCGACGTGATACACGTTTTGAAATCGCTCAGCGTCATTTAGGGTTGGTTCAAGCGGGTGATATTAAAAATCTAGATAAACAGCTCGTTCAGGCCGCCGATGCACTCGATGAGTTTAACATTTCTGTACCCTTGACTGATATTGCGTTTTCATCTTCAAACGCCTTCTTTAAAAAATCTGATAATGCTCGTTTACTTGATGGCAAAATAATTGCGATTGCGAGAGATGTTGCGTTTAGTTTTATCTATCCAATGAACCAACAGGTGTTGGAAGAAGCGGGTGCCAAGCTAAGCTACTTTTCACCCCTTGAGAATGACGTTGTACCCGAGTGTGATGCGCTCTGGATACCCGGTGGTTATCCAGAGTTGCACCTCGACGTATTGTCAAATTCAGATCAAACTCGAACCAGCATTCTTGACCATCATCGTCAAAATAAACCAATACTAGCGGAATGTGGGGGCATGATGTATCTGTGCAATAGTATTCTCAACACCGCTGGTGAGTATGGAAGAACCTGCGGTATTTTGAACGCTAGTTGTGAAATGGAAACTCGATTTCAAAGCGTTGGTTTACAGGCTGTGAATTATGGAAAGGGGGAGATCAGAGGGCATTCATTTCATCACTCAAAAATTTTTTCTAGTTTTGGCTCTAGTGTGACTCCTGAAATATATGCCACCCGTCAGGATGGTCGTCAAGGAGAGGCAGTGTATAAAAAGGGTAATACCAGACTTAGCTATATGCATCACTATTTCGCATCAAATAGTGATGCGAGTGTTTCCCTTTTTTTGTTTCTTGACTGTTAATTTCCAAACGTTATATGACCCGTTTATAAAATGCTAAGGCTGTGTACGATGGACGTCACATACTAGAGGCAACTATTAATTCACATCAGTTTAGTCCGATATTTAATTTCTGTTGGATGCTCAAAATTGGAGCTCTATCATTACAAGTTCTAAAATGTTAGGTTAATTAAGGGATTTTCAGGTGCTTTAAATGAAGCATGTAACTTTAACCATAGAGGTTTGTATCTTACATTTAATAAATAAGGAGATTTTATGAGTAGTCAACTAGAAGAAGATTATGAAATTGGGCAAGACAATATTACGCCGTTTGGGTTTGATATACACAACCCGGTTTTCATAATATCGGGTATATCTATCGTCGCGTTTGTTATTATTACACTCATGTTTCAACAGGGGGCAGCTGAATTTTTCGCTTGGTTACGCTCCGCAATCACAAGTAATTTTTCCTGGCTTTTCCTTTCTGCTGGTAATATTTTTGTTCTCTTTGCTCTGGTTGTCTGCGTTTCTCCGTTAGGCAGGATTCGATTAGGTGGGCAGACAGCAAAACCTGATTATAGCTATGTTGGTTGGTTTGCGATGTTGTTTGCTGCCGGTATGGGCATCGGACTTATGTTTTTTGGCGTTTCAGAGCCAATGTCACATTTTGGTTCCTCGATGGGGGGCATAGCAGTTGGTGACAATGGTGTTCGTACCGACTGGGCGCCACTAGGAGCGGCTGCTGGAGACATTGGAGCCGCGAAGGACTTGGCAATGGCTGCGACTATTTACCATTGGGGATTACATCCTTGGTCAATGTATGCGGTTGTTGGTTTAGCGTTAGCCTTCTTTTCATTTAATCATAACTTACCTCTGACTTTACGTTCTGCTTTTTATCCACTTTTAAAAGAAAGGGTGTGGGGCTGGCCGGGTCACGTGATCGATACCATAGCCGTATTTGCGACATTATTTGGTTTGGCGACATCACTCGGATTTGGTACTCAGCAGGCATTAGCAGGATTTAGTTATTTATATAGCTGGGGAACAGGGAGTGTGGCAATGGTGATACTGATCGGCTGTATTACTGCCCTTGCAATGGTATCCGTTATCCGAGGCCTGGACGGTGGCGTTAAAATCTTGTCTGAAATTAATATGGGTCTTGCACTATTGTTGTTGTTAGTGATTCTTTTACTAGGACCTACTGCTGAAATTCTCTCCACCTTGATGTCTGGTGCGGGTGCTTACGTGACAGAGTTTATTCCGTTATCAATGCCATTTGGACGAGAAGACGTTAACTTTTCTCAAGGTTGGACTTCTTTCTACTGGGCTTGGTGGATCTCATGGTCTCCTTTTGTCGGTATGTTTATCGCCAGAGTTTCTCGTGGTCGAACGGTAAGAGAATTTTTGGCCTGTGTTATCTTGGTGCCAACCCTACTTTGCATTGTATGGA
>Ga0307489_10001581_pt1 | contig 15048 bp, 23 predicted proteins | sample SB12metaG_FD_202247 | JGI IMG/M metagenome (GOLD analysis project Ga0307489, IMG submission 202247) | Sea-ice brine microbial communities from Beaufort Sea near Barrow, Alaska, United States - SB 1.2 | ecosystem: Environmental > Aquatic > Marine > Coastal | place: USA: Alaska | collected... | reverse complement strand
CCATCGCCACTCCTCACTCTACACTCCTTCCCTGATTATTTGCTCGCAGTGTACAAGGCACCCACTCGCCACCATCCCTGGCCTGGCCACTCGCTCCCTTTTCAGCTCAGCGCCCAGCTGTCAGGCTGTGTTGTCCCGGTCCCTGAGGTTCCGCCCGATACTTCTCAGAGATGCCCCTCAAGCTGAACTGAACGTGGAGCGAAAGGGAGCGAAGCCTCACCCGATACCACTACTCACCCAGCATTGAGGCCATGCGCTGCCCTACTCGTAGCCCTATAAAACCCTTTCCGAGGGGGATGTGAGATTTGTAGATGTGAGTGCGCTCGTGTCATTTCATCTTTAGAATCTAGCTAGGTTAGCGCGCGTATACTCTAACTTCTGAGTGACACGCTTTCAAAGATAGCGCCTCACCAGACAGACCCACTCCAAAGAAAAAAGGGGGATATGACCCTGCTATCCGGATACCCGCCCGACGACGCGGCGAGCGACGCGCCGGCGGCGGCGACCACGATCGTGAGCGCCGTGGAGGACATCGCGGCGACCATCCGCGCGCACTCCACCGCGCCCGTGGTGCTGGTCACGCACGACTGGGGCGCCTTCTTTGGGTACAGGCGTGGCGTCAGGGCTTACACTCGTTCACTTCGCAGCTCAACTTGAGCGCATTTTATGGGATAGCAGGTGCGCGTAGGGGTTGTGCAGCCCGTGTTTAGAGGGTGTTTGGGAGTTTTTTGTGTGTTTTTTGTGTCAGACACTGCTCAAGTTGAGCTGAGAAGTGGACGAGTGTAAGCCCCTGGGCGGGGCGCCATATTTTTTCACACTAGTCCCCGTAACATCGTAACACCTCAACTTTCAAGCACCTACGCGATGCCGAGGTGGGAATATCGTGTGGTTTTCAGATGATCCGACCAGAGATCCGGTGTGAGTCTCGTCCCTGGTGACAGGCTGTACAAGAAACATCCGGAGCTGGTGTCTCAGATGGCGGCCTTGGACGTAGCCGGTGACGTGTCGGGTTTGAGCGCCAAGGCGGGGCCTTACACAAGCTGTTCTTCCTTGTATGACAAAGTGCGCCAAACCGCTTTGACACTTAGTCTGACTGAGTGCTTCTTAGTCTGACTTAGTGCCCGTTCGACCAATCAGAACGCTCCATTTGCACGACTTAGTACAACTTGTTGTTAAGTGTCTAAGTGGTTTCACGCACTTTGTCATAGGTTGATTTAAGTTGCTCAACTTGCCCTGAGACCCTGTGCCGTTTGGGTAAGAACATGGTGGGTTCCGCGTACAATGTACTGTGGTACAGAGACAGGGTTTCAGCCCGTCCTCTCGTTACTCGTCAGACCCTGCGCCAAGGAGCTTGTGCTGATCGCGAGTTATCAGAGCTACCTGATAGCCGCACACTTGCTGGGCGGCGGGGTGGGGGACCGGATGACCACGTGGCTGGCCAAGCTGTTCGGTGCGCCGTCGCTCAAACCTGGGTGGAGCGGTGCAGGTTGACCCTATGCAACCCAAATTGAAAGCGCCTGGAACTAAGCGCTTGCAACCAGAACATGAGGAATTGCTGTCAAGCTTTGCTTTCAAATTCAACTTGCGCCACTACACCTGGGGGGGTGGACTATGAGCAGGGCAAGATTCCAGCGACACGGAATTGGCCGTACCTCCGGTTCTCGCAGGAAATATTGAACAAGGGGGGCGGGAGTGCAAGGGTGAGCTTGCAGGAGTTGTATGCGAAGGTGCGGGGGGGCGATATGACGGATGGGGGGGTTGAGGAGGGCGGGGTTGCAAGGGTGGAGGGGGGTGCGGAAGGGGCTTGGGATGCGGGGGCGCAGGGGGGTAGGGGGCACGACGAGGGCGCCAGTGATGCGGGGACCACCGGCGGTGTTGCCGGCAGCGTTCGAGGCGACAGCAGCAGCGGTAGATCCTGGCAAATATTGCTCACCACGTCATAGAACGCCGTTTAGCTCAATCATCAAGGGTTCACAACGCGTTGGATGACGTGGCGGGCAATATGTGTGTGCCCCTCAGCAGCGGCGGCGGCGGCGGCGGCAGCGAGCGGCGCAGCGGGCGCGTCCCCGCTTGTCCCGTGCTATACATGTACGGTGCGGCGAAGCCTGTGCGCTTCCACAGCGACCGGTGGCTGCAGGAGGTGCGCAGCAACGGGCCCGGCAGCGCGGCAGGGCTCGACACCGCGTTCACCACTCGAATCATCCTGCTGAATATCTCAAGAGGCTGGCCATTGAGCTGAAAAGGGAACGAGTGTATGGCCCTGCAGCGCGGTGATGGAGGTGGCGGACGCAGGGCACTGGCTCCAGGTGTCGCATCCGGAGCAGGTGAACCAGGCACTGCTGCAATGGCTGGACGACACCGCCAAGTTGCCGCGCATCCGGAGCTCGTTGTAGAGCTGCCGGGTGTGGGTGTTTGCTCATAGAGTACCGGATACACTCACATATCGGAGAGCTAGCCGTGTTGACACAAGCTCGCCGAGGACCGAGACACGCACGCAAACAAAACACAAAGAGACGTACCGATGAACTCCGAATAAGCAAGCGGGCGTGCGCACATCACGCTTTTCGTGAAGCCATATCTGCCTGGAGATCTTGGATCACAACTTTATAGCAGCTATACGCACAGCATCATTTCACAAAAGTTTGTCCGACATTGTAATAGCTCTTTTACAACAACGAAAACACATTTTGTTTCCTTCTGAGTATTCTCCATCATTCAATCGAAGCGCGCGATTAGTCGGCGTCCGCAATCTTACGGTGTTTGATTCTATCTCAATCGGCAGACTCAGGGGCGCGTGTAGTGCCGGCGGGGCATTTTGGACACGTGATGCGGTCACCGTCTTTGGCCGGGCTGCATGCCTTGCACCAGGTGTTGTCGCAGATCTGGCAGTCGATGCAGTGCGGTGTGTCCTCATCCCACGCGCACTCCTCGCAGAACGTACTGTAGCATCCCTCCAAGCTTGGGTTCCCGCCATCTGCGTTTGCACCAGTGCATTCTTCACCGGTGCAGTACACGATGGTGTCAGGCACGCAATCTTTGCACCATGCGCTGTAACAGCCGTCGCAGATAGTGAAAGAAGCGCCATCCTTCTCCTCGCACGTCCGGCACGAGAGTTGTGAAACATCCGTCCTTGTTGTCAGCAACATCAGAGCCCGTGCACATCGCGCTGTCGGGAGCACAACCTTTGCACCAACTGCCCACGCAGCCGTGGCAGAGTGTGTAGTCGGCGCCAGGCTTGCTTTCGCAATCACTGCACAGCAGTTTGTAGCAGTTTGGACCATCACAGGAGAAAGCCTTGTGGTCATCTTCCATGCACTGCCAACAGACCGAGTCTCCGCAATCGGTGCAATCCACGGCGAGAGAATCCCCATTGGCGTTAACATAGAAAGGTGCTCCGTTGTCCCCTCCGCACTCACCGACCAGACACAAGTAAGCATCGTAGTACTTGCAAATGGATTCCCCACGCGTGCCAGCGTGCTGAAGGCAGGTCACGCTGTTGCATCCCCAGTGTAGCGGCGCAAGTTGAATTTGAAAGCAAAACTTGAAAGCAGTTCATCGTGTAGTTTCAGTTTCAAGCACTTGGTTCCTGGCGCTTTCAATGTGGGTTTGACAGGGTTAACCTGCACCGAATACCCCGGCACTGACGGCCTTCGTGTACCGCCTTGCCGCAACTCGGTCGGACGCATCCCCACAGGTCAAAGTGCCCATTGTGGGAAGGATCATACTGCTCGTCATGACGGTCGTGGCGCACAAACCGGTCGAGCTGCCTCAGCCCGTCCTTCCATGAGGGTCATCGATTGAGAGCAAGCACCCCACCCGAGATGTGAGCATGACTTACCTCAGGGTGAATCATGTCAGAGAGAGACACGTCAGCGTGTATGAGGGGGCACCAGGCTTCCGCCTTGGCCCCCGTGGGTGAATCATGGCAAACGAGCGGACTCGGTTTGTCGATTCAACGTCGGTCGAGTGCTTCATACTGATCACAATAACCCACCCCCCCGCCTTACGCACGTCGCACCCCGCGAGCGCGAGGCGCTGCAGGCGAGCGGCCTTGGGCGCCTTGTGGATGCGAAGCTGGGTCAGGAGTTCGAAGACCACGCGTCCCGTCACGCCGGGGCAGCGGCTGAGGTCCAGGCTCTGGAGCCGCGCGAAGGCTGGGTTGGGGCGGGGGGCGGGAGTGGGAAGGAGGTGCTCCTCTGCACCCCCTGGAGCGGAGGGGGCTCCACCCGCCAGTGCGTGGAGTACGAGCGCGGCGTAGGAGCGCAGCCCCTCGCCGGTGAACGCGACGGGGGCGTCGTTCAGGACGAGGGAGCGCAGGTTGGGCCCCGCGCGGCGTAGCACCTGGCAGACACGCGCGTCGGTCAGCCGCGTGGCGAGGTCGCCAGACATAGATAGGTCTTGCACCTGCCAAACCCCCGGGATCTGCCCCACGGCGCGCCACACGCGGCTCACGCACTCCAGCGCCAGACGGTCGCGCACGCCCCCCACGTGCCGTAGGACCAGGGTGGCGAGGTGCTCGTCCGGCTCGAAGGACGCGCCAGGCTGGAGGGCCATGATTGACGTCGCGGCGTGCGCTGTGGAGGTGTGTGGGGCTTTGACTGAGCGGCTGTACAGGCGGCTCCTTGCCGTATATAGTCTGGAGATCTGCTTCTCAACTCCAGGGTGTGCCCACCATGAATATCGGATGACTCGCTCGATATCGATCCCATTCAAAACGCGAATCCTTGTAGCTTTTTGCTGGCGCCGCCGTGGGGGGGCATATCCGCGCCGCGCTGCCGAGCGCACCCAATATGCGCATCTTCCCGCGGCGATGCGACGGGGTTGATGAAGGCGAGCAGCAGAGCGCCGCGGCCGCCCTCGCCGCCGCGCCCGTGCCCGCACCTCACCACGACGCGGGGGGCTCTGGGGTAACCCTCGTAAAAGAGGAGGAGGTGGAGGAGGGGGCGACTCTGGGGCAGCTGCGAGACCGGCTGGGGCTGGCGCCCGGGCCGGCGCGCGTGCCGGCACCCGGGCCGCGCGCCGCCCTAGGCATCACTATGCAGGTCGAAGACAGCACGCGCGGGAACGACACGGAAGGGGCGGAGGAGGACACGGGCGTGGGGGAGGAGGAAGGGTTTGGTGGTGAAGGGGACGGCAACCACAGCGAGGACCACGCCCCGGCGGCGCTCACACACCCGCAGAAGTTCGCCAAGACCACGCCTGCGTCCCCGGCGCCGCCCGTGGCGATCGGTAACCCCGCGCGCGGCGCCGAGATGTCCGACCCCTTCGACGGGGCGTTCGACTTCTCACCCAGCGATGACGACGTGGGCGGCGAGGCCGTCGAGGGCGGCCAGAGCCTCGCTCAAACCCACTGCACCCCCTCGGCTCACAACCCCACGCCCCTCGTCCAAACCCACTGCACCCCCTCGGCTCACACACTCATACCACCTGTCGCCAGCGTTGGCGCATGGACCGGAGCACCCGGTGCCGTCATCGACGTTGAACGCCCCTCCAAGCGCCAACGGCAGCAGCCGCAGCAGCAGCATCAACAGCAGCCGCAGCTGCCGCAGCAGCAGCTGCCAGAGCAACAGCCGCCGCAGCAGCCGCAGCAGCAGCCAGAGCAGCAGCAGCAGCAGCAGCAGGCACGTGACGGGCAGCGCCAGCATGTGCAGCCGGAGGAGGCACGTCATGTTGTCGAGGAGGAGGAGGAGGATGAGGAGGAGGAGGAGGAGGAGGAGGAGGAGGAGGAGATTGTGAACGCGTACCCGATGAACGTGGAGGAGAATGAGGCGGAGGAGGAGGCGGAGGAGGGGGAGGACGAGGGGGAAGACGAGGAGGAGGTGAAGGAGGAGGAGGAGGCGGAGAAGCAGGTGGAGGAGGAGGAGGCGGCCGAGGAGGAGGTTGAGGAGGAGGAGGAGGAGGTTGAGGAGGAGGAGGAGGCGGCGAAGGGTTGGCTGAAGCTGGCTGCGGCTGCGGATAACAAGGGAGGAGCCGGGGCCGGCGGTGGCGGCGGCGGCGGTGGCGGCGGTCGCGGCGGTGGCGGCGGCGGCGGTGGCGGCGGCCGCGACGGCGGTGGCGGCATTGGTCAAGGGGAAGGCGCCTCCACGTTCCGAGGAGTATCCGTCAGCAGTTGCTCGGGGGGTTGGCAAGCGATGTTCCGTCACAGCGGCGAGCCCATATACATGGGTACGTTCGACCGCGAGGAGGACGCCGCCCGCGCGTGGTAGGGCAGTGCAGGTTGACCCTACGAAAACCAAGTTGAAACCGCCTGAAGCTAAGCGCTTGAAACTGAAGTCTTATGTACTGCTTTCAAGTTTTGGTTACAATCTCAATTTGCGCCGCTACACCGTGGGACCGCATGATGCTGTGGTGCGACCTGCACGGAGTCATGCGCCAGCGTCGGGGGTCGGATGGCGAAACGCACGTTAAGTGCACGAGAAGTCCTGATTTCCGCGGCGCAAAGCTCAGCTCGAGCGGCATCAGAGCTTTACTCAACTTCGCCTACGCCGAGTACGAGGCAGGGGCTTACACTCGTCCACTTTTCAGCTCAACCTGAGCTGTTTCTGACTCAAAATAAACCTGAAACGACACCTGACACCCCATGACACCCCCTAATCATCCCCATACAACCCCTACATGCACCCCCTATCCCACAGAAAGCGCTTAAGTTGAGCCAAAAAGTGGACGAGTGTAAGCCCCTGGTGCGAGGCCGAGGTGGACGACCTGCGGGAAATGACGCAGGACGCGTTAGTGCAGACGATGATGCAGCAGGGACGGGCGCAGCGCATGGCCGGGTTGAAGCGCAAGCGGGCGGGAGCCGAGGCCGCCGCCACCGCTGCAAAGCCCCGCAGCGCTGCCACTGCTGCCCCCCCCGCCGCCACCCCCCCCGCCGCCGTTGCCGCTGCCACCGCTGCCAACCCCCGCACCGCTGCCACCGCTGCCGCTGCCGCTGCAGCCGCTGCTGGCCCCGCCGCCGCCCCCGCAGCCGCTGCTGCCGCCGTCGCTGATGCCATCCTGGCTGGGAACGCGGGGCAGGTCGGGGGTGGGCGCGGTGGCAGGCCCCGGGTCGAGGCTGGAGCCGGGGCCAGGGGCGGAGACGGGGCAGGGCACGGGTACGGGGCAAGGAATAGGGGTGGGGAAGGAGATAGAGACAGGGCCGGAGAGGGCCGGGTCGGCAGTGGCGGCGGCTGCTTGCACGCGGCGGCGGCAGAGGAGAGGGGGAGGAGGGAGGTCGCCGCCTTCGCTGCCGCTGATCGGGCGCAGGCGGAGGAGGATGCGGCGGCGGCTGCGAGGGCGAGGGCGAGGAGGGAGGTCGCCGCCGCCACTGCCCGGGCACAGGCGGAGGAGGATGCGGCGGCTGCGAGAGCGAGGGTGCAGGCGGCGGCAGCGGCGGCGGCGGCGGTGAGGGCTGCGGCGGAGACGGCTGAGGACGCGGCGGCGGCAAAGGCGGCGGCGGAGGCTGCGGTAGAGGCCCGGATGGCTGGTTGGGAGAAGTGGCACCTGGATGAGGATGCACGCCTGGGAGGGGAGAGTGACGGTGGCGGGGGGGCTGGTGGAGACGCCGATGGCGGCGGCAGCAGCGGCGGCGGTAGCGGCGGCAGCCGCGGCGTGGGCGGGGCCGGGAGCGGCAGCGGCAGCGGCGGCAGCGGCAGGGGTGGAAGCGGTGCGGGGGGTGGCATCGGCGGCGGCGGCGACAGCGGCGGGGGGGATGACAGTGGGGTTGGCAGCGGCAACGGCGACGGCAGAGGTGGTAGCGGCAGCGGCGGCGGTGGCGCTGGGGGGGGCGGCGGTGGCAGCGGCGGCAGAGGCGGCGGTGGGGGTGGCAGCGGTAGCGGCGGGCTACCTGCTGCCGATCTATCCACATGGCTGCAACAGCACGGACTGGCCAAGCACGAGGCGAAGGTGTTAGCGGCAGCGGCGGCGGCGGCGGGGGGTGGCGGCGGTGGTAGCGGCGGTAGAGATGGCGGTGGGGATGGCAGCGGCAGCGGCGGCGGCAGCGGCGGCGGGCCACCAGCTGATCCAGTCGGTCCGCCCACCGAGCTGTCCGCGTGGCTGCAAGAGCACGGGCTGGCCAAGCACGAGGTAGGGTGGTGCAGGTTGACCCTATCAAACCCATGTTGAAAGCGCCTGGATTGATGCATTTGAAACTCAGATGAGATGGACCGGTTTCAATTTTTGCTTTCAAATTCAACATGCGCCGCTACAACGAGGCGGCATTGCGCCGGGACGGCGTAAGCTGCGTATCGGACCTCAACTACCTCAACACCGACGACTGGAAAGAGCTCGGAGTGAGCAACAGGTACCAGGCAGGGGCGTCCACTCGTCCGCTTCCCGGCTCAACGTCAGCACCGTTTGAGGTACACACTGGGTGGCTTGAGTGGTGCAGTGACCAAAAGCATGTAAGGTTGAGCTGATAAGCGGACGAGTGAAAGCCCCTGGTACCAGGTGAGTCGGGTGATGGAGGCACTCGCCAAACGAGCCCAATAAGGTCGCGTCACAAATGAAGGGTCAAAAGGCGGAACAGGAGATGGCGCGGCTGAAGCAGACGGGAGCGCTGCTCCCGGCTCCCGGCTCCCGGCACCCGGCTCCCGCTAAGAACGACGAGGGAGGAGTCGGGACCGGTGGTGGCGGTGGCGGCGGTGGCTGCGGCGGGGCAAGGGACGTCACGGTGTCGGGGGCGGAGTCGGGGCGGGGACGGGGATGGGGACATGTTCACATGCTTAGGGTCGGCGATGGGGACAGGGACATGGATAGGAACGGCGATACGGATAAACGTAGGGTGACTTTGTCAGCCAATCACGCCGAAGAAATTTAGCGCTTCACACACTGAACACAACACACCACAACAGACGTTCAAAACACTCACAAAGATATGCAATTAGTAGAGCTATGAACGCTATTCTCACGTTCCTTTCGACGCTGCGGGCGGCGCAGAGTGGGGCTGGAGGGAGCTGCTTCTCGGCTTCCATTTCCGAAAAGTGTATGGATAACATGTGGCGATAACGTTATCCGGGTCAGAGGACGTCATCCTTTGATCTAGTAAACCCCAACCGATACGGCGTCAAGCATGCTGAGGACCGAGATACGCACACAAGCACGTCGTCCCAGGGTCAAGTATGCTGAGGATCGAAGCACCCGCGTTCACTCAAGCACGCCGAGGATCGAGAGAACAGTCGGTACCGATGAGCTCCAGATACGCGAGCGGGCGTGCGCAACGATCAGGTTGTTCGTGGAAACATATTGCTCCCTTAAGATCTTTGATCACAACATCGCCGCTAACGAATAGCATGTACTTTGAGAAACGTGTGTTCAACGTTGTTCCATAGCCCTAACTACAACGGACGGTATATTTTGCATTTGTGTTGGTACATGGTGTGCGCACTCGCGACAGACTACATTTAATTTCACATCTGGTACAGTTGTTCAAACCGGCAACCAGCCCCCCCGAAATTCCCCCGGCTCCCAACCTCCCTCGTCCCCCTCTACATTATGTTACTACATGGTGTTTGATCGTTCAACATGGAACAAACGTATCCTTTATATTCCCCTTCACCCTCCCTCATCCCACTTTACCGCGCTTCACCTCAAATCACTACACTTAGAGCCACACCCACACGTACAACAGTCGCCCTCGCCTCACCTCGCCTCGCCTCGCCACACTCAGCGCCACACGCCGACGTAGCAGCCGCGCAGGCCGTACGCCAGCGGGCCGCCCGCCGCCACCAGCCGCGTGCCCGCCGCGTCCCACGCGTGCGCGTAGCACGCGTTCAGCACGGGCACCCGCGCAAAGTGCTCCTGGTAGATGTGGTGAGATCGGTCCAGCCAACCCTCGCCCGAGGGACACATAAATCATGCTCACCACGTCACATGATGTCAATGTTCGTTTGGTAGCTGATCAGCGTAGTCTGCTTTTGAATACTCACACACACACTCACCCATATGATGACAACATGCTGATGATTTCAATACATCGCCAGGGTATGTATCCATTCGGTGCCCATAAGTCGTCCCTACCTCGCCCATTTGGATGGACAGCGTGGGGGACACCGCTGCGCCGTTGAGTCCCCACGGGGACGCCGCGCCGCCGTCCGAGCTGACGCTGCCACCCCCGGCGTTGCGGCCTGTGGACACGGAAGTAGTCGGACCCCACGGGTTCGGGCCGGAGTCGGACAGGAAGTGGGAGTGGTCGGCGTGATCCATGGGGGACAGGGAGAGGTCGCGAGAGGGAGAGCCCAGGGAGCAGGGGCGTACACTCATATGCACGTTACCTTGTTGGCTCAACTGCCACTGCCAGCATCTTTGTCAGTGAGTACGGTGAGCCGGTGCAAGTGGATTCTTGGACTAGGCCCCGGGCTTTGTGACCGACCAGTACACGTGTTATTTTTGCGTTGCCTGGCAGCCGCTCACTTCAAGCTGACCACAGAGCTGGAACCAGAGCTCCTCGCACGCTGAAACTCGCTGGGTGTCCCCTTATAGGGGTCGTTGAGGGGCCCACTGAAGCATCGCGCGCAGATCTTGCATTGCGCAGCCCCGTCACCGCTTCCCTCCCGGACCCAAAACAGCGTGTTGTCCAGTCTAGCAACGTACCCCCGAGGGCACGGCGATGGGCAAGCCCCTCTCCAGTTCCGAGCAAAGGTAGATGTAGCGCGCCAGGTCCCTCTCATGGGGTACCTGGGGGAAGTTCAGGGTCCAGGGTCCGCAAGATCTCGCCTGTGCAAGGGTCTCGGGTGAGCCCACCAGCCCTAATGGCCGAATTCGTTTGAATTTGGGGGTGTCCGGCCATTTTACGGCGTGTTTCGAGTGGCGCGCGACACACGCGGCGCGGACCCGGGACCCAGAGTCGATTCCTTGTCTTCTGACTGGCGCGTTAGGCCAATCCGCGTTGCATTTCATCGAAATCACAGAGGGGCCTTGCTCCGCAAAGATGGCACACGTGATGCCCTGCGACAGCGCGGTTCTCTGGGTCTATGAACCAGAGACAAACCACCGCGTGACGACATGTGTTATGTATTCAGTTCGACGACAGCGGTTTTCGGACGGCCCACGCGGACATTCCACTGGCCGGCGCGTGTCCGGCCGTGATTTGGTCGGTCGAAAAGCCCGGTCCTGCACCGGCTCAGTACGGGCACATTAAGATCAAACACTGTCCGAGGCCATGCATGAGTAATGGGTGTGGCTACTCAGAGTGGGGACCAACTAGGACATGTTGACATTAACCTTCATCGGACGCTATATTTCTTTATACATAAAAACAATGCAAAATTATCATGTGCGGCCCTGCCGAGGGCGAGGTACTGGCGGAGGACCACGGGGAAATGAGGGCGGCGGCGGCGGAGGCGGCGGCAGCGGCGGCGGTGACGGAGGGGGAGAAGTCGCACGGGTTGTTGCCGCGGGCGTCGGCGTCGGCGTCGCCGGCGCGGACGGAGGGGAGGAAGAGGCCGGCGCGCATGTCGTAGAACGTGATGTTCCCGCCGCCGCCACTTAGGGCCTGGGAGATACTGCTCGCCATGTCATCCAAGGCAAGTTGAACCCTCGTTTCTTGATTCGCGTGGCATCCTGTGGCGTGGCGAGCAATGTCTGGCAGGCCCTACCGCCGCCGCAGGTGAGCATGCGGCCGCCGGCGCTGAACGACATGGACCGCACGCCGTCGGTGCTCCGACCCGGCAGCGCCACGTCCTTCACAACCGCGGGGTACGGCCTGTCAGGTGTAGCTCGCCTCGTCATAGGATGCCATCTGACTCAAGAGACGGGGGTTCATAATGCGTGTCGATGACGTGTTGGACAATGGGCATGGTAGATATTTGTCGACACGTCACAGCTTATAATTAAACTCAAAGCAGTGACGGCTCAAAACATTTTGGATGACGTGTTGGGCAACATCTGGCGGACCCAACCGTGGCGCAGCGGTGGTCCAGGATACTGATGTGCTCCGCGGAGCCCGCCACGAGCAGGCTGCCGTCCGTGGCCAGGCACACCAGCTCCTTCTTGCCCCGCAGCCGCTTCTGCTCCACCACGGCCAGGAGCTCCGGGTCCGAGAACATCACGCGCCCATCCGTGCTCATGCTGGCCTGGCAGGAGGGTCATTGAGAACAAGCACTCGGACCGAGATCGGATCATGGCTCAACGGGTGCCTCCAGGGTGAAGGCAGGAGGCCTCTTTATAACCAGCACTGCAGCCGAGATCGGAGCATGACTTACCTGATTCCTTCTGGGTGAATGAATGCTCACACAGACACGCGGAGGAGGAGGAGATTCAACGTGGTTCGAATGCTTGTTCTCAATGACCCCCCTGCCAAGCGCTTGATGTCGCGACAGTAGCGTAGGTCGCGCACCTTGTCGCCGTGGTCGTGGAAGGTGTGCAGCGGGGTCTCCAGCTGGCGGTATGAGGTGGACGCGTCGCTGTCCGTGGGCACGCACCACAGCTTGACCGTTTTGTCGCGGGACCCGCTGGCCACGGTGTAGGGCCTTGTAGATATTGCTGGACACGTCAAAGGATGTTATTGATTCAGCAATCGAGGGTCCACAATTCGTGTCGATGACGGACGTAGCGGGCAACCCAAGTCAAAGGACGTCATGAACCCAAGACTTGAGAGTTCACAATACGTGTCGATGACGTAGCGAGTAATAGCTGCCAGGCCGTACCACGATGTTGTCGGTGATCCAATCGAGGCCGAACACCCAGTCGGCGTGGCCCACCAGCACCGCCGAGGGCCGCAGGTCGGGCACGCTGAACACTGCGCAGTCGCTGGGGTTGGCGCCGCCTGTGACGAGGGCCTGGTGGATATTTCTCGCCGCGTCGTCGAATGCATGTGAACCCTGATTTTTGAGTTGCATGGCATCCTGTGACGTGGCAAGCAATATGTTTGTTGAGTTACACTGCAGAGTTTGGCGTGGCGAGCAAAATGGAGCAGGCCCTACCCGTGACCATGCGCGTGCGGCTGGGGTTGATGGCGATGGCGTGGATGCCGCAGTTCTCAACGGGCTCCTCCGGGGCCGCGTCCAGGACCGTGCCTCGGAAGTGAACCTGCCGCCGCTCGTTGGGCACGACGTCCCGGTGCCGCCCGCCGCCGTTGCCGCCGGCCGTTGCCCGCCGCGGGTTGATGAATCCGCCAGGCCGCGCCGTCGCCGAAGCCATTGTAGCCCCGGCCGCCAACTCCGCCAACTCCCCCCCGGCCGCCACCGCCGCCTCCGCCCCCCCCGCCGCCACCTCCGCCGCCACCAAGTCCGCCGCCGTCGCCAACCAGGCCGCCGCCGTCACGTTCGGCAGCGCCAAATCAAACATTATCCGAGTCGCGCCCCCGCCCCCGCCGTCACCACCACCCCCGCCCCCGCTCCCCCTGCCGCCGCTGGGCGAGTGGAGGCGCACCGGGAGGTCCACCACCCGGCACGCGCCGTCCCGCTCGAGACCTCCCGTGTTGAGCACCGCCAGCTTGTTATCCTTGGTGCCGATCAACATAAAGTAAGGCCCGGTGGGATCAAACCAAGCTCACTCGATTAAACGACTCCCGGATATTGAGTGGTATGTGTGGTATAGTGTTGGGTGAGACGCCCATACTGCGCGGTGTGGTGTCTGGTGCATACCCATGTGGTGGATGATGGGGCGAGCACCAGTACACTGCGCGGTGGATGTCGGGGCGAGCACCGGTACACTAAGTGGTGGATGACGTAGTGAGCACCAGTACACTAAGTGATGGATGACGGGGTGAGCACTGGTACACTACGCAGTGGATCACGTGGAGAGCACCGGTACACTAAGTGATGGATGACGGGGCGAGCACCGGTACACTAAGTGATGGATGACGGGGCGAGCACCGGTACACTATGTGGTGGATGACGCGGCGAGCACCAGTACACTATGAGATACTGGGCCATACCACGTGGTCGTGGTCCAGCCACGCCGCGGCGAAGCACTTGTCGAACTGCGACAGCATCCCCCGCGGCGCCTCGTACTCCTGCGACAGAGCACGCGATGGGGCACTGGTCAGCCGCAACGCGAGATAGCTCGACGAGCTCTACAGCATAGGAGACGGCGTGGAGCACGACCAAGCTCACGCGGACGCACGTTATCGCGAGGCTGTCGAAGTAGGCAGCGAGCACGCTCACGCATCCAACCCTAAAACCAAAATACTTTGTGGGCACTACTGAGATGCGATTATCGTTGGAGGTGGAGACGGAACTGAGATTAGGTGTGCTATACCCGCAGGGCGGGACGGCGCTCACCTTGACTGAGTAAGGCTGGCGCGTCGTCAACGCCTCCCGCGTCTCCCTGCGGCGAGGAGAACATGAAACAACGTGAGTCGTTGTCGCGGCACGTCGGGAAGGCGCGGAATCTTCGCGGTCCGTCAGTGGAAGTAAGCACCCGCTGGCCCTTTTGGTAGTCACCCTGCGAGCTGACTGACCACGTTCCCTCGTTCGAAACCACTCGTTGCGCGCGCCCCTGATAGGCGTTTAGGTCACAGACCCTCGCGGCCGCCACTCGTAAACGGTAAAGAGGCACGTGCGCGTGTCGCAGCTTTCCATAAGTGCGCGACTCGCCCGGCGGAGGCCAAAATCGCCCCCGAGGCCGGGTGGGCTCTTGGATAAAATACATTGTGTTTTGTTCTTACCGGCACCATTTCTTCACTGGCTTCGCTCCCCGCTCTCGGCCGCGGAGGTGGTCGCCGACGCCGCGGCCCGCGACGCTCAGCGGCTCACTGTACGCACAATACGAGTCAGCGAAGGTTGATAGAACACGTGCGGAGAGGATACAGGCAACGTGAGACAAAAGGAGAAACCGTTTGAATGTGTAAAGGTGACTCACCTCTTGCGCATGCACGGACGCGCGCGCCCCCGCTGCCCCGGCTTCGAGTACTCGTGGCGCACCCTCAGAAACTCGCCATCCTCGCCCACCTCGCGCTTACGCTTCGACAGTCCGTAGTCGCTCATCTCCGACCCCTCGCACGCGCCGTGCACCGGGTGCAGCTGCGGCCCGGTGGACCGCGTCCGAGGTCGGGTCGACCCTCGTGCGTTCGTCTGTTCAGACATAATAAAGATCGCTCGGCAACTTTCCCGTCGGAGGATTGCCTCCCGC
>Ga0307489_10001580_pt1 | contig 15048 bp, 27 predicted proteins | sample SB12metaG_FD_202247 | JGI IMG/M metagenome (GOLD analysis project Ga0307489, IMG submission 202247) | Sea-ice brine microbial communities from Beaufort Sea near Barrow, Alaska, United States - SB 1.2 | ecosystem: Environmental > Aquatic > Marine > Coastal | place: USA: Alaska | collected... | reverse complement strand
CGGCGGTGGCGGCGACCGCGCTCATGCAGTGGGCCACACTCGCGAAGAGGACATCCGTAGCTTACGGGTTGATCCAACGATTTTGTGTGCAGACTGCTTGTTCAATTGCCGCTTGTTATGGGAACCAAGAGGTGTTGGAGTGGCTGCACAACACCGGCTGCCCGTGGGATGTCGTAACGGCGTTTGCGGCCGCTAGGGGCGGGCACCTGGAGGTGTTGAAGTGGGCGCGGGAACATGGGTGCCCGTGGGATGAGGTGACATGTGCACGGGCCGCTGAGGGTGGGCACCTGGCGGTACTGCAGTGGGCGCGGGAGCACCACTGCCCGTGGAATTCGATCGTATGCTTGAGCGCCGCTGTCACCGGGCAGCTGGAGGTGTTGCAGTGGGTGCGGGAGAACGACGCGACCGGTGAGGTTTGGAGCGAGAGACGGGTGCGTAACTACGCCAAGTGGCCCAGGAAGCAGGAGGTGCTGACGTGGCTGAATCAACTCAGTGCTCCGTGAAGAAGCACCACCAATGTGCCCGAGGATTATGTGCTCGAGGTACGGCTAAATACCACACGAAACGACGACAATCATTGGAAAATTGCTATTGCCGCACTCCATCTATACCATATTCTTACCGACAATGCAACGATGCATACATGAAGACATGTGCCACGTGCACCTGGAGGACGTCTCGCGTGATGCGAAAGCCTCGTAGCTAGAGCTGAAGGGGCCGTCTTCAACATAATATATACGACCAGTGAACACTGCGTCCATCGCGCCCGCGCACCCCACGTTGCATATTGCATCTTACTCCCCGCCATTCTGGGTCCGCCTAATCCGAGGATCTGAAATATTGAAATCAGCCGACCGAACATGTACGGACAGACTTGATCGCGATGAATCGGTGGTCGGTCGGCGTTGATCGGATTGAATAAGTGGTCGGTCGGCGTTGATCGGGGTGTTTTTTGCATCTTGGAAACCTATCTCCTCGCTGGGTTTTGGTTCGCTGAACCTCTAACCTGGTGCGCTGAAATGCCCTCGTCGAGCGCTTTCGCACTGAGTTTTTACAATTTTTATGCGGCAAAAACTCGAAAAGTTACGTGATTGCCCCGCAAAGTGCGGGGCGTGCCTGTGATTAGGCGGACCCAGAGCCATATAGGGCAGAAGGACGCAGCATTGCGTGTGGTAAGATTTAGAGCTTAGGGTTCTCGAAGGCCGTCCGACCGCTCGTGTGCCGTGTGTCCGGTCTTGCGCTATGTGCGAGGCTTTATACTTTCTGTATGTGTCTCTTCAAATCAAAACGACAGCTATGTATCGTCTTCTGGCTGTCTAGGTTTGGCCTCTACTAATCTACATGTCTTGCCCTTTATAAGTCTCATCTTAACTTGCTTATCGACCAACGCTTTTTGCGTTGTGTATATATGCGTGTGTCGTTATCTAATCATGCAATGCGCATGCGTGCGGTACCCCTCTTGTTACCTGTGTGTTCTAAATCATGCCGATGCGTGTGCATGCCGTTCCCTCTTGTCAGTTGTGTGTCCCGCTAATCCACCTCACCAATGGTGCTGCTTGCGTCCCGCGATGCCCACCGCCAGCCCCGCTTCCCCTGTGCCTTGTGATCCGCCCCACGGGTAACCGCCGGCGCTGCTTGGGACCCCCGTTATGTTTGTTCTCCCTCACCACCAGCGCTGCTACCGGCGGCGCTGCTTGCGTCCCCGGGCGTTCACTGCCAGCCCCTCCTCCTCCCACCCCTCCGACCCCGAGTTCTCCACGTCCTGGCTGTAGCGGCGCAAGTTGACACTGAATGGAAACATTGAGAGTGGTTCAGCACGTTTAAGCTTCAAGCGCCGCATCAAGGCATGGTCAACCCGGATTTCAACTCTGTGGAACGGTAGCTGGAACGGTTGCTGGAACGGTGGTTGGAACGGTTGTTGAAACGGTGACTGGTATGCTTGCAGCCTGGGGACAACCTGCACAACCCTACCTTGCGCTGGGCCACGGGGCTTGCGAGCTTGGTGCTGCCGCCGTGGGGCCGCGCCGCCGCCGGCGCGTTCTTGCGCTCCACAAGGGGCCCCGCCGGCATCTGCTTGCGGCGGCCGGCAGCGACGGGGGGCGACGGGTCCGCCTCCTCCTCATCCTCGTCCTCTGCGTCGAAGCCGAATGCGTCACCCTCCTCCTCCTCCTCCTCTTCCTCTTCCTCCCCCTCGTGTTCCTTGTTGTAGGGACTGATGGAGGACGCTCGCCACGTCATAGCATCATGTCACTCAATCATGGAGGGTCAAATTCCGTTTGAAGACGAGGCGAGCGGGGTCCATCAGTCCCAACACGTCAGATGACGTGGCAAGCACTGTCGGTCAGTCCCAATGCGTTTCTTATATGAGCGAAGATCCGCATCTTCCCGGTTGATGAAATGTGGCGAGCACTATCCATCAGTCCCTACCTCCTCCTCGTCGTCGTCGTCACCCTCCCCCTCCTCGTTGCTGCCGCCGCTGTCCCACCCCGCCGGCGCCGGCAGCGCAAGCGCCTTCGTGCCGAAGGCTAGGGACTGATGGATAGTGCTCGCCACGTCATAGGATGTAATAATTTACATCCCTCGTGTCTTGAGGCAATGTGCACCCTATGACGTGGCGAGCGATACCCGCCAGGCCGTGTCATCCGACGCACCTTGAACCCTCGATACTTGAGTTTAATGACAACCTATGACGTGGCTCACTATCCGCTAGGCCTTGCCGTTGCCGCGCTGCGCTGTGCCGTAACTCGCCTTCCATGCCACCTCCTGGTAGAGGCATACACTTGTATAATTTTGGCCTTAACATGAGCACTGTTTCTGTCATACATTGGGCTTGTTGAGGGGGTTCAATGACAAAATCGGGTCAGGATTAGCTGAGAAGTGGACGAGTCTAAGCCCCTGCCTCCTGGCTGCTGTAGTTCGCCAGGCACGCCACCTGGCTGCCCGTCCATCCACCCGCCGGATCCTGGCTGTCGTCCTCGTTGTAGAGGCGCAAGACGACATCGAAAGCAAACATTGAAAGCAGTTCATCATATTGTAGCTTCAAGCGCTGACATCAAGCGCAGCCAACCTGGGGCACAAGCAGACATTGGAATCCAAGTTTGGAAGCGCTGACATCAAGAGCGGTCAAATTCGGAGTCAGTCCAGTCTCATCCTGCACCGCTCTACCTCTTCCATCGCGTCGTCGTCCTCGTCCTCATTCGTGTCCCGCACCGCGGCCTTGCGAGCAGCGCGCGACGGCAGCGCGCGCGTAGATGCCGCCGCGGGCTTGCGGATCGCCAGCGCCTTGGATCAAGGCCTGGCACACATTACTCGCCACTTCATAGGATGCCAAAACGTACGGATTAGGCTAACTGGAAGATGGTTGGATGTTAGCTTCAGGTCGATGAGATGTAAGCTTCAGGCGCAGTGGCAGGTTGATGGGATGTTACGTTCAGGTTGATGAAATGTACGCTTCAGGCTCAGTGGCAGGTGACGTGATGTTAGGAGACGAGTGTTCACATGGTGCGTTGGATGGCGTGGCGGGCAATATCCGCCAGGCCGTACCGTTGACTTCTTGCTGGAGCGTGCCGGTGCTCGAGCCTTGCCCCCCGCTGCCGTCGCGCCGCCCCCCCGCTCCCGCTTGACACCGCCGCCGCGGCCCTCGCCGCTTCTGTCTGTGCGCTCTCGCTTCACGCCCGCTGCTGCCGCCGGCGCCTTGCTGGGCTTCAGCACGAACCCCGCCGGCAGATGGCTAAAGTCACCCACGCGGGCGCTACCGTGATCGCTGTATGGACCGCGCAGTAGGGCCCGGCGGGCCATGCTTGCCACGTAACGGGTTGGCACAAAACTAGACATGAACGTTCAGAATGAGATGTGTGACGTGGCGAGCATAGCGCTTCACTCAATGCACGAGGGTTTAATAGTGATGTATGATGAGTTGAGCATAGCGCTTTACTCAAGACACGAGGGTTTCTAATGAGATGCATGAGGTGGCGAGCAACATCTACCAGGCCTTGCCCCGCGCGGGCTTCGGCTGCAGCGTGTAGTATGCGCGGGGGAATGCCACCTGTCCCGGAAACGGCCCGGTGTCCCACCCCTTGGCGTTCGCCGCCTGGTTCGAGGGCCGCATGATTACAGCTCGACGTGTCATGGGCTGAGCTTTCACTACAGAGCGAGGGGCTGACAGAGCGGGTCGGTTCGGCACAGTGCGGAAACGGTTTGGCGCTGTGCGGAACGGTTTGGCACAGTGCGGAACGGTTAGGCGTCTTGTGTCATGCCCGACCTGGTGCAGGGTGAGCAGCGCGATGTCGGACAGCACGTAGATGCCGTGGCTGCGCTCCACGTCCACCGCGTCCACCACCGACTTCAGCTCGCGCATCATCTTGCACGCCGCCGGTCAGGGGATTACACCGATTCACTTCTTGGCTTGACGTGAGTACTTTCGGTGGCACGAGCGGGCTCTTTAATCCATCGACCAAAGGAATCGTGCGTGACTGAGAAGATGGCAAACCCCTCTGAGGAGAACTGTACACAACCTAAAACTGCCTAAACCGCCTAATATCTCCCGACAATGCAGCACATGTCACCAATGAAAGATGGAAGAGCCCAATTATATACTTTCGTTAGTTGAGGAACAAAAACGGCTCAGGATGACTGAGACATTGACGAGTAGAAGCCCTACCGCCGGCACGCACTCCCCCGCGGTGCCCGCTGTGAGCGCCGCCACGGCGAAGTGCAGCACCTGCTCGAACAGGCGGTATCCCTCGCCGCCGTCGAACGAGCCCTCCTCCTCAGAGGGCAGCTCCTGTTGGAAGGGCCGTGATAACACGAACAATTCCACGACGTCATATGATGTCATATGGGATTAGGTTCCAGGTCGGCAGGGCCGTGAAAATCAGCGCCGATGCCCGCCAAATTATAGGATGTCACCTGACAAAAGAAACGAGGATAACGTGGCAAATGCGGAGGATAACGTGGTGGGTACCATGTGCCAGGTATTAGATATCAAGTATGAGGTATTTCAGGTAACAGGTACCATATATGCGAAGGGTATCATATAGAGGATGACGTGGCTGGCTTCATGTGGCGGGTATCGTATATCAGGTATCATGTGGAGGGTGTCATGTGGAGAATGATCTGGCAGGTATGAGCCCCACCGGGTGGTGCGCGAGGAGGAAAACGAGATACGGCAGCATGTACTCCGCCGTCTAATAGGGCCAGGCGGATGTTGTTCGCCATGTTAATCCACGCACTTTGAATCCTCGTCTCCTGGGTTACATGGCACCCGATGACATGCCGAGCAACATCTGTCTGGCCCAGGACTCACCGCATCATCTACACGCACTTTGAACACTCGTCTCTTGCGTTACGTGGCGATCACTGTCCAGCAGTCCTTACCGTCTGCGTCAGCAGCGTGCGGCTCAGCGCGGCGGCATTCGAAGACGGGGTCGCCGCGGCAGTCGCGGCGAAGGTGGCGGCGCGCCGCCGCACGTGCGCCACGATGGACCCCATGGCATCTCGAGCCGCCTGGTAGCAGGGCCATTGCGAACAAACATGAAGCATTACGGTGTAATATTCAAAATTAGGGTAGTCGGATTGGAGCTACTGGTAGCAGTCAGTTGTAATTGAATTGGAAGCTTTGGATCCATTCTCTCTCTCAATCTGAGAGGAGGGCAGCAGTGTGTAAACTATACAAGCTTACATGCATGGATGTGCATATCCGCGGACTCTGCTCGTATACTCAAAGACGGTCGGGCGTGTGTTATGAATAGTCCCGCCTGCTGCGTGTCGGGGTCGGAGGTGTCCATCGCCGTCAGAGCCAGCGGCGCGGCGTAGTACTGGCTCAACCCGTGCTTCACGATGCCGTGCTCCAGCTTCAGGATCATCGCCTCTGGTGCGTCGGTCACCAGCAGCGCGGTAGCCGCACATTAGGGTCCGTGGATAGATTTCTCTCCAATCATTGGATGCCATGTAACTCAACAGACGACGCTTCGAAGTGCGTTGGATGACGTGGCAAGCGATATGGGTTGACTTGTATATTGCGAGACAAGGGTTCAAAGTGATCAAGATGAAGTGGCGAGCACCATGGGGGTCGATTCACTTCGACAGACGAGGGTTCCAAGTAATTTGGATGACGTGGCGAGCAATATCCGCCAGGCCCTACCACAAACAGTTCAGGTGGCACGGCGGCGGCGTCGGTGCGCGCGATGACTAGCACCGCCTTCCCCGCGGCGACCCGCAGGTGCGTGGCGTTGGCGTCGCTGCCGGCCGGCGCCATCGCCGCGCCCCGCTCGTCCACCGGCGACAGCACTCGCCGCAGCAGCCCCAGCGTTACGGTCTAATTGACATTGCTCGCCACATCACAGAGCGCCATCTAGCTCAAGAGACGAGGGCGTAAACTGCGTTGGATGACGTGGGTCCTGGCAAATGTTGCTCAACACGTCATGTGGTGACATCTGACTCAAGACACGAGGATTCACAATGCATTGGATGACGTGGCGAGCAATGTGGGCCTGGCGGATATCACTCGCCACGTCACAGGGTGTCATGTATCACAATGCACGAGGGTTCACAGGTCGTTGAATGACGCGGTGAGCAATATCCACCAGGCCCTACCAAGTGTGCGCTGCACGAACGCCGGCCGCGCCGCAACCGCACCCACACCCGCGCTCTTCGCCGCCGCTGCGCCCATGCCACCCACCGGGAACCCGCGCACGGCCTTCGCCAGTGCCTTGGTGTAGGGGCCCAAGTTGAAACCGAAAGCACAGTGTGAAAGCAGCGCATTGAACTGAGTTACAAGTGCGGAAACCAAGCGCGGTGAACGCTGGTTCAACTGGGTGGAACGGTTGCTGGAACAGTTGCTGGGAAACTTGCTGGAACGGTAGATAGAATGGTTACCAGAATGGTTGCCGGAACAGTTGTGGTAAGGTCGCGGAACGATTATGGTCAATTTGCACCACCCTACCTTCAGCCCCCAGCCCTGCAGCTCCGCGACTGTGCCGACAACGGCGGAGCCCGCAGCCTTGGTGTGTTTCTTCTTCTGTGCGGAGCGCGTCAGGAGCCCGTCCACAATGAACTGCTCGATGTCCGCCGAGTAGTGCCAGGTGATTGACGCTCGCCACCGCGTCATACGATATCGTTTGACTCGGTAAACGAGGATGTAATGCATGGTACATGACGCGGCGAGGCGGGCAGTACGCCAGGCGACTAATGCTCGTTCCACAATGACGTTATCCTCAATACATAAGGGTCTAATGTACAATGAATGTCGGGAAGGGCATAAAGCCAGGTGACTGATGCTCACCACGTCACATGACGGCATACTGGTAAGAATCGTGGTGAATGACGCGGCGGGCATTCAGCAGAGGGAGGGGGCGGTAAAGGCGGGGAGGGGGGGGGGGGGCGATGGGAAGGTGATAAGGTGAGGGGCGGGGCGGGTAGAAGGTGAGGGGCGGGGAGGGGAGAGGGGAGCAAGGGTTTAATGATTTGATTCACTCCGCCCTACCTCGATGTGTTGCTGGAACAGCGCCGGCATGCACTGCCCCACGGTCTGGATAGTGGCCAGCACGCCAGGAATGTTGGTGTCGCCCACATCGTCGTCGCGCGCGGCTTCCATGGTGTAGGGACAGGCAGGACGATGCTAGCCACGACATCAGGAAGGCGTTTTACTCAAGAAATGAGGCTCGACAAACGTGTCGCATGGCTCCACTGTTGTTCGCAGTACGGACCCACATGATGGAGCGGTGCAAGTTGACATTGAAACCATAAATCGCCTAGTGTTCAAGTTTAAAGAGCTGAAACAAGGCACGTTCAACACGGACTGAACTGGTTTCAACTTGCACCACCCTACCATGATCTGCTCGAAGACGTCTGCGAGGTAGTCCGCGGCGGCTCCGGCGCCAGTGCCGCCGCCGGAGGCAGCGGCGGCGAGCGCGGCCAGCGTGCGCGCCGCATGCTTGGCCTGCGTGCGGGTACCCTCCACATGGGGCCTGGTAGATGATTCACACAACACAACGTCATTGAATGACGTGTCACTCGAGGACCCAGGGTGCATACTGCGTTGGGTGATGTGGAGGGCAACATCCACCAGGGATATTACTTGCCACGTCATTGATGGACATGAACATCAAGGAACGAGGGCAATAGACGCTATGCCCTGCCTCACAGCACAGCACCTTAAGGCTCTCGCACACCTTGGCAGCACGCTTGCCGCTACCGTCGAGGCACGGAGCTGCGGCGGCGCTCAGGATCTTGCACGCCGCCGTGACGATGGCCTCGTCGCCGTGCGTCACCAGCCCCTCCAGATCCTTGGCGGTGCCCTGGAAGCTCAGAGGCGCGGAGCGCGCCAGCGCCACCAGGCAGGAGGGTCGTTGAGAACAACGTCTCGAACGGCGATCGGAGCATGACTTAACTTCGGGAGATTTGCTCATACAGACGCGCAGACACGGTTTGTGGTGGCCGACCGTACAATGAGCATCAACCCGCCTAGGATCTCATACAGAATTAACTACGCGCAGACACAGTTCGTGGTGGCCGACCGTCCTATGAGCATTTGACCACAACCCGGTTTCGCTTTATCGTCGATCCAATTTCGGTTGAGATTTCGTTAAATAGCCCCCCTGCCAGGTGTGACAACGCCGAGGTGACGGAGCCGGACTTCATTTCAGTGCTGTTCTGGGCGGCGGCGACCACAATGTCCAGCACCCGCCCCACGTGCTCCCGCCCGCAGGTAGGGCCTGGCTAATATTGCTCGCCACGTCATATGGTGCCCTTGTATTTAAGGGTTCAGCTCAGGGGCTTACACTTGATCGCGTCAGAGCTCAACTTGAGCACCTTCAGGACACATCCATGGGCTAAGTTGGGTTATATGGTGGGTCAACAAGAGCTCAAGTCGAGCTGAAATGGGAACGAGTGTAAGCACGTGGTCGAGAGTGCTTTGGATGACGTGTATAGCAACATCCGCCAGGCCCTACCCGAAAGGCTGGTGCGCCACCTTAGTGAGAAGCAGCCGTGCGAAATCGTACGCGGCGTGCTTGCTGCCCACGCGCTTCAGGATGTCCTCGGTGATCTTCTCGCCGTCCGCCGCCGACGTCTCCACCTTGAGCAGCGAGCTGAACCCGCGGAAGATGTTCCCGTCCTTCGTTGAGGGTCTCCCGGCTGATGTTTACCACGTCAGGACTGGTGCTCGCCATGTCACGGCGTGGCGCTTGACTCAAGACGCGGGGATGTAATCGGAAGAAGACTTGGCGAGTGTGGCGAGCATAATCCGCTATTAGGGGTGAGTAAGGTACGCATCAGGTGTATGTTGGGGGTATGTTGGGGGTGTATTGGCTGTGCAATAAGGGTGCATTGTGGAGTGTATTGTGAGTATTAGGGGCGTACGTGTGGTATGTTGGGAGTGTATTAAGGGTGTTATAGCGGTACACTATTGGTGTATATGGGGTGTATTCGTCGAGCCCCACCTTCATGGCGTGCACCTTCTCCATGCACGCCGCCGCCTTGCCCGCGTCGGGTAAGTGCCGCCCCAGTGCCGCGAACCGGCGCGCGAGCTCCTGCTCCGAGTTCTCCTGCGAGCTCTCTTCGGACCCCGTCGCCACCTTCTGCGCCTCTCGCAGCTTGTGGCGAAGGTTCAGGTATTCGCGCAGGTCCGCCTGTACCTTAGCCTTGGCGTGCAGCATGTAGGTCAACGCCTTGGACCAGGGGCTTACACTCGTCCACTTCTCAGCTCAACCTAAGCACCATTTGTGGTATAGGTAAGGCGATTTCAGTGACAATTACGGTAACATGGGGTTCAACTTTGTGGAATGGTTGCTAGAAAGTCGCTGGAGTGGTTCCTGGAACGGTTGCTGGAACGGTTGCTTGAACGGTTTCTGGAACGGTTTTTGAAACGGCTCAGGTTGAGGCGATGCGTGGTCGAGTGTAATGCACTGCCTTGGAGGTGTGCGCGTCCTGGTTGCACAGCGCCTGCAACCAGAACAGCGAGCGACGCTCCATGGACACCCGCGGCGGGAACAGGTCCGCCAGGATGGGCTCCACCACCTGTTGGTCGTGCCTCTCAGATACTGCTTGTCTCATCACAGGATGCCGTTGAATTCAGGGTCTCTACGTGCGTTGGAGGACGTGTCGAGCACCAGTACACTATGTGGTGGCTGAAGTGGCGAGCACCGGTTCACTTTTGCGTGGATGTCACGGCGAGCAAAGTACACTACGTGGTGGATGCCACGGTGAGCACATGTACACTACGTGGCGGATGTCGTGGCGAGCAATGTCTACCAGGCCCTACGTGGTGGCGGATGTCGGTCTGCGCGCACCCCTTGAGGAGGCGGCTGGGGATCCAGTCGAAGCGCAGTGTTTCCGACGAGGGGGTCTCCGTGTCCACGAAGCGCGTCACGTAGCTGCGGTACACCGACCCCATCCGCTTCAGCACCAGCTGCCGCCAGGCAGGGGCTTACACCTGTCCACTTTTCAGCTCAACCTAAGAACTTTGTGTGATGTGATGGTTGGTTTCCTTGACAACAAACAGCTCAGTCTGAGTTTAGAAGGAGGAGGAGGAAAACGAGGAGGAGGAGGAGCAGGAGGAGGAGGATGTATGAGGAGGTGGAGGAGTACGAATCAAGAGTATGGAGGAGGAGATGGAGGAGGAGTGGAAATGTGGCAGCCCCTGCCGCACGCTGGCTTTCTTGTCCAGCATACGATCGCCCACCGCTTTGAGAAGGTCGACGGGGATCATGCGGGGCGAGGCCTCGGCGATGTCGCACACCGCTGCGATGGTGGCAAGCCGCACCTTCTCCTCCGAGCAGGGTCGCCTCACAGGGTGACACTTTGCTCAATGCGCGAGGGCGTGACGTGTGGCGGATGATGCAGCTCCGCATGACTGGGAGGCACATAGAGGCACTGAGAAGCACATGGATGTTGGATATGAATGGAGAATGTTGGATGTGGATATACTGGAATGGATGTGAATGTGGGACGGAATATATTCATGTACTGGGATGGGGGAGACATGGTCATGCCCGTCCTGGAGAAACGTAGACGCTGGGGAATGTGGAATGGGATGTGCATATGGATCTGGGATGGACATTTAGGATGTGGATGTACCAGGCCCCACCTCGGAGTCCAGCAGGCGGTGCTGGAAGTGCCCAACCACCTCCGCCGCCACCGACGCGTCGTCCTCGGCGTTGTGGAGCAGGAACAACCCGCCCAACCGCTAGGGCCAAGCAGGGATTGCTCGCCACGTCATAGATCGTCATGTATCTCAACATACAAGGGTTGCGTGTGCGTTGGATGAAGCGGCGAGCAATATCCACTAGACTCCATGACTGTATTGTGCCACTTGCATCTGATGAAGGTCCACAGTGCGTTGGATGACGTGGCGAGCAATATCCGCCAGGCCGTACCCACGTCGACATCTGGGCGCGGATCTCGGGCTCGAGGTCGCTGAACCGCCGCAGGAACTGCTTCAGGAAGTGCGTGAAGTCGCGCGCCATCGTGCAGCCGGGCGCGGCCAGGATGCGGCCGGACAGTAGGGCCTGGTGAATATTGCTCGACACGTCAATGACACGCAATTGCACTCTGGTCTCTAGAATTATATGGCACCCTATGTCGCAGCGAGCAGCATCCACAAGGCCTGTCATGCGACGCACTTTCAACCCTCGTTTCGCGATTTAGATGACAGTCTATGACGTGGCGAGCAGCGTCCGTCAGGCCCTGTCATGCAACGCAATTTGAACCTTGTTTCTTCAGTTATGTGGCACCCTATGACGTGGCGAGCTATGTAGCACCCTGTGACGCGGCGAGCAGCATTCGCAAGGCCCGACCGAACAGGCGGACGGCACGCGAGCGGAGCTCCACCTCATCGTTCTGCAGCTCATCCATGATGATGGGCCTCGCGGTAGGGCCTGGCAGATAATGCTCCCCACGTCATCCAATGCACTTTGGACCCTACTCTCTTGAGACAAACAGCACTACATATTCCCAACGTCAACCAACGCGCTCGGCACCCTCGCCTCTTGGGTTACATGGCAACCTATGGCATGGTGAGCAACTTCTGACAAGGTGAGCGTGTCCGCCTGGCCCTACCACACAGTGACGATTGAGGTGGAGTCCGCCACTGCCACCGCTTCCAGGATGTCCGCGTACCGCTTGCACAGCGGGTGGGCTCCCACGCCCTTGTTGTAGGGTCTGTCACATATTGCTCGCCACGTCATACAATGCCGATAAATTCAGCAAACTATGCTTCAAGATGCGTGGCGTCGATGACGTGGCATCACCCAATTGCCCGGCAGATATTGCTGTCCACGTCATTCAACTCGAACGAGGTTTCAATAACGCTTGATGTCGTGTCGGGATAAACCGCCAGGCCCTACCTTGTTGGCCATGGCGTCCATCAGGAAGTGCTGGATGCTGAGCTGCAGATTGTTCTCGCTCTTGATGTAACGTCGCCAGTTGAAATTGGAAGCAAAGCTTGAAAGCAGGTTAAGGTATTATAGTTTCAAGCGCTGACGCCAAGCACGGTCAACCCAGGGTCAGATGGTTTCAGCGTGGTCAACTCGGGGCTTAACTGGTTCAACATGCGCTGCCCTACCTTGCACAGGAGGCTGATGGCCAGCGCGTGGGCCGCAGGGTTCTCGGCCTTCCGGGGCTGCACCATGCGCTCCAGGATGGTGTACAGCACCTGAGGGGGGACTTCCGACGCCTCCTCGTAGGGCCTGGCGGACATTGCTCACAACGTCATACTGGTTAATTCGAGAGACGAGCTTTCAGAGTGCGGTGAATGACTGGGCCTGGCGGGCATTACTCGCGACGTCAGAGGGTGACACTTAATTTTGGAGATGAGGGTTCAAAGAGCGTTCGATGACGTGGTGGGCAATGTCCGACAGGCCACGTCAGAGGGTGCCACTCAACTCAAGAAATGAGGTTTGAACCAGCGTTGGATGACTTGGCAGGCATTATCCAACATGCCCTACCTCCTCCAACATGGTGCTGAGCACCTTGGTGACGTCCTCCTCGATGAGGCTGGCGTTGTCGGGGCTGATGGTTTCGAACAGCACGCGGAACAGCTCCGGTACCAGCTTCTCCGCGCCCTTGCACTCCAGGTCCATCATGTAGGGCCAGGGAGATTATGCTTGCCATGTCACGGGTTGGCAGTCGACAACCATATGGTACAATGCAAGATGTCAGGTCATCCATATGGCACCATGTGTAGCCAAGGTAGCGAGTACAGTCGCCGATGTTATAACTGCTAGGTGAGGATAAGGTGTGAATGGCTGGGTACTTCAGATGGCTTGTAGCTGCACTAAACTCAACACATAACGGTACAGGCACGACATGTATGACGTTGCAGGCATGATCCACCAAGCCCTACCAGCATGGGCACGCACAGTCCGATGGACGCCATGTTCTGCAGCAGCGCCTGCGCGCAGTGGTACACCGTCTTGTAGCGCCGCACGTTGAGTTTGACAGCACAACTTGCCACCAGCGCACCATATTGAAGTCCACAGTGCTGAGTCCAGGCGTTTGTTTTTACACGGGTGTCAACACGGGTTTAGACTCAGGTCAAAAGCTGCGCGGCCCCACCGTCTTGGAGGGGTCGTGCAGGTGGCGCAGCGCGTCGTGGAACGCCGTGTACACTCCCTGCGAGGCAAGTGAAGAAAATACAAATTAGCTGGCCTGACTTCAATGCTTGCTTGGCGCGGGGCGCGGGGTGCGGAGCGCGGGGCGTGGGGCTGCCCCATCGAACGAGGGCAGGATGGTGGCTTGTAGCAAGGCGCGGGGCGGGGGCAGCAATACTGGCTGATGCTCGTACACTTGAAACCACGTCGCCCCAGCACCGGTTGGAGCCACCAAGGGAGCTTTGAAAGTACGCACGGAAGGAATGCAAATATTGGGGCGGGTAGGATTCTCGCGTCATGCTACTCACCGCCATGGTCTCGTCGTTCTGGTACGGCTCCTCGGGCGCGAACACCCGCAGCACGTCGCTCAGGCACAGCGCCGTGTACAGCCGAATCTCCTGCGGGGCACAACAGAAAGGCACAAGATGTCAGCGATGTCACCTGCCGCGATGCTCCCGCCCTGTCACCACCACAACCTCCGCTGCGCACGCCGCCCTCGGAACTCCTCTCGAGACGTGCGCGTGCTGTGGTACGGTTGCGCGTCGTTGCGTCCCGGCCATGCGTGGTGGCGGCTCCGTCTCTGTCAGCCACGAGTACTCTACTTTTGAATACACACACACATTCACACCCAAGACGTGAGCTTGACGGTTGCAGTTTGCCACTTTCACTCTTTCTTGGTCGGGTGCGCATGGATAGTGCGACGCACCTTATCCTTATGCTTAAGTAGCCCGGGAGCAGCCAACACGCGCGGCAGGGTGGCCATCTCCACGCGGTAGTCGCCCTGCCCGATGCTGCTCAGCGCCGTGGCCGCATCCTGTGCGCGGTGCGGGGGGGCGGTGTGGGCCATTCAAATAAGCTCCAGTGCGAGTCGCGGTGCGGTGTCAGTTTTTTCCTTGGTGGAGGAGGAGGGAGCAGGAGGAAGAGGGAGCAACACACACTCGGACTCGGCTATGACCATGACAGCCTACGCTGCTGAAAACACGCCGGCGCCGTTGTTGGAGAGCACACCCAGTGAGCACGGCCAGTGGGCCCCACGACATGGGATGCCTTCGTCGACAAATGGCAACAAGGAAACGCGTGCAGCGATAACGACAGTTTGAACTCGTAAAAGGAGCATTTGGCCTTGGGGTTGGGCCGTATGCGCACCTTGAGCAGGTGCAGCAGCTCGGCCCGCGCGCCGCTCTTCTCCCCCTTATTGACGCCAGCTGTGAGCTGCGCGCCCAGCGCCTCCGCCTCAGCGGCCAGGTCGTGGTCACTCGGCTCCTCCTGGGCCGCACCCTTGGTGCCGACGGCCTTCTTGAGAACAGGCATGTTTCAAGAACAGCCTGGGTGGGGGCGTCCGCCTTGGGTGTAGTGCGCGTGTGTCGACAGCCTGCTGGCGCGCTTGTATCACGCGTGCGTATTGAGTGACCGCGGTGTCAACGCGCTCATGCCACGCGGGGGTAGCCCGGTGGAGATT
>Ga0307489_10001579_pt1 | contig 15051 bp, 29 predicted proteins | sample SB12metaG_FD_202247 | JGI IMG/M metagenome (GOLD analysis project Ga0307489, IMG submission 202247) | Sea-ice brine microbial communities from Beaufort Sea near Barrow, Alaska, United States - SB 1.2 | ecosystem: Environmental > Aquatic > Marine > Coastal | place: USA: Alaska | collected... | reverse complement strand
CCACTTTTCGGCTCAACATAAGCGCTTTCTGTGGGATAGGGGGTGCATTTAGGGGGGGGGTAGGGGGTTTGTAGGGTGTGTGTAGAAGAAATAAGGGGGTGTTTAGGATGTAATTTATGTCAGAAATGGCTCAGGTTGAGCTGAGAAGTGGACGAGTATAAGCCCCTGACGGCGGGTGCGACGCGCTCACCACGTGCGCCGCCGACACCGCCACGGGCGACGCCGTCTGCGGCGCGTGCCCCGCCGGCTACGAACGGTCCGGGGGCCAGCTCACGGCGTGTCAGAACATCGACGGGTGCGTGAAGGACCCGTGCTACGCCCTGGTATGGCGGTCCAGCTTGACCCCAGGTTGACCCCAGGTGGACCCCAGGTCGACCGTGCTTGGTCCCGGCGCTTAAAGCTTCAGTAGAGCTCTACATGATGAACCGCTTTCAAAGTTTGCTTTTAGTTTTAACTTGCGCCCCTACACCCTGGTGCTGTGCACGGACATGGCCCCGCCGGCGGTCGGCAGGACATGCGGCAACTGTCCGTCCGGGTACGAGGGCGACGGCACGACGTGCGCTGACATCGACGAGTGCGCGGACGGTGCCAACGGCGGGTGCGACGCCGCCACCGTGTGCGTCAACGTGCCCGGCGCCGTCCAGTGCGGGCCGTGCCCGGACTGGGCCCTCGGTAGGGTGGTGCAAGTGAAACGTGTTCAAACCTTGACACCCGTGCTGAAAGCGTCAGGTGTCAGTACTTTGGCTAATATGTGATGAACTGCTGATATGTTTTGCTTCGAATTCCAACATGCGGCGCTACACCTGGGCAGCGGCAAGACGGGGTGTAAGCCCAAGACCACGTGCGCCGAGAACAACGGGGGCTGCGACACGCAGTCCGTGTGTCGGGACACGGGGGCGGGCTCCTCGTGTGGGCCGTGTCCCGCCGGCAGGGGCTTACACTCGCTCATTTTCGGCTCAATGTAAGCACGTTTTGTAGGATTCGTTAGGTGCATGATTTCCCCCCAGTCTGTTAGACAGGGGGACACGGGAGGTATGACCAAAACGGCTTAGGATGAGCTGAAATATGGACGAGTGTAAGCCCCTGCCCGCCGGTTTCAGCGGCACCGGCGCCACCGGGTGTGTTGACATCGACGGGTGTATTGAGTACGGCAGCCCGTGCTTCTCGGGGGTCGATTGTACTGACATCAAGGCAGGGTGCTTGTGAAGAACAAGCACTCGACCGACGATTGCTATCCTCCTCCTCTTTCGCGCGTCTGTATGAGCGTTCGTTCACGCTCAAGGTAAGTCCTGCTCCGATGTCGGTCGAGTGCTTGCTCTCAATGACCCTGCTGCGCGGCGCCCGGACTGGGGTTCACGTGCGACCGGTGCCCGCAGGGGTACAAGGGCAACGGCACGCACTGCGAGATATGCTCCATGGTAGGGCGGTGCAGGTTGACCCTATCAAACCCACGTTGAAAGCGCCCGGATCCTAAGCGCTTGAGACTAGAATCTGATGAACCGCCTTCAAACTGTGCTTTCAAAATCAACTTGCGGCGCTACACCATGGGGGTGTCCATCGCGGCGTCCTCGGCAGGGGGTTACACTCGTTCGCTTTTCAGCTCAACGTAAGCGCTTTCTGTGGGATAGGGGTGCGTTTATGGGTTGTGTAGGAGGCGCCTAGGGGGTGAGAGGGGGTATGAGGGGGTGTGAGGGGGTATGAGGGGGTGTGCAGGGTTTGTTTCGCGTCAGAAATGGATCAGGTTGAGCTGAGAAGTGGACGAGTGTAAGCCCCTGGTCCTCGGCGGTGGGCGGCGCGGTGCCCCGCGGCCGCGCCACCCGCATCATGGTCGCCGTGCAGCTCATGGTAAGGCGGTGCAGGTTGAAGCTATCAAACCCACGTTGAAAGCGCCTGGAACTAAGCGTGTTCAAACTAAAGTGTGATACACTGCTTTCAACTTCAACTTGCGCCGCTACATCATGGCACCCAGTTGCTCCAACGACGCCGGCTATAATTTCAGCTGGTCCGCGGCGGCCTCCGACGGCAGCGCCGTCAATCTGGTAGTGCCTGGGGGACATCGCTCGCCACGTCGTGCAACTCACTTTGAATCCTCGTTTCTTGAGTTAAACGGCACCCTATGACGTGGCGAGCAACATCCCCCGGCCCTACATTCTGGACCCCGCCATCACCAAGGTAGGACGGTGCAGGTTGACCCTACTAAACCCACGTTCAAACCGCCTGGAAGCAAGCGCTTGAAACTAGAATATGAAACTGCTTTCAAGTTTTGGTTTCAAGTTCAACCTGCGCCGCTACACCAAGTCAGACACGCTGCAGCTGTTCCTGCCCAAGAAGAGCCTCCCGCCGGGCACCTCCTACACGCTGCGCTTCGACGGGCGCCAGGCTGCCAACCCGAGCGTGTCCTCCTCCGTCGAGTTCGACTTCTACGTGCAGAGCGCGGCGCTGGAGGCGGTCATCACCGGCGGCGCCGTGCTGCTCAGCGAGGGGGTCGGCACGGGCTTACACTCGTCCACTTACCGGCTCAACGTAAGCCCTTTCTGTGGGATAGGGGGTGCGTCCAGGGGTTGTTCCAGGGGTGTGTAGGGGATGTTAGGGGGTATGAGGGGGTGTTTAGGGTGTATTTTGTGTCAGAAACGGCTCAGGTTGAGCTGAGAAGTGGACGAGTGTAAGCCCCTGGTCGTCGGCGTGACGCTGGACGCCACCTCCTCCATCGACCCGGACGACGAGACGCAGTACGCGTGGGAGTTCACGTGGCGGTGCGTGGCCGTGTCCCCCACCGCCGGGGAATGTCAAACCGCGGCTGGGGATGGATTGGAGCTGCCCCGGACCTCCACGCCCACACTGGCGGAGCTGCTGCTGGCGGGTGCCCCGGGGCCCGATGGGCAGACCTATAACTTCACACTGTCGGCAGGGGCTTACACTCGTCCACATTTCGGCGCTTCATAAGCGCTTTTTGTGGTGGTATATGCTGGGTGGTCCATGGAGTGTAAGTGACAGAAACGGCTCAGGTTGAGCTAAGAAGTGGACGATTGTAAGCTCCTGACTATCGGCGCGCAAGGGCGGGCGCTCTGCCACGGTGTACAGCTCCGTGGTAGGGTGGTGCAGGTTGACCCTATCAAACACGCGTTGAAAGCGCCTGAAATTAAGCGCTTGAAACTGAAATCTGATTATCCGCTTTCAAACTTTGCTTTCAAATACATCAACGCGCACCGCTACACCGTGGCCGTGGTTGCCGCCGCCGCGGTAGGGCGGTGCAGGTTGACCCTATGAAGCCCATGTCGAAACCGCCTGGAACCAAGCACTTGAAACTAAAGTGTGATATAGTGCTTTCAACTTCTGCTTTCAAATTCAACTTTCGCCGCTACGCCGTGGGCGCTGCCGGCCCGCCCCCCTGTGCCACCATCCCCCCCGTCCCCGGTAAGACCCGGCGGATATTGCTCGCCACCTCATCCGATAATCTTTGTCACCCCCCGTCTTTTGCATCCGTCTTTTGAATCAAACGGCGAAATCCTGTGACGTGGCGAGCAATATCCGCCAGGCCCTAGTCCCTGGCGGCAAAGTGAGCGCCGGCGACGTGGCGCGCATCGCCGCTACCGTCGTCACGGTCGCGCCCCCGGACACGCTCACCATGAAGTGGTCTGCGACGAGAGCCGCACTCGGCGGCGGCGGTGACCAGGCCGTTGACCTCCTCGCCGATGGCTTCATCGCGTCCTCTTCCATTACCGAGCAGAACCTGGCAGGGGGGTTGTTGGGAACAAGCACTCCACCGACGTTGAATCGATGAACCGAGTCCGCGCGTTCGTACTTCGCAGTTTTCCAGGGTACCTCAAATGGCGGTCAACGCGTCTCGAATTTGAGACGTTCAGTAAATAGACGGTCAGATTTGCCATACAATGGTACAATATGGCGATTCGGCCGTCTATTTCTGAAGAATTGGCAACCGCCATTTGAGGTACCCTGGAAAAGGGCGTTGTATGAGCGTTCACACTCAAGGTAAGTGATGCTCCGATCTCGGTCGAGTGCTTGTTCTCAATGACCCTCCTTCCTGGTCCTGTCAGCCAACGCGCTCGAGCCGGGATGGGAGTACACGCTTCGACTCGACGTGGAAGACGCGAATGGGGTCGCAGCAGCTTTCCTGAGCGTGCAGGACAACCAAGCTCCTGCGGCAGGGGCTTAAACTCGTCCACTTTTCAGCTCAACCTGAGCCGTTTCTGACATAATATACACCCTACACAATGCCTCATACCCGGTAACACCTCATGAACACCCCTTAGACAACCCCTGAATGCACCCCCTTTCCTTCAGAAAGCGATTACGTTGAGCCGAAAGGTGGACGAGTGTGAGCCCCTATCCCGCGGGTGGCACCTTGCTCGCGTTTCCGCAGTCCGGCACAGCGATGCATACCGAATTCGGTTTCGTCGCCGAATCCTGGGCGGACGCTGACCCGCCGCTGAGTTACCGGTTCACCGTACAAGTGAAGGGGCAAGAGGGGCAGCCGGTGCAGCTTCAAGACTTCAGCCCTCTGCCCGAGTACAAGGGCACGCTCCCCGGCGGCCTGGAGGCAGGGGCTTACACTCCTCCACTTTTCGGCTCAAAGTAAGCACATTTATGTGGGATACGTTGGGTGCATGATTTCCCCCTGTCTATTAGACAGGGGGCCACGGGGAGGTGTGACCAAAACAACTTAGGTTCAGCTGAGAAGTGGACGAGTACAAGCCCCTGCCTGGAGGGGCAGGGTGGGGCGGTGATTGTCGCCGTGGAAGTGAGAGACTCCTTCGGTGCCGTGTCCAAACCCAAAACCATCCAAGTCATCTCGCAGTGGCCGAAACTGGAGAGCGAGGCGGCAGCCACGGCGGCGACCGGCGCTCTGCTGGGCAGGGGCATACACTCGTCCACTTTTCAGCTCAACCGGGGCCGTTTCCGACACAATATACACCCTAGTCACCCCCCAATCCCCCCTAACACCCCATAAACATCTCCCTAAACAACGCCTAAATGCACCCCTATCCCACAGAAAGCGCTCACGTTAAGCCGGAAAGTGGACGAGTGTAAGCCCCTGCTGCTGGGTAACGCTGAGGCGGCGCTCAAAGCCGGCGGGCCCGAAGCGGCTATGAGCATCGTCTCTGGCGCGTGTCAGCAGCTGACCAACTTCAAGGATAAGCAACAGAGACGCAGGCTGCTGTCGGCGAATGGTTGCGTGGGCGGCGGCGGCGCGGCCGCCACGGCAGGGGCTTACACGCGTCCACCTCTCAGCTCAACCTGAGCCGTTTCTGAAACAAAACTATATCCTAAACACCCCCTGGTACCCCTAAACAACCCCTAAACACCCCTAAACAGCCCTTTAACAGCCCTATATGCAACCCCTATCCCACAGAATGCGCCTACGATGAGCCAAAACGTGGACGAGTGTAAGCCCTTGCGCCACGGGCGCCGCGGCTGAGCGCGCCGCGCAGCGCGAGTCCATGCTCAATGTCACCGCATCCGCCGCCACCTCCGTGCCAGTCTCAACCACCCTGGTAGGGCGGTGCAGGTTGAACCTATGAAACCCAAGTTGAAACCGCCTGGAACCAAGCGCTTGAAACTGGAACATCATTGACTGCTTTCAAACTTTGGTTTCAAATTCGACTTGCGCCGCTACACCGTGGTCGCTGGCGTCGCCGGCACCGCCGCGCAGGTGTTATCGGACCCGTGCGAGGCCACCGCCTCCGCACGTTTGGCAGGGCCCCACCTCATGACCGTTGCGATCTACAGCTGTGGCTTAACTTAATGCCAGTCTCAGGTACTGACTTCAATACTTGAAGGCCTGATGTCATTGGTCGAAAGTGTCGATGCCAATTCTCTTCGTAGACATTTATGGTTCCTGATTGGCCAATTGTAGTCTGCCGTCTTCTTGCCGTTTCCGATTGGTCATACATCTGTTTGCTGCTACGATGTCGGGGGTGGTCATATCGGAGACTGGATTCTAAACATCGTCGAGGTATCAAGTGGGATAACTTACTGGGTGTCCGGGACAAAATGGTTCAAGTTACGCTTCTCAACTCAGTGTCGGCCTGACCGGTCAGGTTTATCTCCTCGCAATCGAGGATCTATTTACTCAAGGATCGCGACCAGGTCGGACTGTCGGCGGGTCGGTCGGTGGGATGTATGAAATGTACTGTTCTGATTGGTCGAACGGGATTCAGTACCAGGTGTTCGATACCAGACCCGACACTGAGTTTAAAAAGGATATTGCGTGCGGCCCTGGCGGTTGGGGGGCATCAGCCTCATCGCGGGGCTGGTGGCCACCGCGGTTAGTGCGGATAACGACGTGGTGTTATCCACGGAGGGCAGCCTCAGCATGTTGGGGGCGTTGTCGGCGGCGGTCACTCCGGCGGAGGAGGGGGACGTCAACGCTGCAGATGCGGCCAAGGCAGGGCCTTACAGTACATTGGTATGACAAGGTGCGCCGAACCACTTAGACACTTAGTCTGACTTGTGCTACTTAGTCTGACTTATGGCCCGCTCGACCAATCAGAACGCTCCATTTGGACGACTCAGTACTACTTGTTGCTAAGTGTCTAAGTGGTTTCACGCACTTTGTCATTATTAGTCCCTTTGCCAGCTGAGCCTGAGCTGTTTTGTCCCCGAGCCGTTCTGTCCCTGAGCCATTTCGCCCCTGCGCCGTTTCGTCCCTGAGCCGTTTCGTCCCTGAAACGTCGAAACCTTTCCAGTGGTGCCCTCAAGTGAACACCTCGAAGGCGCTAACGTGAAGCTGACAAGGGGACGAGTGTGGTAGTGAGGCACTGGCGGGGGGTGGCGACAGGGGCGGCGCGTGCGATGATGGCGACGCAGTTGGGGCCTGCGCTGCCGGCAGGGGCTCATTCGTCCACTTCTCAGTTCAACCTGAGCTGTTTTTGTCACCATGGACCACCCAGCGTATCCCACAAAAGGCGCTTATGATGAGCCGAAAAGTCGACGAGTGTAAGCCTCTGACTGCCGGGCGAGACGGCTGCGGCGGTCACCACCACCATGATGAGCTACGTCGCCGCGCGCGTGTACTCTCCAACCGCCGCCGCCGCCGCCGCCGCCGCCGCCGCCAACGGAACGACGTCGGCGGGCGGCGCGGCGTTCGCTGTCCCGGCCGAAGCCCTGGCGCTCGGCGGGGGTCAGCCCGTGGACCAGTTGCTGCTCGCCTTGGTAAGGCGGCGCAGGTTGACCCTATCAATCCCCAGTTGAAAGCGCCTGGATCTAAGCGATGTAAACTGAAATATAATAAGCTGCGTTCAACTTTTGCTTTTAATTTCAACATGCGCTGCTACGCCTTGGCTTACGACGCACACGCCGGAGCCGCCGGAGCCGCTGGCGCTGCTTACAACAGATCGGCTGTCAACGGCTCGGCTGTCAATGGCTCGGGTGCGGGTGATGACATCGCGTCGGCCCCGCGCGCGGCGGGCACCACGTCCCTGGTCCTCCGCGGCACGGGCGGCGCCGAGCTCAATGTGACCTCCCTCACGGCATGGGGGTTATTGAGAACAAGCACTCGACCGACGTTGAATCTCCTCCCCTTCCTCCGCGCATCTGTATCAGCAATACAACTGAATGTAAGCCATGCTCCGATCTCGGTGAGAACAAGCACTTGACCGACGTTGAATTTCCTCCCCCTCCTCCGCGCATCTGTATGAGCGATAAAACTGAATGTAAGTCATGCTCCGATCTCGGTTCGAGTGCTTGTTCTCAACGACCCGCCTGCACGGTGCCAATCGGGTTCTCCCTGAACCTCCTCAACGGCGGCGAGGTTCTCAAGACCCCGCCCTGCTACCTCGACGACGTCACTCGCGGTCCGACCATCCTGTCCGGCGCCAACGCCTCCGCGCCCCGTGAACGTGTCGTGTGTAGTTTCTTCGATGAGGAGACCGAGCAATACAGCTCGGAGGGATGCGCGACGCTGCCCAACCCCTATCCGCCGGGGGGACAGGTCACGTGGATCCCAGGTAGACTCTGACGCACTCTAAACCCTAAACCCTAAACCCTATACCCTATACCCTAAACCCTTTACCCTTTACCCTTAACCCTTAGCCCTAACCCTAAACCCTGGACCCTAATCGCTCACCGCGTCATAGGATGCCAATTAACTCAAGAAACGGGGGTTCAACATGCGATTCGATGACGTGGCGGGCAACATCTGCCAGGCCCTACTCCTGGGGGTGAAGACTGGCGCGGTGAAGCTGGCGGCGGGTGAGGAGGCGTTCCTATGGGCATTTAGTCACCCGACGCTGCTGAGGAACTGCACACAGAACTGGACGTACGCCGCGGACAACGTGACCAGGCTGCGCGTCTACCTGTACCACGGCAGGGTCTTCCACGCCTCCACTTCTCACCTCAACCTGAGTCGTATTTCGTCCCTGAAATCACCCAAAGTGTATCTAAAAAGATGCTCACTCAGCTCAACCTGAGCCGTGTTTGTCCCCTGAAACCACCAAACATGGCCCACAAAAAGCGCTCACGTCAAGCCGAAACCTTGACGAGTGTAAGCCCCTGGCCGCCGGCGCCGGCTCCGCCGAGTGCTCGTTGGAGGTGCGACCTCACAGCGGTTGTCCGCCACGTCATCCAATGCATCCCCTCCTCCCTTTCTATACAAACGACATCCTATGACGTGGCGAGCAATATTTGTGAAGCCTGTTTCAAACGACATCCGATGACGTGGCGAGCAATGTGTGTGAGGCCCTGTTTGTCGGACCCTCTGAACCCGACGCGGTGCTACTGGCGGCGGTCCACGCAGGCGTTCGAGGGGTGCGGGTGCGAGGTGGCCCCGGCCGTGCACTGCCTGTGCAACCACGCCACGGACTTCAGCGCCTCCACCGCCCCGCCCAAGATCAAGCCCATCTCGATCGAGGAGCTCACCTCGGTAGGGCGGTGCAGGTTGAACCTATGAAACCTACATTGAAAGCGCCTGGAATTATGGTCTTTCAAACTAAGATATGATGAACCGCTTTCAAAATTTGCTTTCAATTTCAAGTTGCGCCGCTACACCTCGGTCACCCTGGACGACTTGCTCAACGCCTGGATGGTGTTCGCCGTCGTGGGCGGCATGTTTGGGGGTACCTTTTTCCTCGCCGTAGGGCCTGCTGGATACTGCCCGCCACGTCATCCAACGCGCTTTGAACCCTCGTGTCTTGAATTACACGGCAACCTATGACGTGGCGAGCACATATTTCCTGCCACATCATACAACCCACTTTGAACCCTCGTGCCTTGAATTACACGGCAACCTATGACGTGGCGAGCAGTATCCGCCGGCCGGGCTCTACCTGGCGGCAATCTTCGAGATGCGCGACGGGCGCGCACGGCGCAAGGTGCTGCGGGGTCTGGTGGATCCAGACACGGCGCCGGCCAAGTGGGGGTTCGCGGTGGTGGCGGACGTGTGGACGTGGAACATCGACGTGCAGGAGATGCAGTTCATGTACAACAACCTGCACCTGCCCAACTCCGCGGCAGGGGCTTTCACTCGTCCACTTCTCACCTGAACTTGAGCCGCTTTTGGTCACAGAAGCCACAGCATCCGTCCAGTCTTCGGCTCAACCTGAGACGTTATTCTCCATACAACCTCCCAACATGGCCTACCAAAAGTGTTCACGTGATGCCGAAAAGTGGACGCGAGTAGCCAACACAAAACGCTTACGTTGAGCTGAAAATTGGACGAGTGTTAGCCCCTGCTTGGCGGCGGATGTGGAGCGGGTGATGCGGCAGCAGGTGGGGACGGACGACGAGGGGGAGGTGAACCGCCGCCTGGAGGCGCTGGTGGGGCAGCAGGAGGACGTGGCGGCGGGCGAGATCGCGCTGGCGGTGCAGCGCCGCCGGGACGCCATGCGCCGCGCCGCGCGGGCCCGCGAGGGGCAGGGGCTTACACTCGTCCATTTTTCAGCTCAACCTGAGCCGTTTTGATCACCGAAACTCCATGACACCACCCAGCGTATACCTCAAAAGTGCTCACGATGAGCCGAAAAGTGGACGAGTGTAAGACCCTGGCGAGGGGCTCCCGCAGGTGGCCAATGGCAAGGAGGGCGTGGCGCCGGAGGTCATCGCGCGCATCGAGGCCCAAATCGAGGCCCAGATCAACCAATCAGACGTTGGCATCACAGTGTACAGGGACCCCGACACGGGCAAGACAACCTACCACTCGGACTTCACCAAACTGAAGGCAACCTCCAGCCTGAAACTGAGCATCCTCGGGTCCAAGCAGCAGCAGCGGGCGGAGGAGGATAATGAGGAGGAGGAGGAGGAGGAGGAGGGGGGGGGGCATCTGTTTCCGGCTCCTCAGCTGAAGCTGATGGCTATTTCCGGCACGCGGATTGCGGGCCTGGCAGCGCGCGTCGCGTTGCGGCGGAGGGGGACGACCAATAGGGACGCTTCGTTCCTGCCCTCTTTGAAGCGCCCGACCAATGAGGACGCGGCATTCCTGCCCACCCTGACGCGCTCGATGGTGCAAGGGCTGCCCAAGGTGGGGTGGTGCAAAGTTGACCCCCTTGTTGAAAGCGCCTCGCTTCAGCGCGTGAGAGGAGAGAGACGCTTCCGCGTGTACAAGGAAGCACCAGGCTTTCGCACTGCCCCCGGTGCGAACTTAAACATGATTGACTGCTTTCCAGCTTTGCTTTCAGTTTGAACTCGCGGCCGTACAGCGCGGTGCCCCGCAACGGCCCCGCGTTCTGCCGCGCGTGCGGCAGGGGCTCACACCCGTCCACTTCTCAGCTCAACCGAAGCCGTTTGTGACACTGAAAACATCCCCTAAACGCCAAAACAACCCATCCACCACCGCCATACATACCCTCTAAACACCCTCTAAACACCCCTTGTCCCACAAAAAGCGCTTACGTTGAGCTGAAAAGTGAACGAGTGTAAGCCCCTGGCGTGGGGCATCAACTACGTGCGCTTCATCCTCGCCTTCCCCCTGGTAGGGCGGTGCAGGTTGACCCTATCACACCCAAGTTGAAACCGCCTGGAACTAACCGCTGGAAACTCAACTGTGATGTACTGCTTTCAACTTCTGCTTTCAGATTCTACTGGCGCCGCTACACCCTGGAGTCGCTACGCCGCAACCTGGTCAACTCCCAGAGCCCCACCGGCGCCGAGGCCGAGGTTGGGCGGTGCAGGTTGACCCTATCAAATCCATGGTGAAAGTGCCTGGCAGCAAGCGCTTGAAACTAGAATATGATGCACTGCTTTCAAATCTGTGCTTTAAATTTCAACTTGTGCCGCTACACCGAGGGGGTGTTGCTGCCCTTCGACCGCGCCGTGGGCACCGCCCTCGTGTACGCCTTCCTCGACATGAAGAACATCGTGGGCTGGGGCCCTAAACTGCATAACTGCCAACTCCTCAACCGCCCAACTGCTTAACTGCCTAACCTGCGGGCTTCTACTTGTCCACTTTTCGGCTCAACCTGTGAACCGTTTACGTCACTGAAGAGTGAAGACTGTGCCCATTTCACCCAACGCATTCCAAAATAGTGCTTACGTTGAGCTGGAAAGTGGACGAATGTTGGCCCCTGGCGGTGGGGCACGTGGAGATGGCGTCGCGCATCTTCGACGGCGCGCAGCTGCCGTGGCAGATGCCCATGGGCGGGGGCGCACACTCCTCCACTTCTCAGCTCAACCTGAGCCGTCTCTGACACAAAGTACACCCTAAATACCTCCCAATACCCCCTTGCACCTCCTGCACACCCCCTAAACACCCCCTAAACACCCTCTAAACACCCCCTAAACACCCCCTAAACACCCCCTAAACACCCCCGAACACCCCCAAACACCCCTGAATGCACCCCCTATTCCACAGAAAGCGCTCATGTTGAGCCGAAACCGGGAGGAGTGTAAGCCCCTGCCCATGGGTGTCACCTTCCCGCTGCTGGTCGCCGAGTTCAAGGCCATGCTGTCGGTTGGGCGGTGCAGGTTGAATGGATGAAAACCGTGTCAAAAGTGCCTGGAACTATACTCTTAAACCTGAGATGTGGTGAACCGCTTTCAAACTTCGCTTTCGAATCCAACTTGCGCCGCTACATGTCGGGCAACCTGACCAGCCAAGGCTGGATGAAGCGCACCAATCTGTGGAACATTGTCGCGCTTCAGAACCAAGATGGCTCTTGGCAGGGCGGTGCAAGTTGACCCCAAGGCTGACCCCAAGGTTGACAGCGCTTGGTTTCAGCAAGTGAAGCTAACACATGATGAACCGCGTTCAAATTTGGTCTGAATTTTGATTTGCGCCCCTACATGTTGGGCCGCCACGGATTCTTTGGCCGGCGCGTTGAAGGCGACGGGGCCGCCGCAGCTGGCGCCGCCCATCGCGAGCGTGGGCCCGCGCCCGATCGTGAAGGCGTACTACAACGCGGACGAGCTGCTGCGGCGGTGCCCGCCCGCGCTGGCGGCGGCGGCGGGGCGCGTCGGCTGGGTCACCGTGGACATGATCTGGAGCACACTGCTCGCCATGGAGGGGTGCAAGCAGAACGGCCTGGCAGGGGGGTTATTAGGGGTGTCTTGGGGGTGTATTAGGGGTGTATCAGGGGTGTATTAAGGGTTTATTAGGGGTATATCAGAGGTGTATTGGGGTATATTAGAGGTGTATTGGGGGTCATTGAGAGCAAGCACTCGAACCGAGATCGGGGCATGACTTATGTTTTGGAGCATGACTTACCTTCAGCTTGGATGTTACTACAGACGCGCAGACGAGGAGCAGGAGACTCAATATCGGTGGAGTGCTTGTTACCAATGACCCTACTGTGTGGACTGGGTGCTGAACCCGTGGGACGACATCTTCCACGAGTTCCACATCACGCAGTGCGGGTGGACGTTCATCGAGCAGAAGGTCGACGGCAATGCGGCGCTCGCCGCCGCCGTGGTGCAGGTAGGGTCTACCAGATATTGCCCACCACTTCATAGGATGCCATTTAATGCAGGGCACGAGGGTGTACTGTGCGTTGAATGACGTGGCGAGCAACATCTGCCGGGTCCTAAACGTCGGCGGAGGCGCACGCGGAGATGCACGTCACCAAATGGCGCGAAGACTTCGTGGGCACCGTGGAGGCGCTCCACGTGCTTCGCAAACGCGAGGCAAAAGATAAGAAAGCGGCGGAGCATGCCAAGCGGCCGCCGCTGGCGACGCGTGTGTGGACGCGGGTGCCCAAGACGCTCGGCGCCGGTGTCGGGCGCGTCACGTGGAGCGTGGTGTCGTTCTACAAGTTCATCACATGGGCGGTGAAGCTGTACATGGCGGCGCACATGTTCTTCCGCGCTTTCCTCGCCGACCCTTTCAGCGCCTTCTCTGGCAGGGGTGGTATTGAGAACATGTTCTCCACCGACGTTGCATCTCCTCCTCCTCCTCCTCCTCCTCCTCATCCTCCTCCACCTCCTCCTCCTCCTCCTCCTCCTCCTCCTCCTCCTCCTCCACCTCCTCTGTGCATTTGTATGAGCATTCATACTGAAGTTAAGTCATGGTCCGATATCGGTAGGAGTGCTTGTTCTGAACGACCCTGCTCTGCGGCGCCGAGCGCATCGTGATGCAAGCCACGCTGTACCTCGTGGGGCTGCTGGTCACCGTGTGGTTCTACTACAACAAGGTAGGGCGGTGCAGCTTGACCCTATGAAACCCACGTTGGAAGCGCCTGAATCTAAGCTCCTGAAACTAGAACATGAGAATGTGCTTTCAAACTATGCTTTCAAACTCAACTTGCGCCGCTACAACAAGGCCTCGCAGTGCTGCATCATACTGCGGCAGGAGATCGGCAGGGGCTTACACTCGTCCACTTTTCGGCTCAAAGTAAGCGCTTTCTGTGGGACAGGGGGTGCATTTCGGCGTTGAGTAGGGGGTGTTTTGGGGGTCTTTAGGGGGTCTTTAGGGGTATGAGGGTGTGCTTAGGGTGTATTTTGTATCAGAAACGGCTCAGGTTGAGCTGAAAAGTGGACTATTGTAAGCCCCTGGACAGCGGCTGCAGCGCCAACGTGCTGGAGGAGTGCAAATCCGTACCCGCCGGCGTCGGGTGCGCGGTTCTCATGTCGCAGCCGAGCCTCAAGCCGGAAGGCTGGATGTGCCACGCGTTTCCGGATCAGGATAACGGTTATCATTTCTTGACCGTTATCGCTATCCAGATCAGCATCATGTTCCCGGTCAAGATGACGCTGACCAGGCATGGGGGGTCTTTGAGAGCATGAGAGCAAGCACTCGAACGACGTTGAATCGCCTCCTCTTCCTCCTCCTCCTCCTCCTCCTCCTCCTTCGCGCGGCGCGTGTGTATGATCTTTCACCCTGGAGTTGCCCGGTTTAAACTCATGCTCCGATCTCAATTCGAGTGCTTGTTGTCGATGACCATCTTTCCAGGATGTTCACCGCGGGCGGAGGCACTATTCTGGAGCCGCACTGGCAACAGGCGGTTGTGGCCGCCGGCATGAATATGATGGAGGTTTGGGTGGCGTGGGCGGAGGTTCTCTTCCAGCTGTTGACGGACCCGGCGGGAGCGATGCAGCGGCCTGAGATAGGCGCCATTCTCAAGGCAAAGCGGTGAAGGTTGACCCTATCAAACCCGAGTTGAAAACGCCTGGAACTCAGCCTGAAACTGAGATTTGACAAACCGCTTTTAAAACTTGCTTTCGAATTCAACTTGCGCCGCTACATCAAGGCGAGCAAGAACGCCATCACCCGGTCGCTGAACGTGGCGCTGATGACTAATTTCATGATCGTTTTGGGCGGCGTGTCTTACGCGCTGGACCGGCTGGGCATCTACCGTGCACGAAAGGCGAGGCAGGTGCGGTTCGAGGCAGGGGCTTACACTCGTCCACTTTCCAGCTCAGCCTGAGCCGTATCTGACACAAAATACACCCTTCAAAGCCCCAACACCCCCCAACACCCCCCAACACCCCCCTACCCCTCGTAAACTCCCGCAAAATAACCCCTAAACAAGCTCTCAATCCACTTCCTATCCCACAGAAAGCGCTTACGTTGAGCTGAAGAGTGGACGAGTGTACGGCCCTGGTTCGAGGCCGTGCACGTGATCCGCGACAAGATCCGCGGCGCCGCCGGCCCCGTGGCAGTGGACG
>Ga0307489_10001578_pt1 | contig 15054 bp, 29 predicted proteins | sample SB12metaG_FD_202247 | JGI IMG/M metagenome (GOLD analysis project Ga0307489, IMG submission 202247) | Sea-ice brine microbial communities from Beaufort Sea near Barrow, Alaska, United States - SB 1.2 | ecosystem: Environmental > Aquatic > Marine > Coastal | place: USA: Alaska | collected... | reverse complement strand
ATCCGTATGGTGACCGTACACGTGGACCAGTAATATCGCGGAATCATCATATCCGTGTCAAATGCGGAGCTCATTTTTTCACCATTTTGCGTGTTTCCTGAACTACCCCTCTTCGGACGGAGTGCTGATGCTGACGTGTCATCCGACCCCTCAACTCGAACCCCGCCCGCGCAATTTTTGTGAACCCGCATCCACTCGTGCCGCGCCACGTCACACACGCACGCGCAGCAACGACACAGCACACGGTGGCGACGATGCACCGCGCTCTTGCCACCTCCAGCGCCCCCGCCGCCGTCCTGCGCTCGCTGACACATCGGCGCCCGTCGGCCCGCGGAAGAGGCAACAACGATGGGCTACATAACAGAGCGGCGCGCCGGCGCGGGGTGCGGACCGCTGCTACCGCCGACGCCGCGGGCTCCGCTTCCGGCGGCGAGGTGGAGCGGCTGACCATCACGACGCCCGACGACTGGCACCTGCACGTGCGCGACGGCGACAAGATCGCCGACGTCGTGCCGTTCACCGCGCGCACCTTCGGCCGCGCGCTCATCATGCCCAACCTCGTGCCACCCGTGCGCACCGTCGCCGACGCCGCGCGCTACCGGGACCAGGCAGGGCCTAGCACTGGTTGACGCAGTGCACCGGTGTACCTGTCATACCCTCGGCCGCATCCTCCTCCCTGGCCTGGCACTCGTTCCCTGACTGTTTGCTCTTTGTGCACTGGAGCACCCCGTAGATATCGGCCGCCAGGTCGTCCACCACATTTCAAACCGTCGCTTCTTGAGACAAACGGCATCCCATGACGGGAGTGATTAATCAGGCATTGCTCATTGTGCCGGAGTCAGGACCCTCGAAAACGCATAGCCGCTCATCTCCATGTACTCGTAGCCATAGAGTTGGAAGCAACAAAGGCGTCCTGTGACGCGTTACTCGCACTGCGTTGGCACGGCCCTGTGAGCAGATCCTAGCGGCGGTGCCCCCGGGCGTGAGCTTCGACCCCCAGATGGCGCTCTACCTCACGGACAACACCACGCCGGAGGAGGTGCACAAAGCCGCCGCCAGCGGGTTCGTGCGCGGGCTGAAGCTGTACCCCGCCGGCGCCACCACCAACTCCGACGCCGGCGTCACGGCAGGGGCTTACACTCGTCCACATCTCAGCCCTGCCTGAGCCGTTTCTCACACAAAATGCGCCCTAAACACCCCCTAATAGCCCCTAACACAGCCCAAATAACCCCTAAACACCCCTTAAACACCCCCCGTTCAACCCCGTTTTCAACCCTCTAATGCACCCCAAAAAATGGACGAGTGTAAGCCCCGGCGTCACGGACGTGCAGAAGTGCATGCCGGCGCTGCGGGCCATGGCGGACCTGGGGCTGGTGCTGGAGGTGCACGGCGAGGCGACGCACGCCAGCGTGGACATGTTTGACCGCGAGAAGGTGTTTCTCACAGAGACGTTGGGCGGCATCGTGGCCGCGCTGCCGGGGTAGGGCGGTGCAGGTTGACCCTATCAAACCCAAGTTGAAACCGCCTGGAACTGAGCGATTGAAAGTAAAGATTGATATACTGCTTTCAACTTCTGGTTTCAAATTCAACTTGCGCCGCTACACCGGGGCTCAAGATCTGCATGGAGCACATCACCACGCAGGACGCCGTGGAGTTCTGCATGGCGGCGGGGGATAACGTGGCGGCGACCATCACGCCGCAACACATCATGCTCAACCGCAACGCCATGCTGCTGGGCGGCAGGGGCTTACACTCGTCCACTTTCTGGCTCAACGTTAATACGTGTTGTGGGATACTTACTCTGTGCCTGTGGGCGGGGTCAATGACAAGAAACGGCTCAGGTTGAGCTGGAAAGTGGACGAGTGTAAGCCCCTGGTGGGCGGCATCCGCCCGCACATGTACTGCCTGCCCATCCTCAAGCGCGAGAGCCACCGGGTAGGCCGGTGCAGGTTGACCCTATCAAACCCACGTTGAAAGCGCCAGTAACCAAGCGCTTGAAACTGAACTTAGGACGAACCGCTTTCAAAATTTGCTTTCAAATTCAACTTGCGCCGCTACAACTGGGTAGCGGTCCTCGGCGCAGCCACCAGCGGGTCGCCCAAATTCTTTCTAGGCACGGACTCGGCGCCGCACCCGCGCGGCGCCAAGGAGTCCGCCTGCGGATGCGCCGGGGTGGGGCGGTTCAGGTTGAGAGTATCAGAACCCGTGTTGAAAGCGCCTATAGTTTCAACGCTTGATACTATAATATGACAAACCGCTTTCAAACCTTGCTTTTTTTGAATTCAACTTGCGCCGCGACGCCGGGGTGTTCTCCGCCCACGCCGCTCTGCCGTTCTACGCCATGGCCTTCGAGAAAGCAGTAGGGCTCGATCAATGCCTTTTCCGATTTACTTCTCGTTCATCAAGCCCCAAGGCGCTTCACATGGTGAGCTTAACCAACCCACCGCATGAGGGCTCGATGAACGCCTGATCGACATAGTGTACCGGTAGGAGTGAGCGTCATCCATCGCACAGTGTACCGGTGCTCGCCACGTCATCCACCGCACAGTGAGCCGATTCGTCCACCACATGGTGTACCGGTGCTCGCTACGTCATCCACCACATGGTGTACCGGTGCTCGCCACGTCATCCACCGCTCAGTGTGCCGGTGCTCGCCACGTCATCCACCACATGGTGTACTGGTGCTCGCAATGTCATTCACCACATGCAGTACCGGTGCTCGCCACGTCATCCACCACATGGTGTACCGGTGCTCGCCACGTCATCCACCACATGGTGTACCGGTGCTCGCCCCGTCATCTACCACATGGTGTAGCGGTGCTCGCAATGTCATCCACCACATGGTGTACCGGTGCTCACAATGTCAAACACCACGTGGTATACTAGTGCTCGCCACATATCATGGGCGTTGATGGGTGCTTACTCGCCACGCCAATGTCCGCGTTGGAAATGGCATCTTGTGACGTGGCGAGCTGTGTCCGTGCGACCCGATAAAGCGGGTAAGTTGGATCAGCTGGAGGCGTTTGCGTCGTTCAATGGTGGGGCGGTGCAGGCCGACAGTATTAAAATCGAGTTGAAAGAGTGCCTGGTCTCAGCGCTTGAAACTAAAATATGATGAACAGCTTTCAAGCGTTGCTTTCAATTTCAACTTGCACCGCTACACAACGGTGCGGACTTCTACGGCGTGGCGCGCAACGGCGGGACGGTGACGTTGGAGCGCAGCGCGTGGAGGGTTCCCGACGAGTACGCCTTTGGGGCAGGGCTTGCCAGATATTGTTCGCCACGTCATCGACACGCAGTTCAACCCTCAGATATTGCTCGCCACGTCATCGACACGCATTTTGAACCCTTAGATATTGCTCGTCACGTCATCGACACGCAATTTGAACCCTCGGATATTGCTCGCCACGTCATCGACACGCAATTTGAACCCTGGTTTATCGAGTCACATGGCAGCCTATGACGTGGCAAGCAATGTATGTGAGACCCTGGTTCGGGGGGGACGTGGTGGTGCCGTTCTTTGCCGGTGAGCAAATCCCCTGGCGGGTGGTGGCGGCGTGAGTGTAGTCAGCAGGCCTGAGCAGATCCCCTGGCGGGTGGTGGCGGCGTGAGTGTAGTTCCTGGTCGGTTGGCAAAGTAAGTTGAGTAAGCAAGTAAGTGATCTGACGAGTCAATAATTTGTCCGAGTACTTACTAGCCTAGTAAATACTTACGGCTCACAGACCAGGCAGTAGTGAGCAGGCCTGAGCAGCGACGGCCAAAGTGTAGCGGTTATTATTTAAAAGCATTGGCACTGGTTTCACGTAGGTAGCGACCTTGATTATTTTGTATTAGAATCATGTTATATGTCACTGTGCACAACGCAACTATTATCCCACCCCCCCCCCCCCATTCTCGTTCATCACCTTCTAAGAGCTATATAAACCCCACCCTGTGTTTTCATTTTTACTAATGTTCATGGAGCCCTAACGCGCTCACATTCTGAGCAGTAACCAACCCCATCCGCTGTTTCAAGCGGACAGACCACACAGGCTGTCGGGATTAACGCTCAAACCAGAAACCTCAAACCGCTTAGATCTGGAAGAGGACGGAGGTCTTCACCCCGTTGTCCTTGCTTTAGCGGCGCAAGTTGAATTTGAAAGCAAAGTTTGAAGGCGGTCCATCACATTGTAGTGTCAAGCGCTTAGTTCCAGGCGTTTTCAACATGGGTTTTATAGGCTCAACTTGCACCACCATACCTTGCAGAAATCAACAGAGAGCCCCCAGAGGACTTCGGTGGACTCCTTCGACGTGGCCTTTGGCGCGGGCGCATCCCGCGTATACAGCCTGACATGCATCACACGCCACGTCATAGGATGCAATTTAATGAAAACAACGAGGGTTGAACATGCGTTGGATGACGCATTGGGCAATGACTGCCTGGCCCTGCGGGTTAGGGTTCAGGTTTTAGGTTTTAGGGTTTGGGGATCAGGGTTAGGGTTTAGGCCCTGCGGCGGTGAAGCCGGCAAAGGGGCGGGTGAGGAACGGCATGCCCAGGTCGTACGCAATCTTCTTGTTGAACTTGAAGAGCTTTGACATCTTAATGGAGAAGGGCATGTACAGCGCACCCTTCTTGATGCCCGGCTGGCAGGGGCTTATGCTCGCCCACTTCTCAGCTCAACCTGAGCCGTGTTGCTAAGTGAGCCGTTTAGTGTCCAGTTTGTGATGAGTTATGACCCATCTATCTTCTGAAGGTACCCAACGTATCCCACTAAAGGTGCGCATGTTGAGCTGAGAAGTGGAGGAGTGTACGCCCCTGCCGGGTGGGTGGCGCAGTTGACGGTGGTCATGGCGCCCTCCGCGGTGTTGAGCGCCAGCGCCCCCGCCATGCTCCGGAACACCACGTTGTAACTGCGCCGCACTGCACGGTCAACCAAAACAGACACTCCAACTCAGATCATCGAGCGTGACTTCATAAACAAGGCTGGTTTTCTTTCAAACCAACCTTCTCTAGAGAGACAGAAACATCTTAGGTCGAAAACCTCGTTTAGTTATTGTGCAGCCTGGCGGCAGCAAAGCCACATCTAGCCCTCATCTAGCGCCAGGCTTGCCAGGGTGAACGCTCATAGTGACGTGGGGAGGCGACGGAGCGGGACATTCAACGTCGGTCGAGTGCTTGTTTTCAATCAATGCACCCCCTGCCAGATGTCGGAGGCGACGAAGCCCGGGTCCGCGGCGACGAAGTGCACCTTGTTTTCCGGGAACTTGGCATCCAGCCGGCGCTGCATCTCGATCGTGGTGCTCAGACACGCCAGCTTGGTGTAGCGGCGCAAGTTGAATTCGAAAGCAAAATTTGAAAGCTGCTCGTCACATTTTAGTGTCAAGCGCTTAGTTCCAGGCAGTTTCAAATTGGGTTTGATAGGGTCAACTTGCACCGCCTTACCTTGGACGCCGCGTAGTTGCCCTTCGTCTTCGAAGCCCCCTTGATGTAGCGGCGCAAGTTGCATTTGAAAGCAACGTTTGAAAGCGGTCCATCATGTTTCAGTTCTAAGCGCTTAGTTCCAGGCGCTTTCAACGTGGGTTTGATAGGGTCAAGCTGCACCGCCACACCTTGACGTAGAATTGGTACTTGTTGGACGCAAACCAGGTGGTGACGGAGGACAGGCAGACCACCCGCGCCTCGCCCGCCGCCTCAACCTAGGGCCGCGCAGCTCAAGTGCCCATTATAGGGGGGTCAGGTGCCCATGATAGGGGGGAGGGAGGTGCACCTTATGGGGTGTCAGGTGCCCACTTTATGGGGTTCAGGTGCCCATAATTGGGGGGGCAGGTGCCCATAGAGGGGTATGGTGCCCATCAAAGGAGGGGTCAGGTGCTCATCAGAGAGGGGGCAGTTGCCCAACCCACGTCGGTGTCGGCGTCATATGTCACTCAAGTTTCCGTGCTGTGTATGGTAGAGAGGATGACCGATCCCAAAGTGTACCTACCGGGTACGTGGTACGCGTGTTTTTTGTGGTCTGAATTGGAACGTTTTGAGTGGTCAAAAGGTTTGTTTCGATACCAAAACCAATAACGAGCTTCTTGATGGCATCTACGGACGACATCTACGTGGTCAGATCCCCTCTACCAGAAGAAAATTAGGGGTCAAACCGCACTAGAGCTAGAACCTCGATTCGTCAAAATGTTCGATTTGAGGGTCTATTAAGTCAGGCAAAGCGAATGCTCGGTCAGCCTGGTGTCCGTCAGTTGTTCCCGGATCCGGGAACATCTCACTCAAACCCCATGTTTCTTATGGTATAGAGGGTCGGCGCGTGAACATGGGTTGGCAACAGCTGTTCGGCCGCACCATGAGCGCCGGCATGACCAGCGCCGTGAGCATGAAGTGCCCGAAGTAGTTGGTGCCCAGCCTGTAGCGCTGCTACTTCAAATTGAATGCAAAGTTTGAAAGCGCTTCCATCATATTTTAGCGTCAAGTCAGGCGCTGAAACCAAGCGCGGTCGGTCGACCCAGGTCAAGCTGGGGTCCAGCTGCTCCGCCCCGCCATGCAAACTTCGTAGTCCTGGGCTGTCACGGCCGGGCCCTTGTAGGCGCCCGTGGTGTTCAGCCCGGTGCTAGGGACATAAGGGGGGGGAGGGATTATATAACAATTGGGTACTCAAATTGGAGCTAGCGGTCAGCTGTAATTAAATTAGGAGCTCTGGAGCCATTCTCTCGGGACAGCCACACCGTGCCCGCCAGTGCCCCTCATCGGCCCATTACCACACGCAATGTTTTACCCTTGGTTCCTGAGTTCAACCATTTCCCATGACGTGGCGAGCACTATCCACCAGGCCCGCTGCGCGCCACGACGCCAACCCCCAACACGCATTTTGAACCATCGTTTCCTAAGTTAAACGGCATCCTGTAGGTGCGGCGAATACGAGCACTATCTGGTATGCCCCGCCCAGGGGCTTACACTCGTCCACTTCTCAGCTCAACCTCAGCCCTTTCTGACATTCAACACTTCCCCTGAACGTCTAAACACCCCCTCCACCCCCGCCTTAAACACTCATTCAACACCCTCTAAATACCCGTTGTCCCACCAAAAGCGCTTACGTCGAGCTGACAGGTGGACGAGTGTAAGCCCCTGGCCTTTGCAGGTTTCTAGGGTACCTCAAACAGCGGTTGCCAATTCTTGAGAAATGGACGGTCGAAGCGCCATATTGTACCATGGTATGGCAAATCTGACCGTCTATTTACTCAAGGTCGCAAATTTGTGCACCGTTGACCGCCAGTTGTTGACCATGGACACCTGCGAAGGCCCCACCCCGCGTTGTTGACGAGAATGTCCAGCTTCTTGAACTTCTTGTTGAAGGCCGCGGCGAACGCCGTGATGCTCGCCGTGTCGCCGAGCGGGAGGGTCACTGGGAACAACCACACGAACCGATATCCGATATCGGAGCGTGACTTACCTTCAGGCTGAATGCTCGGTCAGACGCGCGTACGACGTACGAAAACTCGGCTCGTCGATTCGACGTCGGCCGAGTGCTTATTCTCACTATGTACTCCCCTACGCACCTTCATTCTGCCACTGTAATAAATGCTTAAACCCCCCTGCGTACCATTATTCGGCCGCTCTCATCAATGCTCCAACCCCCCTACGCACCATCACCATTACTCCACCAATGTCATAAATGTTCAACCACCCCTGCCGAGGTCCAGCGCGACGAACTCTGCCTTGCCGCCGGTGGCCTGCACCGCCTTGCTGTAGCGGCGCAACTTGTTTTTGAAAGCAGAAGTTAAAAGCAGCATATCACAATTTAGTTTCAACACGCATACCTCCAGGCGGTTTCAACTTGGGTTTCATAGGGTCAACCTGCACCGCCCTACCTTGAGCGCGTCCTTGGTGCGCTCTGCGGAGCGCCGTACAGGGCCTCACACCACAGGGGGACCGGCAGGTTGAGCTGCCACAGGAGTGAGTGGCCAGGCCAGGGAGGAGGACGCGGGGAGCGTGTACACCAGACACTGAGATTAGACAGTAGGAACCGAGTGGCCAGGTAGGGAGGAAGAGGAGTAGGAGGAGGAGGAAGAGGTGGAGGAGGAGGAGGAGGAGGAGGAGGAGGAGGAGGAGGAGAAGGACGAGGAGGAGGAGGTGGAGGAGGGGGAGGAGGAGGAGGACGAGGAGGAGGAGGAGGAGAGGAGGAGGAGGAGGAGGAGGAGGAGGAGGCGCGAGGCAGCAGGTGTCCAGGGAACGGCGTGTGAGGTTGGCGCTCTGGCCTTACCGGCACGCCATTATGACGTGCGCGCCAGCCTTGGCGAGCATCCGCGCGGTCTGCAGCCCGATGCCTGTGTTGCAGCCGGTGACGATCGCCGTCTTGCCGGCCAGGTCCTGCGTGCAGCCAACCGTGATGCCCATCGCGGCGGGGCGGGGCGGGTGTGGGCGGGGCGGAGCGGAGGGGAGAGGCGGTAGGGGGGTGTGGGCGGGGCGGAGAGGGTGGGCGCGGCGGAGCGCGAGTGGACGTGTGGTCGCCGATACGAGAATTGATGGTGCCGCCTGGGCGGGCTGCGGGAGCGGGGCGAGGAGGGGGAGGCGTTGTTGGCGTGAACGGTCCGATTATTTTGGCGTCATCTGATTGGCCGAGAGAGGTCGAGGGAGCTTTGACTGATTGACTCCCCCGCCCCTCCAAAACAGCAGCCGAGTGCCAACTGTCAAATGGGTGCCCCCCAACCCGCCGATGACACAGCGTTGCGCGCTGGCTACCGCATTGCCAGTTCCCAGCACCCTCCGCGTCCCTCCACCGGCACTCACCGCCCCCCGCCCCCACCTGCCGCCCCCGCCGCCGACGCTGCCGACCGGGCGGCGACCGCAGTCATGGGGGGGGGCGGTGCGAGCCTGCAGTTCATGATCACGAACGCGATGAAGGCAGGGGCTTACACTCGCTCACTTCAGAGCTCAACTGGAGGACCTTCGGGACACATCGCTCACGTTAGAGCTCACCTTGAGCACCTTCGGGACACATTCACGGGATAGTTTGAGTCATGTAGGGGACGAAGTAAGCTTAAGTTGAGCGGAAAGGGGCAAAGTAAGCTCAAGTTGAGCGGAAACGGGAACGAGTGTAAGCCCCTGGATGGAGGCGACGCTGGTGAACGAGCTGGGGTACCTGGCGGAGGAGGTGGAGGCAGGGGCTTACACTCGTCCGCTTTTCAGCTGAACTTGCGCGCTTTGTGTGGGATATGGGGTGCGCGTAGGGGTCGTGTAGCCCGTGTTAAGGGGGTAGTAGGGGGTGTTTAGGGTGTGCAGGGTGTTTTATTGTGTCACACACGGCTCTCAAGTTGAGCTGAGAAGTGGACGAGTGTAAGCCCCTGTGTGGAGGTGATGAAGCCCGAGATGGCGGCGGAGCTCATCGAAAAGAAGATGAAGCGCCCCTTCGGCAACAAGCCCATGCCGGACGTGAGTACGAGTACCCGTATACGCTCGTCGCGTCCTGTTCCCCGGCCTGGCCCCTCCCCACTCGCTCCCGGGGAAGCTCAACCTGACTGTTTGCTCATGGTGTATTCGCCGCACCCGCACCCTCCTCCCTGGCCTGGCCAATCAGACCCTTTGCAGCTCGACCTGCATGTTTGCTCATAGTGTGCCAGCGGGATTGCACCATCTCTAGCGCCGCCGCCGCCTCTGTTCCCAACCCCAGGCGTCTATCCACACTCGGTGTTTAGTTTTTTGTTTGCCATGCGGTTGTTGATCAGGGCGAAGGTGCCCTTCAGTGCTGCTCTCTCCAAGCTCGAAGGTTGCGAGAAGGCAATACCTGGCTCACGTGCTGCCGCCACCTGCCACCACAGTGTTCCCTGCATCCCCCTTGTAGCCTCCCTGCGTCCCCCTCCCCCCCCCCCCCCCTGCAGCCCCCGTGCACCCCCCCGAGGCACGGCAGGAGTGCGTTTGCATTCTTTGCTCAACCACCAGACCATCACATCAATGAACGATGGATTAGATTAGTTTTAGGGCAAAGGTGCCCGCTACGCGCCGCTCAACGCGACTTGGCACTCGTGTGCCAAGTCCTTGCGCGTCCCCTTGAGTGCGCGGTGCCGGGGGCGTTTAGGGTGTGTTCAGGGGGTGTTTCGGGTGTGTCAAGGGGGTGTTGAGGGGGTGCCCTGAACCATAAACCCTAAACCCTAAACCTCTGTCGCAGTCGTGGAAGCGGAGTACCAAGGGCGGCGAGGACGAGGACGGCGGGGGGGAGGGCCCAATCGGCAGGGGCTCACACTCGTCCACTTTTCGGCTCAACGTAAGCTCCTTGCGAGGGAGGGAGGGAGGTGATATACGCTGGGTAGTTTCACTGGCTCAGTGACCAAAAACGGCTCAGGTTGAGCTGAGAAGTGGACGAGTGTTGTAAGCCCCTGCCCATCGGCTCCCTGTTTCGCAGCCTGTTCTTTATGGGCAAGTGCGCGCTGCCGCTCTTCCTCATTGGGCTGGGGATCTCGCCGGAGTTCCGATGGGAAGTGCGGAAGAAAATCAAGGAGTTGCAGGTAGCGCCTGTCACATGTTGGGAGTGAGCATCATCATCCTACGCGTTTTGAACCCTCGTTTTGTTCAGTCAATAGGCCGGTTTCAGTAATCGCTTCCCACGCCGAACGCTAACGCTTTGTACGCGACTCTGTATGGGCATTCAACCTGGCGCCCGCTTTCCCGCGCGGAGCGCAGACGCTTTGTCCGCAGCTCTGTATGGGCATTTTACCCCGGCGATATACTGAAATCGGCCTATTGACACCCTATGACCACGCGAGCGACATTTGGGCGGCCCTACACGGAGAAGGGTAAGAAAAAGAAGAAAAAGAGGCCAAAGCACGGGCGCGGCGCCGCGATCAGGTACCGGTGATGGATGTCACGGGCGCGCCGACTCGAGTCAGATGGGATTTCAATAGCAGATGCATTCGTATAATAGCGGCTCCAGCTCATCTAGACTCTAGATTAGGAGAAGTTGGGCAAAAAAAATGTATTTCTTGATGCCGCAGCATCGAATAGCTTCACTCCTCACACTCGCAATACACGCTCACAGCACTCGCGTCGAGCATATCACTCGATGGAACGAACCACTGCCTCGTGGCGGGGGATGCACCGGTACACCATGCGCAAACAGTCACCACTCGCTTTCAGCAGCCCCTGGTACACTATGCGCAAACAGACACCACTCGCTTACAGTAACCCCTGTTTCCAGGCGTAAATCGCGCCCATAATAACCACCGCGCTGCCGTCCGTGCGATAATATAGGAAGCCGACGAGCGCGACGCCTGCCGCGCGCTTCGCGCCGGCCTGCATGTCCTGCACCCGCGGCAGCGCGTGGAACGTGTCCCTGTAAGCCGTCAACCAGGGCCCACAACAGATTGCTCAATACGTCCTTCGACGCGTTAGCAACCCTCGTTTCTTGAGTTAAACACCGCCTGCTGCATGTTGTGAGCAGTGCTTGCCGGGCCCTAGAGCTCGATAGGGCCTGGCAGAAACCGGGTTTTGAGTTAAACGCTGCCCACGTGCAGATTTGAGCATGTTTTGGGCTAGGGGTCTAAATGGGGGGTGTACTGTAGGACTTTGATCATTAGACTTAAGATATGAGACGGGGAAAAAACAAAAACGGGCCGTACGGTGAAGAGGATCTGCGGCGCGAAGAGCATGAGCATGAGCTGGTCCCAAGCCACGGTGTAGCGGCGCATTTTGAATTTGAAAGCAAAGTTTAAAAGGCGATTCATCACATTATAGTCTCAAGTGCTTAGTTCCAGGCGGTTTCAACATGGGTTTGATAGGGGTCCATTTGCACCGCCCTACCACGGTGCCCGCCACGGAGACGGCAAGGATGACCAGGATCCGCACCCGGAAGATGTGGCTCGGCATGGTGACCAGCTGCAGCCAGGTGTTCAGCATGGGGGACACCTCGAAGCAGGGGCTTACACTCGTTCACTTTTCAGCTCAACGTGAGCGCTTTCTGCGGGATAGGGGGTGCGTTTCAGGGGTGTTTTGGGGGTGTTTGGGGGGTGTTCAGGGGGTGTTTAGGGGGTGTTAGGAAGTATTAGGGGGTGTGCAGGGTGAATGCTTGTAGCGGAAACGGCTCAGGTTGAGCTGAGAAGTGGACGAGCTTAAGCCCCTGCCTCGAAGGCGCACACGAAGGCGCCGACGACCATGGACGCCAGCGAGCAGGGGCTTACACTCGTTCCCATTTCAGCTCAACTTGAGCACTTCCATCCACCATACAACCCAAATTGACTCATGAACGTGTCCTGGAGTTGCTCAAATTGAGCTCTAACGTGAACGGGTGTAAGCCCCTGCCAGCGAGATGAGCAGCGTCTTGTTCTCAATGGCGCCCATCATGTGCGGGCGACCCTTGTAGTTGACCAGCATGACGCACACGCGCTGCACCGTCTCCACCAGGAACACCACGGTGTTGAGCAGGCTGGGCTTGAACGGCGGTCCCTGCGCCCAGATGCTGCGCTGCTCCTCCGTGGCGTTCACCTTGATGTAGCGGTGCAAGTTGAATTTGAAAGCAAAATTGAAGCAAAATCGAAAGCACTTCATCATGTTTTGGTTTCAAGCGCTCAGTCCCAGGCGCTGTCAACACGGGTTTGATAGGGTCAACCTGCACCGGCCTGCCTTGAGCGCCTCCGGGATGATCGCCACGGGGATGTTCTCCGGAAAGTCCGCCTCTTCGCCCGACGCCCAGGGGCTTACACTCGCTCACTTCAGAGCTCAATTTGAGGATCTTCCGGACACATCGCTCACGGTAGAGCTGAACTTGAGCACCTTTGGAACATATCCACAGGTTAATGCGGGTCATACGAGGGACAAAGTAAGCTTAAGTTGAGCGGCAAGGGGCAAAGTAAGCTCAAGTTGAGCGGAAATGGAAACAAGTGTAAGCCCCTGCCGACGCCGTCTTGACCAGGTGCACGGCGTACACCATGCAGCCGAGGTGGATGATGAGCTGGCCGATGAGCGACAGGAAGTTGGCCGGGTGGAAGATGGAGCGAAGCGGTCGGACGTGCGATAGTGTGTGTACGGGTGTGGCATACGAAAAGGCCAGCGACGCGGCGGTGAGCGCGGAGCCCGAGGCCAGGGTCTTACCCTCGTCTACTTTTCAGCTCAACCTGAGTCAGTTCTGACAAGAACTACACCCTAAACACCCCCTAAAGTCCCCTCAATCTCCTGATCCCTCCCTAAACAAGCCCTACATACATCCCCTATCCCACAGAAAGCGCTTACGTTGAGCCGAAAAGTGGACGAGTATAAGTCCCTGCCCGAGGCGATCATCTGGTTGTCGCTGCTGCGGATGCCGTCCAGGTACAGCACGGACAGCGAGTAGGCGGAGATGAGGCACGACAGCACCAGCACCTGCTGCATCTGTATCGCCGACACCAGCGTGCACCGCCCCTGCCGGATGATGTCCACCGCCGACCAGGGGCTTACACTCGTTGCGATTTCAGCTCAACTTGAGCTCTTCTATCCGCCGTGTAACCCAACTTAAGCCTGAATGTGTCCTGGAGTCGCTCAAGTTGAGCTCTAACGTGAACGAGTGTAAGCCCCTGCCGCCGACTTGACGGACGGTATCCGGGAGGTGAAGGGCGCAGCCATGGAGGCGTCACCCAGCTTGACCGACGTCTGCTCAACGTCCTCCATGCCCTCCATCTCCGTCATCATCGCCGCGAACCCGGGCACCACCATGGGTCCGCCGGCCTGCTTTTGGCGCTCCGCGACCCGCGCCTTGCCCTCCGACCAAGGGCATACACTTGTTCACCTTGGAGCTCAAATTGAGCAACTCCAGGACACATTCATGGGTTAAGTTGGGTTACACGGTGCGACAGAAGAGCTCAAGTTGGGCTGAACTCCGAACGAGTGTAAGCCCCTGCCTCGGACACCATCCGCATGGTCGCCGCCTTCATCGCTCCAAACTGCGCCCACGAATCGCCCTTGCCCTCGCGCAAGGCGAGCTCCTGCTCGAACCACTGCTTCTGCATCACCATCAGCTCCGCCTGGTCCGACTTGCGCAGGGCGGCTTCCACCGCGCGCTGCGCCTTCACCTTCTCCGCCTGCTCCCATGCGTATGGCCCAACAGGTGTTTCAGAGTTTAGGGTTTAGGGTTTTGGTTTAGGGTACGGCCCAATAGATGTCGCGACCCACGTCATAGGATGCCGCTAAATTCAGGAAACCAGGATTCAAAACGTGTGTCGATGACGTGGCGGAGTGGACAATATGAACTCAGGAAACGGGGCTTCAAAACGTGTGTCGATGACGTGGCAGAGTGGATAGTATCAACTCATTAAACGAGTGTTCAAAACGTGTGTCGATGACGTGGCGGAGTGAGTGGACAATGTCAACCAGGCCATACCTTGACGCGCGTCATCTTCTCCGCGAAGGTTTCCACCTTGGCCACCGCCTTGACCGGCGGCGCCGTCTCGCCGGGCGCCGTCGGCATCTTCGTGTTGGCGCTGCCGAACCCGCTCAGTAGGGGCTTACACTCCTCCACTTTTCGGCTCAGCTTGAGCGCTTTTTGCGATACAGGGGGTGCGCCTGGGTGTTGTTTTGGGAGGTGTTTGGGTAGTATCAGGGGGTGTCATGGGGTGTTTAGAGTGTAATTTTGTTGACTCAACGTCTCAGGTTGAGCTGAGAAGTGTGGACTAGAAGTGAACTTTACTCATGAATGTGTCCTGGAGTTGCTCAAGTTGAGCTCTAACGTGAACGAATGTAAGCCCCTGCCGCTGAGCAGCGCAACGCCGACGTGCGCCTGCTTGAGCGCCCCCACGTCGTTGGCGCCGTCGCCGCACATGAAGGTGTGCCGCCCCTGCTGCTTCAGCCGCTTCAGCACCCGCTCCTTGTCGTAGCGGCGTAATTTCAATTTGAAAGCAAATTTTGAAAGCGGGTCATCACATTTTAGTTTCAAGCGCTTAGTTCCAGGCAGTTTCGACGTGGGTTTTGATAGGGTCGACCTGCGCCGCCCCACCTTGTCGTCCGGCGACATCCGCGCAAAGATCACCACCGAGTCGAGGAAATCCCACAGACCCCCGGTGCCCTTGGGGACGTGGGTGAAACCCCCGAGGAAGCCGCCGCCGCCGCCGCCGCCGCCGCCG
>Ga0307489_10001577_pt1 | contig 15057 bp, 24 predicted proteins | sample SB12metaG_FD_202247 | JGI IMG/M metagenome (GOLD analysis project Ga0307489, IMG submission 202247) | Sea-ice brine microbial communities from Beaufort Sea near Barrow, Alaska, United States - SB 1.2 | ecosystem: Environmental > Aquatic > Marine > Coastal | place: USA: Alaska | collected... | reverse complement strand
GGGCTGCGCCGTGGCGAACACGTCCTCCTCCTCCTCGTCGTCGTTGCCACCGCCGCCGCTGTTGAAATCGAGCGCTTTGGTCACGCTCCCTTCGCGCTGTCCACGTTCGTTGGCGGCGGCCGCAGGAGAAGCGCCGGCACCAGCGCCGGCACCATCCTCCGCGGCCTCCATTGCGGCGTCCGTTGCGACCACGGCGTCGGCGTCGTCGGCAGCGGCGGGGGGAGGAGCGTAGTCGTCGAGCGCCGCGACGAGGCGCCCCACCACCGTGGACGCCGCCTCGCGCGCGCTGCCCTTGGTGTAGCGGCGGAAGTTGAATTGTAAAGCAAAGTTTGAAGGCGATTCATCAAATCATAGTTGCAAGCGCTTGGTTCCTGGCGGTTTCAACCACGGGTTTGATAGGGTTAACCTGCACCGCCCTACCTTGGCGTTCTTACACAGCGCCAGCAGCGCATCCTTCGGCTCCACCCCCCCCGCGCGCATCGCTTCGACCCCCTGGATCATCAGCGAAAGCCCCGCGGCAAGGGCGTCCGAAGATGCCGCGTCCTCCCTGGCGGTGGCGGCGGCGGCGGCGGTCGCCTTGGAAGCGGCGGCCTTGGTTGTTGCGGCGGCCTTGGGAGCTCCAGTCTTGTGGGTGTTGGCAGCTCCATCTCCGGCTCCAACCTTGGTCTCGACATTCTTGGCCTCGAGCTTGGCAGCAGCAGCAGCCACCTTGCCGGCGCCTTGGGCCAGGCAGATATTGCTCGCCACGTCATAGGCTGTCATTTGCCTCAGCACACGAGGTTCAGCCTGATAGATATTGTTCACCGCGTCATAGGATGTCATTCAACTCAAGAAACGCGGACCCTCAGCGCGTGTCGATGACGACGATGTGGCGGGCAATGTTTGCGTGTCCCCACCGGCAGGTGCAGGTGCGGCGGCGGTGTCGTCGGATGGCTCGGTGTTAGTGGTGCGCTCACGCAGCGGCGCGCGGTTCGCGAGCCCCGCCGCCGCCGGCGTCGCCGCCTTTGAGGCGGACATAGGCACCGCCTTGGACACCACCTCCTCGTCCACGTCGTTGCCCACGATGGAAACCGTGCCCCCCAGCTTCCGCCTGAATGAGACGGAGAGAGAGTGAGTGCTCAGTTCTTGCAAGTTTCCGGTTTTGGCTCGTCCACCTCCTTCTCGCTCGGGCGGCAGGGGGAGAGGCGAGGCCCGAGACGGGCGCCACCACGCGCGCGGCCTTACGGTGCAAAATTTGGCTGCGAAGAGTGGGCCGAGCGAGAGACGAAGAGGGAACACGCGCGGGGCCGGGTGCACAGATTCGTCAGATGGGGGGGTAAGAGGAAGTTTAACAGAAGAGGCGGGTTTGAGGGGACGGAACCACGTCTCGGCGGAACACGCATTCGGCGGGGGGGCTGGCGGGCGCGCGAGAGGGGTTTGGGAAGGACCACGCAAGGGTTTGGGGAGCGCGTGGGATGCGGGGACGGGGGGATGGGGGTGTGGGGGACTCACCGCCCCCCGCGCTTCGCCGGGGTCTTGACGTTCGCTAACGCGTTCGCTAACGCGCTCATTGTGTCGTGGCTTCGACGTCTCCTGCACGAGGGCAACGACGTCGCCGATACCGCTGCCGTGGAGCGCGGACGACGCGGGGGAGGTGCGCGCGAGTATCGGTCGCGAGCTGCGCGGACAGCGAATGACGCGCGCGTTCGAATGAGCTGCGGGTCACGAGGAAATAGATTTGATTCTTCCCCCTTAGCGCTCAGCGCGTCTCAGACGAGAGGCGGGGTTAGGAGAACCCAAATTTTACAAACTCCAAGAATCACAAAAACCAAAATGCTCTCAGCTTTATGTGCGCTCTGCGCTGCCAGGTGGCCGTTTCTTTGCACTCTTCGCCCGTCATACGCAGTGTCATCCCCCCATCTCACTGCCCGCGTGCGCGCCTCGCCTACAGTGCCTTCGACCCAACCACCCTCGCCGTCATGTCCAAAGCTGTGGAGGCACTGCAGGCTTCCCTCACCGACTTCATGTCGGAGCTTGATTTCAAAGTATTTCGTCCGGCGCAGGTGCGCGTGCGACTGCTGCTCATTGCTGCCTCAAGCGTTGTGCTCTGTTCTCCCCTTGGCCCTCGCGCTCGCCTCACCCACCTGTCTCCTCCTACTGTCGCAGAAAGCCGCGTTCCAGTGCTCGGTCAAATGCTGCGACCTGAAGGGGCCGCAGGCGGACATGCAAAAATGGTGTGTCCGTGTCCACCTCCCTCGAAATACTGTCAAACTGTGCGAAGATTGCTGCGAGTGCCGTCTTTCTAGGGTTGGCCCCCACGCCACGGCAACGGCGCCGAACCGCCGAACCTCTCGCGGATGGCCAGCGTGGATGTCTACGTGAAGTCGTTATCCCCAATTGAGCTGTCACGGGAACGAGCCTCACTCCCACTCCCCGCACTGCCTCCCATCCTGCTCCTTCCTATGTAACGTCGGTCTTTGTGCAATAAGCCTCACAAAAAACACGATGTAGTAACCACCCACCCAACGTAATACCCACCACCGCATTCAACATAAAGTCCGTCGTTATGGCAAGTCTGCGAAGGACCAAACGCGGTGTAGTAACGACACGGCATCCAACGCGGTCCCCCCTCGCTTTCAGCCTGGAGCAGTGCGGGCAGCCCGTGGCGCGGCACGAGCAGGCGGTCATGGGCAGGGGCTTACACTCGCTCACTTCTCAGCTCAACTTGAGCGCTTTTTATTTGATAGGGGGTGCGGCTGGGGATTGTGTAGCCCGTGTTAAGGGGGCGCTAGGGGGTGTTTAGGGTGTATAGGGTGTTTTCTTGTGTCAGACACGGCTCAAGTTGAGCTGAAATGGGAACGAGTGTAAGCCCCTGGTTATGGGCGAGCTACAGCAGTTCCAGGAGCGGTGAGGCGCGCTGCATACTGCCGCCCACGTCACCGCTTATTCACCTCGCTTCAGACCCTCGTTTCTTGAGTGCGACGCCACCCTAAACCGTCATTCATCAGGATTCAGACCCGCATTAAACCGTCATTCACCAGGATTCAGACCCGCATTGTATTCACCTGGCTTCAGACCTTCGTTTCTTGAGTGCGACGCCATCCAAAAGCGTCATTCACCAGGATCCAGGCCCGCATTGCTTGAGTGCGGCGCCATCCTATGACGTGGCGAGCATTTGTGTACTTTGACCCTAAGCCATGCATGCAGCGGTGCATAGTGCAGTGCCAAGACAAGGTAGGAATGGCGAAAACTGCTGAAATTATCCTTCGGCACATCCCCGAACCCTCGTTTCGTGAATTACCTGCCACCCTGCTGATGTGTTGAGCAGTTTCTACCGAGCCCTACCTCGCCAGCCCCTGCCCGCGCGCTGGGGCCTGGGCACAGAATGATCGAAACGACATTTTGAGCATTTTGTGAGCGGGCCCTGGGGTTGGGCGTCGGGCATGGGGGGGGAGCCCGACCAGGCAGCGTTCGACAAGGGGGTGAGCGAGTGCGCGGTGTACTACCAGAAGGAGCTGCGGGCAGGGGCTTACACTCGTCCACTTTTCGGCTCAACGTAAGTACATTTTGCTGGATACGTTGGGTGCATGATTTTCCCCCAGTCTAGTGGACAGGGGGACACATGGAGGTGTGACCAAGACGGCTTAGGTTGAGCTGAGACGTGAACGAGTGTAAGCCCCTGGCTGCGGGTGCTCAAGCCCAAGTTGCTCAACCTCAAGCCTTGATAAACACGGCGTCTGTCGCCCGGAGGTATAACATTAGATACGTGTGACGTAGCGGTTTAGCATATTAATTGTCTTGTTGGGGAAGGGGGGTCATTTCGTTGCTTGCTTCGGCGGCGGTAGAGAGTACACAATCGATGTACATGCAGACACGTTCAATCTGTGGTCTATCACGTGCTATCGATTACATTTCAGCTCTAATCTACTTTGGTTGATGCTCACCATGTGAGTGCCATGGGGCTCGATAACCGTTTATTAAGAGACCACCTATTGAGACCACCTAATCCAGTTTGGTCGCCGCCTGTCGCCTCCTCCATTCCGCCGCGCACCTCCGGCGCCGCATGAAGAATTTGACGTCCCACAGCAACCCTGTGACGATTGGCATCAGTGTGGGGAGGAACAGAGGGATGTAAATCGCCATCTTATATTCGGAGGGAAAGTAGAGCAGCGAGAGGATGTCCGGGTGGAAGAAGGCGGACTCGGCGGCGACGTGCGCGGCGCGCGCCAGCTCGGCGGCGGCGTCCAGCTGCCCGGCGGCAGGGTCTTACACTCGTCCGCTTTTCAGCTCAACCTAATCCGTGTTGGTCACACCTCCCCGTGTCCCCCTGTCTAATACACTGGGGGAAAATCATGCAGCCAACGCATCCCACAAAATATGCCTACTTTGAGCCCAAAAGTGGACGAGTGTAAGCCCCTGCCCGGCGGCGGCGGCGGCTTTGGCGGCGGCGGCGGCGGCGAGGCTAACCTCCGCACCCTCCGCGATGGCGCGCGGGACGTCCATGTCCGGAAGCGTGGTGATGACGGCGGCGAGTGAGGCGAGCGATGCCGCCGCTCAGGGCCAGGTATATTACGCTCGCCGCGTCACAGGATGCCACCTAACAATGCCCGCCATATCATAGGATGGAAGCCAACGCAAGGAAGGCGGGTTATGAGAGGATTTGAAAGGTGTGTGGATGCATAATGTGTCTATCCCTGCCGCCGCCGCCGCACTGCCCTCCGCCGCGCGCCGACGCACCAGCGAGTCCACTTCCCACGTCGCGAACCCCGACTGCGCCGCCGCCACCGACCGCACCGGGCCAGTGCTGGAATTGGCAGCGGGTGAAGACGGTGGCAGGCCCAGCAACATCCTAAGCTTACGGTCGGGCATACATTGCCAGCCATGTCATCGACTCGCGGTTTTGGACCCTCGTTTCTGCAGTAAACTGCCATCCTATGACGTGGCGAATATGACGAGGCGAACAATATCGGGCAGGTCAGGCCTGAGCTGCCCAATCGACGCGCCCATGACAGCCTCGAGGTCAGCGCCGCTGAGATACACCGGCCCAGTCTCCGGCTCTCCCCTGGGTGTGGGGTGTGGGCCGTGGGCTGTCTGTTCCCCTCCCTCTCCCCCAACCCCTCCCCCTCCCTCTCCCCCTCGCCCCCCCTCTCCCTCTCCCCAAACCCCACCCTCTTCATCTCCCACTTCTTCCCTACCCCCACCGCCTCCCTCTCCCCCGCCCCATCCGCCACCCCCTCTTTCGCACGTCGGAGGGTTCCACACCACGACCCCCCCCCACCCCGGCACCACACACGCATTGGCCAGCGACGGCGTCCCGTCGGGCAACAAGATGAGCAGCGGGCACTCGTCGGCGGGCGGCACGTACGTCACGAAGTGCAGCGGGCGCGCTGTGAACTCGGTCGGGGATGTGTCCAGGGTGTAGCGGCGCCAGTCGAATGTGAAAGCAAACTTTGAAGGCGGCTCATCATGTTATAGTTTCAAGCGCTTAGTTACACGCGCTTTCGACATGGGTTTCATCGGTTCAACCTGCATCGCCGTACCAGGGTCCAGTCAGAGTCCACGAAGAACGGCGCCTGTGACGCTGCCGCGCTGCAGGGCCTGCCAAACTTCGCTCGCCGCCATTTATAATGACATTTTCTTCGAGAAACGAGGGTTCGAAGTGCGTTGGTTGATGTGGAGAGCAGTGGTTTGTGCGTTGTCGTGTCTATATTGTGTTTGATCGTTGGAGTCGCAATAAAGACGAATGTGAATATGTGGCAGGCCCCGCCACGGTGAATGCCCCCAGAGCCGGGTCCCACACCGGCGCGTGGCGCGACAGCGTGTGGTACAGCACCTGAGCCTCCACGCGAACCGTCGCGACGCGCGCCAGGGCGGCGGCGGCGGGGAATATGAACCGGCGCTCGACGTCCGCCGCAAAGCGCCAGCTGTATAGATGGCCCGAGCGGGTGGGAGCCGCATTAGCCAACGTGAAGGACAGCAGCACACCGCCGTCGGGCTGCAGCGGCATCGGGGGAGGTCGCTCGGTCAACGCCCCGCCGGACGCGAAATAATTCAACGCTATCGGAGCCGCTGCCGCCGCTGCCCTCTCCGCCGCCGCCGCCGCCGCCGCCGCGGGCAGCGCCGTACCCTGGTCCGGCACCGGGTAGCGCACCCAGGCATGCCTGTGAGTGCCCAACACCACCGCCGGCGAAGCGGCGGCGGCGGCGGTGCCGGGTGGACCGTTGGTCGCCGCGGGCAGCAGCAGCAACGCGTACGAGTTGGGCGCGTCGCCGCACTCCCCGCTTCTGGCGCCGAGCCACGCGTCAACGTCCACGTCGTCCAACGCCTCTAGCTCCATCACGGCATCCAGCGACGCAAGGCCGCAGCAGCCGCCGCCGTCGTTGGCGCCGCCGTCCATGGCCACGCAAGCGCCGTCACGCGACAACACCGAGACACTGACGCCACCGACACCCACCGGCGTCGAGGGCCTGGAAGACATTGCTCGCCATGTCATCGACACGCATTTTGGACCCTCGTTTCTTGAGTCAACTGGTACTGCACGACGTGGCGAGCAACAACATCTACCAGGCGACTCATCGACATGCAGCGTGAACCCTCGTTTCCTGAGGAAAATGGCATCTGATGACGTGGCGAGCAATTTTTGGCAGGCCCTACCAGCGCAGGGTCGGCACGGATGGTGTCCGCCGTAGACCTGGCCGCCGCAGACAAGGCGTCCATGCCGTCCACCCCGCTCCAGGGGCTTACAATCGTCCACTTTCCGGCTCAACGTAAGCACATTCTGTTGGATACGCTGGCTGCATGATCTCCCCCCAGTCTGTTAGACAGGGGAACACGGGGAGGTGTGACCAAAACGGCTCAGGTTGAGCTGAGAAGTGGACGAGTGTAAGCCCCTGCCCCGCTCCCATCCTCCCCACCCATCATGTCCACGGCCACCACCACGTTGAGCCTCGGCACTTTCCACTCCATCGGCGGCGCGGCGGCCTCCACTTCGATCGCCTCCACTGGTATCGATGCGCGGTGCACCCACGTCATAGGGCCAGGCAGATGTTGCTCGTCACGTCGTCCAACGCAATCTGGAAAGAAATGGCATCCTGTGACCGGCGAGCAATATCTGGCAGGCCCTACCACGTCAGGCGCATCCACACGGGCACGCCCAGCAGCACGAGCAGGAGCACCGAGGCGCTGATGATGAGGCGCTTGCCGCCAGGATCGACGCCGCCCTTGGCCTCGCAGACGGGCCGTTGAGAACAAGCACTCGAAGCGAGTTCGGACGTGCCCATGGCATGACTCACAAGTCCTCGCACGAACATTCCTCCAGGGTGCGTGCTCATACAGACGCGCGAGCCCGGTTCGTAGGAACACAACGTCAAGCTCAGTGATTCGTGCGTGTTATGAATGAGACCCCTGCCCAGCGCGCGAGCTCAGCCTCCGGGGTCAGCCACGTGCACGCGGTCCCGCCGACCGCGTCCGCCTCGGAGCAGGGCCGCAGCAGATATTGGGAGGAACACGTTCTGAGATGCCATTGACACAAGAAACTTGGCTTTTCAATGCGATGGACGACGTCGCGGCAGTATATGCCAGGCCCTACCTGGGAGTGGTCGAGGGAGGTGAAGCCCGCGTCGTCGGCGTCACTGGCGCCGTCCAAGTCACTCGTTGATCTTTTGTTGGTCTTGGTTTTTTGGGTCAAAGTTTTTGGGTCGTAGCCTTCGGGCCATCGCGGCAGCGGCTCGAGCACGCCCTTGCAGGAGGGTCAGTGAGAACATCGGCTCGACCGACGTTGAGTGGGCAGACACGCACACTCGGGGTGCCCACCCGAGGGTTCACGCTCATGCGACGGTCTGGAGTACTCCACGACGAACCAAGCACGTGCGTCGGAATGAGGAGCCACAATGCAGGTGTAAGTCGTCGTGCGGGGTAAGCTCGCTGGGCGTTGGAGTGGTGGTGTGAGACGCCCTGCCTTGACCTCGCGGAAGAGCTTGACGAGGACGAGCAGCAGCAGGAGCGCGGACGCCAGCTGCTCCTCCGCGTTCATCACTCTTTCCCACTCGCTTCCGCTGCTGTCTGCGTGGTGTCCAGTGCGGCCCTGCCGTCTGTCTTCCACTCGATTTGGATTTTTTTCCCTCTTTTTGGATTCGATACCAGCGTTCTCGGTCACCTGATTTACCAGATTTATGATTGGACAGTTCTGGAATGGGGGGGAGTCTAACTGTAATACCGATATCCCATAACAGAAAACACTATCTTGTAGCAGGTACGACCGACTCCAGAAACACAGTCAAAGCCGTTCAATACAGTTCAATGAATATCCAGGTGCGAAGACGGGCGTGCACTCGTGGCGACGTATTGTTGGTGCGCGTGACCACACCCTAGGGGCGCGATACGAACGTGACGTTCGCGGCGCGGGCCAGCGGACGCGGTGTGCGGGGGCAGCGCCTCTCCCCAGACAAGCATCTTCTCCATCTGTCTTGTCGAGGGGAGGCAGGGAGCGCCTCGGGAATAACCAACTGCGACCAAGAGATAACCTCCCGGCGCGGAGCCAAGCGGCATATAACACGCTGCTGGCTGGGCCGCAGGCGCACGTCGAGGCGGCACTCCCCGCGGCTGGCTCGGCGGCGGGTTCCATCAGCCGTTCCTGAACACGACGAAGATGGCGGGGCGGCCCGGTATCCTGATAATCCACAAGGACTTAGATCAGAGCGAGGAGGAGCACACGCGGCGGAGGCGCTTGCTCGGTGCGACCCCCTGCCCCTCCCTCCCCCGTCCCCTCCCCGCTGATATTCCTCCTCCGCGCGCCGCAGAAATCCACCACAGAACTCTCTCGGTTGGTTATCAGTTTACCGCCCACGACCCACGCATACGCAATCCTTTTTGTAACTACCCACTCCACCACGCCCTCCATGCTCCACCCACCATCTTTCGGGCCCACGCAACACCACGACAGACTCACTCGCGTCCTCCCGTGGCACACGCGCAAGACTCACTCGTGTCCTCACTGAGGGCTGGGCTAAAGCCTGGTGCCTCCTTATACGCGCGGATGCGTGTCTTTCTCACTCACTCACTCACTCATTCATGTCATGACGTCCCACGCGTTCAGGCTCTGACCCGAACTTCGCAGCGTCCAGCGGGCGGGAGCTGTACGCCAAGCCGCACGTGACTGTGGACTGGACGTCCCGCCCGCTGGTCCGACCCCCTCGCCGCTCCTCTGCAGGGACAGCGGAAGCGTTGGGGGCGGGCGCGTCTCGTGCGGCCACAGCCCCTCGGCGCTCATCCGTGGAGGCGCCGGGGGCGGCTGCGTCGCGCACAGCCTCGGGCCTGTCCGCGGCCTCCTTCGCGACGCCCTATGATCGGGACCCGTCCGCGGCCTCCACTTCTTCGGCGTACGGGCTGCCCCGCGGCTCGGCCTCGGCCTCGGCGGCGTATGGGCTTCCCGGACACCGTGTCAGCTTCTCTGGTTCGGCTAATTCGTCGCTGTCCTCCGAGGCCTCTACGCTGCCGCGCCACAGTCCTCAGCGCCGCAGGCCCGCGGGTGTGGGTGTGTATACGTTGTCCTCAGCGGCGGCGGCGGCGGCGGCGGCGCCTCCGCCTGACAGCCGTTCGGGCGCGTCGAGTGTGTCGCCGTCCTCATCGAAGCCCCCGCTGCCGCACCTTAGCCCCGCGGCCGCGACCTTTTGGGCGTCAGCCGCAGAGACGGAGGTAGGCATTTGGCATAAGGCGGCGGCGGCGGCGGGGGCGGGGGCGGCGGCGGAGGCAGCCGAATGGGAGGCGGCGGCGGCGAAGGCGCCCAATGGGGAGGCGCGATCGCCGCTCCCGGGAACACTGGAACAGAGAGTGTCGTCGTCGTCTGCGTCGATGGACAGAATATCGTCGTTGGCATCAATGGAGGAGAGGGTCTTGTCAACCTTATCGTCGGCAAGAGCTCGGTCCCCGCCGCCCCGGGGATCACCGGAGAACGGAGCCTCGCGGTCGTCGGCGACGGCATCCATGGGGAGTCCATCGTCCTCCGCAATGGGGGAGAGAGCGTCGTCGTTCGCATCAATGGAGTCGGCCGCGTTCAGAGTACCGTCCTCCGCGTCAGTGGTGTCGTCCGCATCATGGGAGAAGACGTTATCGTCGGCCGCGTCATTGGAGTGGTCCGCGTCATTGGAGGGGAGAGCATCCTCGGCGGTGGCGGCGGGGGCGGGGGCGGGGGCAGGGGCGGGAGCTGCCATGGGGGCCGGGGCGGCAGCGGGGCCGACAGCGACAGCGGCAGCGGCAGCGGAGGTTGGGGTGGGCAACCGGAATGAGGCGAAGGTGGCTCCGGCTCCTCTGGTTCTACCACCCTCGCAGATTTCACCAGGTTCGTCGAGCGAGGCGTCAGGCAAAGGGCACAGGCACGGGAGCAACGCGGCTTTGGCTCCGTCGGTGTTACCACTTTCACCGGTTGATGAGGCGGCGTCGCCCACGAGGCAGGGGCTTACACTCGTCCACTTTTCGGCTCCACGTAAGCGCTTACTGCGGGATAGGGGGTGCATCAAGGGGTTGTTTACGGGGTGTTTAATAGGTCGTAGTGGGGGGTACGGGGTATTTAGGGTGTGTTTTTGTGACAGAAACGGCTCAGGTTGAGCTGAGAAGTGGACGAGTGTAAGCCCCTGCCACGAGGACCTGGGACGTCCCACCTCGTCGCACCTCGGGCACCGGACCTGCGCCTGGGACCCCGGATCCACCGCCGCTCTGGAGGCAGAAGACCCGCCGCAGTACAGCGCAGGAACTGGGCGAGGCAGGGAGACGGCGAGTGTTGCCCCGCCACGTCATCGGCAGTTCGACACGCGTTTCGAACCCTCGTTTCTGAGTTGAATGTTACATGGATTGGGCACCCTATGATATGGCGAGCAACGTCTGCCAGGCCCTGTCATTGACACGCACTGTGAACCCTCATGTCCTGAGACAATTGGTATCCTATGACGTGGCAAAACATCTGCCAGGCCCTATAGATAGAGCGAAATGCGAGCGTGGGACACATTACCGACAGCTTCTACTGGGTGGGACACATTACCGATAGCTTCTACTGGCGCGATCTCAGCGGACGGATCTGGGGCCTCGCCGGAGCACACCAGCCGCACCAAGGTGAGGCGGGCGGCGGACGCCCACCTCGATCCCGTTCACCTCGGGCCAAGTCAATACGTCAATACCCCTCGCAGAGTGAAGGCATGTCGTTTACGTCGTTTAACTCAATTGGTGGAGGATGACGCGGAGGTGTGTGGGGGATATTTGCTTGACCCCGGGTCGACAACCGCACTTAGTTTCAGCACTTTCAAGCTAAAATGTGATTAACCGCTTTCTGAGTTTGCTTTCAGTTTGAGGTGCGCCGCTACACGAAGAGGTTTTCGATGGATGGGTACGGGTCGATTTCCAACCCGGGGGAATACGTCCTCTCGCGGCATCGCGCCGGCGCCAGCAAACGAGGCAGCTTCGGGCAGGGGCTTACACTCGTCCACTTTCCAGCTCAACTCGAGCCGTGTCTGACACAAATCTTACCCTATACGCCCCCTGAAACCTCCTAAACACCCCCTAAACGACCCCTGAAGGCACCCCCTATTCCACAGAAAGCGGTTAAGTTGAGCCGAAAAGTAGACGATTGTAAGCCCCTGGCTTCGGGTCCTCGCAGGTCCAGCTCATCGGCGAGGCGGTGGTGGGCAAGGATCCATGCAGATGTTTGCCCGCCACGTCATCGACACGCATTTTGAAACCTCGTTTCTCGAGATAGACTTCATCTTTTGCGCTGGTCAAAGCTAGACTTCGTCCCCCCCGTGTGGTCTAAGAGGGGTCTAAGGGGGGACTAAGCCAGTTTAATAAGGGGGGACTAAGCCAGTTCAAGCTGAGATCTCGATATCCCATATCTGGATTCCCCAGTCTAAGGCGCTCCTGAGACCACACAGGGGGGGGTGAAATCTAGCTTTGACTGGCGCATTATGACGTGGCGAGCATATCTGGCGGGCCGTAGGCGTGGGGAAGGACCTGGAGGTGACGAACGCGGTGGGGTTTGTGCGGTTCCAGTGGCAGCGCGTGGAGACAGTGGAGCAGCCGGACGGCAGCCTCAAGAGGTTCGTCGAGGTGGGGTGCTGCCCAGGGCCTTACACTCGTCCACTTCTCAGCTCAACCTGAGCCGTTTCTGACACAAATTACACTTTGAACACCCCCTGATACTCCTTAATACCCCCTGACACCTCGTAAATACCCCCTAAACAATTCTTAAGTGGACCCCTATCCCACAGAGAATGCGCCTAAGTTGGGACGAAAAGTGGACGAGTGTAAGCCCCTGGTGCTGCCTGTTGACACACGTGTTGAAACCCATGTTGACAGCGACTGGTTGCAGCGCTTGAAACTTAAATCTGACAAATTGCCTTCAAGCTGTGTTTTTTTTCCCCTACGTCGAGGCAATCGCGGGCGAGACCCAGCCGCATTATCGCGTGACGTCAACTGACGTGGGGTGCTCGTTGCGCATCGTCGTGGCCAAGGCAGGGGGGTTGTTGAGAACAAGCACTCGACCGACGTTGAATCGACAAACTGAGTCCGCGCTTCTGTATAAGCATGCACCCTGAAGGTGAGTCATGCTCCGATCGCGGTTCGCGGGCTTGTTGTCAATGATCCTGCTTTGCGGCGATCTGGCGAGGGGAAGGCACGAAGGCCGATGACCTGTGCGGGCGCGACACCCCGGTGGTGCTGCCGCCGCGGCAGAGGCAGGGGCTTACACTCGTCCACTTCTCAGCTCAACATGAGCCGTTTCTGACACAAAAATACACCCTAAACACCCCCTAAACATCCCCCAAATGCAACCCCTTGTTCCACAGAAAGCGCTTACTTTAAGCTGAGAAGTTGACGAGTGGAAGTCCCTGGGCAGAGAATCGAGTTGGACAAGCTGCGGGCGGAAGTTAAAAGAGTCAGTGACCAGCTCAACCTCGCTCCGAGGGGGGGGTCGGAATCATCAAGTTCCGGCTTCTTTGGCTTCTTCCAGCACACCGTCGCGGCCAAACGCTTCGGCAAGCGGTGGCTCAAGGAGGTGCGGAACACGAAGAGCGTGCGGCAGATGCGGCGGCGCATGGTAGGGCGATGCAGGTTGACCCTATCAAAACCCGTGTTGAAAGCACCTACGGTTTCAGCGCTTGAAGCTAGAATATGATCAACCGCCTTCAAACTTTCAAATTTAGCTTGCGCCGCTACAGCATGGGTATGAGCGCGAGGAAAGTGACGACGAAGACATCGCGGGAGAGTTATTGCGGGGCGATTGGGCTGGTGGAGACCGCCACGGACGAGGGGGTCGGCGTGGAGGTGGCGCACACCCAGAAGCAGCTTGATTTCCTCCGCGACGCGTTGGAGGACCACTTCCTGTTCAAGGCACTGCCGCTGCAGACGCTGGAGCACGTGGCGCGCCTGTTCCGCTACGTGCGCACCCCGGCGGGCAAGGTAGGGCGGTGCAGATTGACCCTATCAAACCCACGTTGAAAGCGCCTGGAACCAAGCGCTTGAAACTAAAATGTGACGAACCGCTTTCAAAATTTGCTTTCAATTTCAAGTCGCGCCGTTACAGCAAGGCCATCGTGGGGCAGGGCCAGCGCGGTCAGTCCTTCTTCATCTGCGAGAAGGGCGAGTACAAGGTGAGTGCACGCCCACAACTTGCCCGGACCCCCAACCCTGTGCTTTGAAGTCAGTGTCGGGGCGACCGGTCGCCCTGATCTCCTCGAAATCGAGGGTGAGTGTCCGCGCTGTGACTGGTCGAGAGGATGGGACCGCTCCTAAAGTGCACCGAGAGCATTGAATGGTTTCGTTTGGATGTGAACCGTCTGCTTGGTCCGAAAGCTTCGATTCGGCACCAAACCCCACACTGAGTTTGAACAACCCGATGCATATGAACGCAGGTGGAGCTAAGCAAGACAGTGAAGGGGGTGGAGACGGTTGAGGCGCTCAACACGTTGTGCCACGGGCAGGGGCTTACACTCGATCCCATGTCAGCTCAACTTGAGCGCTTCCTTCCACCGTATAACTCAACTTGAATCATGACGGTGTCCTGGAGTTGCTCAAGTTGAGCTCTAACGTGAAGGAGTGTAAGCCCCAGGCCACGGGCAGTGCTTCGGCGAGTCCGTCCTCCTGACCGACACCATGACGCGCACCGCCTCCGTGCGTGGGCCCCAACACAACCCTGCTCTCCCGTGTACCCGCGGAAGCCACTCTTTCTCCACTGACGCACTGTCCATTCCTGTGGCCCGCAGGTGCGCGCGGCGGTGGACAGCGCGGCCTGGGCCCTGCCGCGCAAGGTGTACGAGGAGAAGGTGCTGGCCAAGAGCGCGGGCTCCGCCACGGAGGAGTTCCTCAAGGCAGGATTTAGGGTTTAGGGTTTAGGGTTTAGGGGGGGTGCTCAGAACAGCCACTCCACCCACCTTACATCCCCTACTCCTCCTGTGCGCACGCGTCTATGTGCGCATTCACACTGAAGGCAAGTTATGGCCCCAACTCGCTTCGAGTGCTCGGCTCGTTCTCAATGACCCTACTGGAAGGGCGTGGACGTGCTGTACCCCCTGGCGCCCGCTGTGATCCGCGGCATCGCCGGCAAGTGCGAGCAGGTGGAGCTGGCCTCGGGCGAGATCGTCTTCGAGCAGGGCAACAGCGGCGATGACATGTACTTTGTTGTGGATGGTAAGCTCGCCGTCATCGCCGACGGGCGCGAGGCAGGGTGGTCATTGAGGACAAGCACTCGACAAACGTTGAGCCTCCTCCTCCTCCTCCTCATCCTCCGCCTCCTCCTGCTCCTCCTCCTCCTCCTCCCTCTTCACTTCTTCCTCCATGTCCTCCTCCTCCTCCTTCTTCTCCTCCTCCTTTTCCTCCTCCTCCTCCTCCTCCTCCTCCTCCCTCTTCTCCTCTTCCTCCATATCCTCTTCCTCCTCCTCCTCCTCCCCCTCCTCTTATTTTTCCTCCTCCTCCTCCTCCTCCTCCTCCTCCTCCTCCTCCTCCTCTACTTCCTCCCTATTTTCGTCCTCCTCCGAGCGTTCGCCCTGAAGGTAAGTCTTGCGGGCACGTCCCATATCGATTCGTGTGCTTTTTTCTGAA
>Ga0307489_10001575_pt1 | contig 15059 bp, 10 predicted proteins | sample SB12metaG_FD_202247 | JGI IMG/M metagenome (GOLD analysis project Ga0307489, IMG submission 202247) | Sea-ice brine microbial communities from Beaufort Sea near Barrow, Alaska, United States - SB 1.2 | ecosystem: Environmental > Aquatic > Marine > Coastal | place: USA: Alaska | collected... | reverse complement strand
TACAGCTGTCTCAGGATTGCTCTCGTTTCAACGGGCGCTAGGTACCACCAGTCACAATATCGCCAACGTCAATACAGAAGGCTATAGTCGGCAATCAGTTGAGATTAGTGCCAACGTCCCAACCTACTATGGCGGTTCATTTGTTGGGACTGGCGCGCATGTCGAATCAATACAGCGTTCTTATGACCAGTTCCTATCCACCGAAGTACGAGATGCTACTGCTGTACATTCACGTTTAACCAAGTTTGCCGAACTGGCAGGTCATATTGATGATGTTCTAGCTGATCCTAATGGTGGCGTATCCCCAGCCTTGCACGACTTATTTAGCTCGGTTCAGGATGTTGCTGACGATCCTGCTTCGAGTACGGCGCGATCTGCATTAATTATTACTGCGCAGTCATTTTCTGAACGCTTTCATAATGTCGGCGCTCGTTTTGAGCAATTAGCCGATAACACGAGAACCGAAATTAAAACGGTTGTTGAAGAAGTTAACTCTATTGTATCGGCGATTAGTCAATTCAATATTTCTATCAATCAAATTAATAGTTCTAGTAAATCGTCTCAGCAATCAGGTGACCTACTCGACAAACGAGATGCGTTGCTGACAGAATTAGCTGAAAAAATCGATATTACCGTGGTCCATAGTGATGATAGTAGTATGTCAATATTCATAGGCAATGGCCAATCTGTATTAAATGGCACGACGGTGAGCACGCTGGCAGTAGAGACAGATCCTAATGACCCTGCACTAGATGTCATTGTCTACAACGGGCCTTTTGGTTCATTTGACTTGAGTGCCCAGCTACAGGGCGGGGAGCTCGGTGGGTTGCTTAGTTTTAAGTCGACCATATTAACACCGGCCATCAATTCTCTTGGGCGCACAGCCATCGCTGTTGCAGAAACTGTCAATACTCAAATGCGGGCAGGTATGGACTTAAATGGCAATCTGGGACAAGATTTCTTTAGTTATGACGATGCCAAAATTTTCAGCGCAACCACCAACCTAGGCACGGCCACAGTGACCAGCGACGTTACCGATGTTGGCGCATTGACCATCAGCGATTATGGCTTGGCCTATGATGGCACTAACTGGACAATTACCTCTGACAAAGGTACCACGGCAACGGTCGCTAATGGCGCGCCAGCCACGCTAACGTTTGAAGGTATAACACTCACTATTGACGGTACTACTGCCGCTGCCGGCGACAGGTTCACCATAAAACCAACATTGGGTGGTTCCGAATCGATTAATGTTGTGCTGACCGATCCCCGGCTAATTGCCGCAGCCGCTCCCATCAGAACAAGTAGTTCGTTAAGCAACCTGGGGACAGTGGAAATGAGTGCGGGCACTGTCACTGACTCAACCGCCTTAGGTACAATATCTGATGTGAATTTTACATTTACATCTGCCACATCATTTACCTCGAATGCGGCACTGGTGACAGGTGGCATTACTTATGCCTCAGGGGCGGTCATTCCTTATACTAATAATATGGAAATTGACGCGAATGGATGGCAAGTGTCTTTAACCGGAGTGCCCTCAGCAACCGACCAGTTCGATGTCCAATCGAACGTTGGCGGTACTGGCGATAACCGCAATCTAATTAAAATTGCAAACCTACAAAACCAGCTTATCTTAGACGGTGGTAGCGCCAGCTTCCAGGATGACTATGGTACATTCGTCGGATTTGTTGGCTTACAAACCCAGTCAGCGAATGTGTCACGCGATGCACATTCATTGTTATTAGACCAGTCGGTGAGCCGAAACGCTTCAGTTGTTGGTGTTAATCTAGACGAAGAAGCAGCCGATCTGATTCGGTTTCAGCAAGCTTATCAAGCTGCGGCACAAGTCATCAGTACCGTACAAACCCTATTCGATACACTCCTTCAGAGTACGAGGTAAACATGCGGGTCCCGACCACACAAATTTATCTTCAGGGCGTCGAAGCCTTCAGCCAGCAGCAGGCGAAACTAGCTAAATTGCAGCAACAAATTTCAACTGGCGTCCGGCTCACTAAACCATCGGATGACCCCGTTGCTGCTACTCAAGTGTTAGGGTTGGAGCAGACGATACAGCTGCAAAAACAATATCAGGAAAACATTTCGCTGGCCGATAGCCGTTTGAAGCTGGAGGAAAGTACCTTAGTGTCGATTGAAAATATTACATTTAGGCTCAAAGAACTCTCTATTCAAGCCAACTCTGGCGTAATTAACGAGGATAATCGTCAGGCAATCGCGAGCGAAGTAAAGCAACGCCTAGAAGAACTGGTATCGTTAGCCAACACACAAGATGCTAACGGCGACTCACTATTTGCGGGTTATCAAGGTGATACTCAGCCATTTGCAACAAAAGCGACTGGATCTATAGCGCATGTTGAATATAGCGGTGACCAGGGCAGTCGCTCGTTGCAAGTGAGCGAATCCCGTCAGATCCAGGTTACCACGCCAGGTAGTGATATATTCTTAAAGCTGTCCAGTAAAACGGCGTTAAATGAAACATCAGCCACAGCCAATACCGGCACCGGCGCCATATCACCAGCCCATGTGTTTAATGCCAACACTTATGTGCCAAGTAATTTAACAATCACTTTCACTTCAGCCACTACGTATAATGTTGCCGATTCAGCGACCCCGGCAAATAATATTACCGGTGCAACCTACACTCCAGACACCGATATTGATGTCGGTGGTGTGCGTTTTTCTATTATTGGCACGCCGGCAGCTGCAGGCGGAGATGTATTCACCGTCAGTGCAGGTCAATACAAGGGCATTTTTGAAACAGTTCAAGTTTTTTCTGATACCTTGACCGACTCTATCGATAGTGAACAACGTGCGGCAAACCTTGCAGATTTTCAAGAAGATCTGGATACTTTCTTCAACCGAGTGCTAGAAGTGAGAGCATCCATAGGGGGGCGCCTCAATACGTTGCAAAGTCAGATGGAATCCAATGAATCAAATGTCATTGTGACTCAAGCGACTTTAGCGACGTTACGCGATACTGATATAGCTGAAGCTATTAGTCAGCTCACGTTGGAGCAAGCCACACTAGATGCGGCTCTGGCTGTATTCTCGAAGATCACCAGCTCCTCGTTGTTTAATTATCTTAAATAATTAGCGACAGATACTTGACTCAACAGTAACAATAACCCAAGTCTTTTTTCATTGCATACGACTATAGACCCACGTTTTATAAGTCAGCCTGTAACGCTTAATCAAAATTAACCTCTGTCGCTTAAAATAAAATTAAAGTAATCTCATTCCTAGCCGTTAAAGTTCTTGACAGTGTTATTTGATTCTCAAATTGCACTACTTTTAACACGACCTGCCATTTACGAATGCAGCTCAGTCGGGAGAAATTAAATGCCACAGTTTATCAATTCAAATATAGCATCGCTGAACTCGCAGCGTGCACTAAATAGTTCGCAGAGTGATTTGAGCACCTCTTTGGAGCGCTTGTCATCTGGTTTGCGCATTAACAGTGCAAAAGACGATGCAGCTGGCCTCGCGATTACAGACCGTATGACCAGTCAGATCCGCGGCATGAATCAGGCGGTCCGAAACGCCAACGACGGTATTTCATTATCCCAAACCGCTGAAGGTGCTTTAGGATCCACCAGCGATAACTTGCAGCGTATACGTGAGCTGTCGATTCAGTCGGCTAACTCCACTAACACGGCATCGGATCGCAAAGCACTAAACGCAGAAGTTAATCAGCTGATTGAAGAAATTCAGCGGGTTGGCGTTTCGACTCAGTTTAACGGGACGAATTTGTTGGACGGTTCTTTCCAGGCCGAGCAGTTTCAAGTGGGAGCAAACGCGAATCAGACGATTAATATCGGTATAACGGGTGCTACGACTAATTTGTTAGGTGCTTATCAGTCAAACAGTACATCGGTATCTGTTGATGCTTTTGATGGCGATTCCTTCACTATTAATGATACCGAAATAGGTGTATCTGCAGCCACTTCTGCGAACGGCTTTACCGCCTCGAGTGCTGCGGCCAAAGCAACAGCAATTAATTCCAAGACCGATGAGACGGGTGTCACCGCGACTGCCACTAATTCGGTGACTGGTGACGCACCATTGGCAGGCGGGTCGCTTTCCAACGGAGAATTAGTTATTAATGGCGTTACAATTGGTGCAATTGCCGCTGACGCCGTTGCTGTGACGCAGGGACGTAGTGCAGCTACCGCCATCAATGCGGTTAGTAATGAAACGGGTGTATCTGCTGAAGCCAATGCTAGTACCGGCGCCTTGACTCTGACAGCTGCTGATGGCCGAGATATTTCGATAACTACTAATGGATCCGACGCCGCCACAAGGCAGACTGCAATCCAGAATATTCAAAATGCGACCGGTATAGATGCTTCGGAGGGTGCAGCAGCTACTGGAAATGAAGTAGTAACTCTTACTTTTGGCGCTGGTAATGAAGGTGTCGACGGCACCAGTATATTCGATAACGACACAATCGCTTTGGGTGGTCAAACCTTCGAGTTTGTAACGTCCACAGGAACGGGTTCTGCTGGTAATGTAGAGGTGCTGATCGCTGCTGGTGCTGCTGGTACACCTACTGATTCCATCACTGCTTTGAATTCAGCCATTAACACAGAAACAGCAGCCGGCCGTAATAGTATTAGCTCTGCTATCACAGGCGCTGCTACCGAAATAACTCTAACATCGAATTTAGTGGGTTTAGATACAATTGCGGTAGGGAGTGCTATTGCAGAAACTGAAGATGGAACGGGTGCCACTGGTATAGCAGCCGCGATAACCACCCCCGGTACTGCGGCTGCTGATGATGCTGATGGTGTCACCACTAAAGGCACGTTAACTCTGAGCTCAGCTGAAAACTTTTCTTTAGGTGGTACAGATCTAGCTTTTGCTGGATTGGCTAGCGCATCACCCTCGCTTACCAAGCTAGAGAGTGTCGATATATCGACGGTCGCTGGTGCCAACTCGGCTATTACCATACTTGACGGTGCGCTTAGCCAGATATCATCTCAGCAAGCTGAACTTGGTGCTATTCAGAATCGTTTCTCGTCAACCATTGATAATCTGGCGGCTTCAGTTGAGAATCTAAGCTCGGCCCGTTCACAAATTCGTGACGCGGACTTTGCTGCTGAAACTGCCGAATTATCTAGGAACCAAATTCTGCAACAGGCCGGTATAGCGATGCTTTCGCAAGCAAACTCAGCACCCCAGAATGTTTTATCTCTTCTACAATAACGGATTGATGAAGAAGGGATTGGCCCTTGATTGAAAGGGCCAGTTCTTTCCTTATTTGAGGCGAAAATTAACATGACTAACGATATTTCCAGTATTATCAAGGCACCGCAGGCGCCTGTTCGTGGCTTTCAAACTGGCCAAGCTGTTGAAATTGATACAGTGAAAACCAACAATACCAGTAGCCAAGAAGTGCCGGGTCAAGGCAACAAAATGCCACAACAGTTGGATAAGGCACATTTCGAATCAGCCGTTAGTTCGCTCAATGATGCGATGCAAACTGTACAGCGCGATTTGGTTTTTAATTTGGATGAAGATAGCGGCCATGTTGTTATCAAAGTGATGGATAGCAATAGTGGTGAGCTGATACGTCAAATCCCGACGGAAGAAGTTTTAGCGATTGCTGCTTCGCTTCAAAATTATAGTGAAAATTCCGCAGGTGCTGGGCACCTGCCGCAAGGGATGTTATTTTCAGACAGTATTTAAAGTCAGTTGGTATGATTATTGCAAAAAAATAACATACCCAGGCAACGGTTTTTGTTGCCTGGGTATGTTAAGTTAAGATCATAACCGCAGACAATAAATATGTAGGCCAAAATAGCGCTCACTTTAAGTTTTAACAAAGAGTTTTATTTTAAAGCACTACCTGAAATAGGATAATTAAGATGGCTTCGATCAGCTCATTAGGTGTTGGCTCCGGACTGGATCTCGGCAACATAGTGTCCAGTTTGATTGAGGCCGAACGGGCCCCAACTGAACAACGCCTGGATTTTAAAGAAGAAGGCCTAACTACCGAGTTGTCGGCATTTGGTATTTTTAGAAGCTCTATATCTCTTTTTCAAGGGGCGTCTAAATCGCTCGATGCTGCAATGTCAGGTAGTACCAAGAGTGTCACCAACTCAGACGATTCGGTGCTTTCCACGACTGCGACCAGTATTGCTGCACCCGGCAACTATTCGGTAGAAGTGAGCGCCCTGGCTCAAGCCCATGCCATGGCAACTAGTTCAGCTACTGCATTTGAAGACGTTAACGATATTATTGGTACTGGCGACTTGAGTATCAGTTTTGGGACTACAACTAGCGGTCCCTATAATTTCGTTCAGGATACCGCTAAAGCGACCCAAAGTATTACAGTTAGTGCTGAAAACGGCAATACAACGCTGTCCGGTTTGCGTGATTATATTAATGACAATGACTACGGTATCCAGGCATCGATAGTCAACGATGGCAATGGTTTTCGCATGGTATTGGTATCGGAAGATACGGGTGCCAAAAATAGTATGCAAATTACCGTATCCGAGGATAGTGTCGGCAGCGATATCGATAACGATGGATTGTCTCAACTGGCCTTCAATAGTTTAGCTCAAGGCAGCATGACACAAACGGTGGCCGCAGAAGATGCCGCTCTGACTATTAACGGTCTCGAGATCACTCGTGAATCTAACTCAGTAGTCGGGGCTATTAATGGTGTGACTCTGAATTTGCTTAAAGCTGACTTGGGTAATGTCGTCAAAATCAATGTAAGCGAAAACGTTAACGAAGCTAAATCTGCCATCAACGATTTTGTTGATACCTACAATGGGCTGGTCAGCGGTATGACAACTTTAACCAAGTACGACGCCGAAACAGGTACCTCAGGCATTCTGAACGGCGATTCCATTGTCCGTAGTTTTCGCTCTCAGCTTTCCAATTTATTATCCAACCGGCTTTCGGGTTTGAGTGGCGATATCCGGTCGCTGGTCGATGTTGGTATTACCACCAAAGCAGACGGCACGTTTCAAATAAATAACAGCACGCTCGACAGCGCTTTGAAAAACAGTCGATTAGAAGTCGAATCATTATTTTCGGTGCAGGGCTTGCCAAGCGATAGCGAAATTGAATATTTGTCGTCCACTGGCGATACTATGGCAGGTGACTTCTCGGTTAATATTGCCGGATTGGCTACTCAGGGTGTCTATAATGGTACTGCTATTAATTCGGCTTTGACCATTGGTAGTACGAATGATGAATTTGCAATTAAAGTTAACAGTGTGTTGTCCGGCAACATCAAACTGTCGTCGGGTACCTATGCCGACGAGGCGGCACTGGCAACTCATATTGAAGCTCAAATTAACGCCGATGACGCAATTAAGGCTGGCGATGGGCTGGTTTCGGTTATTTACGATAGTGTTAACAACCGATTTGATATTTCCTCAAAAAAATATGGCGAGGCGTCAAAAATTGAATTTACCACGATTGACGATACGACTACTACTGATATTGGTTTTTCGCTGGGTGCTGGCACAAGTGGCGTTGACGTTATTGGAACCATTAACGGTTTTGCGGCCACCGGCAACGGGCAAACCTTAACCAGTGATTTGGGTCTCAGTAAAGGCTTGTCGTTGAATATAAACGGTGGCTTAGTGGGTAGTCGAGGTTCGGTCCCATTTTCACGGGGCTTGTCGAGTTCACTCGAAGCCTTATTGACGAGTTATTTGGAAAATGATGGGTTTATTTCAACTAGAGAAAATGGTATTAAAAGTAATATTGAAGATATCAGCGAACAACGAGGTAAGCTTGACCTCAAAATCGATAGCTTAGAAAGTCGATTAATTTCGCAATTTACCGCATTAGACAGCTTAATAGCGAAGTTTAATAATACGAGTTCTTTTTTAACGCAACAATTAGCGAGCTTGGTAGAGCCAAATTCGATCGGGAAAAATTGATAAAAATCCTAAAGTAATTCAGTGTATTGTCGATATAAATACTACTGCAATTGGAGAGAAATATGAATCACCGCACACACGCTGCGCTCAATCAATATCAAACTACGAACAATAGTTCTATCGTATTATCTGATCCACATTCTCTTATATTACGTCTGATGGAAGGTGCTATCGAGAGAATATATCAGGCTAAAGGTGCGATAAAACAAAGAAATGTGGCAAACAAGGGCAGTTTAATCGGTAAGGCAATTGGAATTATAAGTGGTCTTGATGCTTGTCTGGATAGGGAGTTGAAAGGCGATTTGACCAAAAACCTTGAAGCGCTTTACGAGTATATGAATAGGCGTTTACTTGAAGCCAGCGTCGAAAATGATGTTGATAAATTAGACGAGGTTGCTCGGTTAATGAATGAAGTTAAGGCTGGCTGGATACAAATACCGAATCAACTAAAATTAGCTGGTGTCTAGGCCAAATGAATAATCACGGCGCATTAGAGCAAGCAATCAGGTTAACTGACGAGATTTTGGTGTTATTAGAGGAACAAGATTTGAGTCGGCTCGATGCGCTAGAAGTCGAAAGACAATCTTTTATGGGCCAAGCTTTTTCTCAACCAGCAGAGCAAATAGATCGTATAAAATCGATGTATTTACTGAGCCTTAATCAAGAAGTGGTTGAAAAATTGATTGTGTTAAAGCTTTCAATCAGGCAAAAGCAACAAGTAGCTAGCAATGCCTCTAAGGCAACCAGAGCTTATCGAAACCATCAGTGATAAAAAGAGTGCGCGAGTTGACTCATCATATAAAATATATATTGAGTTTCGCCTAAACTTAGTAGCTATCTTTTTGTTTTTTTCAAATTTAGATTAAACCAGTCATCACTTCGTGATGTCTGGGCTGACTTTCTTACCTTACAGTTATAAAATATGCGTTCTCACTAATATTTCAAATTATGATTTTAACGATGAAAACCGCATTGCTTCCTACCAATTTTAAATAGAACAGGTCTAAACTGTTATACAAATATAAAGGAAAAAACTACATTTTATTGACACAATCCCGGCTTATTCTACTACAATTAGTTTTAAACCTTGCAGTTCGTCAATTTGTCGGCTGATTAGTGCCACATGAATTTATAGAGTGTTAAAAATGCAGCATCACTTACGTCTTCCAATGACCAACGATGTACTCCTAGTCGATACCGACCACTCTAGGGGTCTGGCTTTTGTAGCTGTTTTAGAGTTCATTAAAGTTGAAGTTACACTAATTACACCTCAGCAATTGTTAACAACTTCAGCGGATGAATTAAATCATTATCTCGCCATATTCACCCTTGAATCTGAAGACATCACTCAGTTTTTTTTGCATCGCAATAAACAAGAAAAATGTCAGTACCCGGTTGTCTTAATGGCCAATCGAGTTGATTTAACTGAATTGGATATTGTTGTGCATCTGCCCTATCTTGCTGGGCTTTGTTATCACACCGATTATTATTCGATGTCTCGTGTATTTGATAAAGTTCGACTGCACAATCGGCGCGAAAGACGCATGGATAATCGTGAATGCCAACAATTGATTGGCGAAAGCGCATCGATCGAACGAATCAATCAAATGATTGATCAAGTTGCCGATACCAATGCATCGGTACTGATCCTTGGAGAATCAGGCACTGGTAAGGAAGTAATTGCGCGTAATATTCATGCTCAGTCTTCTCGAAGCCATAAACCATTCGTCCCTATCAACTGTGGCGCTATTCCCGCAGACCTGCTTGAAAGTGAATTATTTGGTCACGAAAAAGGAGCGTTTACTGGCGCGATTAGTGCCAGACAGGGGCGCTTTGAACTAGCAGAGGGTGGCGTTATATTTCTCGATGAAATAGGTGATATGCCATTACCGATGCAAGTTAAATTATTAAGAGTATTACAAGAACGCTGTTACGAAAAAGTGGGTAGTAGTAAATCAATAAAAACGGATGTTCGTGTCATTGCTGCGACCCACCGGCGTTTGGAGGGTTTAATTGAAGAAGGTCATTTTCGTGAGGATCTTTTCTATCGACTCAACGTATTTCCAATCGATGTATCGCCTTTAAGAGAGAGGGTAGAGGACATCCCACTCTTAGTGAGAGAAATGGTAGTACGCATGGAGCGAGATCACAGAGGCTCGGTTCGATTGAGTAAAAAAGCCGTTGTTATGTTGCAGCATTATGGTTGGCCGGGCAATGTCCGTGAACTTGCTAATCTTTTAGAAAGATTAGCAATTCTTTATCCAAATGCGGTAATTGAAGTTAAAAATTTACCCGAAAAATTTCAATCTGGTGATTTAATAGACCTCAACCCTAATGGTGAAGAAGAAACATTGGTTGCAACGGTCCAGCCTAATATAAGCCAATTGCCCAGTAACGGTATTGACATGAAGCAATATTTAACCGATATCGAAATATCTTTAATCGAGCAAGCGCTGGTTGATACCAATCATGTGGTTGCTAGAGCGGCCACGATGCTGAATGTCCGACGCACCACTTTGGTCGAAAAAATGCGTAAATATGAAATAGTGTAATAACAATTACGTCATTTATATGACGTTAAATTTCATTGCATTATGCCTAAAATTAAATAACTAATTGATTTTAATGAATTAAAACAGTTTGGATTGGTATGTGCTTATAGTTGTTTGTGAAAATAAAAAAACAAACCGATAATGCAACTATTGAAACTCCCCCAAAAGCTTTTGATCAATTCAATCGTTTATCTGAATTACTCGTGCCTCCTGTCGTGAAGCTTAATCAAACCGCTACCTCTATTAAAGGGGGCATGAAGCAATCGACAGTTGCCATGATGAGAGCCTGTAACGATGTAGATCAGGTTAATTTAATTAATGTCGATGATGAAAGTAACCAACAGGTGGTGCATTTAAGATCTTTGATAGATGCCATTCCTGGTGGCGTTGTCGTGCTAGATCCTCATGGCATTATTGTTGAACTCAATGTGGCTGCGAGTCAGCTCCTCGGGGAATCAGTTCAGCAGCAACCATGGCGATTGATCGTTCAACAAGTTTTTTTGCCTGAATTGGATCAAGGTGAGTTAAAAACTGAAGACGGACGTCAATTTAGTATTTCGACCAAACCTTTGGGTTACGCACCAGGTCAAATTTTATTACTCAGCGATGTCACTCAGACCCGTCAATTACAGCGTACTGCGCAACAAAATCGTCATTTGATGACGATGGGGAAAATGATGGCGAGCTTGGCGCATCAAATTAGAACACCGCTCGCATCATCCATGTTGTATTTATCGCAAATCGTCGAAAGCAATCTAGATCAAGATACTCACCTGCGCTTTAGTGAAAAGGCGCTGGCTAGAATCAAACATATCGAAAAAATTATCAACGACATGCTTGTATTCGCGCACGGTGGTCAGTTCAATATGAGCCAGTTCACCATAGGCGCATTGCTCGGGGAACTTCAAGAGCAACTCGTGCCAATGCTGGAACAAAAAGTCGCCAGTTTGTCGATATTAAATAATTATCAATCGTTAAGGTTGCAGGGTAACAAAGATGCACTGTTAGGGGCGCTTGGCAACTTGTGTATGAATGCCCTCGATGCATCTGATAAAAAGCCAGCTATCAGCATTAAAATTGCGCTATCTAATAAAGGTCACTTGTTGATCATTGTTGATGACCGTGGATGTGGCATGGATGCCCAAATGCGTCGTCATTTATTTGATCCATTTTTCACGACTAAAATTGATGGCACTGGTTTAGGCCTTGCGGTCGTCAAGTCAGTCATCGAATCTCATGAAGGGTCTATAAGCGTCGCTTCTCGGCCTGGCGTCGGGACGCGATTTAGAATCCAACTACCTTATCTCCAAGGCTTAAAGTCGCAAATTAGTAATGCAGACAAACAGCCCGTGAAAATTAATAATGCGCCACGAACAGAGGGCAGTTGAATGATAGATGTACTGGTAGTTGAAGATGACGCAGGCCTACGCGAAGCCATTTGCGACATGCTTGACATCAACAAGATAAGTTTTAAAGACGTTGAAAACGGGCAGGCGGCGGAACAGTTCTTATCAACTGATAGAGTCTCATTAGTATTAAGTGATGTACAGATGAGCCCTGGTAACGGTTACGAATTGCTCGCTTCAATTCAGAAAAAACAGCTCAACATACCGGTCATTCTAATGACTGCTTATGGCTCCATACCTCAAGCCGTGGATGCAATTCAAGCGGGAGCAGCTGATTACCTAGTGAAACCATTTGAAGTAGGCAGCTTGTTAAACACCCTAAAGAAACAAATGATTAAACCGGGTGCCAGTGATGAAGCACCGGTTGCAGTGGATCCTATTAGTATCGATACTTTAAAAATGGCCGGTCGTGTTGCCAATACAGAAGCCACCGTTTTGCTTAATGGTGAAAGTGGTGTCGGTAAAGAAGTTTATTCGCGTTATATTCATCAGCAATCTGAGCGACGAGGTCAACCGTTTATTGCGATCAACTGCGCCGCTATACCCGAGAACATGTTGGAAGCCGCCTTGTTTGGCTATGAAAAAGGTGCCTTCACTGGGGCTGTTAAATCAAGCATTGGCAAATTTGAACAAGCACAGGGCGGCACATTATTGCTCGACGAAATTACAGAAATGGATCTGGGTCTGCAGGCGAAAATACTCAGAGTTATACAAGAGAAGGAAGTTGAGCGCCTCGGTAGTTCGAAAACAATCAACCTTGATGTCCGAATCATTGCTACCAGTAATCGGGATTTGAAAAAAGAAGTCATTGAAAAAAGGTTTCGGGAAGACCTTTATTACCGACTCAATGTTTTCCCCATCACTGTATCGCCATTACGTCAACGTCCAGGCGACATTATTCCTTTAGCTAAAAAAATACTCGAACAATATAATCGAGCGGCAGGACAGAAAATTCAAATATCTGACACAGCTTGTGAGTTACTTAGCGAGCACTGGTGGAGTGGCAACGTACGTGAACTCGATAATGTTATTCAGCGCGCGCTGATATTAAAACAGGGCAGTGAAATCAGTGCGGCTGATATCATGCTCGAATCACCGTCACCGGATGCCACTAGGATTCCATCGAATACGACCTTATCCAGCGACGACAGTGGTATTTTGCATAATGATTTGCGCGATAGGGAAACTGAAGTCATCATTGAAACGTTGCGTGAATTAAAAGGCAGTCGCAAAAAAACAGCTGAAAAGTTAGGCATTAGCCCTAGAACTTTACGTTATAAACTGGCCAGATTGCGTGATACGGGTGCCTTGATTACCGAGAAACTAACCTAAAATGACTTAAATAAATGCTAATTCAGCGTCTTATAACCAATTGACAGGTGCTGAATACACCTTCTTGTTTTATGCCTTTCTTCTCTAAATCCTGCATAATGCCCGTACTTCATACGGTTTATAAAAATAACTATAAACCGTATTACCTGTCCATTAGTGACTTAGAGCAAGCCAGACTTTAAATCTGCACGCTAAGTATCTAAATTTCAGCTCCAACCAATTGGCATTGAGTTCTAACCTTCAACCTTACCTCGACAATTAAACTTGGCTTGAATTTTGCTAAATACTATTTATGCGTTACCAAACTGGCTATATATAAGGTCAAAATGTCAAAAATATTACTTTTAACAACGATATTGAAACTGAGTAGGCAATCGAATGTTCAATTCGTCAAGAAGATGACTGTAGGAGATAGCGATGAATAATATTAGCCAAGCTAGCCTGATTAGCCAAATGCAAGCCCTTGAGTCTATGTCGCAGGGCAAGATGCAACCGCTTGAACAAAAAGTCGATGAGGGCACAAGCTTCTCAAGCATGATGGTGAAAGCCGTTAACCAGGTCAACGAAACTCAAATGGAGGCGAGTGGCATGAAGAAAGCATTCGAAATGGGCGACGACTCTGTTGACTTGTCGGAAGTGATGATTGCTGCTCAGAAGTCAACAATTTCATTCGAAGCTTTGTCTCAAGTACGTAATAAGTTAATGAAGGCGTACCAGGACGTTATGAATATGCCGGTATAAAACGATGGCTCAAACACCGTTAAATCAACAATCAGCCGCTCAAAATAATGAGGCAGCAACCGGTTCAGCAATGAACCCAATTGATGCGTTTGCGCAATCTCGTGCAGTTCGTCATGTTGGGCGATTAATCGGTTTAGCTGCTGCAGTTGCTATTGGTACAGTAGTTGCCTTATGGACATCAGAACCAAACTATGCCCCTTTATATAGCAATATGTCTGGGCAGGATGCAGCTCAAATTGTTGATGTTTTAACTGCCAGTGATATTGACTTTAAGTTAGATGCAAGTTCAGGTTCCATCATGGTTGATCAGGCAAAGTTGCCCGCAGCAAGATTAAAGCTGGCAGCCCAGGGATTACCGGGCTCCACCGCAGCACAGGGTATGGAAATGCTGCATGGAGACCAGGGCTTAGGCACCAGTCAATTCATTGAAACAGCTCGATATAATCATGCGTTAGAAGCTGAGCTTGTGCGATCAGTTGAATCTATTCGCAGTGTCGAAAAGGCTCGCATACATTTAGCTATGCCGAAACAATCTATTTTTATCCGTAATCGTATTAAACCGAGTGCATCTGTCGTCATCAAGCTCTATCCAGGTCGAGTTTTAAGCCCAGGTCAAGTCGATGCAATAGTGCAAATGGTTGCGTCCAGTATTCCTATGCTTGAAAGCGGCGAAGTCGCCGTTGTAGACCAGTTTGGTCGGTTGCTAACGCAGGATGACGATGCCGGCATGGCGCAGACCAGCAAACAATATGAATACTCTCGTTTGCTCGAAGACAACATGGCTGATCGAATCATCAACTTGCTACAGCCAATAGTTGGCATTGGAAAGGTGAATGCTCAGGTGGCAGCACAACTTGACTTCGCTGAGGTAGAATCAACGAGAGAAGCATTTGATCCTGAACGAAGCGTTATTCGAAGTGAACAGTTATCTGAAGAGAAAAGCACTAGCCTGTCGAAAATACTCGGTATTCCAGGCGCCTTAACTAATCAGCCACCTGGTGAAGGGACTACTGCACCCAATGCTGAAGGAGACGCAGACGGTATTGAGGCACCCATACCGACCAGCGAAAATAGTTCGTCAACCCGTAACTTTGAAGTTG
>Ga0307489_10001574_pt1 | contig 15059 bp, 24 predicted proteins | sample SB12metaG_FD_202247 | JGI IMG/M metagenome (GOLD analysis project Ga0307489, IMG submission 202247) | Sea-ice brine microbial communities from Beaufort Sea near Barrow, Alaska, United States - SB 1.2 | ecosystem: Environmental > Aquatic > Marine > Coastal | place: USA: Alaska | collected... | reverse complement strand
TACACCAGTCCACTTTCCGGCTTGACGTGAGCACTTTTTGTTGGATGTGGTCTTAGCTTCCATAGACAAAACACGTCTTAGATTGAGCACAAAAGTTAGTGCTTGACATGGCTACAGTGACCAAGAACGGCTGAGGTTGAGCTGAGAAGTGGACGAGTGTCAGCCCCTGCATGCAGGCACTGCTCAACATCTCGTCCATGCGGTCTGCCATGCCGGAAATCGGGAAGCTCTGCCTGGCAGGGCCTGAAAGATAATGCCTGCCGCGTCATTAAACGAACTTTGAATCCTCGTTTCTTGAGTTAGCTGGCAATCTACGAGGTGGCGAGCATCATCAAACGCACTTTGAACCCTCGTTTCTTACCCTGAACCCTAAACCCTAAACCCTAAACCCCTTAACTGACTTCCTATGACGTGGGGAGCTTTACCTGTCAGGCTCTACTGCCTGGAGTCGCTCATGGGGCTGAACACGGCAATCGGCACGGCGCGGAACGACCGCGCGGCTGGCTTCAACAAGGCTAATGTCACTTTCGACATGTTGAGCGAGGAGCTTCGGCTGTGTGTGGGCGGGGTCCTGGCCAACGTGTCTACGGATAATGATAACCGCACGCGCATCTACCAGCTGGAGCTGAAGCTCGCGTCGGAGGGCGTGCAAGCGGCCAAGGTAGGGCGGTGCAGGTTGACCCTCCGAAAACCATGTTGAAAGCGCCGATGGATAAGTGCTTGAACCTTAATATGATGAGCTGCTTTCATTTTTTGCTTTTAATTTCAAGTTGCGCCGCTACACCAAGGCGGCAGGGAAGGCGGCTCATGACGAGCTCTCCGTCCTCTCCCACCTTGGTGAGGCGGTGCAGGTTGACCCTATCAAACCCACGTTGAAAGCGCCTAAATCTACGCTCTTGAATCTAGAACATGAGAAATCGCTTTCAAACTATGCTTTCAAATTCAACTTGCGCCGCTATACCTGGGCAGCAGCCCCGGCCCCGGCTCCTCCGCTGTCACTGTCCGACCGGCGTCCGGCCGGTTCGCTGACGTGATCCAGCACGAGGTGCACGCGGCGCTGAGCGAGATGCCGACCACGTTTGAGGCAGAGGCTTACACTCGTCCACTTTCCGGCTCAACGTAAGCGCTTTCTGCGGGATATGGGGTGTATTTGGGGATTGTATACGGCGTGTTGAGGAGGTCTTACGGGATATCAGGGAGTGTTCAGGGTGCGTTTTGTGTCGGAAACGGCTCAGGTTGAGCGGAAAAGCGGACCAGTGTTAGCCCCTGATCTGAGGAGGACGCGGCCGACGTGGCCGACCGCGCCTACCACTCGGTGCTGCGGGACGTGCTGCCGGTAGGGTCTGATGGATAGTGCTCACCACGTCATCAGACGCATGTTGAACCCTCGTTTCTTGAGTTGAATGGCATCGTATGACGTGGCGACCACTATCCAACAGTCCCTGGCTGCCGGGCATCCGGCACATGATGCGGTCTGGACCCATGCGCGGTCTGGAGATCACCAACCCCGAGGCATGGGGCTGATTGATAACCAGCACTCGACTGATGTGGAATATCCTCCTCGTTCTCCTTCGCGTTTCTGCATGAGCATTCACCCTCAAGGTAAGTCATACTCCGATTTCGGTCGAGTTCTTGTTAGCATCCACCTTGAAAGTCAGTCATGCTCCGATTTTGGTCGAGTGGGTTTGTTCTCAATGACCCTGCTGCGAGGGGTGGGCGCGGCGGGAGCACTCCAAGAGTGTGCTGGCGGCCAAAGCTGCCGCCGGCGCCGCCGCCCGAGAGGCGGAGGCCAAGGCAGGGCGGAACAGGTTCACCCCGGATTGACCCAAGTTTGACCCTGTGTTGTCCGTTCTTGGTTCCAGCGCTAAAAGCTAAAGTATGATGAACTCCTTGCAAGTTTTGCTTTCAATTTCAAGTTGCGCCACTACACCAAGGCGGTGGACATGCGGCGGAAGCTGACCGAGAAGCGAGCGGCCAAACTCGCCGCCGCAGCTACGAGTAAAACCCTCAGCGAACAGGAAGAGGCGACGCTGGACAGGGACGTGACTACATCATTGTGGAAGGCGGCGATCACCAGAGCGGGTGCCCAGGTAGGGTGGTGCAGGTTGACCCTATCAAATCCGAGCCGAAACCGTTTGGAACTAAGCGCTTGAAACTAAATTGTCATGTACTGCTTGCAACTTCTGCCTTTCAGACTCAACTTGCGCCACTGCACCGAGGAGAAAGCGAACACCGCGAGGCCTACGCACGTGGACGCGAACGAAATGTTTAAAACCAGGCAGAATTTCTCCTCCCGAGCGATGACGTCGTTGACCAGGAGAATAACGCTGGGTGACGTGACGAGCGTTTTCAGAACCGAGGCGCAGCGGTCGGAGGACGCCGAGTTGGTGGTGGCCGCTGCCGCCGCCGCGGAGTTGTGCGTGGTGTCATCGGACCTGACCGCCGCGGGCAGGGGCTTACAGTCGTTCACATTTCAGCTCGAATTGAGCTGCCTTTGTGCCCATGTAGCCCAAGTTGACCCATGAAGGTGTCCCGAATGTGCTCAAGTTGAGCTCTAACGTGAACGAGTGTAGGCCCCTGGCCGCCGGCTCTGGCGCCACCTGGGCGCCTCCGCTGGAGGAGTACGTGCCACGCGAGCCGGCGACACAGCAGGGCGGGGGGCGCAAGACTATACAAGGTACCCCGCTGTGGGGCAAGCGCGTGGCGTACAATCTACAGCTGGCGCCCGGCGGCAGGAGCTTACACTCGTTCCCATTTCAGCTCAACTTGAGCTTCTCTGTCCACCGTATGATCCGAATTAACTCATGAACGTGTCCTGGTGTTGCTCAAGTTGAGCTTTCACGCGAACGAGTGTAAGCCCCTGCCCGGCGGCACGCGCAACTGCGTGCGGTGGATGGACGAGGGTGAGCGGCTGGTGGAGGAGGCGGCGGAGCGCCGCCGCGAGGAGCTCCGCGCCGGCTTCTCTGCGCGCGACAAGAACGGGCTGCAGGCAGGGGCTTACACTCGTCCACTTTTCGGCTCAACGTAAGCACTTTCCGTGCGATAGGTGGTGCATTTAGCGGTTATGTAGAGGGTGTTTACGAAGTGATAGGGGGTATTACATTGTATTATGGAGTGTTCTGGGTGTCCGAAACGGCTCAGGTTGAGCAAAAGAAATGACGAGCGTCAGCCCCTGGCTTCAGGCGGCGTTTGAGGACTCGGGCGCCCTGAAGCCGCTAGTGCTGGGCGCTGGGCATCAACTGGCGTTCGGCCAGCGCCACGAGCACGGTGGGGTGGTGCAAGTTGATACCCGTTTGACCCTGAGTTAAAAGCCCCTGGAGTCAGCGCTTGATATTAAAATGCGATAAGCTGGTTTCAAACTTTGCTTTCAATTTCAACGTGCGCCACTACTCCACGGCGCCAGCGGGCCACCGGCCGCCGCGCCCCTCACGCTCACCGCCAGCGTCACGCGCTGGCAGGCAGGGGCTCACACCCGTCCACTTCTCGGCTCAACCTGAGCCGTTTTGGTCACCGAAATCACCCAACATCCCACAAATGGTGCCTATATTGAGTCGAAAACTGGATGAGTGTAAGCCTCTGCTGGCAGGCGAGCCTGGAGCCCGGCGCGCGCGTGTACGACGCCCTGGGGCTGCCATCGTTCGAGGCGCCTGGGTAGGGCGGTGCATGTTGACCCAATGAACCCCACGTTGAAAGCGCCTGGATCTATGCGCTCGAAACTACATGTGAAACTAACATGTGATAAACTGCTTTCAATTTTGCTTTCAATCGCAACTGACGCCTCTACACCCGGTGAGTTCGGCAAGCGGTATTACTACTTTCAGCGCTCCAAGAGGTAGGGCGGTGTAGGTTGAACCTATCAAACCCACGTCGAGACCGCTTGGAACTAAGCTCTTGACACTGGAACTGTGATGAACTGCTGTCAAGTTTTGGTTTCAATTTCAACTTGCGCCGCTACAAAGAGGGTGGCGGATGAGGCGGATGTCCCGCTGTTATCCGCGCCAGCGCCGGAGTCCATGACGGGCGCGGTGGCGCGGCTAATCGGCAGGGGCTTACACTCGCCCACTTCTCAGCTCAACGTGTGCACTTTTTGTCCCATTTGATGGGGTGCTTTGCAGGTTTCAGTGAGGAAACCGGCTCAGGTTCAGAAAAGATGTGGACGAGTGTGAGCCCCTGCAACTCGGGCCGCGGCCGCTCGAGCTGAGCGGAGGGGGCCGCGGGCGGCAGGCCCCGGCGGCGCCCCCGGCCTCCCAGGCGCTGCCGCCGCGCCGCCCGGTGCTGCCCGCGCCGCCCGCGCCGCCGCCGCCCCGAAAACGCACGGGTTGGTAGATATTGAGGGAGGCGCCGGCGCTGGTGCTCGCCGCCCTGCCGGGTATCGCAGATTTCATATAGCGTTGCATTTAGCCACAGCATCATTCAAACATGAATCAACTTCGGTTCGCAAACCTGGGTTGGGGAAACGTGGTGATTCGCAGATTCGCAGACTACCCAAATAATCAGAACATACCACCCACGCTTCACGCGCTGCGAAATTGCATATGCCTGTACCATGGGAGGCGAGTCAGTGTCGATATAAATGCGCTGTATGCTCGCATGATTCGCACGTGACTCGCAGATTCGCATCTGCCCCGTGAATTTCAGACATTCGCCACCCGGCAACCCCCCGTTTGCGAGCCCCCCAGCAACTAGCTCTACGCGGCCCACGAACCCGATGTATGAGAATATTTGCCTCTGAGTGGTGAGTCCTGGAATCACACAGTAACTTAAAACCGGCCGACACCGTCTAATCAGCGTAACTTCCGAACGGAGTCCGACCACCCTAATTTTCCGTGGGTCCGTGGGCCGTGAACGAGTAGAACCCAGCCGCAAACCCTCAACCTCATCACAGTCCAAATCACTGCAGGCTGTATAGATATACTTATGCGAGGCCCTCTGCGCTGCGTGAGGCCTCTGCTGGGGGTTCGGCAGAGCCAGGGGTCATTTATTACCCCTGTGGCAGAGCGGTACAGGTCATACGGCCACGCGTACTCGGCGCAGATCCAGTGGGGGGTACACGCATTATGGACACGCGGATCCGGTCACATTGCAGCGAGCACCCCATCACACCCTGACGCGCACTGTCCCACGATGTTCCCCTCCGAGCTATGGGTCGCGCCCACGGTCCTCTTGCGGCTAGCTGAACACGGCCGGCGCGTGGATGGCGGCCGCGCCGTGGGGTGGCTCGTCGGCCCCACCTCTTTGCCGGTGAGACGACCCCATCCCCCTTGAACGCTCCCCCCGGTTCATCCCTCTTCAAGCCGACCGCCGCCCGCTTCAAGTGACGGCGTCGGCGTCGTTTCGCACCGCGTGCGGGAGTCGGCGGCTCGCCTGCCGTTGGCCTCCTCGCGTCGTGGCTTCCGGGCGTGTATCGTATCGCACCCGCGGGCTGTGTGTCTAAGATCTCTTTCACTCGTAGGGTGCCCGCTTTTTTACGAGTCTCTGCATCTAACTCCGTCCTCTCCATCCGTGTTGCGCGGCACCCGCAGGATCGGGCGTCGCGCGCCACTGCCGTGGTGGGGTCCGTGTGCTGCGCGAAGGGCGTGACGAAGCGGAGCGGCGCCGCGCTGCGCGCTGACCTCGAGCGGGCCTCCGCGCTGCTCCCTGGCGGCCTGACGGTGGTGGGCGCATACCTCAACACCATTGACGATAACTCCGACCGCGGAGATGCCGAGGCTGCGGCGGCGAAGGCGGAGGCGGAGGCTCTGGTCGTCGCGCTCAGGCGCGATTGCGCGGGGGCGCTGTCCGTATCGGACGGATTCGCCGTGGCCGTCGGGTCGTCGTATTTCACGTGCGGCGGTGGCGGCGGCGGCGGCGGCGATGGTGGTATCAATCGCGTTGAGGCGATTGAGCTGCCGGAGGGATGGCTGGAGAAAGAGTACGTGCTTCTGCGGTGCGGGATGCAGGCAGGGGCTTGCACTCGTTCACTTCTCAGCTCAACTTGAGCGCTTTGTATGGGATAGGGGGTGCGGGTGCGGGCTGTGTAGCCCGTGTTAAGGGGGTGTTAGGGGGTGTTTAGGGTGTGTAGGGTACATTTGTGTGTCAGCCACGGCTCAAGTTGAGCTGAAAAGTGAACGAGTGTAAGCCCCTGGATGAAGGTGCCCATCGGCGCGGGGGCGGTCGGAGCCGGCGGCGGCGCGGAAGGGGCGCTGCGAGCGGCGGCGGTGGAGGTCGCGGCGGCGGGCACCGTATTCGTGCTGGACGTGCGCGCGGCGGCGGCGGCGGCGGCGGCGGGAGGCGGCGACGTCGAGGATGCGGCGGATGCTGTGAACGGCGGCAGCGGCGGCGGCGGCGGCGGGAAAAAAGGGGGCAAGAAAGGTGGCGGCGGCGGCGGCGGCGGGAAAGGGGGGGGCGGTAAAAGCGGCGGCGGCGGAGGCGGCGGCGGAAGCGGCGGCGGACGCGGAGTTGGCGGCGACAACGACGGCGGCGACGGCGGCGGCGGCGGAAGCGCCAGCAGGCGTGCGGACAAGGCCGTGCTGGGCAGCGGCGGCGGCCCCGACACCGCCCCCCTCGGCGCCCTGCTCCCGCCCGGCACCCCCCACATGGTCACCGTCACGGCACTCGTCCGCACCGCGCCCGAGGATGACCACCACGGCATGGACAAGCATGTCATACCAGTACTCGCCTCGTCATCCTCCACCAGTATTGAATCAGATCTCCATCAGCGCAAGGGAGTTAGGTGTCATGCAACTCACGGCGATTGGGCCTCGTTTATTGAGTCAGACGTCGTCATAGAGACGGGCCTTGCACTCGACAGACCTTTCGGCCCGTTCGATTCGAGAGGCGGGGCGGATGGGGTTGGGCTATGCTCATAATCATATGCCGTAGTGAGCATCATTGACCCGAGCGTATATCACCCTATCAACCCCCTAACCCCTAAACCCTAAGCCTAAACCCTAAACCCTAAACCCGACCGTATATCACGGCGCGCTTTACCCGGCGCCGGCGCTGGGGTACACGCCACTGGCCAACACGCCCTTCCCCGTCCCCACCAACCCCGCCGCTCCCGCCGCCCCCGCCCCCGCCGCCGCCGCCGCCGCCGCAGAGCTAGCTCACGCCAACGCGCTGGCATACATCCCCCGTTCCTCCGCCTCCCTTGGCAGGGCCTTGCAAGATATCGCCCACCACGTCACACGATACCATTCAACGCATCAAACGAGGGTTCAAAACGCGTTTGATGATGTGGCGGGCGATATGTGCCAGGGGAGACACCATTTGACTCATCAAACGAGAGTTCAAGACGCGTTTGATGACGCGGCAGGCAATATGTGCCGGGCCCTATACCTCGGCGACGCCGCGGAGGAGCTCCGGGGCGCTCTCGCGGCGCAGTGCATCGCGATGGTGGCAGCGAGGTAGGGTGGTGCAGGTTGACCCTATGCAACCCACGTTGAAAGCGCCTGGAACTAAGCGCTTGAAACTATAATGTGATGAACCGCTTTCAAACATCGGTTTCGATTTCAACTTGCGACGCTGCAACGGGGCCCGCGGCCTCCGCGTCCACGTCGGCGTTAACGCAGCCCCGGCGGGGCGGTGTAGTTTAACCCTGTCAAACCCACGTTGATAGCGCCTGGAACTAAAGCGCATGATGCTAGAATATGATAAAGTGCTTTCAATTTCGCTACGCGTATGATTTTGCTTCCAATTTCAAGTTGCGCCCGTACAGCCCGGGAGGTGCGGTCGCTGCACTTCGCGCCACCGGGATTGGGCCACGCAGTGACGGCGGTGTACCCTCTACCTCCTGGCCAGCTGAGCGCCAGTACAGTGGTAGGGTTTAGTAAACCCTAAACCCTTAATCCTGAACCCTAAACCCTGTACCCTCTACCTCCTGGCCAGCTGTGCGCCAGTACCGCGGTAGAGCCGTTGCACAGATTGGGGGTGTGTGAGTGTGTGTGTGAATTCAAGAGTGGACTTGGCTGAAGGGTCAACCGAATCACCTAGGCTACAGAACAACATTTTCATAGAGGGTGTAAGGTATAAAGCTGTCTGGTATCAGCGTCATACTCAAGACAAGACATGAGGGTTCACATGCGAGTCGTTGGGTTGTTCGTATCCCGCGGCGGAGCCCGATGCGGGGTTGGAGTCCACCCGGATGGAGCTGCACTGGGCGCTGTGCCTGCCGCTGGACCGCCCCATGCTGCGCGTGGCCAACGCGTTGCAACCCCCCACCGCCGCCGCTTCATCTTCCACGGGCGCCGCTTCGTCTTCCGGCGGCCGCTTACGCAACGTGCACACCATGGTAGAGTGGTGCAGGTTGACCTTATCAAACTCGTGTTAGATCCGCCTAAAACTATGTGCTTGAATCTTACAAAAAAAACACTGCTGTCAAGTTTTGCTTTCAATTGCAACTTGCGCCGCTACACCATGGGGATGCCACAGTCGCACGTGGAGGGGGGCACGGCGCACTGCGTCCAGGGCAGCTACGACTACTACCACTACATGCAGGACCGATTCGACGACAACGGCTGGGGGCAGGGGCTTACACTCGTCCACTTTTCGGCTCAACATAAGCGCATTGTTTGGGATAGGGGGTGCATTCAAGTGTTGTTCAGAGGATGCTAAGGGGGTATTCGGGGGTATTAGGCGGTGTTTTGGGTGTGCTTTGGTGTCAGAAACGGCTCAGGTTGAGCTGAAAAGTGGACGAGTGTGAGCCCCTGGCTGGGGGTGCGCGTACAGATCGTTGCAGACCCTGTGCTCCTGGTTCCAGATCCAATCCTACAGCTCGGCGCCGATTCCGAGCCACCGCGACATCCAGAGCTGCCTGGCAGGGCCTGGCAGATATCGCCATCGCTCGCCACGTCATCGACACTCATTCCAACCCTCGTTTCGTGAGTTGAATGGCATCCATAATACTGCGGCGAGCGATATTATCGATGGTACGAATGGTACAGCCTGTATCTAGACTAGGATCTATAAAGCTCCAGTCTACTCCTCTCATTCAGGGTTTCGGGTTTAGGGTTATCATGCAGGCCCTACTGGTTGGTGAAGATGGGTGACAAGCCCACGAGCTTCGTGGTAGGGCGGTGCAGGTTGACCCTATCAAACCCAAGTTGTAACCGCCTAGAAATGAGCGCTTGAAACTAAAGTGTGATATGCTGCTTTCAACTTCTGCTTTCAAATTCAACTTGCGCCGCTACATCGTGGGGAGCAAGAATTGGATCGGAGCCATCGAGCTGAGCTACGTGCTGGACGAAACCCTGGGGATCTCCTGCAAGATCATGGTAGGACGGGTCTCCCAATCTGCGGGAATCAGGAAAACGGGAAAACGCTTCTGTTATGAAATTCATATGGAGTGTTTCCCCGCAGATTATGCTCGCCACGTGATCATGCATCTCACTTCATACAACCCCCCGTTATAGTGAGCTGAGTGTGGCTGGGCCCTGAACCCTAAACCCCAAACCCCAAACGCTAAACCCTAAACCTGGCGGGCCCTGCGTGCCGACGGTGCAGAGCGGGTACGACCTGCCCTCCAAGGTAGGGCGGCGCATGTTGAACCGATGCCGTTATGAAAGCGCGTTAGAGCTCAGCGGTTGAAGCTGGAATATGATGAACCGCTTTCAAGTTATGCTTTGAAATGCAACTTGCACCACTACACCAAGGGGCGGGAACTGGCACACCACTTCGACACCGTGGGGACACCTGTGATGATGGGCGGCGGCAAACTGGCGTACACACTGCTGGGCGTGGACTACAACGAGCGCACGGGCGACTGTGCTTTCTTGATACTGGACCCTCACTTCACGGTCAGGCTGTGGACAACCCTAAACCCTAAATCGGAAACCCTAAACTACAGACCCCGAACGTGACCGCACTGTTTGCGCATAGTGCATCGGTACACACTGGCCGCCTCCCTCCTCCCTCATCAGACGTTGAGGCTGTTGACAGTCGAGATACGACGCCGTTGGCAGCCAATCGTTCCCCGACTGATATCATAGTGCACCGGTGCACCCGTTGATGCGGCAGCAAATCGTTCCCTGACTGTTCGCTCATAGTCTACCGGTGCACCCGTTGACGTGGCGAGTGAGGTTCGGTACATGTCTGACAACGCATAGGTGTGTGATGGCCGGTGATCTCACCACGCGCGACTGTTGACGTAACTACTGGTGGTGGTTATACTTGTCGCCCCTAAACTAGCCTACTAAGCACTAGCCCCTACACCAGCTTGCACTGGCTTAGTTTAAGCCCCCCTATTTTACTCACCCACTGAAGTCCCCAATGCTAACCTACTTACCACTAACCAAGCATTGTGGTGGTCGCTACGTGACGGGCGGCGATGCGGTGAAGAGCATCATACCGCGGTGGTGCGGGTGGAAGAAGTGTGAGGACGTGTTTGTGCGCGACTTCTATAACGTGCTCATGCCGCAGCGGCCCACGTCTGTGTGACCACGGGGGCCAAGGCGGAAGCCTGGTGCCTCCTCATACACGCTGACGCGTCTCACACGCTGACGCGTCTCACACGCTGACGCGTCTCTCTCTCTCACGTATGTGTGACCAATATGCATGCTGAACACAGGCCTTTCAGTTATGGACGCAGCTGCTTTTCTGACGGTTTATAGTCCGGCATGACTCAGTGCAGAGATAGGAGAGTGCGGAGAATGCGACTCCGTTCTTAGTGTCATCAGTTCTTATCTTGGTCCACGGAATGACAGCGGGTGAGCATAAGGCGACGTGTGGCACATTCGCAAGCCGCAACCCACGATGCCCGCAGATTGCGCGGCGTTCGTGACCGGGGCGAGTTTGTGTTCTGTTTTGTACCTGGTAGCACAATAGCATAATTGAAAACTACCGTGTCGCTAATATAACTTATCAAAGGCAACGTAACAGCTGTTCCGTTCCGGCTCTTCTATCCCTCCCTCAGTCCCCATGTTCTGTGATCCGTTTCCGGCATCGCTTCACTTGGAAAGTGTCTTGGCCGTATAGTTGGCCGGCTTGAGGTTGTCCCGCACGATGTTGCGCTTGGGCTTGACCGCATTGAGTGCGGACTCCACCTCGGTCGGCAGGCGGGTGCTGACGCGGCTCTGCCCGGCCGGCGCCTTGTACTCCGGGCTCGTTCCCACCACCTCCAACCAGGGCCAAACAGATGTCGCTCGCAGGTTTAGGGTTTAGGGTTCAGGGTTTAGGGTTCAGGGGCGCCGCGTCAAAGGATGCCGTTTGCCTCAATAAACTAGGGCTCAAAATGCGTGTTGATGACATGGCGAGCAACATCCGCCATGCTAGACCATATCGTAGGATGTCGTGTGGTGACTCAACAAAATGAGGTTTCGAACCCCATTGGATAAAGTGGCGAACAATGTACGCCAGGCCCTACCTCAAATACCCACTGCATCTCATCCGTCTGGATGATCAGCCGACCGATCTTATCCTTGCCATATTCGGTGGGAGCATACGAAATGGCAAACTCTACTCCTTCCCCGCCCTCCCCGCTAAAGCTCACGTCGCCGCCGACGCTGAGCCTACCGCCGCTGCGAACCGGCGAGCCGCCGACGCTCCCCCGCGCGGGGCCGGAGCCGGGGGGGGGCGACGCCGGGCGCGGCGGCCCCGCCGGCATCACCCCGCTCGCCGGCCACACCGAGAACTCATCCGGCCCGTTGGGTAGGGGCTGACACTCGTTCCGATTTCAGCTCAATTTGAGCTCTTCTATCCACCGTGTTACCCAACTTTACTCATGAATGTGTCCTGAAGTTGCTCAAGTTGAGCTCTAACGTGAACGAGTGTAAGCCCCTGCCGTTGGGATCAAAGTACGCTGTGAAGGCGCTGGACGTGGGCTCCGGGTTGGCCAGCAGGAACACCGCCTCGAAGCAGGGGCTTACACTCGTTCACTTTTGAGCTCAACGTCAGCGCTTTTTGTGGCACAGGGGGTGTGTTCAGGGGTTTTGTAGGGGGTGTTTTGAGAGTATTAGGGGGTATCAGAGGGTATCAGGGGGCGTCAGGGGGAGTTTAGGGCTTGTTTGTGTGTCAAGCACGTGTCATACACGGCTCAAGTTGAGCTGAGAAGCAGACGAGTGTAAGCCCCTGCCTCGGACACGGTGTTGACCAACGCCTCCACCTGGATGCTACCATCGAAGTCGGGCTCCGACGCCTCCAGCTGCACCTTCATCCAGTGCCAAACAGGTACCGCTCGCCACCTCATACGATGCCAACAAATTTAACTCAATAAACGAGAGTTCAACATGCGTGTTGATGACGTGGCGGGCAACATCTGACAGGCGGTGCCTCGAAACTGACTCAATAAACGAGGGTTCGACAGAGGGTTCGACATGCGTTTCGATGACGGTTCGACATGCGTGTCGATGACGTGGCGGGCAATATCTGGCAGGCCTTGCCTCGAAGCGCCAGCGACCGCCCGACGCCTTGGCTATGATGAAGTCGCACGTGGTCTTCATGGCCCGCTGCGGCGTGTACGCGACGGCGAAGCGCAGGGGCTCCGACGCCGAGGTGATGGCCGCCTGCAGGCAGGGGCTCACACTCGTCCACTTTTCAGCTCAACGTGAGCACTTTCTGTCCCATGTGGTTGGGTGCTTTGCTGCTTTCAGTGACAAAAACGGCTTCAGTTGAGCAAAGATGTGGACGAGTGTAAGCCCCTGCCTGCATGGGCCGCACGCTGAGCGCCCGCCGCACCGCCGCGCGATCCGCCGCTGCCGCCACCACCTCGCTACAGGGTCGGTTTAGGGTTTAGGGTTCAGGGTTTAGGGTCATTAGGGACAAGCATTTTGCGCGCCATTGGACGTGCCAACAGGACTTGACCTCAGGTCCATACTGTGCACACGCGCAGGCACGTCTCGTCGATTTGATATCAGTCAAGTGCATGTTTGTTAATGACAGCCCTGCCTCGTGCGTGTACTGCTCCTCACGCCCCGCCGGCACCAGACCCGCCAGGTTCACCTCGATGTAGCGGCGCAAGTTGAATTTAAAGGCAAAATAACGAAACCACTGCATCACTTATAGTATCAAGCGCTTAATATCAAGCGCTTTCAACGTGGGTTTGAAAGGGACAACAACCTGCGTCGCCCTACCTCGATGATCTGCTCCAGGCGCCGCCGCGCAGGGTCATACTCTCGTCCACATCCTTGCTTAACCTGAGCCGTTTTTGTCACTAAAACCAGCAAAGCACCAAACCACATGGGATAGAAAGCGCTCACGTTGAGCTGAAAAGTGGACGAGTGTAAGCCCCTGCCGCCGCGCCCGGGTCTCAAACCTGAAGACCGTCCCCGCCCCCGTCGGCGCCGCCTCCGCCACGCCTTGGATCGGAAACTGCCACTTCAGCCCCGACCCGTCTTCGCTGGACAGCACCACCACCGCCTCACGGCAGGGTCAGTAGGCTTAGGGTTTAGGGTTAAGGGTTTAGGATTTAGGGTGCGCTCAGGGAGCACTCGACCCAAGATGGGGGGCATGACTTGTGAAAGGCTTAGGGTTCAGCGTTTAGGGTTTAGGGTCTAGGGTTTAGGGTGCGCTCAAGGAGCACTCGACCCAAGATCGGGGGCATGACTTATATTCTGGTAAAATGCTCGCGCAGACGTGCGGGGGAGGAGGGGTTCAGAGTGAGATTCATCAACGCCGGTCAAGTGCTTGTTCGTCGTAAACCCCCGTACCTCGTGGCGGCTCATGCGCGCGGGGGTGAAGCTGAACGGCAGCTGCAGCGCCCCGAACGCCGGCACCGTCACGCCCGTCACGCGCTTCATGATCAGAGCAAACACCCCGTCCGCCTCCTGAGCGTGGGGACTAGTACACAACGCTCGCCGCGTCAAAGGGATGTCATGGGATTCAAGAGATACAAGTCAATATAAAGGCCCCAACTCATAACAAGAGAAGCGGAGTGTGTGTATGGGCAAATGGGATGAACGGGCCTGGGTATGCAGGGATTATGCTCAGTAAGTGAATGCTGTGGCGAGCATATGTGAAGGCTTGAGCCCACCTCAGTCTGTATCTCCACAGTGAGGGTGACCGGGTGCTTGAACGGGTTGTTGAAGGCGGCAATGCCGCTGCCGCCCTGCCCCAGCGCCACCCCCACCCAGGGGCTTTACACTCGTCCACTTCTCAGCTCAACCTAAGCCGTTTCTGATCACCGAAGCCACGGCAAGCGTCCACTTCTCAGCTCAACGTGACGCGACCTCGTGACATAGCCCCCAAAAAGTGTTCACGTCAAGCCATAAATTGGACGTCTGTATTTCTTTCCACAGAAAGTGCTTACGTTGGGCTGAAAAGTGGACGAGTGTTAGCCCCTGCCACCAGCTCCACGGCGTCCATGACCGTGGGCGCCGTCCCCCGCCCGCGCACGTCGAACGTCCACGCGCCCGCCAGCCAGGGACTTACACTCGTTCACTTTTCGGCTCAACGTAAGCACTTTCTGTGGGATAGGGGGTTGTGTGTAGAGGTTGTTTAGGGGGTGTTTGGGAGTTGTTGAGGCATACTAGGGTGTGTTAAGGGTGTATGTTGTGTCAGAAACGGCCCAGGTTGAGCTGAAAAGTGGACGAGTGTAAGCCCCTGCCGCCCGCTCGTTGGACGCCGTGATGATCCCCGTCTCGATGTCCCCCAGGCTGCTTGGGACGTACTCCACGTTGAACTGCGCTTCGCCGAACGGCGGGAGAAGCAGCTGCGACGATGAGCAGGAGAAGTTGCGCGAGTTGCTCGAGGCCAGGTTGTAGCGGCGTAAGTTAAATTTGAAATCATAGTTTTAAAGCGGTTCGCCATATTTAAGTGGTAAGAGCTTAATGCCAGGCGCCTTCAACGTGGGTTTGATAGGGTCAACATGCACCACCCTACCAGGTACAGGATAACCTCCTCCCCGACCGGGTTATCCACCGTCAAAATGGTGGACTGGCGCGAGCCAACCTCCGCGGTCATCTCCGGCACGTCCTCCACCTCGGCCGTAAGTCCATTCATGTCAAGCTTGTACCAAAACTCCCCGAGGGTGGTGCTCACAAAGCTGACGCTGCCCGCCTCGCGCCCCACCAGCAGGGGCTTACACTCGTCAACTTTTCAGCTCAACGTAAGCACTTTTGATTTCATGTGTTGAGGTGCTTTGCTGGTTT
>Ga0307489_10001573_pt1 | contig 15065 bp, 14 predicted proteins | sample SB12metaG_FD_202247 | JGI IMG/M metagenome (GOLD analysis project Ga0307489, IMG submission 202247) | Sea-ice brine microbial communities from Beaufort Sea near Barrow, Alaska, United States - SB 1.2 | ecosystem: Environmental > Aquatic > Marine > Coastal | place: USA: Alaska | collected... | reverse complement strand
AGGATACCGATGATGACAATGACGGGACTTTAGATATGGCTGATGCATTTCCACTTGACGAAAATGAAGATACCGATACCGATGGGGATGGTACTGGAAATAATGCAGATACCGATGATGATGGAGACGGACAAAGTGATGCCAATGAAATTTCGTGTGGAAGTGATCCATTAGATGCAAGTGCTATTTCTGTAGATACGGATTCAGATAGTATTCCAGATTGCGAGGATATGGATGATGACAATGACGGGACTTTAGATATGGCTGATGCATTTCCACTTGACGAAAATGAGAATACGGATACCGATGGAGATGGAATAGGAAACAATGCAGATACCGATGATGATGGAGACGGACAAAGTGATGCCAATGAAATTTCATGTGGAAGTGATCCATTGGATGCAAGTGCTATTTCTGTAGATACGGATTCAGATAGTATTCCAGATTGTGAGGATATGGATGATGACAATGACGGGACTTTAGATATGGCTGATGCATTTCCACTTGATGAAAATGAAGATACCGATACCGATGGGGATGGTACTGGAAATAATGCAGATACCGATGATGATGGAGACGGACAAAGTGATGCCAATGAAATTTCGTGTGGAAGTGACCCATTAGATGCAAGTGCTATTTCTGTAGATACCGATTCAGATGGTATTCCAGATTGCGAGGATACAGACGATGACAACGATGACATATCAGATGACCAAGATAATTGTCCTATGACTTATAACCCATATCAAAGAGATAGAGATGATGACGGCGAAGGAGATGTTTGTGATTTGATAGAAATTAATATATCAGAAGTAATAAGTCCTAATGGAGACAAAACCAATGATACTTGGATGATTTATAATATCGAGAATTACCCTAATAATCGTGTCAAAGTTTTCAATAGATGGGGTGCTCAAGTCTTTGGGGATAAAGGATATCAAAACAACTGGGATGGCACTTATGAAGGGGACAGATCCGTTTCCTTGCCTGAGGCTTATTCATATTATTATCAAATAGATTTAAATGGTAATGGAGTTTTAGACTACCAAGGATGGCTATATATAACTCAGTAAATATAAGATCATAAAAAATGAAAAAATTATCTATAGTATTAATTTTACTTTTTTTAATAAGTAGTAAAATTGTAGCACAGCAAGAGAGTGTAATTTCACAATATAGACAACAGATGTCTTTGTTTAATCCGGCAGCAGTATGTGTTGATAATGGGTCGAAATTAGCTATACTGCATAGAATGCAATGGATGAATATTCCGTCTTCTCCTGTTACTACAAGTCTTACCTATGGTTTTTATTTGGGTAAAAACACAGGGTTAGGTTTGTCTGTTATATCAGACAAAGTATTTATAGCTTCTTCTACTTTTGTAGGAATCGACTATTCTTATAAGTTAAAGATAAATAAAAATTCTTATGTATATTTAGGGATAAAGGCAGGGGGTAGCTTCTATAGTTTAAATACTTATAATTTAAAGACTTATAGTGGTTTTTCAGATGCATCATTAAACGCAATGAGTTCTTTTAAACCCAATGTGGGTTTTGGTATTTACTATAAAAGTGGCGACTTTTACATTTCTTTAGGTACCCCTAGAATGTTAAGTACAAAACGAGCCAAAGAAAATAATGAGATGCTCTCGGTAGCTGGACATAGGATGCATTTTTACAGTTCTATAGGATATGTGTTTTTAATAAATAAATTTAATAATATCAAACTAAAGCCAAGTATTTTTAGCAGAAATGTAATAGGTGCACCCTCATCAATAGATTTTAATACGATGGTAAGTTTTAATAATAAATTTGATTTAGGAGCTACTTATAGAGTGGGAACTAGTTTCGGAGTAATAGCTCAATTAGCAATTAATAAAAATCTATTAATAGGCTGGAATTATGAGATCTTCTCTAAACCAGAATTATCAAATACAGGAGATTCTCACGAGTTTATGTTAGCTTACCAGTTTTAATGAAAAGAATAAATAGCAGAAACTATACGATACAATCGCATCTTTATGCTATTTTTTTAAGAATATTCAGAAGTTAATTCATCTGTAATTGAACCGTCTTCTAAGGTTTGGATAACTCCCATGGCAGCCCTTTCTCCAGCAATCATAGCGGCATTTAAAGAAGCATTTAACAATTGATCTCCAGCTAAGAAAATGCTAGATTTTAACTTGGTTTCTGTGCTAGAAATTTCATATTGAAGATTTGTTAATTTTGGCAATGCTTTTTTAATTTGATACCTCTTTAAAAAAGAGATATCAGAAATACCACAATTAGAATGGAGTTCTTCCACTACTTTATCAATCAAATCTTTTTCATTTAATTGATGCCTTTTAACAACGGTTACAGACAACAACTCTTTTTTTGTTTTGTTTAAAGTTGCAACACTCGTGTGATAAAAAATATTATTAACAAGCATGTTTTCATCAGATATTAATCCAATTAAAGGTTTGTTTATTACGCTCTTTTTAGTTTCAAAATATAAGGTATCGCAGCTTTTCCAGTCCGTTCCTTGGTTTTTTAAGTTTGAAATTAAAGCACTAGCATCTGTTGCAATAATGGTAATATTACTTTCTAAAATACTTTTATCTTCTAAAATAATCTGCCTGTCTTTTACTTCTTTTACAGGGGAATTGAATTTAAAATGGGTATTTATTAAGTTGCTTTTTAATTGATTGGGGATTGCTTGCATTCCTTCTTTTGGAATTACCGCCAAACCATTACCAAACATTTTGTAGACAAATTCAAACATTCTACTAGACGTTTCTAATTCGGTTTCTAGAAAAATTCCACTAAAAAAAGGTTTGAAAAAATCAGTGATTATTTCATCAGAAAAGCCAAAATCTTTTAAATATTGAAGTGTGGTTTTTTCTTCCGTTTGAAAAATAAGCGTATTTTTCTTTTTCTTTAAAAGCGTATTTAGCTTTAAGATTTTTATTTTATCAGCAAGCGTTCCAACATTTGAGAGTAACGTTGGAAATAATAAAGACAAGCTGCGGAGTGGATCTCCAATAGTTTGTGCTTTTCCGTTTTTAAAGAGCGTTGCTCCCGGTAAAAGCTTTTGTAAATCTAAAGCTTCATAGTTCAAATATTTTTTTGCCGCAGGATAGGAAGTAAGTAGTACCTGAAATCCGTGGTCTAAAATATATCCATTTACAATATCAGATTTTACACGGCCGCCAACAGTGCTAGACGCTTCGATGATTGTTGGATGATAGCCATGGTTTTCTAAAATTTGAGCCGCAATTAAACCGCTAATTCCTGCCCCGATAATATGAATTCTATATGCTGATTTCTCCATTCTCTATTGCTTTTAATTTCTCTTTCTTCCTTAAATGAGAAGCGATGATTCTTTGAACATCTCTATTATCTTTTTTGGGTTCTACAAAAAACTGATAGTCTTCTGGGTTTTCTAATTGCTCTGATTGTTGCGCATCTACATAGCCAATCCCTTTGTAGATTCCGTCTAGAATTAGTGCAAAACCAATTTCGTTTTTAGTTCTTCCTTTTTCTTTAATGACTAAGTTTTCGGCACCAATTCCAACGGATGCAATGGCTTCTTTGACTCTTTTATTATAGGATTCAACAGTTTCTTTGTCACAGCAAACACCCTTACATTCTTTAAGTTGGTAATGAAAACAACTGGAAACATTGGTTTGTAAATGACAGTATTTTGGACACAATTCAAAGGTTTCACACAAGGTTTCCAAATGATTTCTGCATTCTGAAATAGAATAGTATTTCATAATAGCATTTGGGGCCAGTTTTAGACGATTGTAGGCCAGGTGTATAATTCCTTTCTGATCTTCATACGAAAACAACCCAACGGCTTCTGCTGACTTTCTTTGTGCTCTATTAAATTTTGGATAGATGTGCTTTATTTCGGAGGACTCTAATAACAAGGCCAGTAATTCACTCCCAGTTTTAGTAAAAGAAATATCTGCTGTTTCTAAGCACATGGTTTGTTCCTTTTTCTTCTTATCGTAAAAATGACTAATTACGCGTTGCTTTATATTGTTTGCTTTACCAACATAAATAACTTCTTTGGCTAAATTTTTAAAGTAATAAACACCATGTTTTTCAGGTAATTTATCAACTACTATTTTATCTAAAAGGGGGGGTAAGGTGGCTTGTCTAGATTTTGGATTCAAAAAAGAATTGATCGTAAAATCAGTATCTCTTAATAACAAACGTCTGAATAATTCTACAGTAGCTTCGGCATCTCCTTTTGCTCTGTGCCTGCCATTTATCGGAATATTTTCTGAAGTACAAATATTACCCAAGCTGTAAGAAGGCAAACCTGGAATTATTTTTCTTGTCAAACGAACAGTGCATAGTTTTTTTCTTTTAAAGTCAAATCCTAAACTTTTAAATTCTGCATGAATTATATTGTAATCGAAGTTTACATTGTGCGCAATAAAAATAGTGTCTTTGGTAATCAACTCAATTTTTTTTGCTATTTCATGAAATTTAGGTGCATTTCTTACCATGGCATTTGTAATACCCGTAAGATTGGTAATGAATGCAGGAATATTTTGTTCTGGATTCACTAAAGAAGTAAATTCATCAACAATCTTTTTCCCATCAAAAATTAAGGCAGATATTTCAGTTATTTTCTGCCCTTTATTTCCGTGTCCTGTGGTTTCTATGTCTACAACTGCGTATAACAATTAGTTTATTAAGTTTTTAAAGTCTTCAATAGTTTGCATCGGGTCGTCTGCACTAAAAACGTAGCTTCCCGCAACTAAAACATTGGCTCCAGCTTCAATTAAAGCATTTGCATTTTTATCGGTAACTCCGCCATCAATTTCTATCTGACAATCAGCTTCTGTAAAATCTATTAAATGTTTTAGTTGACTTACTTTCTTATAGGTGTTTTCTATAAAAGACTGTCCGCCAAAACCAGGATTTACACTCATGATACATACCAAATCTAAATCTTTAATTACATCCTCTAAAAGAGCAATAGGTGTGTGCGGGTTTAAGGCAACACCAGCTTTCATTCCTGCCCCTTTTATAGCTTGTACAGTTCTGTGCAAATGTGGACATGCTTCATAATGTACCGTTAAGATATTTGCGCCCAAATCTGCAAACGTTTGAATGTACTGATCTGGGTTTACAATCATTAAATGGACATCAATTGTTTTTTTAGCGTGTTTTGTTATTGCCTTTAGAACGGGCATTCCAAAAGAAATATTTGGAACAAAGACGCCGTCCATAATATCAATATGAAACCAATCGGCTTCACTGTTGTTTATCATTTCGATGTCTCGCTGTAAATTGGAAAAATCTGCGGCTAAAATTGAAGGTGCAATTAAATTACTCATTAGTTAGTTGTTGTGTTGTTAATTTTATTTTACAAAGATAATTAATTAGCCATTGTTAGGAAGGATGAGTAGGTAGTTTTTTAATTAGTATTCAGTCTCAGTGTACCGTCTACTATGTTAGTATTTTTAACCTTATAAATTATTTTCAGTTCAGTTACAAGCTCATAAAAAAAATTAGCCCTAGTGGAACGGTTTGTCTGAGCCATAGCGCTTTTTAGCGCCAAGCGAGTAGTGAAATCAGGAAATAGCTTTAAATAAAAAAACTCTCGAAAATGAATTCGAGAGTTTGAGATAAAAATATGCATGCTTTATTTCGGCATGAGTGAAATACTTACAGCAATCTGCAATTGCTAGCCTAAGTAGGTCATTAAAATTTTAGATCTAGAAGTATGCTTTAAACGTCTTATTGCTTTTTCTTTAATTTGACGCACACGCTCACGTGTTAAATCGAATGTTTCACCAATTTCTTCTAAAGTCATTGGTTGGTGTTCACCCAAACCAAAATATAATTTTACAACATCTGCCTCTCTTGGAGTTAGTGTTTCTAAAGCTCTGTTAATTTCTATTCTTAATGATTCGTGTAGTAATTTTCTATCAGGATTTGGAGATTCTCCAGAGTTTAAAACATCGTATAAATTTGAATCTTCACCTTCAATTAAAGGCGCATCCATAGATACGTGACGTCCAGAATTCTTCATAGATTCCTTTACGTCGTTCACGGTCATATCTAGTTTCTTAGCAATTTCTTCAGCACTTGGAGGACGCTCATTTTCTTGCTCTAAGAAAGCATACATTTTGTTAATCTTATTGATAGAACCAATTTTGTTTAACGGCAAACGTACAATTCTAGATTGCTCTGCTAATGCTTGTAAGATTGACTGACGAATCCACCAAACAGCATAAGATATAAATTTGAAACCTCTTGTTTCATCAAAACGTTTTGCTGCTTTAATTAAACCTAAGTTTCCCTCGTTTATTAAATCTGGTAATGTTAATCCTTGATTTTGATATTGTTTTGCAACAGAGACAACAAACCTTAAATTAGCTTTTGTTAATTTCTCTAATGCTCTCTGATCACCTGCTTTAATAAGCTGTGCTAACTCTACTTCTTCATCTGCGGTAATTAAATCTACTTTTCCAATTTCTTGTAAATATTTATCTAATGAAGCTGTTTCTCTGTTAGTAACTTGCTTAGTAATTTTAAGTTGTCTCATCTAAATTCTCGGTAACATTTTAAAGGTTCACACACTTGTTACACTTACTTATACGCATGAAAAGATATTTATGTTACAAAAAAGTTTCTTTTTTTTAAAGATATTTTTTATGGGATGTATGGATAAAATTTAATATTAAAAATATTAAATTTTAAAGTACGAAGAACTGTTTTAACTATCTTTATTTTAGATTTTTAATTAATGTTTGTAGCTGTTCTGTAAAATGCAGACTGAAAAATAAATAGAAGAAATTACTAAATATAACATTTTAATTACGCTTTAGAGAGTAAACTACTTTCATTTACATGAATTGAATTTCGAAATTAATCGGTATTTTCAATTGTAAAAGTATTTCCTTCTAAAAAATGATTTGCTCTCACTTTTAATTCTTCTTTAAAGTGGAGTACACGCTCTGGTATTTCTTTACGCAGGTAATTTCCTGTATCCCATTTTTTATTATTGTTTTTATCAATAATAGCCCGTATAGCATATGTATTAGGTTCTAATAAATTAAAAACAAGTGTTTCTGATGCCGTAATGTATTTTCGTTCAATAATTTTATCTAGATTCTTTCCTGATAACAAATCAATAATTAAATTTTTAGAACCTCTATTTACTACGTTTAACGTAATTCTGCCATAATCCTCTAATTCTATTGTTTTAAAACGATAGTTCAGTGTATCATTTTTGATGGTATAGATGTCTGTAAAACTGCCAGGTAGCGCTGTTATCGCGTATTTTTCTTTTTGTTTTTTTTCAAAGATAAACCCTATTTTATTTTCTTTTTTAGAGTTGTAATTGGAGTACTTTACCCTTAAAGTATCTTTGTCTAAAAAAACGATTTTACTTGTATCTATTTTTACAATAGGATTGTTACTTTTAATGAAAAACGTATCTTTTAAATGTAAGGTTCCTTTTGTAGAAGGTGTGATTTTTAGCGAATCTAATTTGTTTTTTCTGAATTTTACAGTGACGGTATCTCTAAAAATATCATTTGAAACAATAAAATTTAAAGAGTCTGCAGCAACAGGAGTGTGCCAATAATTTAAAGTATCTTTCTCTATTTCAAATTTAGAAATACTTCTAAAACTGTCTGAAACTTTAGAGAGTAATTTTACTTTTAAATCTTTTATTTTACCTTCATAACCAAATTCAATTTTACCTTTAAAAACTTCTTTTGCTCTTCTGAATTGATACGGTTGTATTTCTTTAAATAACTCGATTGGATTTATAATAATACTATCTCTTGGTAAGCTAATTGGATTCCCGTAAAAACCAATTTTATCAACTGTTGGGTTGAAAATATAATTGCTAGATACTTCTTCTAGAGCCAGCAAAAGGTATTTTCCTTTCTTTAAATTGGTAAAATTGAACTTTGTGGTGTCTAAAGCTGTTGTTACGTAGTTTGGTTTTTTCTTATAAATAATAGAATCGGTAAAAGTACTGTCTATACGGTATAAAACAATGTTGGTTTTTTTAGGTTTTTTATTCAAGAAGGCATCGGTAACACTGCCCGTAGTTTCTAAAGAATCGATATAAGACCCTGTAGAGAAAACGTATTTAAAACCTTCTAATTTGTTACTTTCATTATTGTCTTCAATGGCATTTCCAAAATTGAAAATATAGGTAGTATTTATTGCTAATGTATCTTGAATTTCAATTTTTAGAAATTTACTGGCAGTTCCTTGAGGGGTAATTAATAAAGGATTTTTTAAAGGTGGAGAAACAACTAATTGTTTGTTTAAATCTTTCAATTTAATAAACTCATTAAATTTAAGTGTTATCTCTTTACTGGTGAATTTAATAGTTTCGTAAGGTGGTTTTGAAGTTACAAAAAGTGGTGCAAGTTCGTCTTTTGGACCACCATCTGGTCTTCCTGTTTTTGCGCAACTAGAAATTAAAATGATAAAAAGTAGTAAAAAAAAGGATTTATACATAAATTTCACAAACAGTAAGTTTTTTACAAATTAACAATTTATTTTTGATTTTAAGAGCACAAATTTTATGCTGTATATGCCATTGTTAAAATACTTATTTTTATTCCAGCTGTTTTTAAAAGAGCGATAGCACAAGCTTCTAAGGTTGCACCTGTTGTAATTACGTCATCAATAATTAAAACATGTTTATTTTTGAAGAAAGCTATATCTTTTAATGAAAATTTTGTTTCTGCATCTTTAAACCTTTCAAAACGCGCTTTTAAGGTTTGTGTTTTTGTGGATGACTTTCGGACTAAAACATCTTCAATAAGTGGAATATGTAAGTGGTTACTTAAGCATTTTCCAAATTTAGTAACTTGGTTGTATCCTCTGATCTTCTTCCTTTTTGAATGAATAGGTACTGGGATTATAAAATCTATAGCAGCAAACTCTTTATTTTCAGACAGCATTTCTCCAAGCCAATTGCCAAAGAAAACACCAACCTCTTCATTTCCTTTATATTTTAATTCGTGAATTAAATTTTTAGTGCTACCTCGCTTTCTGAAAAATAATAAGGAGTATGCTTTTTCTATGGTTATTCTTCCCAAGAAAATAGAAGAAACTTTGTTTTTCGTGTAGCTCTTAAAATTAGTTAGCGGTAAATCATGTCGGCAAAATGTACAAATTACTTTTTCATTTTGTAACAATTGTTCTTCGCAATTAGCACAAATTTTGGGGTAGAATATGTAAAAAAAGTCTTTTAAAAAGTGCATCTTTGTCAAAGTTAGCCTCAATATAAAGAAATTAAATAGATAATACCAATTGATAGATAGAATATTTTTTTTTAAAGAAGCAATTAAAAATTTAAGTACTTTAGGTACTTTAACGCCTAGCTCACGTTTTTTAGCCAATAGAATGCTTAAAAAAATCGATTTTTCTAAAGTGGATGTATTGGTTGAATTAGGTCCTGGAAATGGAATTATTACACAGCAGATACTAGAGAGGCTGCCACCAAAGGCAACTTTAATTTGTTTTGAAATTAATGATAATTTTTATACGCAATTATTAGAAGTTAAAAACCCACAATTAGTAGTGATCAAATCATCAGCTGAGAAAATAAAGCAAGAATTAAATCTATTGGGTTTTCATAAGACAGACCACATTATTTCCAGTTTGCCGCTAGCTATTATACCAAATAAAATTTCTGAAGAAATTTTAGACAATTCATTTGAAGTTTTAGAAAATGGAGGCACTTATATTCAATTTCAATACAGTTTATCTTACTTCAAGAAATTAAAAACAGTTTTTAAGAAATCTATTTCTGTAGATTTTGAACCTTTAAATCTTCCTCCAGCTTTTGTTTATCGCTGTAAAAAAGTATCTTAAATTTTATTGAAAAATCTATGTAAACGTTTATCTTTACAGTCATTATGGCAAAACAAGAAGATCACTTTAAAAAAGTACTATCACACGCAAAAGAATACGGTTATGTATTTCAGTCATCAGAAATTTACGATGGTTTAAGTGCGGTATACGATTATGCTCAAAACGGAGTAGAGTTAAAGAAAAATATTAGAGATTATTGGTGGAAAGCAATGGTGCAAATGCACGAAAATATTGTAGGTATTGATGCCTCTATTTTAATGCATCCAAAAACTTGGAAAGCTTCTGGGCACGTAGATGCATTTAATGACCCTTTAATTGATAATAAAGATTCTAAAAAAAGATACCGTGCAGATGTTTTAATTGAAGATTATTGCGCTAAAATTGAAGGAAAAATAGAGAAAGAAGTTGCAAAGGCAGGCAAGCGTTTTGGAGCATCTTTTAACAAAGAAGAATTTCTTGCTACCAATGAAAGAGTTTTAGGATATCAAGAGAGAATTAAAAGTATTCTTGCGAGAATGGGTGCTTCTTTGCAAAATGAAAATTTAGCAGATGTGAAGCTTCTAATCGAAGAATTAGAAATTGCAGATCCTTCAACAGGTTCTAGAAACTGGACAGAAGTCAAGCAATTTAATTTGATGTTCGGAACACAAATTGGTGCCTCTGCAGAGAGTTCTACGCAGGTTTATCTAAGACCCGAAACCGCGCAAGGTATTTTTGTGAACTTCTTAAATGTTCAAAAAACGGGGAGAATGAAAATTCCTTTCGGAATTGCACAAACAGGAAAAGCTTTTAGAAATGAGATTGTTGCAAGACAATTTATCTTTAGAATGCGGGAGTTTGAACAAATGGAAATGCAGTTTTTTGTAAAACCAGGAACTCAAAAAAAATGGTATGATCAATGGAAAGCAACCCGTTTAAAATGGCATTTAAGTTTAGGTATGGGCGCAGAGAACTACCGTTTTCATGACCATGATAAATTGGCACATTATGCAGATGCAGCTGCAGATATTGAGTTTAAATTTCCTTTTGGGTTCAAAGAGCTAGAAGGAATTCATTCAAGAACAGATTTTGATTTAAAAGCACACGAAGAGCACTCTGGGAAGAAATTACAATATTTTGATCATGAAGAAAATAAAAGTTACACTCCTTACGTAGTCGAAACTTCTATTGGTTTAGACAGAATGTTTTTAGCCGTTTTTTCTAATTCTTTGCAAGAAGAAGCTTTAGAAAACGGAACCACAAGAACTGTTTTAAAATTACCATCAGTTTTAGCACCTTACAAAGCAGCAATTTTTCCATTGGTTAAAAAAGATGGTTTGCCAGAAGTAGCCCGCGAAATTATGGAAACTCTTAAATGGGATTTCAATGTTTTTTATGATGAAAAAGATGCCGTTGGTAAACGTTATCGAAGACAAGATGCAGCAGGAACTCCGTTTTGTATTACAGTAGATCATGATTCTTTAGAAGATGCTTCTGTAACCATTCGTCATAGGGACACAATGGAGCAAAAGCGAGTGAAGATCACGGACTTAAAAGGAATTATTGAGAAAGAAGTTGCTGTAAAAACATGGCTACAGAAAATAGAAGCTTAACTCTGTAAATTATACATATAAGGCTTTGGAGACGTTGCAAAATAAGGACTCTTTATACTTATAAAAAAAAGGAGACCTCACAGGTTATTAAAAATCTGTGAGGTCTTTTCATATCATGCAATTTACTTGTTTAAAAGTATGCGTTGGATTTGAAACCTTAAGAGAATTCAGAGCTATCTAAAAGTGTTTAGAAGCATCAGTCTATTGTTCATTTAGGCATGCTACATAAAAAAAACCGTTAGAAAATTTTCTAACGGTTTTTATTTTAACTTTCGGTACACAAGAGAAAAATTATTGTTTCCCGTTGCTAATACTTACATCATTCCTGGCATTCCGCCACCACCCATTGGAGGTGCTCCGGCCGCCGATGCATCTTCTTTGATGTCTATCAAAGCGCATTCTGTTGTAAGAATCATACCCGCAACAGAAGCAGCATTTTCTAATGCAACTCTAGCTACTTTTTTAGGATCGATTATACCCGCTTCTAACATATCTACATAGGTGTCTTTTTTAGCATCATAACCAAAGTCTTTCTTGCCTTCTAAAACCTTATTTAAGACTACAGAACCTTCACGACCAGCGTTCTCAACAATAATTCTTAATGGAGCTTCAATTGCCTTGTTTATAATTTGTACCCCTGTGGTTTCGTCTAAGTTTTCAGTAGTAATTTCCTCTAATACTTTTTTAGCACGGACTAAAGCAACACCACCACCGGCAATGATACCTTCTTCAACAGCAGCCCTTGTAGCGTTTAAAGCATCATCAACTCTGTCTTTCTTTTCTTTCATTTCTACTTCAGAAGCGGCACCAACATATAAAACTGCAACACCACCAGCTAACTTCGCTAAGCGCTCTTGTAATTTTTCCTTATCGTAATCTGAAGTTGTCGTTTTTATTTGTGCTTTTATCTGATTTACTCTTGTTTTAATAGCTTCTGCATTTCCAGCACCATTTACAATGGTAGTATTGTCTTTATCAACAGTAATGGTTTCTGCAGTTCCTAATAAATCTAATGTTGCATTTTCTAATGAAAAACCTCTTTCTTCAGAAATTACGGTTCCACCAGTTAAAATAGCGATGTCTTCTAACATTGCTTTTCTTCTATCTCCAAAACCAGGCGCTTTTACAGCAGCAATTTTTAAACCACCACGTAATTTATTCACAACTAAAGTTGCCAATGCTTGTCCATCTACATCTTCTGCAATAATTAATAAAGGTCTTCCAGCTTGAGAAACTGGCTCTAATATTGGTAGAATTTCTTGCAAGTTAGAAATCTTTTTGTCGAATAATAAAATATATGGATTTTCTAAATCTGCAATCATTTTATCCGCATCAGTAACAAAGTAAGGAGATAAATAACCTCTATCAAATTGCATTCCTTCAACAACGTCTACATAGGTTTCCATTCCTTTTGCTTCTTCAACCGTAATGACACCTTCTTTACCAACTTTAGAAAAAGCAGTGGCAATTAATTCGCCAATGGTATTGTCATTATTTGCAGAAATAGCAGCAATTTGTTTTATTTTTTCTGAAGAATTACCAACTTTTTTAGCTTGTTTTTCTAAATCAGCAACAATTGCAGCAACCGCCTTATCTATTCCACGTTTTAAATCCATAGGATTTGCTCCAGCGGCAACATTTTTTAATCCTTCTTTTACAATTGCTTGTGCAAGAACGGTTGCAGTTGTTGTTCCATCACCTGCTAAATCATTGGTTTTAGAAGCAACTTCTTTTACCATTTGAGCTCCCATATTTTCAAGCTCATTCTCTAACTCAATTTCTTTCGCTACAGAAACACCATCTTTAGTTACTGTTGGTGCACCAAAAGATTTAGAAATAATTACGTTTCTTCCTTTAGGTCCTAAAGTTACCTTTACTGCGTTTGCTAAAGCATCTACGCCACGCTTTAATCCATCTCTAGCTCCTATATCAAATTTTATATCTTTTGCCATTTTCTTGTTTTTTTTCTTTTAGCTCTTAACAGAATTGCTCTGAGCTAAAATGATTTAGTCTAAATTTTGTTTTTTTTATTTTGCGAATGGCGAATAGCCAAAAGCGAAAGATGGTTTATATAATAGCAAGAATATCAGATTCACGCATCATTAAATACTCTTTTCCTTCTAGTTTTAATTCAGTTCCACCATATTTGCTGTATAACACAGTGTCCCCAATTTTTACAGTTAGAGGTTCTTCAATTTTACCATTTCCAACGGCAACGACAGTTCCTTGTTGTGGTTTTTCCTTTGCGTTGTCTGGAATGATTAATCCGGAAGCTGTTTTTGTTTCTGCAGCTGCAGGTTCTACAAGAACTCTGTCTGCTAAAGGTTTAATGTTTAATCCCATTTTTATATATTTTTTATTAATTAAATTATTTCTTAACTTCCATAATATAGTCAGAAATTATGCCACGGTATTAAACCTGACAATTTTTCAAGAAAAGAAATTAGAAGGTTAAATTTCTAGTAATAAAAAATGCCAACGTGTCATCCACATTGGCATTTTAAATTATAGTTATAGGATACTTATTTTAAACTATCTTTAGTATTTAGCACTGGTGCTACAGGTGTTGTTGTTTCTACACCGTCTAAAGTATTATTCAACTGAAAATTATTATCTCCAGCTCTAGGAATTGCAAAATTTGATAATAAAATTAAAGCAAACATAGCAATCGCTAAAGTCCAAGTTGTTCTGTCTAAAAAATTATTTGTGCTTTGTACACCACCTAAAGATTGTGCTCCACCACCTCCAAAAGAAGAAGATAAGCCTCCACCTTTAGGGTTTTGAACCATCACGATTAAGATTAAAGCGATAGCTACAATCAAAATTAGAACTAAAAAGGCTGTATAATTCATTATTTATTTATTTTTTTGTAAAATTTGTATTCTTTTAATTTGGTCTGCAAAGAAACCACTTTTTTCTGGATATTTCAAACTTAAAATCTTGTAAGCTTGCATTGCATTTTCGTATTTTTTTTGCTCTAAATACACTTTTGCTAAAGTTTCCGTCATTAAAGCTGCGTCATATTTATTTTTACTTACGGGTACTGTGAATTTTATTCCTTTTTCTAAAGGTGCTATTTTGGGACTATTTTGAATAAATTTGTCGATTAAATCCTCTTTTTTTGCTTCTTGTTGAACTGGCTTTTCTTCATTTCTAATAATCACTTTTTTTGGTGACAATTGCAACCATTGATTAAATGAATGGTTTTCAGTTGAAGAAAAAGCCAAAGGTTTTCCTATTTCTAGATGTGCTTTAACTCCATTTGTAGCAATACTTAGTAGCGTGTTTTCTTCTAAAATATTTTTAGTAGAGGCATTAAAAGAAGTAATATAATTGAACAAGATGGTTCTATCTGTTGTGTAAGCAGCTGTTATTTTTAATTCATTATTGTACTTAAAACTATCTTGACTTTTCAATTCCTTTAAATACAAAGCTCTTGCTGCTTGAAAATATGGAAATTCTTCAACAATACCTTTTAGTTCTGCAGTTTCTATATGCTGAATTCTAGCATTATTTTCTAATAAATCTATAAAAGTTTTTGTTTTCAAATTCTTATTTTTAACTAACAACTAACAACTAACAACTAACAACTAACAACTAACAACTAACAACTAACAAC
>Ga0307489_10001572_pt1 | contig 15070 bp, 12 predicted proteins | sample SB12metaG_FD_202247 | JGI IMG/M metagenome (GOLD analysis project Ga0307489, IMG submission 202247) | Sea-ice brine microbial communities from Beaufort Sea near Barrow, Alaska, United States - SB 1.2 | ecosystem: Environmental > Aquatic > Marine > Coastal | place: USA: Alaska | collected... | reverse complement strand
TGTATAAACACGATCCTGTTTTTTAATACGTCGCATAAGTAAATTCAGGAAAATCTATCCCCGTCATACGTTCTAAGTATATGTCTTGATATGGTTTAGAGACTATGCCCTAACCGTATTGTTTTTCCCTAGAGGTGTAAACCTGTCAGAACTTCAGATTAAGCTCGTTAACGCGACTCTTATTTATTGTTCAATAAGTACTAATTGTCATATAGCGATGGTATTTTTTATGAAATACATTACGTATATAATTTACACTTATAGTATGAAAAAGAATCTAACACAATTTAATAAGATTTAAAAGATTCAAAAGTTACAAGACTGCCTATTCTTAATGCTTAAATTTTAGATGTAATAAATAGCGTCAATGATTATTTACAGTGGGCTGAAACAAGTATTTGTGGTTTAAAATTAACCACCTTTAATTTATGTCAATTTAAAATAGAGGGTCTGGTGATTTCTGTCTTTGTACCTACTGAGCAATCTTATCCGTTGTGCAAATGTGGGATGTCATCTCTCGGTCGAGTTACCTTCCCATCACTCAACAAGGCCAGTACGCTCAAGTGAGACTTTCCCAGTTTTACTGTTAATAAAATGATTTTTTTAATGAGGGATTTATTAAATGCAGTTCAATTGAGCACTATATACCCAATGATTTGAAACACTGGGCAGTCAATTTAGGTATGTCAAATCATTGAACTAAAAAGTGCCCAAACCATAACCATCAGGTGTGTTAATTATGCTCCATAAACCTGTGGCAGGAGAAATTCAACCCGTTACTAAGTGGGGCCATTCACGCTGCGTATCCCCCTTATTCATATGCATTTTTCACTTGCGGACATGCTACTAGGCATGCCGTTACTGGTGCAACTGGCTTAGCGTTGGTACCCTACTTTGTGGCGCTGATTGGCCTGAGCTTTGAAGAAGCGGTAACAATGGCGCTGTTTCATTCTTTACTCATTTCTTTTTCCTGGTAACTGTATGGCGACCCATATGCCCTGGGTGGCTAATGCCAGCCATGCCTTTTGTTGTCGCCCTTATCACCGCCTCTGACATAGGCGACCGCGCATCACAATTTCAAGTAATGACGGCTCTGTCACTCAATTTTGCTGCTATCTTAATCGATTGGTATAACAGGCCTTGGGGCAAAGCGGATCAAGGTAGTACCCAATGTATTTAAAGGTGGGGTTATTTTGGGGGCTGACAATGCTGCCTTTTTGCCGGTAACAAAAGACGGCGATGTGGCAAAAATATTAGGCTTTGGGCTGTTTCCCGGCTTTTTTATCGCCGGAGCCGTTGGCTATTTTGCCGGCGAATTCACTTATAATATCCGCTGGGTAATTTTAGATTTGAGTGCCAGTACGGTTTCGCTTTGGCAAAAGTATCCCCCTTTGCTATAGGCTGTCCGCTTATCAAAACCTTTATTACTTCATTCCCTCTGCCCTTAATTACCTACATTATTTTTTTGGGTGATTGGGTCACCGGTAACGAAATGATTGAGCAGTCACACCCGTGACGGACTGATGAAAAACTGGATATAAATAACAGTCGCGCCCAAATGACCACCGGCATGCGTAATACACTTATGGTGATCTTGACCCCGTTTTTTGCTACGCAGGGAGTGCTGTGGACCGGTATTCAAATTATCTTGTTAAAGTGCTGGTCATGCTGTCGTAAAGAAGTCGACTCTCTGTATGACAGCATCAGCAGTTTTTATGTGCTTGGCATCTTCATATTGTTAATTTTTATGCCCGCGGTCACGTTGTTACAACCCATGTTACCGGTTGCTCTTGTTGTTACCTTGATTTTAACTGCATCTGCCTGCGCTATCGCTTGTTAACGATGCCACTGAACGAGGGGCCATGTTGATAACGGTTATGACATTTAGTGTATTCGACCCCTGGATAGATTTGCTAACTGGCTTAGCCACTATTATTGCGCTGAGCGACTAGATATTGAGGTGAATTGGTATAACTAAGGCCTTAGCGCGAATCCAACTCCACCAGCCCTTCGCTAAAAAATAATTCACCACGACACTTTTGCTATAGATAACAAAATGGCAAGTTCTCCCCCTTTTTTTTGAGCTAGCCTACCGGCATAAACCCTTGGCCGCTGGAAAAGCCAAAGCTAGGGTGTTTTTGAACAAGTCTATATAACAGGTGCTCTGATGCAGTATTTTAAAGGTGATTGCCTTGGTAATTATCTAAGTAATTCCGTTGAAAATCACCTCACATATTCAAAACTGGGCCCAGCGGTCTTCCCGTCTTTATAAGGCGTTTTCATCAACGCAATCGCCTTGTACTTAATGTCAAACATCAAAGGCACTGCCCGTTTTAGCGCTTCCGGCTTGCCATTCACCGCGCAGTGAATACTGTCGAGCATAGCCATATAGGTTTTGTTAAAGTCGTTAGTTTGTTGCCACAGCGGTGAACCCTGAGGGTAATTTTTAATCGACGGATTAGGGTGCATGTTGTAGACCTCATCCCATTGAATATCGACTCTAGCACCGCTTGGCGGTGCTTCAGGAGTGTCGGTGAGGGTATAGCGGCGGCCAATATAAATCTCATTGAATTTAAAGTAATGGGCGATGTCTACTTCTTCACCAAACAAGCGGTGATCCGAGTCAAAAATACCGTCGTTCATGCCTTCACCCTGGCTGATAATTTCCTCGATTGCCAACTTCGCATCAGCCAGGTTGCGCACCTTAAACAACTTGCCACCCCCGCTGTAATAATCGTTCTCGTCCAGTTGATAAGACTCATCGCCGGTAAAAATGCCGCCCTCGGTGACGTGTTCAAAATGAGACAGGGCATAGTCAATGGCTTCATAAAACTGACCTATGGTGTGCCAGTGATTGGGCTGGGGCGGCGCACCGGATGCAGCCGGTTGCTCAATGTTTAAAAAGGTTTCGATAGTCTCAGGGGTCATTTTGGCCAAACCCACGAGCAAAGCGTCATCACTGTGGGGTAAATAACCCGGATAGGCAGGCACAAAATGCTCTTTGTTAATGGCCGGATGACCACCAATGGCATTGAGAATATTGCAAGCCAGTATCATGTGCAGCATTTCTTCCATCGCCACACTTTGAATAGCTTGGTAAGCGAATGCATTGCTGCCTTCTTTAATCGAATACAGTGCCGTCAAATAAGGCGGCAAAGTGGCATGTTCAATTTCAATGGCGGTTTGTAAATGGTGGCGTAACCCCTCGAGGGTAGGTATTGTGCCGCACTCACTATATGAAATGTCCTTGCGCACCAACTTGTGGCGTTTGCGTGCTGATCGTTGTTGGATGATTGCATTCATAAGAGTCTACTTTAGGTGATTGATTCTAATTGCTTGAGAATTGATTCAGCGGCCTGGTAGGTCAACGCCGTCATCGTCAGGGTGGGATTAGACGTCCCCAGCGTTGGCATGTTCCCGCAACCGATCAGATACAGGTTTTTATGATCCCAGGTGCGCTGGTTTTTATCCACCACTGAGTTATCAGCCCGGGTGCCCATGCGGTGAGTACCAACAATATGACCTGCGCCCCTGAAGGTATAACCTTGGCCATCATAAGTGACATAATCTGGCTCTGAAGGACTATAAACAGTGAAATTTTCGATGCTGTTGGCCGCAAAAATCTGGTCAGAGACTTTTTTGGCCGCCTGAAAGGACTTGCGCATATAATTCGACGCATCGTACTGAATGACCGGGCGATAATTGTCTAAGCGGTCCTTATACTTAGCGCTGATAGTAATACGATTTTCAGGACAAGGGGGCTGCTCACATTCAAAGTGCAACAGCGTTTGACGCGGCACATTGGCGTTGAGGGTAGCTCGCAAGTCTTTGCCAAACATCCCTTTATTAATCACGGCCTCAGTAACATCAGACCCCGGTGCAAACGTAGGCCAAGACCAGCCCCAATTATCAATGGGTGATATCCAGGCGGCAAAGTCCTTGCGAAAATCACCATCGCGGAAGGTTGGAATATAAGTGGTACACCCCGGCCCACGATATGGATACCCTTTTTCGGGTAACAGTCCCCAGGTTAACAACACCAAATGATCCATCAGATTGCGCCCAACCTGATCGCTGGTGTTAGCGACATTAGATGCCAGCAACAACTTGGCATTTTCAATCGCACTACAGGCCAGAATATAGATTTTTCCCTTGGCGATATGCCCAGTGTATTCGATAGAATTTGGATCAGTATAAGACTTGTACATAATACCGCACACGTCACTGCCACCCTCCTCAATCAACACCTGAGAAGCCACAGCCTGGGTGATGATCTTGATTTTGTCTGGATCCGACTTTTTCAGGGTCTTGAGTGCGTTATACTTAGCCTGCACAGGGCAAATCGGCACACAGCTGGCATTACCTTCACAGCGCTCACCGGTATAACCGGACCAGGTTGCTCCCACAACCTCGTAATGCTCATTATTGTTGGTCAATTTAAGCGATTGACTGGCTCGATCCCAAACCGTTGTACCATAGCGGTAATGGTCGTTCGGAGTCGAGTTGCGCCCCTGGGGCATACTGATGCAACTCACGGTATATTGTTTACCGTACAAAAAAACATCAAGGCCATCAGTATTTTTCATCCAAACCTGATCTTGGTAACTTTGCGGTATTTTGAGCATTGGAAAGACATAATCACGGCTGTAGTTGGTGTGGTTCATGTCTGGCCCTTGCTGACTGGTAACATCGCCCGCCACTCCTATTTCGTTTTCCGCCATTTCATAATAAGGCACTAGGTCTGCATAGCTGATCGGCCAATCAACACCCTGATCGTAACGGGTTTTCATCTGAAAATCGTTAGGTAACATTCGCGGCACATTACCCAGCCAATGCATAGTAGTGCCACCGGGTGCCCGCAAACAATCACTGGCAAAAGGCAAAGGGCCCAATTGCACCATATAACCGGTTTCATAAGGGGTGTGCGCATCAATGTCTAAGACATTAATTGAAAGTGCATCTTTAAGCTCAGGATAAGGGGTATTGGTAGCTTTAATGGTGCTGGCGTAAAACCGCTCAAGATAGCTCTGATAATTGGCATGATCTTCCTCAGGTTTAAGTGCCATCCCTGCCTGCAAACCCGCTTCCAGCATCAGTACCGTTTTGCCCGCTTGAGTCAGTACCTTGGCCAATACAGCTCCAGCAATTCCCGAGCCGACGACAACCACGTCATATTCATTTTCGCTCATAGCATTATTTTCCCATCGTCACATTAAAGGTATCAACCTTTATAGGGCGCTCGGCCCAAGAACCAAAACCCGGTTGTTTCGCCCCTGGCGGGTGGGTATCCGCCGCAGGCCACATCAGTGACTCGACGTAAGATTGGGCGTTGATTTGTGTACTATTGCGGGCATCACCGGCGGGTTCAGGGAACCATTGCCCGATATACCACATCAAAATGATCTGCTTGGCGAGGTTGTTAAAACTGGAGTTTTGCATCAAATGGCTCAGGGTTCTTGCCTTAGCTGCAACAGGGTCTTTTTCCGCCGTTAGCAGCACACTACGGGCCTCAGCAAAAAACACCTCAAGGTTAGCGCCAGTAATGTTCTTCTGCAGGGTAGAGAAATACACCGAAGTCATGCCAGTGCCTTGCAGCTCGATGGCTTCAAATCCCGTCAACCACGCCGAGATGGCCAAAAAAGAATCAAATTCTTTGTTACTCGTTGTCATAATTGCAATCCACTTCCATTTTTTATGTTAATAACAACAGTCAACGATTCTAACCAGGGCAAGATCGCGAACGCTTTTTTGCACAAAAATACATGTTAGATAATCATCCTAGTCTATGCGATGAGGCTTTCCTATTACACGACATTACACAAAGCCAAAATCACCAAACTTAGTTAAGGGGATATATGGTTAGTTAAATGCAGCTAAACAAAAAAATATCATGATCAAAGCACCTTGATGTTATGTGCAACTAACTGGCCGTTTAACGGTACTTATTAGCCGGTTCATCATCATAAAAAAATAATATTCAGAGCAGGCTTGCAGAGCAGCAAGAGGCGCTCGTTTTAAATGGGCTACAAATAGTTGAGTAATTGACGAGAAACTGCCAACTTTCATTCACTCAAGGATATAAAAGACCGGTCACCATGGAAATTATAAGGCGACAGGTATTATCATTTTATGAAAAAAATTAAAGAGACAGTCATCATAAGGCGTACCACTTTGTCACTAATCAATCCCGATTTTTTTTCGAGCAAGGCCCTATATTACCGGCTCTGTGGGAAGCCGTGTTTTTAATCTGGTTGTCTTGGTAATTCCCTTGAGATTTGCTCCCTCGCTACTGTTTCCGATTCATCATCGGGGCAAAGTGATACGCCAGCCTTGATTTGTGTCAATGTTCCCTAAATTATTTTTGCTAGCATAGACAAAGACTAAAAAAGCCAAAACGTTAATTCAGATCAGCAGCCCGTCGCTGATCCTGAACCAATCGGCTCTTTCAGAACCACAGGAGGAGCGGCAAATCAATAATCTCATTGCAACGACAGCATACTGGCTCACACTTTTCCAAGTGCGAGAAATGTCGCGTTACACCGGTGGGTGTATCAATACAGCTCGTCCTTTTGCATACTACCGTAAGGTCTTTTTTAAGAATCAAAGTGAAATTTCTACCCTGGCAAATTTGCAAGGGAAGAAATTGGTCGATATTGGCTGTGGATACACCCCCTATACTGAAGATTCTATGTTTAGAGCTTGCTATGGTGCAGGTATTGAGTTCTATGGTGTCGACCCAATCATTGAAGAAAACATCACGTTCAAAGCCGGTGATTCTGTTTTTACCCGCTTAACAGGTGGATCAGGACGCTTTTCCCCCTACGTCCCGGGTCTGGATCGAGCAATTTGTGCAATGGCTGACGATCTGCCATTTCCCGATAACGAAATTGACACTATATTGAGCTGTTGGTTGATCCCTATTTGGATTAACAAAGAAGAAGAATTGTTAAATATATTTACTGAATTTCATCGGATTCTTAAGATCGGCGGTACTATAAATCTTTACCCATTGCCTGATTGGAATAGTTTTCAATTCAAAAACCGGGCGTTGAAATCGCTACTAAAAAAGTTTAACTTCACCCAGGAGTTTATCTACGAACCTTTTAATTTCCTGTACCCGCCCACAAACCAAATATCATTCAAAAAAATGTGTTAAAAAATAAAGAGGGTCAGTGTCGAATGGCACTTACTTAAGTAATTAAGCCTTGATAAATATAACTTATTTCATCTTTTACGGATGACCATTTTTTATGACTGCTTGTCTAGCCTCTGCTCTGGGTATCATCAATAATGGATAGGATTTTGGTCGGCGTTTGACTGCTCGAGGCTCAATCCATCCGGCCCAATTACCTACCTGTCGTCTGGCGAGCAACGCCAACATTTACTCGTCTACGACTTTGTCTAGCAGAACGTATGTATTCCAAACCTGTACCGCATGTTTAAAACTAAGCTGGCGTGGTAATAAACCATAATTAAAGGCGGCTTGTGACATCAATAGTCGGATTAAATTATTAGCGAGGAAATACGTCCATATTTCTTTTCGACACATGTCAGATGTCTTGCAGCTAATAATATTCATACCTAAGGTGGTTTTAATATTTCTAAAATCAACTTCAACGTGCCAGCGTTTCTTATAACGGGCTCCAAGCGCTTTTTTAGGGTAGTCTTCCACTGACAACATCGTGGTAATAATGGTCTTTTATCCTACGTTTAGTTCTCGGATTATGATCTTATCCGGGCGTATTCATATGCTTTTTGTGTCATCCAATCCGGCTTTATTTTCGATTTAGGAATATCAATTAAGTGATCTTTTTTACCTATGGCTAAGCCTTTGCCAAGGTCGGTAATACGTTTACGCGCACCATGTTGTGCAAAGAACACATCACCCCCTCTTTTTATCATTTCAACCAATAAAAATTAGGTGCCAAAAAAACATCTCCAAGCACTATGCTGCCTTTTTGAAAGGTATCTCGAGCCCTCAACCGTCAGTCATTAACGACGCTTTTTACGGCAAGCTTACTGAGATAGCGGTCATTCGAGATGTAAAAAGTGAACTAAACGTTTGTGCCATTTTGACCAGAATATTATTGCTGGAACGATAAGAGAGGAAAAATATATACGTCTACGACTGCGCAGCCCTTCTAATAATGCACTCATCAGCACCCTATTTATCCTAGTATCGTATTGTTTAGCAAGTGTTGCAGTCTGTTCGTACAAATAGCCCGTTTTGCATGGGGATCTGCGCCCACGCCCTGTTAATTCCTATTTCGCAAATTGTTGCAGTCTGCGGACAAAGTCGGGCATAACCAAGTTGTATGAGGTATAACTACCTTCAACCATCAACTGTCCCATCGGATTGGTCACCCAAAACTTATCATCATTAAGCAGCGGCGTACGTACCTGTTGGGTTTTGACAGCACCGGGATTGACCAGCCAAGCACCGTTGACTAAATCCCAAATATTCCATATTCGACCGGCAAGGTTATCTGGGTTAATGCCGTACCACTTGAACAATGGATTATTGTTGTATCGGTCAAATAATAATTGACCGATACAACCCGAATCTTTAAACCAGCATTGCATATCAGGTTCTGAGAGGGTCAACTGCTGACCGATATAAAATCCTGGTAAATAGACCAAAGGCACACCACAGCTAAATAGTACTTGCGCGGCATCAACATCTTGCGAAAGATTAAATGATGTATTTTCTGATGTGGTGACATTGGAGGGATAACCAGCCGTCCATGTCATGATCACATTTTCACGAATACGGGGTTCAATCAATAAGGCAGAAGCCAGATTAGTTGCACAGGCCAGTCCCATTACATAAATCGGATCTTCTGGGGATGCTTTCATAGCGAGCTTAATCAGGTGGTCAATAGCTTCACTACGCACCGGACACCCGTTGGTCATATATTCGCTGGCTCCTTTGAAAACGGGTGGTTTAATTTTTAGTGCGGGTAACAGTGTATTGATGGCAGAGAAACTGCGTTCCATGCCAACCTTAGGACCAATGGCCACATGGTCATAGCTGCCCTCAGGTCCACCACTAGGAGGATACAACCAATCCTGTGGATTATCACCTTGTGCCTTAATACTGGCAATTTGTCCGGCATAAGAATCGATTACTGCTTGCTCTTGAGGTGAAGGGTTTTTCAGCTTTTGCAAGTCTAGCGCCTGTAGCATCTCCAACAGGCGGCTACGAAATGAGTAAGGCGCAGCATAGATGGCTTCTATATGAATTGTCTTGTCATGGTGGGCTAAAGCCAAATGCGCAAGGGCGAAAAAGTCGTCGACTTCGTTATCCAAATCTGTGTCAATCACCACTCTAAGTGGTTTATTGGCCAAAGTTGGTGAAGTCATGGTTTTTCCTGTGAGAATTTTTTCATCTATGGGTGGAAATAAAGTATTATTGGTCAAGTCAATCATAATTACCTCGTATTAGAATAAATTTTATCAGAGTCAATTGAACCTAAGTTATTGATGAACAAAAACAGTAAAAGGAGCCCTTTTGTATTAAGGGGCACCCCAAAAAAACGGCTTGAAAAAGTCTATTAGCCTTATTGACTTGAATAATCGGTTTCGTTGGTAATACCCACAGGTAGGGTATCTGGTTGCTCATCTTCACCAACATTTTCGGTGCGATAAGCAATAGATTGAGGGATATTTGTTTCGTTTAACATAACGCGAACAACAAAGTTATCATCAGGGTGTTGATCAATCTCTATCAGTAACTGTTGCAACTCGGCATTGGTATTAACAACAGCGCCACGGCCACCTACCATTTCCACGATTTTTTCATAATTCCATTTATTAAGGCGATTATAGGCATATACGTCATTTTGTTGGGGACGTGTTGTATAGTGCGTTTTATTTTTAATCGTGCGGAAAGGGTTGGGGTTTACCAGCATCTGTTCTATACCATAAATACCATTATCAAGTACAAACACCACATTATCGGTGTTGTAATAATTGTGACCCGAGACCGCCTGACAGGTTTCCTGAAACGCACCATCTCCGACAAAAACCAGCGGACGCTTGCTGAAATCGGCAAATTTAACCCCTAATGAGGCTGGCACTGAATAACCTATCGATAACCATGCCGCCGCACTAACAAACCCATCGGCACGATTGATACGCAGATTTTGTGCCCCCAACAGCGGAAATCCGGCATCAACCACAACGCTGTGATCATCGCGCAGATAACTATCTATAATACTAAAGAAGCTGTCATAAGTAAGTTCGTTCGTGCAACCTTCGGCCACCTCTTTCATCAGTGGATCCATGCTGACTTGATAGGGTGCCAATTTAATTTTGGCCATTTCTGTGCTCAGCAGGTCAATAAAATCTGCTAGCACCACATTGGGGTAATATTGGGTGCCGACTTCATCGCCCTTGCTGTTGATTTGATGTCCCACTTTTACCCCTTGGTTATGCGCCATCACCATGCCGGCTGACCATGAGGAAGTGCCTCCAAGATTTTTGCTCGTATTCCATACCCCAAGAGCAATTCGACAACCGGCATTATCAAACAAGTCTCGGGTGCTTTGTGGCGTCGCTTTGCCATTGTAAACCCCACGAAACAACTCATGGCTTTCGCTTAATACCGATTTAGCCAAGATACTGGTCACAAAAGGGGTGTTGGTCTGTTCAATAAGCGACTGGAATTTTTGTTGCAGTTGCTGACGCTGAATTTCAATGCCCCCCCATATAATCGGTGTGCCTCGCTGTTTGACCATGTCGATAGTCGCAGCGACGGCTTTTTTGGTTTCATCAGCGTCACCCTGGTGATGCTGCAATTCGATCAAACCAGAGGGTGCAGGACAATTTTTACGCCAAACATCTTCGTAAAATTCGAGATAACCGGGACGACCTTCTGAGATAATGGCCGTGAGTACCGCATCAATTTTTGATGGTGCTTGTGAGGCATTTTTTATTTGTTCGGCGGCAACCGTCACAGAGCGATAGGCATCAATATTACTCTTTTCATCACCTGTCATATGCGAGTACAGTAAGCCTTCGACCCGTTGCCGTTTTTGATCCGAATAGGTGGGGGCGCCGTTTAGTACCAGTACCCGGTTATGCTCAACAAAAGACCCGGCGACTGGGTTAAGCAAACTAAAAGCACCCACACCATAAGTGACGCACACTGGGGCGATTTTTTGACTGACTCTGGCATAACCGTCGGCACAATGACCGGCGTTGATTTCGTTGGTATTGCCGGTTATTTTAATGGTCGACTCGGGGTCTTCTGATATGGTGTTCAATAAAGCAGCGCTATAATTACCTGCGACACCAAAGATGTGCTCACAACCCAGTTGTTCAAGGCGAATTTTAAGGTATTGGGCGACAGTAACGTGTTCTGTGTTCATAATTTAATCCTGGCAAGATAACCCCGACTGTTGACCAGCCAGGATTAGGTGAAAGTGTTTTGAAAGAAAAGAGCTGTTTTACGACAATACAGGCAGTGGATTCTCGTTGACCAACAATGCGGCATTCACCGCAGATTCAATAGCACCTTCAATCCAGGCATGCTTTAGTGAAGCATGTTCACCGGCAAAATGCGCCATGCCTTGCCATTCACTGCTGATAATAGATTTGTGGAATAATTCCAGTTGGCCAGGATAATAAATTGCGGCTTCACCTAAGGCGTAAGGGTTTTTCATCCAGCTGACACTGGCTGCACCGACGATATTATCCTGATCGTTTTCATACTTTTCCGGCTGAAACACGCACAGTTCTTTGATTTTTTGTTGGGCGATAACCCTCTCTTTATAGCTGGCATCCTTGTCATGAATGGCGTGGGTAATGGCAACATTTTCCAAGGCATAACAGAAGCGGTCATAATGAGACATGGGGTCCCATTTACGGGCATCATCGGCCCAAGCATAACTCACCAACATCACACCGCCGCCTTTAGATCCCATGCGTTCACTGGGATAGTACATATAACGGTTGATTAAGTCGGTATTAGAGCCACCGCCATAGATATCGTTCTGGGTTTCCCAGAAACGCTCGCGAAACTCCAGCAATACCTTAGTGGCCGCATCATAATGCAGTTCACGGATGGCTTGGCGTTTGCGTTGGCTAAATTCAGGCCAAACATGCACGGTTCTAAAACTGCTAAAGGGAATAGTGACAATCACTTCGTCCCATTCACCATTTTTTGCCAAATTCTTAGTAATGCTCTCATCTTGTTCTTGACGACCATCAATCACCTCAGACATAGATGTTATGATGCGAACCTTGCCTGTATCATCATCAATGTACAAGTCAGTCAAGGTTTGGTTGGTCAGCGTCAGTGCATCCAAGCCATTTTGTTTATAATAAGCGGTTGAGAATAAATCAGTGCCACCTTTGATTAACCAAAATGCGGTATCAGGTTTGATAATGGCCAACTCAATAAAACTTTGTATAAATGAATAAGACATACGTGAGGCGAGATTTTCGATAACACCGATCATTTCGATGGCATTCTGTGAATAATGTCCGTTGTTGTCGACATATTCGCATAAAAAACGCCGCATTGAATATTCGCCATAGGTATTAATGATATATGGCCAGGCAGTTTTTGGGTCTTCATCAACCCATTTACTCAGTGCGCCCATGGCGTTGTCCAGCAATTTGCTTGCTTGGGTATTTTCATTTTCTCGTAGGTTGTAGTTCAGCAAGGCGTTAACATCGGCACCTTCCTTATCGTATACACAACGGTCAACATGTTTGTAATTAACGTGCAGGAAGTTTTTACCTGTGCCCTCTGGCAGTTCAATATTACCTTTATCGTCACGTGTCGGGCAGTCAATTTCATCCGAGGTAGCATCGGCTTTTGATACGGTTTTATTTAAGAATATCTGCTTCTTGACACCGGTTTGGTCAACCAAAAATTGTACCAGCTTATGCATATCGGGAATACGCATGGCACCAGCTTCGCCACTGAGGCTTGAATCTTCAAAATAGGTTTTAGCATCGGTATTACGGAAGGTTTTAATCCGTCCACCGACTCGGGTATTGGCTTCTATTATGGTGACTGTGTGCCCTGCCTTCTTCAATAAAGAGGCTGATACCATACCGGCAATGCCGCAACCAACAATCAGAATTTTTTTAGATTGGATTTGGCTTGGGGGGAGCCCATTTTCTAAATAAGTCAGATAGGCTTGGCTGATTTCATCATCATCGAAAGGGAGTAATCCATGGTATGCATCATCTAAGGTTTTAGTCATTATTGCTTCCTATTTGCTTTTATTATATTTATATTTTAATAAATATAGCCTAAATCAGGTGCAGGGCAATGTTATCAAAATGATGCTCCCGGGTTATGCTGACAAGATAGTCGATCCTTAGTAAAGGGCAAGATTGCGCATGTTTTTTAAACAAATCCACATCCCACCAACATAAAACAATTTACACATCTACATTAGTTGTTTTTTTGGGTAAAAAATATTACATGTTATTACAGTAGGGGAATATGACAGATATTTTTATAATAAAAATAATAGCTTGCCCCAACATCACGACTGTAACCTTATGCTCTCTTTGCGGAGTTGTAGTATGTCCATTGACGTTTTTGCCTATCTTTTGTTCAGCATCAACGATCCTCCCGACATTCGGCATCTTTTTTGGGATTCAAATTATTTGTCCTTAAATCCAGTCTGGGCAATCCACAGACGCATCGGGTGTTACCAGTAAAATTGTTCTCGCCAAATGTCAGGATCGCCCAACCTGCCGAATCAACAGCACACCATACTCCTGACTAAGGCTAAACCAGTTTATACACTCGACAAACTTCCGCACCAAATAACCGGATGAACTTCTCTTTTTCTTCATTCAACCCGCTATTGCAGCTGGCCTAGCCCGGTATGTGAACCCGATGGATACCACTCATTTTATGAAATATCCATCGTAAGATAGGATGCTTTATTGCTGCAACTCCCATTCTTTTCTTACCTGATATTGTCCTGCGTTATATACCCAATTTACTTCAAGATGAAAATTTGAAGGTCTGATAGTTATGATTGCTCCTACTGTCTAAAGTATTGCCAATGTTAAGTAATGTCACATCAAAAAAATTATTTATGTGCCATCTAAAATCTTTTGCTGTGGCAAAATACCGATTATTTCGCGCATACTCGTTCATCACCTTCCAAAGTCGTTCTATTGGATTTAAATTGGGACTGTAGGGCGGTAGATAATGTAATTGGATCCCTAATTCTTCTGCATTTTTCTTTACTTCGCCTGAACGATGGTAACTATTAGCCTTTATTTCATAATCAAATTATAAAGACAATCATCGTAAGTCGCTGTTAATTTCCCTTGATGAGGAGTGATACTTCGCCGTTGTTTAATCCAAGGATGTTGTGTACAAGGCATCATATTGCTTGCTCCGTATCCTAAATTCATACACGTTTTATTTACACATTAGTAACTAAATTTAAAATATTAATATGAAAAAATGGTCATTTACAACAGTATTAAGTGTTGCGTTTCTTTTTTTAGGTTACAGCTCGGACGTTAAACAGATTGACACTTCTTTAGAAAGAGCCAGTGCACTAATGAAAGAGTCCTCAGCTGAGTTTAAGTCCGCTTGGGATAGTGGGGACGTAGAAGGTCTGACAACTATATTTACTGAAGATGGCATAAGGGTTTTAGGAGGTTCTCAAGAGGCAATTATTGGGAGTGATGCTATATACCAATCATTTGATTTAGCACATGCTGAGGGAAGTGGCTTCAATGGGTCTCATATTGAAATAACTATTGCTGATGCCCGATTTCTTTCTGACGAAATTATGATAGGAAGTGGTACCTTTAATATTTCAAATGGTGCTAATGAGTCTTTAGAGTACGGAACCTGGGGAAATGTTTATAAAGTTGTAGATAATAAAGCCCGTATGTTGATGGAATCAGCGTACAACCAAAGTTTTGATGCTGTAGTTTCAAATGGGGAGGTACTCCGAGCCGAATTCAGTTGGCAAGTTTTGTACCGACTACAGAAAAACATTTTGCCAAAATACAAGAATTTTCTAGACAACATGAGGATTTTTGGAATGATAAAAATTATGATGGTTTAGCTGCA
>Ga0307489_10001571_pt1 | contig 15072 bp, 20 predicted proteins | sample SB12metaG_FD_202247 | JGI IMG/M metagenome (GOLD analysis project Ga0307489, IMG submission 202247) | Sea-ice brine microbial communities from Beaufort Sea near Barrow, Alaska, United States - SB 1.2 | ecosystem: Environmental > Aquatic > Marine > Coastal | place: USA: Alaska | collected... | reverse complement strand
TCCCGGCGGCTCTACGCACGGTACGGCGGTGCAGGTTGAACCGTATAAACCCGTGTTGAAAGCGCCTGTAGTAAGCTGTAACCAGGCGCCAAAATATTATGCAGTGCTTTGTCCAGAGAGAGAGAGATGCGTCAGCGTGTACGAGGAAGCACCAGGCTTCCGCCTTGGCCCCCGTGATGACAGCTTTCAGGTTCTGCTCTCAATATCAATTGCGGCGCTACAGCACGGCTCCCCGGACTCCGACGCCGTGTCCGGTGTCACGCTCTCCCACGACGGCACCCTAGCGCCCGGCGAGGAAATAACCCTGACGTTGGCGGCAGGGACTGACACTCGTCCACTCCTCAGCTCAACTTGAGCCGCGACTGACCCAAGAAAATTACACCCTACACCCCCAAACACCCCCTGACACCCCATTAACACGGGCTCCATAACCCCTAAGTTGACCCCCTATCCCATAGAAAGCGCTCAAGATGAGCGGAAAAGGGGACGAGTGTAAGCCCCTGGTTGGCGGGCGTAAGGCGGTGCAAGTTCCTCGGTCGATGAAAACCTTGGGCGGTGCAAATTCCTTGGATCAAGTTGAACCCGTGTTGAAAGCGCCGGGTGTCGGCGCATGAACTGGCAATACGATATAAAAGTGCTTTCAAGTGTTGCTTTCAGTTTCATCGACGTGCGCCCCATGCGCCCTACTCCGAGGGTTTCAAAGGCTTTCTCTTCAGCACCGACGGTGGCGACCTGACGCCCAAGTCCGCGGGTGCCGAGATGTCCTCGTCCTGCTCCGGCGGCGTGGGTAGGGGCTCGCGTGTGGTTATTCACCACATAATGTACCGGTGTAGCGGTGCTTGCCAACATGTCATCCACCATATACTAGTCCGGTGTACCGATGCTCGGCACGTGATTCGCCAGACAGTGTCATGATGCTGCGGTACTCGCCACGTCATTCACCGCCAAAGCTGCCGCATGTGAGTGTATTGATGGATGCTGGTGCTCGGCATAGCACCCTACCGACGGGTCATTCCTCTTCCGCCACGAAGTCATCCGTGGAGGCCTACCTCACGCTGCCCTCCTCCCCCGGCACAGTCACCGTCAAGGCAGGGACGTGCTTCTGTGTCACGCTGCTTCGTGGCTTCGTGCTTTAGTGTATCGGTAATTTTTGTACCATGGGGTTGAGGGTCCGGTACTCGGTGCACTATGAGGAAGCAGTCATCTGGCTTGTGGCAGTTTGTAGACGATGTGTAGACCCACTTTCCCACATTCATCGACTTGGGGTTCGGGGTTCCGTGGACGATGTGTACCCCTGCCTGGTTCGTGAGTTAAGTGGGGTCATATAATGTGACAGCATTGTGTTGACGACGTGAGGGACATAAACGCTTCCGCGTGTTGACGGAAGCACTAGGTTTTCGCCCTGCCCCGGGTTCACAATGTGTAATGCCCCCGCGTCGTGAATCAAGTGGCGCCACGATTATACGCGGCAGGCGATGCGTTAATGGCCCGCCGTCACGGCGCACGTGGTGGTGAACACTCGTAACTGGGGGGTCGTAGAGTTGTCGCTCGACGTGCCGGCGGCTGAGGTGGGGCCTGGCATATCATGTCTGCCACGTCATTATCTACATGGCAGACCCTCGCCTATCGAGTGACACGGCGCCACGTGACGTGGCGAGACTCAACGCGATGCTAGTAAGGGGAGCGTGTCACTTCAAGGAGACACCTAGTTTCGCCCTGGGGTTGAGGGGTTAGGGTTGAGGGTTGAGGGTTTAGGGTTTAGGGTTTATGATTTTGGACGTGGCAAGCATTGTCTATCAGGCCCTAGGCTGAGGAGGAGAAGGGGGAGGAGGAGTAGGAGAACGTTCATGTTGAAATTTCAAACGCTCGAGTGCCGTGTCAGTTGGGATTCTTTGCTCCCCGGGGATTGAGGTGGCTGGAGGCGACGGGCGTGCGGTGACGGATGCGGAAGTGAAGTGGGATTGGCAGCGGTAAGGGATGAGGTGGGATCAACCCGCGGCAGGCTGGCTCGGCGGCGGCGGGCGGAGGGCCTGGACGGAGGCGGTGAGGGATGGCACGCAGGAGGCGGCAGAGGCGGAATCTACTTTCAAGTAGAGTTTCGCTATTCACAGATTCTATAATAAGCGTTAATTGTATAAATTAAACCTTTCCAAGGGGACGCAAGTTTGCTACTGTATCATCAGACATGTATATCTCTTTTCCCCACGACGTGCTCGTAGCTCTGATAAGTAACAGCTTTCACGCAAGCACGCTCAAGCCCACCTGCACTGCATTCCCCATCCCCTGCCTTACAGAGCGGTGGGTCCTCCCCTTACATGTTCACCTACATAGCCCCGCCCCCTCGGTTTAGAGCCTAGCAGATACTGCTCGCCACGTCAAGGACGTCAATAAACTTTAGAAACGAGGGTTCGCATTCGTGTTGATGACGTGGTGGGCAACATCTGGCTGGCCCTGTCGTTCGACTCAAGAAACACGTGTGGATATGCGTGTTGATGACGTGGCGGGCAATATGTGCCTGGCCCTACCTCGATCTGGTCGAGCTCCGCGCTGAACGCCACCATTTGAATGCAGTGTGTCACAGTACAGCTTCAAGCACTTTAGTTCCAGGCGCTTTCAACAGAGGTTTCATCGGTTCAACCTGCACCGCCCTACCAGGTACGTCAGCACTTCGGAGCAGTGTGACAAGATATTCCATATCGATATTGTCATCTTCCATTCGATACTGTTATCTTACATATCGATACTGTCATCTTACATAGTTACGGTCATCTTCCATATCGATACTGTCATCTTTCATATCGACAGTGATATCTTAAGTTCATCTTCCATATTGATACTGTCAACTTCAGGTCAGCTTCCATATCGATACTGTCATCATGTCATCTTGTGGACAGGATGACCAGATCATATCTCGTCACTTTGGACAGCACTTCGGACGTGATGGAGTGGGGCTCTGCCGGGACTGTGATCGGACTCCATGGAGGACTAGGGTCAACGATTCATGTCGGTGCAGATCCAGCTTTCGGCACCAGGAGGTCCCAAGGATCCGATGATCATATCCCTCATATACCACTCGACCACTGGTGTCAGTAGAGCTACCAACACGTGACGCCAGAATATTCAAAGCCGGGGAGGGATAATAAGGGTACCTTAGTCGATTCTACTAGATTAAATATTTTGAAATGAAAACCCCCCCTCCCATCTATGGCGCGCCACGCGCCGCCGAATGGCATTTTGAGGTCGAGTTATAAACTGAGTCCCGGCACCGCCGCGCCCACACCGCAGCGCCCCCCCTTCGCGCCCCCCCGGCGCCCCCCAGTGCGGCACGATCGTGACGGACCCTTTGAGCCCCAAGATGGGGCGGTGCAAGTTGAAATTGCAAGCACAACTTCAAAGCAATCGCCTCGTGTTCAAGTTCGAAGAGCTGAAACCAGGCACCTTCACCGCGGGCTCAACTGGTTTCAACTTGCACCGCCGCCGCGCAACCCCCTGCCGCCGCAGACCACCGGGTGTACGTTCGCAGTACAGTGACATATGATATCGATGCGTGCATTGCGTAGTATTATCATACAATGAACCGAGCATAGGTAGGTCTACGCCCCTTGCTAGCCCGCTGGAGTCCACATTGATTGGGTTTCACTCGCTATGTAACACGCCGGGCCAGAGCGGAGACTCTAAACCGTTTTGACCTAACATTTGAATGTGCCACACGTCGCCTTGTGCCCACTCGTAGTCCAGTCGGCTTTCTGACACGCGGCGCCGCAGTACCGGGCGGTCTTGCACCGCGGGCACACTTTGAAGTCTTTCAGAAGGCCCACAACCTCGCACCCGTCGTTGACGCAATAATTACCCCCCACCAACGCTTCTCTGCGAAACTCGTCGAGCATGTCGAATGTATTGTGTCCCCCCTTCCCCAACCAATGTACCACGCAGGTCAGGACATCCGGGGGAACGTCGTGCCCCGCCCTAATCTCAGCCGACGCGGGGGACCGGGCGGCCTCCCCGACATGCCCAACCTCGCGGGCGTAGGGAATGTCTCTGTACATGACAAAGGCGAGTTGCATGCACGTGTGGGCGTGGCCGGTATCCGCTGCCATACGCCTCCATTGAATCGCCCGCCGCTTGCTCCGCGTGACGCCGCTCTCCAGGGCCAGGCAGATATTGCTCGCCGCGTCATGTAATGCCATTTCATCCAAGGAACGAGGGTGTCAAACGAGGCAGACATATTCTGCCCGGCCCTGCCGCGGCCGACAGTGTACATGGTGGCGAGATTAGTCATAGCATCCACGAATCCAGCGTCTGCCGCGCGCCTGTACCAGTCCGCCGCCGCCGGGTAGTCCGGCGCTGCCACGCCCTTCCCCGCGTCGAGCAACACCCCGAGGTTGAACTGCGATTTCGGCACCCCGGCCTCGGCGCCCTTCGTGTACCATGTCACTGCTTGCTCGTGTGCGTTCCTGATGTCGTGAATGCATCCGATCGTATGCATAGCGTACGCGTGCCCTTGCCCTGCTGCCTGCTCTAGAAGCGCCATGCCCTCCTCCGCCCAGGGTTGGCACCCACAAATTATTTTAAACCAGTTGGTCGTCAGGGGCGCAACCCGCAAAATGAAATACCTCGTTTCATAACGATTCGGTGTTCAGATTGGCGCACGGCCGCGACGCAGTCTGGCGAAGGACCGGCTGACCGGGTGACTGTGCGGTGCGTGTGCAAACCCTACATCCGCCTTCGGCGATCTGCCGCTCGCGCCGGTCTTTGTCCCCGCACCTCCTCCATCCGCTTCCCTCACGATCTTGTAGCCCAGACTAAATTGCGCCTCCCGGTCGCCCGCGCCAGCCCTCAGTTCCACGGTCTCGACTCCGACCGCTCGAAACAGGAAGGTGGGGTCTTCCGCTTGCGTGGTCCAGTCGCCGACCGGGTTCACGTTCACGTCCGCGCGAGCGGCGGCACCTCCTCCAGCACCCGCGGCTCCCGCCTGACCTGGCGCGCGCTTGGCGGCATCGCGCTCCGCTTTGCGCCTTTCCTGGCGGGAGGGCATTTTATAGACCTAGATCTGACTGAACCACCGGCAACCTTCACCCACCCAACCTTCGCTGCAGTGGGCGTCGGGCTTGCCGATACTCCGAGGACCGCGCACACGTCGGGGGTTTCCGTCCAGGAGTCCCTTCGGAGAGCGTGCCTGTCTTTGGGACCACGAGCGGGCGCGCCAAATATTGCCCCGGAATCCAGTCTGGCACTGTTTGGGGGGATTGGGCCGGACATTCAGGTCGGTCGGATATCACATGGCGCGCTACGCGCCAGCGAAAGGCATTTTGAGGTCGAGTTATAATTGAATGTATTTGGAAGTCTCGGAGGGGCCGCGGGCACCGCCGCTTCCACACCTCAGCGGCCGCCCCGCCCACCCCGCGCCCCCTCCGCGCTCCCTTTGCGTCTTCCCAGTGCGGCATGAGCATGGCGGTCCCCTTGAGGCCGTAGATGGGGCGCTGCGAGTTGAATTTGAAAGCAAGACTTTGAAAGCTGTCGCCTCACAGTCAAGTTCAAGAGAGAAACCGTTAGAAGCCGCGCGCTCAACCACCGATCCCCCGGAGCGCGCACGACCGGGCCGGGACGACACCGGGCAACGACCTCGCCCCCGGAGAGCGCCACAGCGTCCAATAGCGAATTTCACCTCATTTTTGTTTGAGGAGGAGGAGGAGGAGGTCCTTTCTTTTCAACCTTTGAATCTTCGCCAGCAAAAAACGAGTGCTAGCTAGCAAAGCGCACGCAATGGCGAAGGGAGGCAGCGAGGAGGGGGTGACCGCGCTCGCCCCGGGCGTCCGGGTGTGGGTGCCCGACGCGGTGGAAGGGTGGATCTCCGCCGAGGTGCGTCCCCCCCACTACCGAGGTCCTATCATCACCCTGGCTGTTTGCGCAAAGCGTACCGGTGTACTCGTACCTCCCCGCCATCGAGGCCCCGTAACGTTATAACTTGATAACTGTTTTCTCATGGTGTACCTCACCTCGTGCCAGTGTACAACCACACCAGGTGCTGGTGCTGTCCACGGCCGTCGACGACAAGGTGACTGTGGGCATCGGAAAGACCAAAAGGGATGTTGCCGCTGCGGACTGTAACCTGGCAGGGGCTTACACTCGTTCCCATTTCAGCTCAACTGGAGCTCTTCTGTCCATCGCGTCACCCAACTTAACTCGCGACTGTGTCCTGGAGTTGCTCAAGTTGAGCTCTGTGTGTCCTGGAGTTGCTCAAGTTAAGCTCTGACGTGAACGAGTGTACGTCCCTCTAATGTGGTGAACAAAGGCACGGAGGAGGACATGGTGAAGCTGAACTACCTACACGAGCCCGGGGTGCTGCACAACCTGGAGCAGCGGCAGGGGCTTACACTCGTTCACATCAGAGCTCAACTTGAGCAACTACAGGACACATTCATGAGTCAAGCCAGGTTGTACGGTGGACAGAAGAGATCAAGTTGAGCTGAAATGGGAACGAATGTAAGCCCCTGAGCAGCGGTACTCCCTCGACGACATCTATACGTACACGGGGTCCATCCTCATCGCGGTGAACCCGTTCCAGCGTCTGCCGCACCTGTATGACCACCACATGATGGACCAGTACCAGGCAGGGGCTTACACTCGCTCACTTCAGAGTTCAACTTGAGAACCTTTAGGACACATCGCTCACGTCAGAGCTCAACTTGAGCAACCCACAGGACACATCCACGGATTAATTTGGGTCATATGGGGACAAAGTAAGCCTATGCTGAGCGGGAAGGGGCAAAGTAAGCTCAAGTTGAGCGGAAATGGGAACGAGTGTAAGCCCCTGGTACCAGGGCATAACGCTGGGCGAACTCTCCCCCCACGTGTTCGCCATCGCCGAGGCCGCATTCCGCACCATGGTGACGGAGACCACGTCGCAATCCATCCTGGTGTCCGGTGAGTCTGGCAGGGGCTTACACTCGTCCACTTTTCAGCACGACGTAAGCGTTCATTGTGGGATAGGTGGTGTATTAAGGGGTCGCTTAGGGAGTCCTTAGGAGGTGGTAGGGCATATCAGGGGGTGGTTGGAGTGCATTTTGTCTCAGAAACGGCTGAGGTTGAGCTGAGAAGTGGACCAGTGTAAGCCCCTGGAGTCCGGCGCTGGCAAGACGGAGACGGCCAAGCAGATCATGAACTACCTCGCACATATGGGGGGCAGCAAAACCAGCGCCGTTTCCACGTCTGGGGCAGGCGAAGGCAGGGGAGGGGGGCATAGGGCACTTTTCAGCTCAACCTGAGCCGTATTTGTCACTGAGACCACCCGGCTCGCATGGACCAAGACACGTCGGTGTGTTTGTCTGCATGCATGAGGGGTGTATGAGGGGTGCACTGGGGGGTGTATGAGGGGTGTATGAGGGGTGCGTGAGGGGTGTATGAGGGGTGCGTGAGGGGTGTATGAGGGGTGCATGTGCGGGTTGCTCGGTGTTCTCATCACGTTTGCATGGCCTCCGCACGGATTAAGACACAGCAGTGTGTCTGGGTGAATGCATGTGCGTGATACTGGTTGATCTCATCACGTGCCTCGGCCGATGTGAGGTCCCTACCACCAGACGTGGTAAGAGGTGGGGCCTTTGAATGCTTAGGGTGAGTGCATTGGGTGTTTTGGGGCTGTTTTGGGGCTGTTTTGGGGCTGTGTGGGGTGTTTTTGGGCTGTTTTGGGGCCGTTTTTGGGCCTTCTTGGGCATGTTTTGGGGCCGTTTTGGTCGCCGATATTACCTGCCATATATAACAGCAATTGTTTACGTTGAGGCGAGAAGTGCGCGGGTTGCAGACCCTGGGCGACGGCCCCAAGTCCGTGGAGGCGCAGGTAGGGGGCTTACACTCCGCAAATGCGCATGTCCGGGCCCCCTGCGCATCATTACTTCCCCCACTGCGATGAATGTTGAAACCCCCCTGTGAGCTGAAAAGTGGAGGAGTGTAAGCCCCCTGGGCGCAGGTGTTGGAGTCCAACCCGCTGCTCGAGGCGTTCGGCAACGCCAAGACGGTTCGCAACGACAACTCGAGCCGCTTTGGGAAGTTCATCGAGATCCAGTTTGACAGCAAGCAGCGCATCTCCGGCAGGGGCGTACACTCGTCCACCTTACAGCTTATAGGGGGGTTTGAGCATGTATTATAGAGGGGAAATAATGATCCGTGGGGGCCCGGAAGAGCGCATCTATCACAGTCGCACACCCCACTCCGTAAACGCGCATGTCCGAGGCCCATACGCGTCATTATTTCCCCACTGTAATAAATGTTTGAATCCCCCTGTGAGCTGAGAACAGGACGAGTGTGAGCCCCTGATCTCCGGCGCCGTGATCCGCACCTACCTGCTGGCAGAGGCTTACACTCGTCCACTTCTCACCTCAACCCGAGCCTTTCTGACACTAAGTGCACCCTAAACACACCCTAATACCCCCTAAAACTCCGAAACACCCCCACAACCATTGCTGAATGCACTGCCTATCCCACAGAAAGCCTTAAGTTGAGCCGAAACGTGCACGAGTGCAAGCCCCTACCTATTGGAGCGCAGCCGCATCGTGACGAGCACCGACCCGGAGCGCAACTTCCACATCTTCTACCAGCTGTGCGTGGGCGCGTCCGAGGCAAGGGCTTACACTCCTCCACTTGTCACCTCAGCCTGAGCCGTTTTGTCACTGAAACCTCTGAAAAAAGTACTCACATCCGGCCAAAAAGTGGACAGTTGTGCACAGCTGTGTTTGGGCCGTACAAGGAGGAGGAGCGCGCTGCGCTGCGGCTGCGGTCGCCCGCGGACTACCACTACACCAACCAGTCGTCGTGCATCGAGCTGGCGGCAGGGGGGCTTACACTCGTCTATGTACCCCTATGTACCCCTTATATACCCACTGTATACCCCCTACATAACACCTGTATTACCCCTGTAAACCCCCTGTATATTCCCTATAAAACCCCTGTATACCCCCTATATACCCCCTGTACACCCCATATTGTGAGCCCCTATTCGGCGGGTGTGGACAACGCGGCGGAGTACCGTGCCACGCGCCACGCCATGAACGTGGTGGGGGTGTCGGCCGCCGAGCAGGACAGCGTCATGCGGGTTGTTGCGGGCATCCTGCACCTGGGTAACGTGACCTTCACGAGCGATGACGACGACGGGCAGGGGCTTACACTCGTTCATTTTCTTAGCTCAACCTAAGCCATGATGGTCAGTGAGCCGTTTTGTGTCCAGTTTGCGGCGAGTTATGACCCATCGATTTTGTTACACGCAGCTGACACCACTCAGCGGTTCCCATATTACAGTGATCACGTTGAGCTGGGAAGTGGACGAGTGTAAGCCCCTGACGACGGGTGTGTGCTGGCGGGCGACGCGGCGGCGGCGGCGCTGGCGGACGCCGCGGCGGTAATGATGATCGACGGCAGGGTCTTACACTCGTCCACGTTTCGGCTCAACTTAAGCGCATTCTGTAGGACAGGGGGTGTGTAGGGGGCTGTGTAGGGGGTGTTTAGGAGGTTCAAGGGGTATTAGGGAGTGCTGAGGGTGTATTTAGTGTCAGAAACGGCTCAGTCTGAGCTGAAAATTGGGGGTGTTCAGGGTGTATGTAGTGTCAGAAACGGCTCAGGCTGAGCTCAAAAGTGAGCGAGTGTATATGCCCCTGATGAACGGCGGGCGCCTGGACAAGGCGCTTCGCTCGCGCACCATCGAGACGCGCGACGGCGCCATCACCAAAAAGCTGGACGTGGCGGCGGGGGCTTACACTCGTCCACTATTCACCTCACAGGGGGGTCAAACATTTTTTCCAATGGGGAATGATGCGCAGGGGGGCCGGACATGCGCATTTACGGAGTGGGGTGGTCAGCGAGGGCTTACACTCGTCAACTATTCTGCTCAACCTGAGCCGTTTCGAACACTGAAATTCAACAACCACTCCCCCAAAAATGCTTACGTCAAGCTGAAAAGTGGATGAATATGAGCCCCTGCGTGGCGGCGGCCACGAACTCGCGCGACTCCCTGGCCAAGACGCTGTACAGCCGCCTGTTTGATTGGCTAGTGGCCAAGATCAACGCGTCCATCGGCCAGGCAGGGGCGTACACTTGTCCACTTCTCAGCTCTACTGTCCATTTTTTGGCGCTGATGTGAACACATTTTATGGCGATTACAGTGACAAAACGACTTAGGTTGAGCTGAGAAGTGGACGAGTGTAAGCCCCTACACAGTCGTCCACTCATGGGCTCGACGATAGCACTTTTTATGGCAAACCATGGGTGATGAACCCCCAGAAGCGGCTTAGTTTGATGTGAGAAGTGGTGGAGTGTAAGCCCCTGCGGGCAGGACCCCAACAGCGCCACCTTCATCGGCGTGCTCGACATCTACGGGTTCGAGTCGTTCAAGACGAACTCGTTCGAGCAGTTCTGCATCAACCTGGCCAATGAGAAGCTGCAGCAGCACTTCAACCAGCACGTGGTAGGGCGGTGCAAGTAGACAGTATCAAAACCCGTGTTGTTAGCGCCTATGGTGTCTACAATCAGCGCTTGAAGCAACAATATCATGAAACGCTTTCAAACCTCGCTTTCGATTTTCCAACTTGCGCCGCTACAATGTGTTCAAGATGGAGCAGGAGGAGTACGAGCGCGAGGCCATCGACTGGAGCTACATCGAGTTTGTGGATAACCAGGACGTGCTCGACCTCATCGAGAAGCGTAACACCGGCATCATCGCGCTGCTGGACGAGGCGTGCATGTTCCCTGCCACCACGGTAGGGTTTAGGGTTTAAGGGTTTAGGTTGACCCTGTGAGACCCACGTTGAACGCGCCTGGATCTAAGCGCTTGAAACTGAACATGAGAAACTGCTTTCGAACTTTGCTTTCAATGTCAAGTTGCGCCGCTACACCACGCACGAGCAGTTTGCGCAGAAGCTGTTCACCGCACTCAAGGGCGAGAAGCGCTTTCAGAAGCCCAAGCGCAGCATGACGGCCTTCACGCTCACGCACTACGCCGGGGAGGTAGGGAGGTGTCAGGGGGGCTGTCGGGGGGGTGTCAGGGGGGTGTCAGGGGGATGCCAGGGGGATGTCAAGGGGGTGTCACGGGGGTGTCAGGGGGTGTCAGTCGACGTGTATGGTGGGTGTCAGTCGACGCGTTTGGTGAGGTAATAGACCCTGCTTGATCTGAATGACCCTGCTGCGAGGTACAGTACGAGAGCGACTACTTCATTGAGAAGAACAAGGACTTCGTCGTGCAGGAGCACCAGGCGCTGCTAGCGGCGGGGCCTTACACTCGTCCCCTTCTTACCTCAATAGGGGGGTTTGAGCATCTATTACAGTGTGGAAATAATGATGCGTTGGGGGCTCGGAAATGCGCATTTACCCCACTGCTATATATGCTGAAACCCCCCTATTGAGCTGAGAAATGGACGAGTGTACGCCCCTGGCTGGCGGCCTCAACGCTGGAGCTGCTGGTGGGCATCTTCCAGGAGAAGCCAGAGGTGGAGGCAGACAAGGGCGGCGGCAGGGGGTTCACACACCCTGATCTGCCCCCATCACACCCCTTATACACCTCATACAACCCTCATACACCCCTGATACACCCCCATCAAACCCCTTATACACCCTTCATACACCCTTAATACACCCCAATCACACCCATAATACACCCAGAACATACCCTTGGTAAACCCCTACTACACCATAATACACCCCTAATACATCCCTAATACACCCCTAATGCATCCATAATACACCCCTATACACCCCTAATACACCCCTAAAACAAGGGCGGGGAAAGTCCTCTATGAAATTCTCCTCCATCGGTCAGAACTTCAAGGGACAGCTGGGCGAACTCATGGTGAAGCTCAATCAGACGGCGCCGCACTACATCCGCTGCATCAAGGCAGGGGCTTACACTTGTCCACTGTTCAGCTCAACCTGAGCCGTTTCTGACACAAAAACCCCAGACACACCCCCTCGTACCCCCCAATGCACCCTAATACCCCAAATACTCCCTAATACCCCCTAATACCCCCTAATACCCCCTAATGCCCCCTAATACCCTCTAACCCCACCTACACACCGCCTAAATAACCCCTTGATGCACCCCCTATATATCAGAAAGCGCTTACGTTGAGCTGAAAAGTGGACGCGTGTAAGCCCCTGCATGAAGCCCAACAACGCGAACCGCCCCATGCTGTTCGAGAACGCAAACGGTAGAGCGATGCAGATTGTCCCTATCAAACCCGTGTTGAAACCGCCAGTACCCATGCTCTTGAAACTAAGATATAATGGAACGCTTTCAACGTTTGCTTTCAATTTCCACTTGCGCCGCTACACAACGTGCTGCACCAGCTGCGGTGCGGGGGGGTGCTCGAGGCCGTGCGCATCAGCTGCGCGGGGTACCCGAGCCGCAAGACGGCAGGGCCTTACAATCGTCCACTTCTCAGCTCAACCTGAGCCGTTTCCGACACTCAAAATATCCCCTGACCGCCTGAACACCCCCTCCAACCCCGCCGAAACACTCCTCAGACACTCCCTAAACACCCCCGAAACACCCCCGAAACACCCCCGAAACAACCCCTGAACTCACCTAGTCCCGCAGAAGCGCTTACGTTGATCTGAAACGTGGACGAGTGAAAGCCCCTGCGAGACGGTGGACGAGTTCCTAGACCGCTTCGGGCTGCTGGCAGGTAACAAGGAGCAGCTGTTCCGCGCGGGGGAGGAGACCGCCGTCATCTCACAGATCATCGCCCAGGCCAAGCTGGACGGCTGGCAGATGGGCAAGACCAAGGTGAGGCGGTGCAGGTTGACCCTATCGAACCCACGTTGAAAGCGCCTGGATATGAACTCTTGAAACTGAAATATGATGATCTGCTTTCAACTTTTGATTTCAAATACGACTTGCGCCACCACAGCAAGGTGTTCCTGCGCGCGGGGCAGATGGCGGTGCTGGACATGATGCGCCACAAGCGCCTCAACAGCGCCGCCACCGCCATTCAGAAGGAAGTGCGTTGCTATCAGAAGCGCAAGGAGTTTTTGGCGTTCCGGCGGGCGATTATTGTGGTGGCAAAGTGGAGCCGGGGTATGCTGGCGCGAAGGCTGGCGACGGGCAGGGGCTTCCGCTCGTCCACATCTCACCTCGACGTGAGTCGCTTTTGTCGCCAAAGACCACCCGACATATCCCGCAAAAAATGCTCACATCAAGGTGAGATGTGGACCAGTGTAAGCCCCTTGGTGGTCAGACGTGTGGGGGAAGAATGTGATGAATGCGCATGTTCGGGTTCACTATGCATATTTATTTTCCCAATGTCATAAATGCTGAACCCCCCATATTGAGCTGGGAAGTGGTCGAGTGTAAGCCCTTGGCGATTGGGATGCGGCGCGAGGCGGCGGCCATCCGCTGCCAGGCACGCGCGCGCACCGCCGCGGCAGGGGCTTACACACGTCCACTTTTCAGCTCAACGTAAGCACATTTTGTGGGATCCGTTGGGTGCATGATTTACCCCCAGACTATTAGACAGCGGGACACGGGGTGTTGGGTGCACGATATTCCCTCAGACTATTAGACTGGGGGACACGGAAAGGTGTGACCAAAATAGCTCAGGTTGAGCTTAGAACATGGAGGAGTGTAAGCCCCTGCGCCGCGGCCGTGCGCGTGTTCCGCCGCGCACGTGCCGCCGCCACCCGCATCCAGGCGCACGCGCGCGGCGCAGCGGCAGGGGATTACACCCATCCACTTTTCACCTCAACCTAAGCCAGTTTGGTCATACTTCCCCGTGTGCCCCTGTCTAATGGACTGGGGGGAAATCATGCACACAACGTATCCCGCAAAATGTGCTTACGCGTTGAGCCGAAAGGTGGACGATTGTTTCGCCCCTGCTTCTAGGCGCGCGCCCGCATGCGCACCACAAAGCAGCACACGGCAGGGCCCCCCTACGCATCATTATTTACCCCATGAGCTGAGAAGTTGACGCGTGTAAGCCCCTGCTGACCACCCCACTCCGTAAATGCGCGTGTCCGGGCCCCCTACACATCGTTATCTCCCCGCTGTAATAAATGTTCAAACCCCCCTGTAAGCCCCCTGGCACACGGCGGCGGCCAAGATACAGGCGCACGTGCGCATGTGCCGCGAGCGCAGCGTGTTCCTGGCAGGGGCTTACACTCGTCCACTTCTCAGCTTAACCTCAGCCATTTCTGACACAAAATACACCCTAAGCACCCCCTAGTACCCCCTGACACCTCCTAAACTCCCCCTTAAAACCCCCTGAATGCACCCCCTATCCCACAGAAAGCGCTTACGTCGAGTCGGAAAGTGGATGAGTGTTAGCCCCTGCTTCCTGGCGCAGAAGTCCGCCGCGCTGTCGTACCAGTGCGCGTGGCGGTGCAAGCTGGCGCGCCGGGAGGCAGTGGCTTACACTCGCCCACTTTTCACCTGAACCTGAGTCACTACTGACACAATATTCACCCGAAATACCCACTAACATGCCCCACACCCCCTAAACACCCCCTAAACACCCCCTAAACACCCCCTAAGCACCCCCTAAGCACCCCCTAAACAGCCCCTAAACACCCCCAAAACACCCCTTAAACACCCCCTGAACACCTCCTACAAACCCCCTGAACACCGTCCCCCTAAACACCCCTACACACCCCCTAGACAACCGCTAAGTGCACTCCCTATCCCACAGACAGCGCTCACGTTGTGCTGAATAGTGGACGAGTGTCAGCCCCTGACGCGAGTTGCGGCGGCGGCGCGCGGAGGAGAAGGATTCCGGCGCCCTCATGAAGGCCAAGACCGAGCTGGAAAAGCGCCTCGAGCTGGAGCGCACCAAGGCGGCAGGGGCTGAGGGGTGTATGAGGGGTGCATGAGGGGTGTATGAGGGGTGTATGAGGGGTGTATGAGAGGTGTACGAGGGGTGTATGAGGGGTGTATGAGGGGTGCATGAGGGGTGCATGAGGGGTGTATGAGTGGTGTATGAGGGGTGTACGAGGGGTGTATGAGGAGTGTATGAGGGGTGTATGAGACATGTGTGAATGGTGTATGGTGTGCAAGGGGTGTATGAGGGGTGTATGAGGGGAGTATGAGGGGTGTATAAGGGG
>Ga0307489_10001570_pt1 | contig 15074 bp, 22 predicted proteins | sample SB12metaG_FD_202247 | JGI IMG/M metagenome (GOLD analysis project Ga0307489, IMG submission 202247) | Sea-ice brine microbial communities from Beaufort Sea near Barrow, Alaska, United States - SB 1.2 | ecosystem: Environmental > Aquatic > Marine > Coastal | place: USA: Alaska | collected... | reverse complement strand
ACGCTAAAAGTCGCCGCCGGAAGCGTTCTTACCCCCGTCGCAGCCCCCGTCCCCTGTGCCCCCGGATATCGATTTTGGTGCTAGCGAAGCGCACCACGGGCACTACTTGTCTTCTCGAATCTTGCCAACCAAGAAAGTTACGCTGGTATTTGTTCGAAATGCCGCGTCACCCTGCACCATCGCGAGAGTCCGGGGGCCGTGTGGGGCGATCGGTTCATGGATCTCCGCCAGGATTCGCCCGGCGAGTGCCCAAAGTACCTGCGATCATCGTACGTCGCCCTTTGTTGGGCTCAGACCGCCGGCTGCCCCCTTCGGGTCGCGTTTTCGGACCATCTGGCGTGTTCCGGTATTCCTGTGGCGCGCTTCACACTACACGTGATCACACGTGCTAGAGCGTCACCCCCACAGTCCGGATACCCTCCTGATCTCCAAAACACGTGACGCAATCGGTCACGTGGCATTCTCATTTGTGTTGGGTCGCGAACTGCGTAGAATCGTCCGGCGTCCGGCTCGGAGCAAATCCGGTGAGCCGCGCCCGCGCTCCTCAAAACTGCCGTCTTGCCGAACCCATCTACACAACACCATGGCCGCCGCCGCCGCCCCGCCGCGCGTGCCGCGGTACCCCATCCACGGGGACCGTCGGAAGCTCAACAACGCCGTCGTGAGCGACCTGCGGGAGCACCTCGGGCGCGTGCCTCCCCCACCCAATTCACCCGCCGTCGTCTTCTTGGCCTTCTCTTGGCCGAACCAAACTTCTTTGCCGTCGGCACCAGGCAAATGCGGTGCTCCGAACTGGCTCGACGCGTGAACCAACGCGCCCATTACATCGATCACCTCCGCCCGCGATTTGTTCGCCCCTGCGTTTTGTGCCCGGGCACTACCAGGGCAACCATGTCGGTTCGTGAGGCGACCTTTGCAGATTTAACTTGAGCCCCGCGCCGGGGGGGCCAGGCTGCCAGGGGGGCGGGTGCCCACTTTTGATTCGTGACGATGACGTCACTGTGATGCCCCCCGCTCACGCGCAGGATCGTGTTCGACAGCTTTCGGGAGCTGTGCCTGGCGTACCACCGCGGTGAGGTACGCCCTCCGCCACCTGCCCGCGTCACTCTGTTATATCGTGCTCACTATGGGAGGGACGGGAGTTGGTGTGGGGGGGGCGCGGAGAAAAGAAATGGCACAAGAATCCTCCTAAAATCACCACCAACCGACCACCAGATCCTTCGACGTAATTGTTGGACTCGGAGGTCTGCTGTTGAATACCAATCACACTATCGCGCTGACACGCACAGCCGAGTCAATCCCACCCTACGTTGTGACTACGCTGACAGCCTTTGGACGCTGACGGCTGTGGTGTTGGCGGCTAATCTGCCATCTCGCAGTGGGACGCGGAGACGTTCTATGACTCCTCCGTGGGGCTCCTCGGCGGGGCCTCTCTCGCTCCCGCTTCACCTCAACTTGAGCAGGCGCATGACACTCGTTCCCTGACTGTTCCCTCATAGTGTACCGCTGAACCTGGACACACTCGCGTCATCCTCCTCCCTGGCCTGTCCACTGGCTCCCATTTCTCATTTTCAGCTCGACTTAAAAGCGGTTTTGTCCCGGAAACCTCAGTGTACGGGTACACCGGTGCACTATGAGCAAACAAGCAGAGAACGCACGCTTCGGCCCTGCTCGTGGGATCCCCCGCGCCGCTCATGCGGGTGCTGGCGCTCATGCCGCCCGGCAGGGCCTTTCATGCGTACGTTTCCAGCTGGCAACAAGGTAGCTTTAAGCCGATAATGAGCTGATAATGAGCTGATAATGAGCTGATAGTGAGCTGATAAAAGTACAGGGTGTGGTGACCCTGGCGGGCGGCGCGCGGCGCTCCGAGGTGATGCAGCACCACGCCGCCACCTGCCCGCGCCGCATGCACGTTGTCAAGACCGCCGCGCCGGTGCCGCCGCAGCCACCGGTGAAACCGACGCCGCCGACGATGACGCCGCCGACGCAGGCTACGGCTCCCCCGCAAGCGTGGAAAAGCGCGCCACCGCCGCCATCATTCACGCCGCCGCCGCCGTTGCCGTTGCCGGCGCACGCTGCAGGTGCGGCGACACCACCGGAGCACGGCGCGCTGCCGCAGCAACAACGCCGCGAACGAAGGGGACCAGGGGCTGTGTCCTCTGCCGCCGCCTCCGCCTCCCCCGCCCCCCCGCCCGCCGCCGCCGCCTCAGCCTCCGCCGCCCCGCCCGCCGCCGCCTCCTCCGCCGCCGCCACCTCGACCTCGACGCGATCACCTTTCAGCGGCGGCGGCGCGCGGGCCCGGCCCCACGTGCCCGGCGCACCCGTACTGCTCCAGGACGGCCTGGTCCACCTGCCCAAGTTCCTACCCCCCGAGCAGCAGCAGTGGTTGGTCGACGAGACGTTCCGAATCGGCCACGGGGTGGACGGCGTTGGAGGCGGGTTCTACACTCAAGACGGGGTTGGGCCAGGTGTATCATGCTTGGGACATCGAGGCGCCACATGTAAACCCTGGTCTGGTGAGTTGACCTGCATCATGTGACGTGGCGAGCGTTATTGATGTGGCCCTGAACCCTAAACCCTACACCCAAAACCCTAAACCATAAACCCTAAACCTGATGTGGCACTGGCACGGGGACATGATGCGGCTGAACGCGGGGAACAAGGGTCGGGTGATCGCGGCGGCGGAGGACTACCCTGAGCGCTTTGCGGAGGAGTGCGTGGCGGCGCTCGGCGCGGCCATGGTAGGCCGGTGCAGGTTGACCCTATGAACCCCACGATGGAAGCGCCTGGAACTAAGCGCTTCAAACAACAATATGATAAACTACTTACAATTTTGCTAAATCTTTGCTTTCAATTTCAACTTGCGCCTCTACACCATGGCCGCCGACTCCACCGTGCCGCCCATGCAACCCAACGTGGTGCTCACCAACTTCTACAGCGACCGCGGCGGCACGCTGGTGGGCTGGTGCAAGCTGAAACCCGTGTTGAAAGCGCCTGATTTCAGCTCTTGAGACTAAAATACGATGAACTGCTTTCAAGTTTTGCTTTCAATTTCAAATTGCGCCCCTATACCCTGGCGTGGCACCGCGACAACGACGAATCCAAAGAAACCGCTTTCAAAGAGCTGGCAGGGAGCCCGCGCGCCCCGTCGCCCCCACATGTTCAATGCCTATGGGCATAAATCCGGCGACTCAAACTTCTCAATTCCCAAAACCAACAAAACACATCGTACCCGGTACAGTACAATGCGGAAGCGGATAGTCTCTCAGCTAATCACAGCCCGGTATATAATGGTGAAACAGATTCTGGGCCCTCGCGACTGGGGCGCCCGGTGGTATCTTTCTCCGTGGGCGACTCCGCGGACTTCGGGTATAAGCGGAAGTACGACGACCCGGAGAAGATAGTGAAGCTGCAGTCGGGGGACGTGATCGTTTTCGGCGGGCCGGCGCGCATGATCCTGCACGCCGTGCTCAAGGCAGGGCCGAGCATCGTCCCCGACTCACCTCAACTGGAGCCGTAATCAACTGATGTACACAGATGCTCAAGTCAAACTCAGTGTCGGGGTGACTGGTCATCCTGCGATCCTCGAAACCGAGGGTCTATTTACTCAAGGATCGTAATCCGTTCGGACTCTCGGACAGTCGCTCGGTGGTGTTCTGAAAATAGACAGCTCTGATTGGTCGAACGGGATTCGATATCATACTTTCGGTACCAGACCGGACACTGAGTTTAAGCTGGAGAGGGGAGTACTTGAAGGCACTGGGTGAAGGTGCATCCGAACACGAAGCCGCGGTGGTTGAAGATGCGCAGCGGGCGGCTCAACATCACGTTCCGCGACCACTCGGAGCTCAGCAACGCGGAGATCGACCTAGGGTACAACGGCGAGAACCGGCTGGAGGGCAACCGGGGTCGCCAGGACGGCAAGAAGGCGGGCGGGTACCGGTGACGGGGGGGTTAGGGTGTTTAGGGTTTAGGGTTTAGGGTTTAGGGCCTGAACCCTGAGCCTGAGGGGGCGGGGCGCGGGGGCTCGGGGCGGCGGGGGTGCCATGACGGCAAGGGGGGTAACCCGGTTGGGGGCTACCGTCGCGGGCGGCGGCTAATGGGGGCAGTGGAGAGTGGCATGGGAGGTAGGACAGGGGGGTTGGCGTGCGTGAGAGGGGGCGGGTGAGGGGAGCGGCTGAGGAAGGCGGCTGAAGTTGGGGCGAGGGTGTTGGAGGGAGATGAATGCATCGTTTCACGCTAGCGTACCACAGTGTGACTATAGAGTAGAGAGAGAATGTGAGAAGCCAAGATTGCTTTCGAAACGTCATCACAATGCGTTTTCCACAAAACGTGTATTCACCCTCGCTCTCGTCTGCTACCATGTCTAGGCCAAAGAGTTGCACATGAAAGTGCCTGGGTCGTTCACTGAGCCATCGGGGGAACAATCACGGCAGTAGGCATCATCGTTGAGATCGCCCTCCCTGCAGCGCATGAGTGGCACACATTAATGGAACGCAAAAGTTGACTTATTAAACTTTATTCTATGGGGAGGCCCCGCCTAACGTATTAAGGGCGGGGCATGTCTCCTATCTACTCTCTTCGGCGTCGTTTGTATTGCTATGTGGTGCCGCCGCTCGCTGCTGTCCTACACCAGCTTCACTATGACAAAGTGCGCCAAACCACTTAGACTCTTAGTCTGACTTAGTGCTACTTATTCTGACATAGTGCCCGCTCGACCAATCAGAACGCTCCATTTGGACGACTTAGTACTGCTTGTTGCTAAGGGCTTAGTGGTTTCACGCACTTTGTCATACGCTGCTGCCAAGACTACCTGGTACCACCGCAGGGCCGGGTGCGGGTGCGGGTGCCGCCGCCGCCGCATCCGCCGCCGCCGCATCCGCCGCCGCCGCAGGGCCTGGTGCGGGTGCCGCCGCCGCCGCCGCCGCCAGCCCCGCGTACTTGTCCACCGCCTCGGCGGTCCGCCGCGCGTGGCGGAGCAGCGGCGGGTACACCGCGGCCATGGCATCCTACACGTAGGGCCTGGGAGATGGTGCCCGCCAAGTCATGAACACGCGTTTTGGACCCTCGTCTCTTGAATTCAATGGCATCCTATGACGCGCTGAGGGTTCAGGGTTTAGGGTTTAGGGTTTAGGGTTTAGGTTCAAAATACATATGTGGCGGACCCTACCCAGAAGGGCAACACCATGTTCTGCACGAACACGACTTCGCCCTTCGCGATGCTTGCGATACTTGCGATAGCCACCGAGGCGGCACTGGCACTGGCGTCCGCTCCAACCCCCGCCGCTGCCACCACCGCCGCCACCCCCGCCCCCGCCGCTGCCCCCACCGCCGCCGCCACCCCTGCCTCCGATCCCGCCGCCGCCCCCGCTCCGGCTCCTGACGGCGACGACGAGATCGTTGGCTCCCTCGCTCCCGCCGCTGTCACACCCCCCGTGGCCGTCCAAGCAGACTCCGTCACCGCCTGCACCTCCAACTCTGCGGCAAATCGCTGGCTCCACGCGCAGCACACCTCCGAGCAGGGCCTGCCAGACATCGCCCGTCGCGTCATCAATCGCATTGTACACCCTCGTGTCTTGAGTCAAACGGAATCGCATGACGTGGCTGGCAATATCTACTGCCAGGCCCCGAATCAATCGAACGGCGCAGGCGAAAGGTGTACTTACTGGGGTGCGTGGCATTCGACCTGAAACAACACCTACCAAGGCGCAGACGCGTACCCCCTTTGCCTAACATGTGAAAGAAAGTGAAACCCTAAACCCTAAACCCAGGGGTTAGGGTGATATCTGGCGGGCCTTACCTGGAAGTCCAGCGTGGGGTTGCACAGGTCGGCGGCGTGCACGATGGCCGGCACCATCACGTGGTAGAAGTCCTCACCTACCTTCGAGTCCAGGTCCCCCGCCGACCACCCCGCCTCGACCGACCGCCGGGCTCCCCGCGGCGTCGTGCTCACAGCCCCGGAGCTAGGGCCTGGCGGACATTGCTTGCCACGTCACCAAACGCACTTCAAACCCCCTTCTCTTGACTTTAAATGGCACCCTATGACGTGTTCCTCCCAGGTTTTGGGGTTTAGGGTTTAGGGTTTAAATTTAGGGTTTAAATTGTAAAATTCAGGGTTTAGTGTTTCGGGTTTACGGTTCAGGGATAGGGTTTAGGGTGTAGGGTTTAGGGCGGCCCCACCCGGAGCCCATGGAGCCCATCGCAGGTGTGTACCCGCCCAGCGCCACCAACCGCTCCAACATGCCTTTATGCATCGCCAGGTCCGTCCTCCTCATAGGGCCTGGTGAAAAGTACCCGCCACGTCATCGACACGCGTTCAGAACCCTCGCAAATTGAATCAAATGGCATCCTGTGAGTGGAGAGGAGAGGAAAATCTGGCGGGCTCTACCCCATAATGGCGTGAGTGATAAGACGCATGACGTACGCCGGGGGTTTAGGGTTTAGGGTTTAACCCTAAACTTGGGCCTTACCCCATGATGGCGTGAGTGACGAGACGCATGACGTCCGCCGCGTCCGCCGGGCGCATCGCGTCCAGCAACCCGCCCGACCCGCTTGAAGTCGAAGTGGAAGCCGGAGTGGAAGTACTGCGCTCGTGCTCGTTGACTCCCCCCGGCACGCCGCCCTCCTGGTCGGCGGCGACGGCGGTGTCACCTGCGGCGGCGGCGGCCGGCAGGGGCTGCGACAGCAAGCGCGCGGTGGTGGCCGCATGGTGCGCCTCCACCACCGATACCGTGCGCCAGGGGCTTACACTCGTTCACATTTCTGCTCAACGTAAGCACATCTTGAGGGATACGTTGGGTGCAAGATGTTCCCCCAGTCTATTAGACAGGGGGACACATGGAGGTGTGACCAAAACGGCTTAGGTTGAGCTGAAATGTGGACGAGTGTAAGCCCCTGCCGTGCGCCCGCCGTGCACCGCCGCCACCGGGTGAGCCGCCGTGAACACGGCACCTGACACCGCCCCCGCCGCCCCCTCCGCCGCCTCCGCCCCCTCCGCCCGAACAACGCCACCCGCCGCCTCCGAAGGTTCTCGCGTGCTGAGCAGGAATCTATTACTGAGCCCCGGGTGGTCGACGTCGTGGCACAGCGCGGCGATGAGGATGGCGAGCACGTGCACGGGCTGCAGCGGCGGCATCGCGGGGCGGCCCCCTGACAGGGGCTTACACTCGTTCATTTTTCAGCTCAACGTGAGCGCATCTTGTGGGACAGGGGGTGTTTAGGGGGTGTTGAGGGGGTATTCATGGCGGAGGTGGAGGGGATGTGTAGGCGTTTAGGGAGTGTTTTGAGTCAGAAACAGCTCAGGTTGAGCAAAGTGAAAGCGTGTAAGCCCCTGCCACCAGACCGCGGCGTGCCGTCCGCCAGCACCGCTCGCACCACCTCGGCGCTCACGGCGAACACGGTGAAGGCGTGGTGGAAGTTGTGGAATTTGAGGTCGTCGTTGTAAAGCCCGCATACCTGGTCCACGAAGCCCTGCATCCAGGGGCTTACACTCGTTCACTTTTCGGCTCAACGTAAGCGCTTTCTGTGGGATAGGGGGTGCATTTAGGGGTTGTTTATGGGGCGTTTAGGAGGTGTGAGGGGGTATTAGGGATTGTTTAGACCTTATTTGGTGTCAGAAACGGCTCAAGTGGAGCTGAAAAGTGGACGAGTGTAAGCCCCTGCCTGCATCGCGGCAGTCGATATGCCGAACGCGTCCAGGAGCCCAAAGCTGCAGAAGGTGCCCACGACGGACTCGACAAGCCGCTGCTTGGGCACGAGGAATGCGTCAAAACCGCAGGCGAAGGGGTCCATGGGATCCACAGGTCCTGACCTGCCGGGGTCCTCAATGAGTCGACCCAAGCCTCTCGAGTGGTCCAAGGTGTAGCGGCACAAGTTGAATTTGAAAGCAAATTTTCAAGGCGGCTCATCAGATTATAGTTTCAATTGCTTAATTCCAGGCGCTTTCAACGCGAGTTTGATAGGGTGAACATGCACCGGCCTACCAAGGGATCCAGCATGGGGCGACTCCCGCCGGGGGGGCCGAACTCACTGATACCGGCGCCTGGCATGGAACCATCTCGGGACAGCCCTGAGTTTCTGAGACTCGGATATCCTAGCTGCTGTTGTGGCTGCGACCGGCTCCGTGAGCGTGAGTCATCGCCAGGGTTGGAAATGTTCTTTGGGATCGAAAGTTGCCCCGAGACGTTGCCGCGCCCCAGCCAAGGGCCTGGTGGATGTTGACAGAAACACATCATAGCGTGCTACTGATCACAAGTATGTTCGTCGCCCCTAAACTAGCATACTGATCACTAGCCCCTAAACTAGCTCAGACTAGCTTAGTTCAACGCCCCCCCTCACCAGCAATAGTTTAGTTCGACAAGCATAATCACAAGAAATGAGGGTTCAAAGTGCGCGGGATGACGTGTTATTCCCGCCACGTGGCAGGCCGGGAGGCAGGCGGCGCCCTACCCGAGCCTGTACGTCATGCGCTCGACACCATCCTCCATGGCCACGGCACCCGCCTCCGACCAGGGGCTTACACTTGTTCACGTTAGAGCTCAATTTGAGCAACTCCAGGACACATTCATGAGTTGACTTGGGTTATACGGTGGACGGAAGAGCTCAAGTTGAGCTGAAATGGGAACGAGTGTAAGCACCCGCCTCCGATAGCACGAACTCGCTCGGCGCCGCCCGCCGCCGCAGCTCCTCCGCGAACTGATCCGAGCACCGAGCGCCAGGGCCTTCCCATCGTCGCCATTTCAGCTTAATTGCAAGCACCTTCGAAGGATAACCTTCAATGCTTTCACGGACACGCATGACAGGCAACGTAGAGGCTGCGGCGGGGCGGAATGGCTACAGCCCTGGCCCTGGGGATTTGGATTTAGGATTTAGGGTTTAGGGTTTAGGGTTTAGGGTTTAGGGTTTAGGGTTTAGGGTTTAGGGTTTAGGGTCCTGGCCCTGCCGCACGCCGCCGTGGTCGCACGCCTGCTCCATGAGCGTGACGCCCTCCAGCGGCGGCCCGAACAGGTGGTACCGCACCATCTTCTTACCCACCACGCCGCCCACCGTGGCGCAGGGGCTTACGCTCGTCCACTTTTCGGCTCAACGTAAGCACTTTCCGTGGGATAGGGGGTGCATGTAGGGCTTATTTTGGGGGGGCTCGACGCTCGAAGATGCTACGGGATATGATGGGAGGTTAAGGGTGTATTCTGCGTCAAAAACGGTTCAGGTTGAGCTGAACAGTGGACGAGTGTAAGCCCCTGCCGTGGCGCCCATGTGCAGGCCGATCCGCATGGACAGCGTGCCTCCGTCGGGTGCCTCGTACCCCGCCATCGGATAGGGTCTGACATGTAATGCTCGCCACGTCATGTGATCCCATTCACATCAAGAAACGAAGGTCTACAATGTGGGGGATGACGTGGCAGGGATTATCTGGCAAGCCCCGCCATGAGCGCCTGCACGTCCAGCGCCATGCGCGCCACCCGGCACACGTTGCTGTCCGGGTCTAGGCTCACGCTTCGCCGGGGCAGGGATGTGGTGCGCTTAAACCAATCATCGCGGCCGGCGGAGGTGGCGCCGGACCGGGGCAGAGAGGAGGTGCGCTTAAGCCAATCATTGCCGCCGGCGGGGGCGGCGGCGCTGGTCCGGGGCATGGAGGAGGTGCGCTTAAACCAATCATCGCCGCCGGTGGGGGCGGCGGCGGCGGCGGCGGCGGCGGCGCCGGTGGCGAGGCGGCCAGCGGCGGCGTCTGGCGCGGCAGCCCCGCCGGCGCTCGCACGGGATTTACGCACGTGCGCGCTGTCCCGGGGAACGGCACCCGACGCGCCACTCATCCCCGGGGTGATGCAGATACCCTCGGGAGAGGCGGTGCAGCCCGTGGCCGCGAGGTAGGGGCTTACACTGGTCCACTTTTCGGCTTATCGTGAGCACTTTTGTGGGATACGCTGGGTGATATCATGGAGTTTCGGTGACAAAAACGGCTCAGGTTGAGCTGAGAAGTGGACGAGTGTAAGCCCCTGCCGCGAGGTAGGCGTCGCCGATGGTTTCAATCTTCTCCACGCGGTGCTTGTCGCACAGCCCGTCGATGGCCGCCGACTAGGGCCCGGGCAGATGTTGTTCGCCACGTCATATGATGCCGTGTAACTCATGAAACAAGGTGTGACAACGCGTTGGATGACATGGCGAGTGACATCTGGCAGTTAAACCTTAAACCCTAAACTCTAAAGCCCTAAAACCCTAAACCCCTGGGACCTACCGCGAACAGCGTGTGCAACATGGACACGAGCTGGTGCGGGGTGATGCGCTGCGTCAGTGAGGTGAACCCCACTATCAGGGTCTCACACTCGTCCACATTATCAGCTCAACGTGAGCACTTTCTGTGGGATAACCAGGGCAGGGTCCGTCTGTCGTCGGTGATGGAAACGGCTCAGGTTGAGCTGAGAAGTGGACGAGTGGTAAGCCCCTGCCCACGATGTCGGACTGGAAGATGCAGGTGTGCGGCAGGTTCCAAGCCAGCGTGGGCGGCGCGGCGTCGGCGTCGGCGCCGTCGGTGCTCTGCTCCAGCTTCTGTAGCAGCGGCACCACGGTGTAGCGGCGCAAGTTGAATTTGAAAGCAAATTCTGAAGGCGGTGCATCATATTATAGTCTCAAGCGCTTAGTTCTGGGCGCTTTCAACGTGGGTTTCATCGGTTCAACCTGCACTGCCCTACCACGGTGTGCGGCAGCATGTTGGAGATGAGCGCGGCCCAGCGCCGCTGCTCCCGCCGCCGCCGGAACTCCTTCACAAAGTAGCGCCGCGCGCGGTCGTCCTCGCCGCGCGATATGGCGCACATTACTCCGGCGAAACACGCCATCGTCACCAGAATCGCCAGGGTGTCCCACACCTCCATCAGCGTGTACTCATCATCGTATTCTCCTCCGCCTCCAACTGGTCCTCCTCCTCCTCCTCCTGGTCCTCCTGGTCCTCCTCCTGGTCCTGGTCCTTCTCCTCCTCCTGGTCCTCCTCCTCCTCCTCCCCCTCCTGGTCCTCCTCCTCCTCCGAAAGGTGTAGGATGCCCATGCCCGTCAAGATGCCCCGGAATGGCTGTCGAGGCGAGATAGTGTGACCCGGCGGTGGCCCGCGTGGCCACCAACACGGAGTGCTGTATGACGATGGCGGCGATGGTGGGCGCCACGGCGGTGGCGGTGTCGGCGAGGAACACGAAGGACGCGGCGAATGCGGCCACCAGCACCAGCGCGTGTATCTCCGCCGAGCGCGCGGCGGCGGCCTCCACGCACGCCAGCGAGTAGGAGCCGCAGAGCAGGCCGATGGTGACGGAGAGCCACACCTCCAAGTTGCAGTTCCAACCCTTGGTATAGCGTCGCAAGTTGAATTTGAAAGCAAACCCTGAAAGCGTTTCATCGTAATTCAGTTTCAAGCTGTTAGTTTTAGGTGATTTCAATGTGGGATTGATAGTGTCAACCTGCACCACCCCACCTTGGGGGAGTTTAGCGCCACGGAGTTGGCGCGCTCTAGGAGGTGGCCCCGGGTGAACTGCTCGAGCCGGCGGCGCCGCTCGGCGACGAGCGGAGTCAGCGACGTCATGAGCGGAGCAATCGACAGTCGCCGAAGGAATACTGGCAAGCCCCCGCCGGTTTTGCCGTTAGCGGGGTAGGAGGGCACGATTTGATGTCGCACGGCGTTGTCCGACAGCGGCTTGGAAATGGCCTGCAGCCAGGGGCTTGCACTCCTCTACTTTCCGGCTTGACGTGAGCACTTTTGGCAGGATACGTTGGATGGTTTCTGAGGCAAATACGGTTGAGGGTGAGGTGAGAAGTGGAGGAGTGTACGGCCTTGCCAGGCTTAGGTTAAGGGTTTAGGGTTTAGGGTCTAGGGCTAGGGTTCAGGATTTAGAGTTTAGGGTTTAGGGTTTAGGGTTTAGGGTTTAGGGTTTAGGGGTTAGGGCCTTGCCAGCAGGCAGGCGGCGGCTCCCACGGTGGCGGCGGCGGCCAGCCAGGCCAGCAACGGCACGTCGCCGGCCGACACCAGCACCTCCCCCACGTGTGCGGGCTCCCGCACCGTCCACAACACCGTCGTCTAGTGCCTGCCATACATCGCTCGCAAGGTCATAGGATGCCGTTTAACTCACCAGACGATCTCTCAAAGCGCGTGTCGATGACGTGGCAGGCAATATCTGGGCGGCAGTACCGTGGCCGCCGCCACCGCCGCCGCGCACGGCACCGCCACCCGCACCAGCTGCCGCCGCGCGCCAGGGTCCTACCGCATACGAGTGCACTGTTTATATAATGTTCCGTATCAACCCAGGAGCCTGGAAACTGGGTGTGTTTTGGGAGCGTACCTACGCTAGAATCGCCCAAAAGTGCACAAGACCGCCGAAAATCGCTGAACGCTTCGTGCAGAGCCCGGATCCTCCGAATCATCCGGAATAGCCAGGGTGCGTATCTGGCTCCAGAGTGCACTCGTATTGGGGGCCCGCCACGTCATCGACCCCCGACAACGCTGTCTAAAATCCTCGTGTCTTGAGATGGATGGCATCCTATGACGTGGTGTGCAATATCTGCCAGGCCCATGCGCAGCCCGCCACGTCATCGATAGACACACATTTCGCACCCTCGAGTCCTGAGGTACACGGCAGCTTATGCCGTGGCGAGCATGAACTGTTGAGGGTTTAGGGTTTAGGGTTCAGGCTTCAGGGTTCAGGGTTTAGGGTTTAGAACAGTATCCGGCAGGCCGTACCGCGCGCCCCACTGCAGCGCGAAGTACTCGCGCTCAATCTCTGCGTCGGTGAAGTGAAGCGTCCACGGGTTCTGAGCCATGGTGTAGGGGCGCAAGTTGCAATTGAAAGCGACTTTTGAGAGGGGTACATCATACTTTAGCTACGCGTGGTGAAACCAGACGCGGTTGACGCTACGGTCAACGCGGGGTGAAGTTGTGGCGCCGTACCATGGGATCTCGCGCGGTGACGCGGTCCTCGACGTCGGCAGTGCCCGCCCCAGGCCCCGCCCCGAGGGCGCTGATGCGGCGGCTGCGGCGGGAGAGTGAACGTGTGGCGGTGCGCGAGGGGGGGGGCGGGCCAGCCGCCGCCGGCGTCCACAACCCGCCGAGGACCAGGGGAACACTCGCTCTCCGGGTTCTGACCATCTCTGACAACTGTTGGGTCGACGTGGTCCGTGCCAGCGCGAGCCTGGCATCACACCTTGAGGTAGGACCTGGCATATCCTGCTCGTCACGTCATGGGATGCCATGTAACTCAACAAACGAGGGTTGATGCTGCGTGTCGATGACGTGGCGGGCAATATCTGCCAGCCGTGTCGCGCGGCAGGGCAGTTGTTGTGACCGGGCGCGGCGTCGGGGCGACGGTGGATGACGTGTTCCTCCCCAGATCTGGGCGGCAGACTGACAAGATATCGATTTGGGATACGGTATATCGATATGGTTATCTACCGTATCGTTATGGCCATCCCGGATATCGATATGAGATATGGGCTAATGACATGGGAGATGACAGTATCGATATGGTCATCCTAGAGATCGATATGGGATACGTTGTCACCCTGGGCCCTACCGCACGGCGGCCGCCTCCTCTGGTGACAGCTCCTCCACCCAGGGGCTTACACTCGTCCACTTTTCGGCTCAACGTAAGCAAGTTTTGTGGGATAAGGGTCATTTTAGGGGGGGATTCAGGAAGTGTTCAGGGCGTGTTCAGGGGTTGATAGGGGGCATGAGGGATTATTCAGGGTGTATTTTGTGTCAGAAACGGCTCAGGTTGTGCTGAGAAGTGGACAAGTGTAGGCCCCAGCCTCCAGCTCCCTGTTCACCTTCTCCAGTTCACTCAGTCCGCTCTCGCCTTCACTGCCTATATCGCTCATGGCAGTCATGATGCTCCCGGCATTCGGACTGTTGCTCTGGAGACTGCGGAGCGCCCCAATGTTATCACCGTTGCTCAATGAAGCGAGAAATCCCCCACAACTCGCACTATCGCTGCGAGCACTTAGACGAGGAGCGAAATTCATACTGTTGCTGCGAGCACTGAGGAGCGTAGCAACATCCACACTGTAGCTCCGGGGAGCCAGCTGAAGCGCCGCGACATTCGCGCTGTCGCGGGGCCCGGCAGTGGCACTGGTGCCCAGGGAACCGGGGATGCTCCCGGCACGCTCGCGTTGGCTCCGGGCCCGTGGACTCAGCAGCGCCCCGACATTCTCACTGTCGCCGGGTGAAGCTACGCCACTCCTCAGGGGGTGAATCCTCGGTGGTGAATCCTCTATGTCAATCCTCAACGAGCGAATCCGTGGCGGTGAATCCTCCGGATCTTGCTCCGCCTCCCGAGTGTCCCCGTCCTCCTCCTCCTCCCCCCCCGCCTCGCCTTCGTTGACACCCGCTAAGTCCTTCGGAGGACTCCATGACGTAGGGGCGCAACCTGAACTTGAAAGCAGCTTTTAAAGCGGTTCATAATACATCAGCGTCAAGCGCTGAAATCAAGCGCGGTCAACCTAGGGTCAATCTTGGGTCAACCTGCACCGCCCTACCATGACGTAGTGGAATCCAACGACCCACGCCGTATCTTCCCCAGCATCGGGGTCCCCAGCGCGCCTATACCAGCAAAGCCCGTCGTCGGAAACGCTGTGACCGCTTGGACTTGGGTCTCGGCTGCTGACCATCGGCTCTTCTTCTTGGGCAGCCCGGGGCTGCTGCCGATCGTCGACGCGAGCATGAGACCCTGCTGGGATGAGACCGAATTTCGTAACGCTTTCCTCAGCTCCTGTGTGTAGCGGCGCAAGTTGAACTTGAAATCAAAGTTTGAAAGTGGTCTATCATATCTTGCTTTCAGAGCGTAGATCCAGGCGGTTTCAACACGGATTTCATCGGTTCAGGCGGTTTCAACACGGATTTCATCGGTTCAACCTGCAATACCCTACCTTGGCCTCGACGACAGCCGCCTCGATACCGTCGACGAAGTACGTCCGCATCACGCCCTTGCCTTTCAACAGAGCCTCACCTGAGTTTCTTTTCAGTTTCCACTTATACGTTCTGAATCAAGCCGTTTGTCCGTGATACCACTTGAGTTATCCCACTGGCTTAACTCAGATGCTCAAGT
>Ga0307489_10001569_pt1 | contig 15084 bp, 27 predicted proteins | sample SB12metaG_FD_202247 | JGI IMG/M metagenome (GOLD analysis project Ga0307489, IMG submission 202247) | Sea-ice brine microbial communities from Beaufort Sea near Barrow, Alaska, United States - SB 1.2 | ecosystem: Environmental > Aquatic > Marine > Coastal | place: USA: Alaska | collected... | reverse complement strand
TGCCGAGCGCAATTGAAGTAACACATGGAACAAGTCCTTGCTGTGCGGAGCGCACGCCGCGCCGCCTCCGCTCACGGCGTTGGTTACCACCGCCAGAAGCTGCGCACGCACCGACGGGTGGTCGCACGCTCGGACACTCTCGTTCGCCAGACCGGTGGCAAGCAAGGCCATGGGCTCGCCGGCCAGGGACCCAGGCGGCGCCGCGCGGAGGAGCGCCGCGGCAATCACCAGCGCAGCAGCGCGCTGCAGCGAGGGTGACAACAAATAATATGCATTGGTCAGTGGATGATGGGGTTGATCAATGCTCATCATGTGAGCGCCTTGGGGTTGATGGAACGTTAATAAGATGAAAGGTCAGTAAAAAGTTCCGCTGCTTCCCCGTTTGGTAACGATGGAAACGTCATGGTGCGGCAGAGTGTCAACCGTACCTGTGGCGGGGCTGTCTTGTCAGCCGTGACGGCCTCCAGCGCCAGGGGCAGCCACTCCGCCGGCGGCACGTGAGCACCGAGCACCCGCGCAGCCCCCACAACACGCTCCGCGGTATCCTTGTCCTCGTCGCTGACGGCGTTGTTGCACGAGTTGATGATGGCTGCGAGGTGCATGGACGCCGTTGTACAGGGACATTTGTTGAGAATGGGTACAAGTTTACAATGAGCAAACAGGCAAAGAGTTTAAGAAAAGGGTAAGAGGGTTAGAGGGTTGGAGTGGTAATAGGGTATGAAGAGGATAGGACGGTCCGAGGAGGCAAACGTGTATGTGACCCTGCCGTTGCTTGCGCGAAGGCCAGCGTGGTGCCCAACAAGCGTGCGCCACCGTTGCGCTGCGCCGCGGTCCACTCCCGAACCTCACCCAGAACCATAGGCATTAGGTTAGGAAGCAAGGAGCGAACGAGGCGGCGGGCGGAGGCGGCCGGGGCACCACTGAACGGCGCCGGGAGAGCTGCCGCAACCACCGCCGCCGCGCCCTCCGCCGACTCAGCCTCCGCGTCAGCCCCACTCACACCGAGCGCGTCGTCGTTTGCGAGACCCACCTCCTCCACCAACGCCAGTGCCGCCACGCCGTTCGCAGCCGTTTCATCTGCAACACCCGTGAGCAAAAATGGCAATAAATAAGGAGCGTGGCGCAGCGCACAACCCTCCGGTGGCGGCGTCGCTGCCTCCGCCGCCACCACAGCTGCCGACGCCGCGGCCTTAGCGCCCTCTATGGACATCTCCACATCCTCCGCTCCATCCGCCTCCAATTCCGCCGCCGCGCCAAGTGCGTGTCGCCCCTTCGCTGTGATCCACCGGGCGAGCGCGGCGTGGAAGGCGGCGCGCACTGCGGGTGTCTTGTCGACACACAGTGGCCGCACTCCCACCGCTATAACCTCCGCCACCGCCCCCAGAGGTAGGGCAGGGCAGATAGTGCTCGCCACATCATAGTATGTCATTCAACTCAAGAAATGAGGGGAATTTAAATGAGTGTCGATAATGTTGCCAGCAAGGGCCTGTCATGAGTTACTCGCCACGTCACAAAACGTCATTTTATGCAAGAAACGAGGGTTGAAGTGCGTGTCGATGATGTGTGGATGATGCGAGCAATATATGTCAATGATGCGAGAAATACCTGCTAGGCCTTACCTGGAGGCGTCGCCGCGAACAGCGCCGACGCCGCAGCCAGGCATGCCAGGCGCACTTGCGAGTGGCGGTGCTGGCAGTTGGGCAGCACAGCCTTGAGGATCTTTACCGCGTGCTTTGAGATGCACTCCTCGGGGACGCCACTAGCGACCAAGGATTCAATCGTCGCGCAGCACGCCTTCCTCACATCGTGGTAGCTATCCACGAGTGATACGGTGAGGATGGAAGTGAGCTCCGACAGGAACGGGGTCATGGCGGCACCGCTGTATAAGGTCTCACGGATTATACAAGCCACGTCACACGGTAGTTACTGAACTCAAGAAACCAAGGGAGTGGTGGATGAAGTGGTGCATGACGTGTTGTTGACGTGGCCCCGCCGCTCTTCTTCACCGCCGCGTGAGCAAGATTGACGAGGAGCAGTCGGATCTCTTCCGAGGGCTCCTCAACATAGGGCCAGTTGAATGTTTACCGCCACATCAACGTGAAATTATTATCGCCCAATCATAGGATGCTGAGGATGCTGTGTGACCGAGGATCTGACATTTGGGACAGGTGAATAATCATCGCCATGTCAACGTGAGACGAGAATCACCACGTCAGCCGGGTACGTCGATAACCGAGGGTCTGACATGGAATGGATGACGTGGCTGCCATTCTATATTTTCTTGACCCTGCCTCCACCGGTTGAGTGCCAACGCACTTCACCACAGCTGGCATGAGCGACTTGAGAATCGGCTCCAAGTCCGTGAGCTTGCCGACGATCTCGCTGACGAGTGTCGCGCATTTCTCGCGAACTTTCTCGACGGCGTCGGCGAGGCCGTGGAGTATGGCCTGGCAGACATTGCTCGCAATGTCATGGGATGACATATATCTCAAGAGACGCAGATTGAAAAGGCGTTGGACGCGGCGGGTAATAGATATGGGGGTCGGGCATGTCAGATATTCGTCGTCACGACATACATGAAGTCCGGCACATCAAACTACACAATGTTCAACGTGCTCGCCACGTCACATGTTCATATTTTACTCAAGATATGAGGGTTCAGAGTCCGTTGAACGATGTGGCGCCAATATCTGCCATGCCCCACCGCGGAGGAGCGTGGGGAAAATGGCGGGCGCCACTGCCTGGAGCAGTTCGGCGCTAGGGGGCTCCTGGCCCGCGGCCTTGTCGCCGCTCAACAGCCTGCATCGGAAGGATGAGAGGGCAGGGAACGTGTGACGCGGAGAGGAAAGATGGGATGCGACTGGAAGAAAGGGTACGTGTGGGCCAGTCGTCAAGACGGCAAGCAGAGCTCGTCGAAAGGGGAATGAGGGTGGCGAGCGGGGCTGAGCGAGCGGCAGCCAGGCACAAGATAATCACGGGTTCGTCAGGCGGCGATCGGCTAATGAGATGAAGTGGGGTTGGTATGAGCGCGGAGCTAACGAGAACCATTGGACGGAGAGCAGGCGCGTGTCGGCGGGCCAAGGGGATCTCGACCGGTCGTGCATGCGACTGTCGGCTGCGGGGGTCGGCACCAAAACTGGAGTCCGTCGAACTACCCGTAGTCAACTCTGCGATCGCGGGTAACGCACCGCTTGGTGAGGGTGTCGAACGCCTTGCGGCGCACACCGCGGTCGGCGTCCGTGATGCAGTTGAGGTCGCGCTGGATGCTGGCCAGGAAGGCATCGCGCGCCGCCTCCGCCTCCATCGCGTCAACCACCAGCGACGCCCCGCAACCTCGCCTTCTCCTTCACTCAACTTCAGTCACCAAATAATCTGCCACAAGACGAACGGCCAGGGTACGCTGCGGAGTGCGGAGCTCTGGATCGACGCGCGCGGGGTCAGGGGATCGGTGAGATGGCCGCCCTCGGCTGAACACCCTTGCGCGTGACGCGTCCTGTATGTGCCCGTCGACTGGTGATGCATCTTCGGACATGAAGATGACAAAGAGGAGTTGACCAAGCGGCCGGTCTGACCGACCGACCCACTCGCTCCATCGCTCGATACCAGCCAAATGTGGTAGTTAGATTCGGTGAATCAGTTGGATTCTGTTGCTTGAACGAGGAATAAGGGGATCGAACGAAGATGTGTTGTGGTGCGCGTGCCACAACTTGCTGCGCACAACCGCCTACAAATCCCGGCACCGTCGCGACCAGTACGTCTCCCTGGTGACACCTCCCCGCAGATAGAGCCTCGAGGTTTCATCACTCGAACACGTCACACTCCGCGATAAAAGTACCGCTAGAGATTTTAATCTTCTCGGAAGCCTTTCGCCTGCTCTTCTTCCCTTCACGGCGTGGCACTTGAGGAGCAATGACCGCACTGGCCGGCAATGCTTCGGCGCCTGCTGACGAAGACGCGGCGGCGCTCGAGGCGGTTTCGGCAGCGATGGCTCTAACCCCAGCCATCGGGCTCCAGAACAACAGCCGCACGACGATGTCTGGGACCGGTCCCGACAACGACAACAACGACGTGACTGCCGCTGCCGGTGGGGGTGTTGGGGGAGGCGACGAGCCCGTGATGAGTGACGCGGAATGGCTCGCCCGCGAGCTCGCGTCCGCACTAGCCCCAAGCGGCGGCGGCGGCGGCAGCGGCGACCTCAGCGGCGACGCTGCCGCCGCGACCGATGAGCTCGCGGCGCTGACGATGAAAAGTGTGGACCACGTCAGCGCATCCACTGGCGTCGGCACCCCAACGGCTGCCCCGGCGCAATCGCTGCAGTGGACGGCGTGGGAGGTCGGGCCCTGCACTCGTGCCCTTATCAGCTGAGCTTCAGCCGCCTCACGCGTACACTCGTTCCCTTCTCACTTCAACTGCAGCCTTCTTGCCTCTGCAACCTCACCTGATACCACACAAATGCAGCAAGCAGTATCTTCAGAACGAGGAAAAATAAGACGCGCTGAAATGGTTGTCAGACTCTGATTGGAGGGAGGCCGCACGCTGCTGGTCGACAACTATGACAGCTACACATACAACCTGTACCACCTCATCGCCGCCGTCGACGGTGGGGCCCCGATGTTGCTCGTTACGTCATCCAACGCATTTGAAGGCTGGATACTACGTACGAGTATCTAAGAACTTTCTAGCACGTCGTCCAACGCATCTTTGTATCATCTGCTCTTGAGGGACAGTGGCGAGCAATACACGGTGGCGAGCCATACAATGTGGCGAGCAATATCCGTTGATGTGACGGGCATTAGCTGCCATGCCTTGGTTGATGGCGTGACCCCTGTCGTGATCGACGGCAGATACTGCTCCCAACGACATATTCCACCTTGAGACCTTCGTTTTAGTGAGTTACACGGCAATCCGATGACGCGGCGGGCAATATCTGCCAGGCCCTGGTCGAAGGCGTGCCTCCCGTCGTGCTCCGCAACGACGACATCACTAAGTGGTCCGAGATTGAGCCTGCCATCACCTCCCGCCACTTCACCCGCGTGGTGCTCTCGCCGGGGCCCGGCACGCCCGACCGCCCAGAGGATGTGGGGATTTGCGCTGAGCTCCTCAAGCATGCCGTTGACACTCCCATCTGGGGGGTCTGCCTCGGGTCGGGCCGGATACTCGTTCCCTTTTCATCATCAACCATGATGTGCCAAGTCTCGCCGCGTCATCCACCCGCCGTGGACCAATGCTCGCCACGTCATCCACCACACAGTGTACCGATACTCACCACGTCAGCCACCATATGGTGGACTGGTTCTCGCCACGGCTTCCCCCGTCTGGATACCCCTTGGTTTATTTTCCCCTGGCGAGTGGGTACGGGTTCCCCGGTACAGGGTGAGCAAACCCTTATGGAACGAATGGCCAGGCCCTGGAATCAGACACCAGGCACTGGGCCAGGTGCACGGCGCCAAGGTCACTAAGGCGCCCGTCCCGATGCACGGCCGGCTCCACACGCTCAAGCACAATGACCATGCGATGTTCGAGGGGATCCCGTCCGGCGCGGGCGCCAGGGACCTGGATGGAAACGAGTTCAAGGTTGTACGGTACCACTCACTTGTGGTCGAGGCGCTGCCAGCGTGTCTGGAGGCCACGGCGTGGACCGACGCTGCGGGAGGCAGGGCCTTATGCCTTACGCCCTACGTCGTTCGCCCCTCTTCAGCCCAACATAAGCCGCCACTGCTATGGTTTGCCTGTAAAGTCACCCAGTTATCACACCTTGATACCTCGATGATGCTGAAGCTTCATACTACAGAGAGGCTTGTAACCTCGAAGACGCATTTGCGAGAAAGGGAACTGGTGTTTAGTATGGCCTTTGCAGCAGGCGATGGAGGAGGTGGCATGGACGACGCCGTGATCATGGCGATGCGCCACGTGGACCGCCCACATTGGGGAGTCCAGTTTCACCCGGAATCCATTTGCACTGAATTCGGCGAGGCACTCTACCGCAACTTTGTCCAGCTGGCGGCTGATCACTGGAAGACGAAGGAGGCCGGGGAGGCCCCGGATGAAGCTGAGCGGATCGCTGAAGGCGTGAGGCAGGGCCAGGCCAGTCGTTCACGTTTCAGCTCGACCTGGCAGTTTGTTTACAGTGTACCTGTATGCCATACACACGTGCCGCATCCTCCTCCCTGGCCTGGCCACTCGATCCTTCATCAGCTCAGCTGCCAGCCCTCCACATTCTTGTTTTGTTCCTGAACCCACTGGTTGTTTGTTATCCCAACTTAGTACCTGGAAGTTATTGATCTTGAGCGACCACGATTACATTGTTGAACCATGGAAACACAGTCAGGAAACGAGTGAGACCCTGGCGTGAGAGTGCCGAAGGGGCGCGACCCAGCGGACATCGCGGACTCCGCGACCTCCGGCGTCAAGGTGGCCAAGGCCGGGGCGGAGGAGGGCGACGGGCCCACCAAGCTGCTGTGGATGAAGGTGGGGCCAGTTACTGCTCGCCACGTCATGTACCACACTGAGAAGCATCTACAGGTCGCCATCATCTTTTTACATTCTCATCGCGTCATCCACCACGTTTGACACGCTCACCACATCTCCATCACAGCTGAGATACTTACCACGTCATCCGCCACACTTAAAATCCTGACCGCGTCATTCATCGCATCTTTAACTCTTGTTGAATGAGCGCCATGCCATCCTACGAGTGTGTCAGGTATTACGCGTCAGTCTCTCGGAAGAGGTGCCCGGCGCGCTTGCGTCGATTGCGGGCGGCACTGAGGCTGTGTTCTGGGGCCTGTACGGCGGCGGCACCGGCGGCGGGAACAACAAGTCGGTCAGGCCCGGTCTCGTCGCCCGACGCACTCTACCCCCTCCTCATCCTAATATCCTCCTGCTGCTCCTCCTTCTCTTCCGTTCCCTCCTCCTTCTCCTCCTCATCATTCATCTCCTTCTCCTCCTCCTCCTCCGCCTCCCCTCCTCCTCCTCTCCTCCTCCTCCTCCTCCGTCTACTCCTCCTCCTCATCCTGCTATGTTGGTTGCATGAATGAGCTCGGATTCTTGATGGGCCTTACAAGTCGGAGGCAAGCGTGGACACCTTTTGGCTGGACAGCGCAACCGCTGCCCTGGCGCCGGTAGACGGACCCGGCTGCCCGCGCTCCAGATTCACCTTCATGGGCGGGCGGGGCGGGGCGCTCTGGCGCCGCGCGGTGTACAACCTGCCAGCGCCGGACGTAGGGCCTAGCAGATGTTCCCCGTCACATCATTCACACGCATTATCAGCGAGCATTATGCATCCTCGTCTCTTGAGTGACGTAGTTTCCTGTGACGTGGCTAGCCACCACATCTGCCAGGATTTTGCCCATCAGGTCGTCCAACGCATTTTGGACCCTCGTTTTGTGATTTACATGGCATCCTGCGACGTGACGAGCCATGTCTGCCAGACCCTAGCCGGAGGAGGCGGTGGAGGATAAGGACATCCATGGGGATGTGGCGTGGCGCACAGGGGCACCAGCTCCCTTCGCCGGTGGCCGTCTCGAGGTGGAGGACAGCGCAGGTGCGCGGCGGGTGATCGAGCAGACATCCTTGATGGGTTGGCTGGACCAGCGTCTGACCGCCCGCAGATGCGCCCGTGGCGAGAAGGTGAAGTCCTGGCAGGGAGGCCATTCACAACAAGCACTCGACCGACGTGTACAGAACTACCGAGTCCTCACGTCTGTGTGAGCATTTACCCTCGAGGTAAGTCATGCGGGCTCTTGTCCGATCCGGTTTCGAGTGCTTGTTTCATTGACCTTCCTGCCTGGGGCGAAGGGGCGGCGGCTCGTGCGGCCGCAGGGGCGGCAGAGGCGGGTGCAGAGGAAGCCGCTAACGGCGACGCCAAGGCTGACGAAGCAGCAGACAAGGAATCCGGCGACCTCCTCCCAAACCTTCCGTTCGACTTCTGGGGTGGATTCGTCGGGTATCTTGGGTACGAGGTACGTGCGGAGTGTGGTGCGCCGGCGTCGCGCTACGCCAGCCCGCTGCCTGACGCCGCGCTGTTCCTGGCGGACCACGTGGTGGCTGCGGACCATTCCACCGGCGACGTGTACCTGATGGCGCTGGTGGCTGACTCGCTGACTGAGCTCGACGCGCTCACCAAGGGCCTCAGCGGTGGGGTCTTGATCTTATTCAATCACTTCTCTGCAAACAACTCTCTCGACCAATCACTGACCTTCAGCTCTCCACCTGTCATCACTCGTAGCCCATCAACAACTCTCGACGCTCCACCTATCGCCTGGCATCATCAGCCCTCCACCCTCCCAACTATTACACGGAGGCAATCACCAACCCTCGTCCCTATATCTGTCACCACACGGAGCCAATCACCAACTCTCAAACCTTCGACTGTCATCACACGGAGCCCATCACCAACCTCCGACCCTGTTGAGCGGCGCCGCTGCGGCGGTGGCGGCTGGTATGGTCGACCTCGCCGCCGAGGAGGCAGAAGGGGAGGCGCGCGCCTGGCTGGCTGAGACCGAGCGCTCCATCCTCGCGATGCAGGGCACGGAAGCTTCGGCCCGCGCGCTGGACGACTCCTGCGCCGCCGCGGGACTGCAGTCCATGATCGCGCTGCAGGCCGCGCAGCGCATGATCGCTGAGGTAGGGCCTGGCACGGCATAATACACATGCTAGACGCTTGGCTAGGCCACGGCATCCTCTGACACGCCAGCAATATTTTCCCGGCCCTACAATGTCACCGAACGCATTTTGAGTCCTCGTTTCATGAGTTGAATGGCATCCGATGACGAGCTTATTGTTACATGCCTGACCTTACTTCGAGGACGGTGCTGCCGCTGATGCCGCCATTGCGGCCGGCGCGCCGCCGCCGCAGCCTGATCCGGCTGGGTTCACCAAGCGCCGTGACCGCGATGGTTACATCAGCGATATCGTGGTATGGCCTGGCAGATGTTTCCAGCCATGTCATCCAACGTGTATCGAACCATCGTTTCTTGAGGTAAATGGCATCCTATCCGGTCATGATGCTAGAGCCTGGAAGACATTGCTCACCGCGTCATTCAACGCACTTTGAATTCTCGTGTATTTAGTCGAATTGCATCCTAAGCCGTGGCAAGCTTCATTTGCCCAGCCCTATCGCACCCACCCTGTGCGATACTCTTTGAAGCCTCATCTCTTGATCGAATGGCATCTTGTGATGTGGCGAGCAATTTCTGCCAGGCCCTACATCTTGGCATCGCAGAAGGCCATCGAGTACGGCGATACGTACGAGGTGTGCCTGACCAACATGATGCACCGGCGGCGGGGCGAGGCAGGGGGTTTGTTCGGAACAAGCACTCGACCGAGAGCTGCATCTCCTCCCCGTCCCTCACACGTATTTTTAAGCATTTACTTCGAAGGTAATGCATGCTGTGATCTCGGTTCGAGTGCTTGTTCTCAGTGTCCCTCCCGTCAGGGTTGGTCTGAGGAGGACAAATACACCGATGCGGAGGGGGAGGATTCGAGCAACAAGTCCAAAATTGCTCCGAAGGCTCCGGACCCGGCGACGCTGTACACGGTAGGACCTAGCAGATATTGCCCGCCACGCCATCGACACATATTATGAACCCTCGCTTCTTGAGTGTTTCGGTGTCTCTTGACATCCTGTGACGCGCCAGCGATGTTGGCCAGGCTCTAATCAATGGTGCTGCGCCACACTAACCCGGCGCCTTACGGGGCATTCCTGAACATCGGTGGGTGCTACGACGGTGGCGGTGGGCTGAAGGACACCGTGGCGGTCTGCTGCTCCTCACCAGAGCGGTTTCTGCGCCTCGGGCGACCGGGGGAGGAGGACGGGGATGCCGGCACTTTGGAGGCCAAGCCCATCAAAGGCACCGCACCGCGGCACTTGCCCTTGGGTAGGGCATACCAGATATTGCTCCCCACGTCATCCAATGCATCTTCAACCCTAGTCCCTTGAGATCAAACTTTATCCTGTGACATGGTGTAGCGGTGCAAGTTTAAATTGGAATCTAAGTTTGAAAGCGCAAGCAACTTCTCAAAGCGCTGCATCATACGTCAGATTCAAGTGCTGAATCCAGACTCGTTCAAGCCGGATTCAACCAGAGGTCAACCTGCATCGCACTAATAAGGCACGTAATGTGTGCCAGACCCTACCCCTGGGCTGCCCGGCTGACGTGGCTGAGGCTGAGTGGCTGGCCGCCAACGTGAAGGACCGCGCTGAGAATCTGATGATCGTGGATCTGCTGCGAAACGACCTGGGTGAGGCCCGGACCTGTATCATCCATGAATGTTTGCTCGAAGCGCTCCGGTGCACATTCTCCTCCACCCCGGTAACATCCCTGACTTTCTTTTTCAGTGTAAGTGTCCACATTCGCCCTGCTCCTCCTTCTCCATCCCTCCTCCTCTCCCTCCTCCTTCTCCTCCTCCTCCTCCTCCTTCCCCTCCTTAGCTTCATTATCCTGGTCCTCCCAATCCACCACCACCCTTTACATAGTCGTTCCTCGGCTTAAATGACATCCTATGATGTGGCGAGCATTATTCCGCTTGACCCTCCTCCCAGGCCGCGTGTGCCAGCCCGGGACCGTGCACGTGCCCGGTCTGATGAAGATCGAGAGCTTCGCTGCCGTCCACCAGCTGGTGTCCACCATCCGGGGTGAGCGCTTGCCGTCAGTGTCGCCCGTGTGCTGCGTGCGTGCCGCGTTCCCGGGCGGCAGCATGACGGGAGCGCCCAAGTTTCGCACTGTGGCAGGGCCTGCCGAATTTTGTCCGCATGCCGTATGACACATATTCCTTGCTACATCAAGGGGCAAATATTGCTCGCCGCGTCATAGTATGCCATGTATCTCAAGAAACGAGGGTACAGAATGTGTTGGATGACGTGGAAGACATGGGGCCTGGCAGACGTATTGCTCGCCAAAGCCATGGGATGAAACTCAACTCAATAACAGTGGGTTCGAAATGCGTAGGATGACGTGGCGATATACATCTGCCCGGCCCTACACCTTGGAGATCATCGACAGCCTGGAGCCCGGACCGCGCGGGGTGTACTCCGGTAGCGTGGGGTTCTTCAGCGTCAACGGCGCCTTCGACCTCAACATCGTGATCCGCACCGCGGTGGTCCGCCCCGGCACGGACGAGGCGTGGATCGGCAGCGGCGGTGCCATCACGGCGCTGTCGGATCCGGTTGGGGAGTGGGTAGGGAGGTTCTCCATTCCCACTCACCCGGTAACTCACTTGCGTCCCCACTCACCTACCCACCAAGACACTTGCTTCACCCACTCACTCACCCATTCACTCACTCGCCCGATTACTCACACACGTGGACCTTGCTTCACTCAATCACTCACCCACTCACTAGCTTCATCCACTCGCTCAATCACTCAATCACTAGCTTGACCCACTCACCCACTCACGACCGCGCTTCACTCTCCAACTTGACCCACTCGCTTCACCTACTTATTCCACTCACGCATGTATCGCCGCTGTCTATGGCCCTGACAGTGGGATGAGATGAGCCTCAAGGCGCGCGCCGTGCTCCGTGCGGTGCGCGCGTGCGACGAGACGGCAGTGGATACTGCTGACGACGACGCCTGGGACAACAAGTTTTGAGTTGGCGAGACGCCAGATGGCGGCGGCAGCATGGGTGGCCGCAACGGTGGCGGGGTGGTGGCTGGGATGGTGGCGGCAACGGCAGTGGCGGCGGCGGGCGGTGGCGGGAGTGGCGGTGACTGGGACAAACGGTCTGCGTGGGTGAATGGGTGCGTGGGTGAGATGCCTGTATGTGGGACAGCACGTATCTGTGTTGATTGAAGCGAGGTGAAGTGAGGCGAATTGTGGTGAAGTGAAGAGAAGTGGAGTGGAGTGATCTGAATTTGTCCGTGAGGTGATGTCAGTTTTTCTTGTTTTGTTTTTGCAAGTGCACGCTCATCGAGCCCCGCGGCGCTCGCTCGGTGAGCAACGTCACACCAAGTCCACCCCAGCAGCAATGGTCTGGCATTGCGTTGAATGTTGCTCACTGCGTGAGCGCCGCCGATGTAATCGTAGTGATATTCTTTTCTGCTTGTCTACCTTTTCTCTGAGTTGCTCGTAGCTTGATTCTTTACTCCAACAGGAGAGTAGCATTGACGTTGTATAACGCAATACACACAACGCAGCAACAGTCGTCATACGTGTGCATCCCGGCTTCTCCCTAGCTCAGACCTCGGTTCCGGCAGCCTGCCGCGCCCGCCGCGCCGCGGCGCACTCCCCGTTATGCCGCGCCTCCCAGTCCGCGCGCTGGCACTCTGACCCGCAGTACCACGAACTGGGGCCGCGAGCGGGACAGCTGCCGCATCGCTTGAGGTACTGCGCCCCACCCTCCGTCGCCGCGAGGCCGAGGGATGTCACGCCGCACGTGCTGCAGCACCTCTTGTGGAGCACCGCGAACGTCTCCCCAAAGTCGGGGTCGCTGTCGGCGTAAAGGCGCGCAACGTCGAGCGCGGTTGACCCAGCGTCTATCCCGGAGGCTCTTCGGGTGGTGGTCTTGGTGCCATCGGCGCGACGCTCGAGGAGCATCTTCACGACAGCGGCGTGGTTCCCTCGCGCGGCGTACATGATCGGCGTGAAGCCAGGTACACGGTTGCTGGACATTCCCACCATCGCGAGCAGCCGATCCACCACACCCCAGTAGCCCCCTTGGGCTGGTATGGCGAAGTCGACGTCTGCGAGGCCGTCCAGCAGGGCTTCGACCATATGGGCGTTGCCGAGCCCGCAGGCAATGCACAACGGAGTCTCGCCCCAGTCGTCGACGGGGTCAGGGGCTGCGAGGAAACGAACAAGCCAGTAAGCGGGTTTAAATCAATATAGATCAGCGCGTGAGGGCACACGGATGTTATAAGAGTTTTGGGGGGAAATTTGAGTCGGAAAGGTAGCGCGGGGGAGCGAGGGAGGGGGTGCAACTTACCCGCGCCGAATGCGAGGAGCACCTTTATGGTGGCAAGCTGCCGCGCGCCGTCGGGGTCGTCGGGTTCACCTCGGCGACCCACGACGGCTTCGCGCAGCGCCTTGCACCCCCGCTGGCCAACGACATTCACGTTCGCGCCGCGGTCAGCCAGCAACCTCACGATATCGGCGTGGAGGAACTGCGCTGCTACGAGCAGGGCTGTGCCCCGGGTGGTGTCCGCGTGGTCGACGGCGGTGTTGGGGGCACGCTCGAGGATCATCCGCACGATGTTAGTGTGCCCGCGCCAGGCCGCCTGCATGAGGGGCGTTGCCTTGTCACTGGCACGCTGGAAGGGTAGCCCGCTCAGGTTGACGCGCGTGCCACCCGCGGGCAGCAGCCTGCTCACCGCCGCGGCGTCGCCGTCCGCGCACGCGTTGAACAGCGCTTGGGCGTTGATGTTCGGCATGATCCTTCGCCTCGCCGGATTGCAGGGAGCGGAGCGCTTTGACGGGAGAGGGGGCGGCGCGCGAGGGAGTAAGGCCAGGGTGCGGGGTTACGTTGCCTTGGCAGAGGATCCTCTCACAGGATTCGCTGGGCACCCTCTGATCGAACTGGACCACACAGCCTGACTACAACCGTACAGCCTGACAGTCCGAGTGTCCAGCAAACATACATTTTCAGCTTGTTCGGCGGCGAGCTCGCGGGGCGGCGAGTACAGAGCGTGGGAATGTGATCATCATTCAACATTGGCATATCACTTGCAGCAACGTGAACCCCAGCTAGTCAGCCCTTCAAGTCCCAGAGTGTTATGTGTTTTTTGTAATTTTGTTCGTTCATCTATCTAGGGTGCTTCCTTTGTAGCTCTTGGGACTCTCGGTGGCGGAGAGAGTGCCCCAAGCGCGGGAGGGAGCCCACGTCTTCAACGGGTTGCTCGGAGGAGCTGCCGGGGTTCTGCATGGCGATCTTGCCGCGCCCGTCCTGCTTGCCGAAGTTCTTGGGTCTGTCTTTGGTCGTCGACTCTTTGGGTGGTGTTGATGGTGTTGGTGTTGGTGGTTAGGTTTGTCCTCCGGGGTGGGTGCGACTGTCTTATTGCACTCGCCCCCCGAAGTACATGCTGGGGTTCATGGCGAAGGTCGTGTGGAACTCGCACTAGGCGGAGGAGGTGACCGGGCCTCGGGGGCACGTGGGCTCGTCCTCCTGCTTGCGTTTGCCGAGGACCAGGGGCTTACACTCGTCCACTTTCCAGCTCAACCTGAGCTGTTTCTGACATATTAATGTGCACCCTGAGCCGTTTCTGACATAATATGCACCCTAAACACCCCCTCATCCCCCCTACTACCCCGTAACACCCCCAAAACTCCCCTGAACAATCGCTACATGCGCCCTCTATCCCACATCAAGAGCTTACGTTGAGCTGAAAGTGGATAATTGTAAGCCCCTGCCGAGGACACCAGGTTGCGCGAGGTCGGATTCCTCATGCCTAAGCAGCCAGGCGTCAGTGGCTGACACTCGTCCACGTTTCAGCTCAACCTGAGCCGTCATTGTCACAGACAGGCTGACGCCAACCAGCGTATCCTACAGAAAGTGCTTACGTTGAGCTCAAACAGTGGACGAGTGTAAGCCCCTGCCAGGTGTTGAGGAAGTTGAGAAGCTCGATGGAGCGCACCAGGCTGTAGCGGCGCAAGTTGAAATTGAAAGCAGAACTTTGAAAGCGGTTCATCATAACTCTGTTTCAAGTACTCATTTCAGGCGGTTTCATCGTGGGTTTGATAGGGTGGACCTGCATCGGCCTAGGGCCTACCAGGTGCAGGACCGACCGGATGTGTGGCGCGTCGGCGGCGCGGAGGCCCGCCTGCCAGGGGCTTACACTCGTCCACTATTCATTCAGCTCAACTTGAACCGTTTCTGACACAAAAGCCCACCCTAAGTACCCCTACTCGTACTACCCCCTACCACCCCCTAAACACCCCTGAAACAACCCCTAACTGCATCCCCTGTCACACAAAAGGCGCTTAAGTTGAGATGAAGACTGGAAGAGTGTAAGCCCCTGCCGTCTGCACGCTCGCCGCCGCCGCCGCCTCCGCCGCCGCGGCGACAGCGGCGGCCGCCAGATCCACGCACTCGGGACAGCCCACTTCCCAGGGGCTTACACTCGTTCACTGTTCAGCTCAGCTTGAGCC
>Ga0307489_10001568_pt1 | contig 15085 bp, 20 predicted proteins | sample SB12metaG_FD_202247 | JGI IMG/M metagenome (GOLD analysis project Ga0307489, IMG submission 202247) | Sea-ice brine microbial communities from Beaufort Sea near Barrow, Alaska, United States - SB 1.2 | ecosystem: Environmental > Aquatic > Marine > Coastal | place: USA: Alaska | collected... | reverse complement strand
GTCCGCCCGCCGCGCCGCCGCCCGCCGCGCCGCCGCCGCCGCCGCCGCCGCTGCGCCGCATGCGCCGCTGCAGCTGCCGCCACTCCTTGCCTTTCTTCCCAACGCCCCCGCTTGCGCCGCCCATGCCCTGCCCGTCCCGCCCGTCCCCACCGTGGTCCCCGCCCCCCGAGCGCCCCGGCGGGCAGATGCGAACCGTCACTTGCGGCTCGAACACGTCCTCGCCCGTGGCCACCGGGTGGCGCGGCGCCGCGGGACCCGCCCGCCCCCCCGTCATCGCGAAGTCCACACCCGCGCCCACGCCCTTGAACGACGGAGCCCCGTCCCCGAAGCGCCGGCTCGACCCGCCGGGCGAATTGCCGCCGCCGCCGCCGTCGCCGCCGCCTGAAAATGAAGCAGTGGCGTTGAGCTTGCTCATGGACACCGACGGCATGTCAATGACCTGCGACAGTCGCTGAACTCGAACCGCGCTCCGGCGCTCGGCTCCGAAAGCCTCCGCCGAGATGGACTCGCGCGGGGTCCGCGGCGATGCAAACGCCGCCGCCGCCGCCGTCGCTGCCACCGTCGCCGCCGCCGCCGCCACCGCCGCCGCTGCCGCTGCATCCGCCGTAGACATGGTGGAGTCCTGTGGGGTCCGCGGGGTCTGGAAGGTCGGAGAATCGGGGGATCGCCGCGACGGCGAGTGCGGCGGCGGCGACCGTGACAGCGACTCGCGGCGGGGCTTGTGCTCCATCACACCCTTCAGGAACTTGACGTAAGCCTCCTCCGCTCGAGTCAGCTTGTCTCGGCGGGGTAGCGCGCGGGCGGCGGCTCGGAGCCCGAGCTTCAGCGGCGCCGGCGCCGGCGCCAGCCCGGCGCCGAATACCAGGGTCTTACACACATTATTTCTGCTCTTCGCGTCATAGGATGCCATTGTAAACTCAAGAAACGACGGTTCAAATGCCTGTCGATGACGCGGCGGGCAACATCTGCTCCAGCCTACCGTACACCGCGGTGTGCAGCTCGGCGGCGGCGGCGGCCTCGATAGAGTGTCGCTTGCGCTGCCCGGTCGGCGTGTACCCGCCGCCCGTCGTGCCCGCCCACCTCTAGGGTCATTCACAACAGCACTAGAGTTTGAAAATTAGGGTTTAGGGTTGGGGGTTTATGGTTTAGGGTTTAGGGTTCAGGGTTCAGGGTCATTCAGAACAGCACTAGAACCGACATCGGAGCACGACTTGCCTTCAGGGTGAATGCTAATACTGATGCACGGAACACAGAGGAGGTTCGACGTGAGTCGAGTGCTTGTTCTCAACACCCCCCCTGCTGGGTTGTAGAGGCCGCGCTGGAACGGCCACCCGCCAAGTAGGGATTGGTATTGGTCGCCACATCATGGGATGCAATTTGACTCAATGAAGGAGGCTTCATAATGCGTTGGATGACACGGCGATGACGGGCCAGGGTTTAGGGTTCAGGGTTTAGGGTTTAGGGTTTGGTGTTTAGGGTTTAGGGTTTAGGGTTTAGGGTTTAGTTTAGGGCTTAGGGCGGGCCCAACCAGCGAGGCCGCGTGGCGCGGCGGCGCCGTACCCCGCGGGTAGCACCTCACAGAAACTGCTCAGAATGTCCCAAAACACATTTCAAAGCCTCGTGTCTTCATTGAAATTCCACCAAGTGATGTATTGAGCAGTTTCCGGCAGGCCCCTACCCGCGGAGTCTCGGGCACCCCGGGCGCCCCGGGCGGGGGTTCCGTCCGGCTGCAGCAGGCGCGGTGCCGGCCCCGTACTTTCGTCCGCGCTGTCGTCGTCGTCGTCACCGCCGCCACCGCCATTGTCGTCGTCTTCACTATCGCCCGGCGACACCAACCCCATCCTCGGGCCAACCCCATCCTCGGGCGCCCGCTCCCTGTGATGCGCCCCGTTCTCCTCCTTCGCCGCCATGATCATCGCGCGCTGCGCGGCGGCCTCGTACCGTCGAGTACAGCCATACACCCACCCACGGCATAACGCTCGCCACCTCAATGATCAAGTCAACTCAAGAAGCAGATCGTTAAGCGGCATCATTAAGTGGATGATTAAGCGACATCGCAGGTTTAAACGCGCGTTGACGTGAGGAGAAGTTGTGCTGTGCACAGTGCGCGCCTACCCCCCCGGCGGCGGCGTGGGGCCGAGGTGGAAGCCCTGCGGCGGCGCGGCCTCCCACCAGGGGCTTATACTCGTCCACTATTCGGCTCAACGTAAGCACATTTTGTGGGATACGTTGGGCGCATGATTTTCCCCCAGTCTATTAGACAGGGGGACGAGGAGAGGTGTGAGCAACACGGCTTAGGTTGAGCTGGAAAGTGGACGAGTGTAAGCCCCTGCCGCCCACAGGCGGCGCTCCGCCGCCTCCGCGCGCTGCTTGGCCACCAGGCACTGCCGCAGGTCAGGGGCTTGCACTCGCCCACTTCTCAGCTCAACCTAAGCCGTTTTGGTTACACCTCCCCGTGTCCCCCAGTGTAATAGACTGGGGGATAATCATGCACCCAACGTATCCCACAAAATGGGCTTACGTTGAACCGAAAAGTGGACGAGTGTAAGCCCCTGCCGCAGGTCCGCGTCCGACGGCGACGCCAGGCAGTGCTCCGCGAACACCGCGATGGCCTGCGTGGTCGGCGGGCGCCGGTTCATAGGATGTCAGTCTCACGCTGATTGGGTGCTGGGTTCAAGTTGATGGGACGTGACGGTTCAGGTGTGTGGGCGGTGGAAAGTTGAAACACTGTGAGTCTCAAGCTGATGGGGGGCTAGGTTCAAGTCGGTAGGAAGCGCCGGGTCAGGAGGACGAGTTTGTACCTTGTTGCTGAGCTTCCCAACGAAGTTTTGGTAGGTGAGGAACAGCGCCGCCGCCGGGTGGATGCCGCGGACCAGGGGCTTACACCCGTCCACTATTCGGCTCAACGTAAGCACAGTTTTTGGGATACGTTGGGTGCATGATTTTCCCCCAGTCTATTAGACAGGGGGACAAGCAGAGTGTGACCAATACGGCTTAGGTCGAGCTGAAAAGTAGACGAGTTTAAGCCCCTGCCGCGGACCACGCTGTAGAAGTGCGACGGTGCCCGCTTGCAGCAGTCGCGCCCGCCGATGACGCCAAACGCGCCGACCGTACGGATCTCAACGTCGCGCACACCCGGCCCGCGCGCGGTGGCGGCGCCCACGGCCGCGGCGCGCCACCGCCGGTACGCCTCGAGCCAGGGCCGCCGCACTACAGGTGTAGGGTTTAGGGTTTAGAGCTTAGGGTTTACGGGATTAGGGTTTTAACCCCAAACCTGCCGCACTACACCACGCTCACTCGTCACCTCAATCCGACTGTCTACCCCAGTGCACCAGTGTACCCCACACACATTCGCCGCATTCCCTTTCTCGAATTACTGGCCTGGCCACGCCGTCCCCTTTTCAGCTCGTTTACCAGCCGTGTTGTCTCTGAACCTTGGCAGACAACCCACCCACTGCCTCGAAGATGCTCAAGTGAGATGACACGTGGACGGCGAGTGAGGCCCGGCCTCCGTCTTGCGCGGGTCCTTGGAGCCCAGGCTGGACCGCGGTTGGGTGGACCGAGGCTGGCCGGACGGACCCAGGCTGGACCTCGGCTGGGTGGACCGAGGCTGCCTCCCCGCTCCCTCTCCCTCTCCCTAGAGCCTGAAAGACGCTGCCCGCCACGTCAGAGGATGCCATTTAGCTCAAGGAACGAGGGTCCAAAGCGCGTGCCGATGACGTGGCGGGCAATTCTACCAGGCCATACCTCTCCCTCTGATCCCTCCCTGCTCCCTCCTGCGCCCCCTCCGCCCCCCCAACGCCCGCCGCTCCCCCCCGCCGCCGACGCAAATGCAAACGACACCCTCGGCTTCGCCGCTAGAGGCGTCGACACCCTCGGCCTCGGCGTCAAAGGCGACCCCCCCGCCCCCGCCCCCGACCCCGCCCCCGGCCCCGCCGCCATCCCCGTCCCCGCTCCCGCCGCCCCCCATGCCCTCGCCCCTGCCGACACTCTCGCCCCCCCCCCCGCCGCCCTCGCCCCTGCCTCCGCCGCCGCCCCCTCCGAGGCACGCCCAAGCAGCGCCTCGACCACGGCCTCGGGCGCGCCGCTCGTCGGCTTCTCCGGCTCCGGCATCGCCTCCGCCAAGTAGGGCCAGCCAGATATTGCTCGCCACGTCAAAGGATGACATTAAACCCAAGAAGCGGGGGTTCAAATGCGAGTGGATGACGTGATGGGCGATGCGCAGCAGACCGCGGCCTCCGGCCCCGGCCCCCGGCCCCAGCCCTGCCGAAAAGACAAATGGGTCTAGGGTCTAGGGTTTAGGGTTTAGGGTTTAGGGTTGGTTTGGGGTTGAGGGTTTAGGGCTTAGGGTTTAGGCCCCGCCCCCGCGGTGTCCACGCGGCGCACCAGCGCCACCGTCCCCGACAGTAGCATGAAGATCCCGGTGCACTCCTGTCCCTGATTGGTCAGCGTCACCCCCGCGTCAAACCGGTGCTCCGTCAGCGTCTCAGCCACGTGGCAGGGACACATCAATCGCAGCGCATGGGAAGCTCACACAGGCACGTACTCAGAAACACCAATGGTGGCTTATTCTGAGCGCTCATGAGTGGTGGCACGCCTGTGTCAGATCGCCAGGCATCACACACAGGCACTGAGTTAGGTCCGAGCAGGGGCCGGTAAAGCGACCCCAGAATTTACCAATGAAAGAGGGTATATTTCGTTTTAGGGGGGTAATAAGGGTGTATTAGGGGGGTCGTGTCGTGAGAGAAAAGCCCTAAGGCCTAAACCCTAAGCCCTAAACCCTGAAAGTGTTTTTACAGTCTATTCACTGGTAAATTCTGGGGTCACTTTATCGGCCCTTGTTCGGACGTCCGGACCTATGAGTGACAGGCATGTAGTGTTATCCCGGCGGCTGCTCCTCACCACGTTGTTGAGCTCCACGATGGTGGCACCGTCGAAGCACGGCAGGCGGCACAGGTAGTCCAGCCGCTTGCGCACCGCCGTCTCCCGCGACTCCCACTCCGTGCCGCGGTAGTCGTCCTCGTCCACCCGCCACGGTCGTTCAGAACAAGCACTCGGACCGATATCGGAGGTGCCCGCATGACTCACCTGTAGGGTGACTGCTCATTTAAACGCGCGGAGGAGCAGGAGGAAGAAGAGAATTGAACGTCGGTGGAGCGCAGGGTGTAGGGCTTAGGGTTTAGGGTTCAGGGCTTAGGGTTTGGGATTTAGTGTTTTAGGGTCAAGCAACCCCCCCTGCCAGCGTGGCGAACCAGGTGGGTTCGTCCGTCTGCACGGTGGTGGTGCGGGTCGGTCGGCCGGTCACCGCGGGGACGCCGAAGGACTGGCCGGACACGAACATGCGGACCAGCCTGCGCTTCGGAGCCGACGCGGCAGACCCAGGTGTAGCGGCGCAAGTTGAGTTTGAAAGCAAAACTTGAAAGCAGTTTATCATAATCTAGTTTCAAGAGCTGAAACCAAAGGCGCTTTCAACATGGGATTTGATACTGGCAACCTGCACCGCCTTACCCAGGGGACGCAGAGTACCCGGCGGATCCGGGATCGGCGGCGGCGCCGGGTTCACCCTGGCTCTGCCTCTGGCGCGGGCGGCCCTCCACCTCCCCCGCCGGCCCCGCCGCCTGCCCCTCCACCTCCTCCCACTCCGCCGCCGTGCCGTGTATCACGATGAACACCGTGCAGGAGGGTCATTGGCTTTTAGGGTTTAGGGCTTAGGGTTTAGGGTTTAGGGTTTAATACGCACTCGAAGCGAGATCGGACGTGCCCGCATGACCCACCTTCAGGATGAATGCTCATACACACGCGCGGACTCGGCTAGTCGTATTGACGTGAGTGGAGTGCCGCGTTGTGACAACACCCGTCCCTGCCTTGGTGTCCACCTGCCCCGGCCCCGCCACCACCTCGTTCTCACCGTACTCCTCCGCGCGCATGCGGCGGCACACCTCCATTCAGGGGCTTACACTCGTCCACTATTCTGCCTCACGTAAGCACATTTTGTGGGATAATTTTGGGTGCATGATTTCCCCCCAGTCTATTAGACAGGGGGACACGGGGAGGTGTGACCAAAACGGGTTACGTTGAGCCGAAAAGTGGACGAGTGTAAGCCCCTGCCTCCATCGCCCGCGCCCGCGCCATCGCGCTGAACCGCTCGTCCTTCTCCATCACCAACTAGGGCCTGGTATATATTGCTCACGACGTCATATGATGACATTCAACGCAAGGAATGAGGGTTCCGCATGCGTTGCGTGAGGTGGCGGGCAATATGCGGCAGGCGATATGCCCCCTGCCACAAAGGCATACAGCATCTCCAGCTCAGCGTCGGTGCGCTGGCTGCTGCGCTTCGTCAGCACCGCCACCCACGGCCTGCCAGGCAGTGCTCGTCACGTCATAGGATGCCGTTTAACTCATGACACGAGGGTTCAAACCGCGTGTCGGTGACGTGGCGGGCAACAGGCCCGGCAGATATTTCTCGCCGCGTTATAAGTGTCATCTAAGTCAACAGAACGAGGGTTCGAAACGCGTGTGGTTGACGTGGCGGGCTATGTGTTCCTGTCACTACCGCCAGGTACGGCTTCATGCGCTCGCGAGATTCCTTCAAATCCCGCAGCGATACCGTCGATCAGGGGCTTACACTCGTTCCCAGTTCAGGTCAACTTGAGCTCTTCTGTCCACCGTATAACCCGACTTATCTCATGAACGTGTCCTGGAGTTGCTCAAGTTGAGCTCTAACATGAACGAGTGTAAGCCCCTGCCGCGAGTTCGCGCCAGGCCAGGAAGAACTCCAGACAGCCCCCCGCCAGGGGCTTACACTCGTCCACTTTTCAGCTCAACTTAAGCGCTTTGTATGGGATAGGGGGTGCGCATAGGGGTTATGTAGCCCGTGTTAAGCGGGTGTTAGGGGGTGTATAGGGTGTGTAGGGGGCTTTCTTGTGACAGACACGGCTCAAGTTGAGCTGAGAAGCGGACAAGTGTAAGCCCCAGCCCCCCGCGCGCCACCCGCCCAGCAGGCGCTTCACCTTCCCCTCGGTCTCCATCGAATCGTCCAGGTTTCGCGTCGACGCGTTGTACACCGCGTCCAGTTTCCGACGCTCGCGCATCTCGGGGCTCTCCTGGTGGGCGGCCGCGCCGGCGTCGGACTTACGGTGGGTCCGCGTGCCCATGTTCGAAGTGTTGGCGCCCTGCGTCAGGCGTGCCCCGAAGTTCTTCAACCCCCCACCGCCCGCTCCTCCACCGCCCGCGCCCGCTCCCCCGAACGCCTTCCCGACCAACGCCCCGCCGGCGCCCGGCAAAGGAAGTGCACCTCCCATGGGGTTGCCGGCCCCGGCCCCGGCCCTGGCGGCGCCGCTGCCAGGGCCGTCAGAGGTCCTGGGACGCGATGAGCCGGAGGGGAAGAATGTGGATGTTCCAAGACGCGACACCGCAGAGGTGCCGGAAGTTGCGGGGCGCGGCGACATATGGCTGCCGCCGCCGCCACTGCCACCGCCGCCGCCCGGAAGACCAGTGGGACCGGTGGCGCCGGGGTTGCCGCGTAGATAGTTGAGCGCCATGATACGGCGCGCCAGCAGCCAGCGGTCGCGCACGGGCGTGGGGCCCCCGCCGCCGTCATCATCCCCCTCCGCCGCCGCCGCCGCCGCCGCCGCCGCGTCGTGCAGCGCGCCCAGCCCCTGGGCGTGCAAGGTGTCGGCGCTGATACCGCTGCGCGCCAGCAGCTTGGGGTCCACCGTGCGCCATCGGTGCGCCGGCAGCTCCTCCTGTGTCGAGCCACGGAAAGTGAGAGTGTCAGATGTCAGAGGGTGGGACGGGGACGGGCGGGGCAAGGCCCGATACCAACCCATCCGCTCTGGCTGTTTGCTTTTAGTGTACCCGTCACCCCCGCTCTGTGACCGAGAGCAGGCGACGAGAGGCTCGTAGCAACGGGGTTGGAGCTGGCACTAAGCACTGGCGCAATCGATCAATGCCTTGGCAGCTTGGGGATTCGTTGATAGACGGCACTCCGTTTGGGGTGGGGGCGGCGGCGACCGCGGCGGCGGAACGGACGATGCCGCGTGTGGGGGTGCGGGGGGTGGCGACTGTGGCGATGGTTGCTCAGAATGGGTTGAGTGAACACGACTCGTGCACTCGATGGTCCCTTCAAGATTCAATGTCGTTTCAATAATCATCTTCTCGCGTTCGTTATGGGGGCCAGTTTGGAGAGGAGTAGTGCGGGGGTGTTACGAGGGTTCGCACGCACCACGGGCAGCACGGCGCACTTGTTCAGATGCCGCATCCGCTCACGCTTATCATCTCCCTCCACATCCATCCCCGACGCGCTTTGAGGCCCAAAGGGTCCCGGCGTCTTCTGTCAACCAACAGTGTGGGATAGGATTGTTCGGAGTGAAGTGTATCCGGCCCAGCGCCCCGCGCGCTGAACCGCCTCCAAGGCAATGAACTCCGACGCGCCAGCCCGACAACCCGAGAGCGACACCTCTGGCGCCAGCCCTGTCGCGCTGTCAGCCGCCAACGGGCGCGTCGTCTGTGTGGTTTCTTTGCAACAACCTGTTTTGTCTGCCCTGACAGCCCTGGCGTTCGGCTGGTATAGACACTGTCAACTTCATTATCATTTCAAGGTCAGTCGAGCAGGCAGATCTTGACGGAAGAGAGCGGCGAGCGCTGGCACGAGCACTTCCGGAGCACGCCGCCTCGGTCGGAGACGATCGACACTCCCCCGCACAGCGCCGAGGAGTGGTAGCGTGCTGCGGCGCCCTACACCTTCCAACCCACCACTGAGCAGATTCACATTTCCCAAGGAAGTTCGGCACCCTTCTGATCGGAGCTACGGGTGAGTATGGCCCGACCCGAGATTACCCCTCGGCGCCCCGCCAGCATCGTGGAGGACCACGGCGCGTGCGCCAGTAGCTGCGGGCAGGGCCTTCGTCCAATCGTTCCCTTTCCTGCTCAACTTCAGCACGTTGATGCATGCCTTTGCGGGATTTCAGGGATACTTTCAGTGGAGGCAGGGACACACCGGCTCAAGCCGTCAAGGTGAGGTGGACAAGGGAAGGAGTGGCAACGACCGTGGGTGCGGGTACTGCGACAGCACCGGCGACACGTTCCGGTCGCACGGCATGGCGGCGCACGTGCTGAGCGTGGGGGAATACCAGTCACTGCTGGACCACGGGTGGCGGCGCAGCGGCACCTGGGTGTACAAGCCCGCGCTGGACGCCACGTGCTGCCCGGCCTACACCATCCGCCTCGACCCTGCTGCTTTTGTGGCGACCAAGAGCCAGCGCCGCGTGCAGCGCCGCATGGAGGCCTACCTGGAGCACCGCATGGCCGAGGACGGCACCATGCTGGACGGGGGCGGTGACGCCGACGCCGACGCGGACGGGGGTGCGGACGCGCACGCGGACGGGGCCGCAGGTGCGGGCAAGGAAAACGCCGGAGCTGCAACGGAGCATGCGCCGGCGCCGGCGCCGGCGGGGGGGGCTGGGGGGGCGGGTGTCGATATCAGTGCTGATGGCGACGAGGACGCCGCGGGGGTCATGGAGGCCGCGGTGGGCCGGGCGCTGGAGGCTTGCGTGGCGCGTGGTGTGTTGGGCAGCGGCGCGGCGGGTGGGGCGAGCGCCGCGGCGGCACAGGTGGCGGTGGCGGTGCGCGCGGCCACGGCCAAGTCGGCCAAGGCGGCGGGCGCCACTCACTCCTGCGCCGTCGCGCTTGCGCTCGCGTCAGCCATCGACCGACCCCTAGCGGCAGCGGCGGCGGCCGCGGCGGCAGCGGCGGCGGCCGTGGAAGGGGCCGGGTGCGAGGAAGCCAAGAAGGTAGGGAGACATGAATGTTGCCCGCCACGGCGTACAACACGGCATTCAACACGTGTTGAATCCTCGTTTATTCCGATTGACATGGTGAACATCATGGACATGACCCTGCACGAAGCCGAAGAAGAAGGCGAAAGGCAGCGGGGGGGGCGGCGGCGGCGGCGGCGGCGGCGGCATTCAGCGCGCCGCGTCTGACATCGGCGCGGCGCTGGCGGCCGAGCTGCGGGGCGACCCCGAGCTGGCGGCGCGGGGCGTCTCGCTCATCGGGTCCGGTGAGGGCGGCCACCTCAACTTCAAGGCCTCCGCCGCCGTGGCGCCCGCCCCAGTGCCAATGGACGCCACCCGAACCATCAAGCCGTCCCTCAAGCCGCACGCTAAGCCCCCCGAGAAGAACCTCCTCCCGCGGCGCGTGCTCACCGTCACCACGGCGCCGTCCGAGCTCATTGAGGAGGCGGGGGCAGATCAATGATGCTTGCCACGCCCTCAATGATTGAGTTATCTTGCATCATATGACGTGGCAAGCGTTATTCATCTGACCCTTAGGAGCAGGAGTATCAGCTGTGGCGCCGATACCAGGTGAGAAGCTGAACCTGCCACCCTATCGGGAACCCAACCTCCTATCAATGTAAACCTAACGTCCCATCTACACGAACTCACAAGACTGAACCTGCCATCACATAAACGTGAACCCGGCCTCCCATCAACGTGAACCTAACTTCCCATCAACGTGAACCCACGTCCACACACACAGGTGGCGGTGCACGGGGACGATGCGGACAAGTTGGAGCGGATCTCGTTCCGCCGCTTCCTGGTTGACACGCCGCTGAAGCGCGTGGAGGGGGGCCAGACCGCGCTGGTGGCCGATGACGCGGAGGATAAGGGATGGATACGGATGCCTGGTGCGGGTGAGGGCGGCGGGGGCGGGGCCAGGGGCGGCGGTGCGGGTGAGGGCGGCGAGTTTGGCGGCAGCGGGGGCGGCGGCAGCGGGGGCGGCGGCGGCGGGGGCGGGGGCGGCGGCGGCGGCAGCCGTTGGGTGGGGGGCAGTGGCGGCGGCGGCGGCATGAAGGAGGTACGCGCGCCCCCTAGCGGGTTCGGGTCGTTCCACCAGCAGTACCGCATCGACGGGCGCCTGGTGGCCGTGGGTGTGGTCGACGTGCTGCCCTACTGCCTGTCCAGCAAGTACTTCTTCTGGGAGCCGTCACTCGCCGCGCTGTCGCTGGGCAAGCTGAGCTCTTTGCACGAGATGGAGTGGGTGCGGCAGGCCGCCGTGTCCTGCCCCACCCTGCGCTACTACTACATGGTGGGGCGCCACTCCCGGCCACACTCGCCACCCGCCACCCTAAACCCTAAACCCGCCACCCTGAACCCTAAAACCCAAACACTAAACCCTAAACACTAAACCCTACACTCGCCACCCTAAAAACCGCCACCCGCCACCCGCCACCCGCCACCCGGGCACCCGGAATCGCACGCCGTTGCCGTATCCGTCGGAACGCATGTGTGCGATGTTGGGATATATGCGGTAAACCCACCATGTGCTACTGGTGCACACTCGAGATCAGACGTCGTCGGTGTGTCTCACTAAACGCCTGTGTGTGATGTTCACCGATCTCGATCTTATCACGCGCGACGTGTGTTGTGTTCCTAGTGCACGGGGTACTACATACACAGCTGTCCGAAGATGCGGTACAAGGCGGAGTACAAGCCCTCGGAGCTCAAGTGCCCGGTCAGCGGCAGGTGGGTGAGCTTCGACCGGGAGGCCAAGCCGGTGCTGGACACAGGGGTCTTCGGGCCGCTCAGTGGAGGGGTTGGAGGGGGGTTGCGCTATGGGCTAACGGCAGCTGGCGGTGACGGCGGCAGCAGAGAGGGAGGCGAGGGGGAGAGAGAGGGGCGGGGGGCGGCGGCGGCCGGAAAAGTTGCCTCGAACGGCGGCGGCGGCGGCGGCGATGGCGGCGGCGGCGGCGGTGATGCGGTAGTCGCGGGGGGCGCCCCTGAGGCCTCTAACCCCGCTCCAGCGGACGACGCAGCGGGCTCCCGAGTCCTCGCCCTGCCCGCGGATGACCTGGCGGATGACCCGGCGGATGACTCGGTGGATGACTCGGTGGATGAGTCAGTGGAGCGGGTGGTGCTGGGCCTGATCGCCAAGCAGCGCCTGGTGGAGTGCGTGGCGCTGCGGCTGGTGGCGCCCGCGCTGCCCGCCGCCGCCGCGGGTGCGCTGCGCCGCCGCGTGGGGCGCTGGGCGGCGCAGTGCGGGCCCGCGGCGGAGCGCATCCTGTACCTCGTGGACATGGACTCCGTGGCGAGCGGGAACGACATGTTTGGATCGGAGGTAGGGGCTTACACTCGTCCACTTTTCAGCTCAACCTGAGCCCTTTCTCATTAAAAATACACCCTATACACCCCATAATACCCCCTGCCACCTGCCAAACACCCCTCTGACAACTCCTAGATGGACCCCCTATCACACAGAAAGGGGCTTACGTTGAGCCGAAAACAAGACGAGTGTAAGCCCCTGATCGGAGGATGACGACGACGACGATGACGGTGATGGCGACGACGACGGTGGCGATGAGGTTGACGAGGATGAGGAGTTGAGCCTGGACGAGTTCGACGACGCGGAGGAGGAGCAGCCCTTGTCTGTGTCGGATAGCGAGGACATCAAGGCGTGAGCGCTCACCGTAGGATGAACGATCGAGTATTGTAGCCACTATCGTATTTGCAAATGCCAGGTTTTCAAAACGGAGCTTCAAATTTTCCTCAATGAGGCAAAAAGCCGAACACGACAAACTGAAGGTTGCCCCCAGCTTTGAGAAAAACAAAATTCGGGAACCTCCCCTCTGCGTCTGGCAAGGGGAAGTATGTGCACTCGCCAGTCGTTCCTCTTAACTCAATCCTCCTCCTCTGTGTCCTCATCCCCCTCTGAATCTTCGTCTGTCTCGTCCTCCCCCTCCCATTATGTCTCTGCCTCAATTTCTGCCGGGCAGCCGTGCTCCTGCGCCCACTGCCGCACCTCTAGGCGACCTTGCTGCTCAGCGTGGTACAGCGTCCACCAGTGCCACGGGCAGTCGTGCTCCCGCCCGCGCCAACTGCAAGACATTCAGACGCCCGTGCAAAGCGGCCAAAAGCACATGTCCACTCATCCCACGGGCAGCCGTTCTCCCTCAGCCGCCTCAGCATCTCGAGGCTGCCGTACATTGCGGCGTTTGCAAAGGTGCTCGCACTCCACGGGCAGCCGTGCTCCCGCGCCCACTGTAACACGTCTAGGCGCCCGCTGAACGCGGCGTAATTACAAACGTAAACACGTCCCACGGGCACCCCTTATCCTTGGCCCAAGCCAACAGCGGGACTGACTCGATAAACTTGATGAACTTAAGTGCCCCCCCCGCGCCCTTCCCAGCGCGCGGCAGGCTGGAGGCCACCACCGCCGCCCGGCACGACCCCCCGGCTCGTGAGAACAACGCACGGTAGGTGGGGTCCAGCCGCGGCAGCACCTCTACCTCGAACACCTCCGGCAGCTCCTCGAGAAACCTCCGGAGCAGCGGCGACGGGTAGGTGATCAGCCCCGCCTCCCTCAGCCCGTCCAACACCTCGCACGAGGGTATTTGAGAACCATCACTCGAGAGAATTAAAACATGCCGCCTCCATGCTCAATGCTCATACATACGTGCGGAAGAGGAGAAAGAGAACTGGGCCACGGCGAAAGCAGCTACCTCCTTATGCACGCGGACGCGGGAAAAGGACGTTTGACGGCGGTCGGGTTTCGAGTGCTTGTTCTCAAAACGCCCCTGCCTCGTCCTCGGTGATCTCAGCTCCCTCGGTGTGGCCCAACAGGGCGGCGATCGCGCCCGCCAGGCGCACGACGCGATGTTTAGGGGCGCCCTCGGCCTCGGCGTCGGCGTCGGCGGCGGCGGCGGGAGCGGAAGGGTGCGATGCGGAATTATCGGGATGAGCAGCGGGGGCCGCGGGGTGCTGGGCTGTGGGGGGCGAAGGGTGGATTATCAGCCTCGCCGTCCTCAGCCCGTCCACCAACTCGTCCTCGGAAAGCTCGCCCCCCCCCTCGCTGATCGCGGCTCCTTCGGCTCCCAACAGTGCGGCGAGCGCGTCCGACAGGCGCACGACGTAGTAGGGGAGGGGGGCCGCGGCGGCGGGGGCGGGGTTCATGGCGGAAGGTGGGGCTGGGCGGTGGGGAGTGACGGGGGAGTGGCGGCGAAGTGCCAAACGAGTGCACGAGGTGCCCAGCAAAATCGATAAAATCCCAGACCGGTCAATCAGATGTCCGCAAAAGCGAGAGCGTGTGGTCGCGTCCCGCGTATGCGCTGGGCGGCGCGCGGTGCAGGTATCGAGTGTGTCGGAACTGATCTCACATGGTTTACAAGGCAGTCGTATCGGTCTAACTAACGTTGGCCGGTGCGTCTAGCTATTGGTGGCGTGTTAGGTGTGCGAAGCAGCGGGGCATGTGCAGAGAGCCTTCTGCAGTCTTTTCTCGGAACCATGACGCCTCCTTTATCGTGGTTGGTGTGCGAGGCGGGTGTGTCAGTGCGTCTGTATGGACGGGAGCTGCGCGGTCGAGCGAGAGGCGCGGCGGCTAGCCAGCATGATCACGATGCGTGTGTGGGGCTGCGCCGCCGTGCGCCGCGACAACGCGGGGGCGGCTAGCAGGGTGACGTCTTCGTGGTGCTGTAGTTGCGAAACAGGATCCTCAGGTGGAGATCTTCAGCTTGATACTCTAGTCTAGGGTCCACAGGCAGCGTGCCCCAGAGCGAGGTGGTGCTGGCGCCGGGGGGTACTGAACTCGGAGTAGTGGAGGACCACATCAGCGCGCCGGCGAGCTGGCTACTTGCCGAAGAGCGAGGTGACCTTCTCCTTGGCCTGCGAGCCAGCGGGGTTCGACGTTCGACGCGGCGGCGGAGTATCGTTAGCGTCAAGGTCATGTGGAGCGTTGCCGTGTCTGCGAGAAAACAAACAGTCCCCGAGAACCGCGGCCCTGCGGAAAGATAGCCGACGGAAGCGGCGCGCAAGTTGAGTATCCCGCGAAGCGGTGGACCACATCGTGCGAAGAGCGTCGCTCGGGGGAACCCGTGACGAGAGCGAGCACTTCCACGGCGACCAGCACCGCCGAAACGTTGCCGCCGAACCAAAACGCGTCTAGAGGGCTTCTGGCTCAGGGGGCTCACCGTGTCGTAGCCCTCCTTCACCTCCTTCTCGACCTTCTCCACCTCCTTCTCGACGGTGTCGGTGTCGACGCCGGTGGTCTTCTCGACCTTGTCGCACGCCGTCGTCGCGGCGTCGGACAC
>Ga0307489_10001567_pt1 | contig 15088 bp, 21 predicted proteins | sample SB12metaG_FD_202247 | JGI IMG/M metagenome (GOLD analysis project Ga0307489, IMG submission 202247) | Sea-ice brine microbial communities from Beaufort Sea near Barrow, Alaska, United States - SB 1.2 | ecosystem: Environmental > Aquatic > Marine > Coastal | place: USA: Alaska | collected... | reverse complement strand
GGCGGATCCCGCCTGCCCCCGCGCCCTGCCCCGGTCCCAGACTGGAATTCCTCGCCACCACCCCCCCCCCCCCCCCCCCCCCCCCCCCCGCCGCCCCCGGGGGCCCCCCCCCCGCCGCCCCCCCCCCCCCAGCCGCCCCCGCCGCTGCCGCCGCCGCTGCTCCCGGTGAGACTGCTCCTACTGGCAACGCCGCCGCCCCCTTCATCCCCCGTGAGCCCCCCCGAACCCGTGTTCATGTAAACGCTCAATGACCCGTGCAACACAACAATCATGCTCAGGCCCATCCCATCTGCGCCGTCACCCTCCTGGAATAGCTTGTGACCCATAATCAGCTCCTCTTCCCGCGCCTCCTGGCGCAGCAGGGTGCGGAGCTCGGAGGCCGTCAACGCACGGAACATGTCGATGCCGCGCAGCCGCGTTGCGCACCGCGTCACCAACACCTCTAGCTCTGCCATGCTCTGCACCACCACCGCCGCCTCCAACAGTGACATGCGGGGGGCGCGGGTCTGACCGGCGCCTGCCAGCGATGCCACGGCGCGGGCGGCGCGCAGCCGCCCTACCGTCTTCCGCACGCGGCTCCATGGCGAGGGCTTGACCAACCAGGGGGAAGTGCGCGACCGATCGATGATCTTGGAGGATTCTACCCCCGGCGCCGCCGAGGACCGCGTCGCCACCGCCGCCGCCACCGCCGCCGTTGCCGCCGCCGCCGCATCCGTCGACGCCTGCCACCGCCCCGCCGCGCTGACCGCCGCTGCGCGCCGCGCCAACTTCCCGGACCCGACGGATTTGGCCGCGCCGCCGAACTCCGACGCCGGGCGCTCGTACCGCACATCGATTGAAACCGCCAGACGATCCGTGATGCCGTGTAGCGCTGCGTCCCCCACCGCCGCGATGGCCACCTTGGAGGCTTCATCGGCGTCGTAACTGTCGCATTTGAACGCCTTGGCCCCGGCCCCGGCTCGCGGGTTGAGGCGCCCGGCGTTGCACAGCTGGCGGATGGCCACCACGTGCGCCACCTCAGCCTAGGGCCTGGCAGAAATCGCTGAAATGCGAATTAGCACATTTGCCAGCGATCGTTTATTACAGTGCCTGATGTTTTGAGCAGTTTCTGCCGGGCCCTACCGCAGCCTGCAACCTCGGGTGATTGGTCAAAACGTTCGCCATTGCCAGCGAGGTGACCTCGATGGCCTCGGCGCCCTGGGAGCAGGGCCCGGCAGAAACCGCCCCAATGTCCCTCGAACACGCTTGCCAACCCTCGTTTCTTCAGTTTAATAACCCCTACCTGATGATGTGATCAGGTTTCTGCCGGGGGCCTACCTGGGGCCCCGCGCGGACGTCAGCCGACCGCGGCGCGCCCGTCAACAGACCCATCTCGCCTGCCATGCAGTAGGGTAACCGAGAATAATCGCTAGACTGAGAACCGAGAACAAATTACCTTCAGGCTTAGGGTGAGCGCTCATACAGACGCGCGGACTCAGCTTGTCGATGCAACGTCAGTGGAGAGATTGTTGTCAATACCCCCCATGCCACGTCACCCTCCACCAGTGTTGCCACCACGACCTTGTTGTCGTGGCTTAAGCCGTCGTTTAAGTCGTCGTGGCTTGAGTTGTCGCTGGCGCGGGCGCGGCTGCTGCCGGTGGTGCCGCCGAAGGTGACCGATCGACCAGCCGTGGCGCCCCAACTGGGGGCGGCGCCGGCGCGTGCAAGCGACGCCCTCTCCGGCAACCGCACCACCTGCAACGACCCTTTCACGATCACGTACATACAGTCGTCCTCGGCCCCTTGCCGTAGCGGCGAAACTTGAATATGAAAGCAAATTCTGAAAGCGGTTTATCATATTTCAGTTTTAAGAGCTTAATTCTTGGCGTTTCTAACGTGGGTTTGATAGGGTCAACCTGCACCACCTTACCTTGCGTCATGACGGGCGCTCCGGGGGCGAACTCGTGCAGGGTGAAACCCGCGTTAGCAACCATGTTGAGCTCGCTCGATGTCAGGGTGTTGAGCAATGGCGCATACTGCAGCGTGGACTCGATCAGCTGAATCAGCACTTGCCCGCGCCGCAGCTGCCGCGTGCCGTGCTGCGGCGGGGGAGGAGCCTCGTCAGCTTCGGGGTTGGACCACGACAGTCGCGACGCTGCCAGCGCGCGGGTGTTGACGGCGGCGGCGGCTGCGGCTGCGGCGGCGGCGGCGGCTGCGGCGGCGGCGGCGGGCGTTGACGAAGAAGCTGCACGCCCACCTCGCGTGGCGCCCGTGTCGCCGCCTCGGACCGCGGCGACCTGACTCTGGTCTTTCACGGCGGCAGCCTTGAGAGTTGCAGCATCAGGGTTGGCGCTCCACCCCAAGCACAACCGGCCGCCGCCGCTTCCTCCGCCGCCGCCGCCGCCGCCGCCACCGCCGTCGAATTCACTGACCGCATCGTTGATATTCCACGCGACGTGCGTGTATATATCCGCCGCGAGGTCCATGCGGCGGACGCCGATGATAGGGAGCAGGATGCCGCCGGTGGGCGCGCCCGTGCCGGCCAAGCCGTGCGTGATGATGTCCTCGTGGCCGCGGAGCATGGCGGCGGCGACAGCGTCCACGGCCGTAGGTCGGCGCGTCAGCACCTCGCGCAAGGCCGAGCGCTAGGGCCTGGCATTTATTGCTCGCCACGTCATGTAACGCATAGTTTACACGGGTGTCTTCGTGCCTTAATGTAAATGAGATCCTATTACGTGGTGAGCAATGACTGTCAGGTCCTACCGAGCGCGGGATCACCGCGACGGCTACAGCCGCGGTGCGCGCCACCGCCGTGGCGCCCCGCGGCCGGCCGGTCAACGCCGAGAGCTCGCCGAACCAGTCTCCGGCGCTGAGCTCGCGGAGTGTGGCTGCCGCCATTGACATGGTCCGCCCGTGCCTGCCGCCGGCCATGTGCGCGGTGCCGGCCGCCATCCACCGGGCCGCGGCCACCGGGCGCGCAGCCACCACCGCCGCCATGCCTGACAACACCACCACCATGCAGTCGTCGTCGACCCACCCGCCGCCGCCGCCGCCGCCGCCGCCGCCGCTCGGGGCACCTCCGCTGCCTCCGCTGCCGCCGCCGCCACCACCGCCCGCGCCGCCGCCCGTGCCGTCGCCACCGCTGCTGGCACCACTCGCCGCAGAGAACCGCGGCAGACGCCCGGGGGCTCCTCCCAGGAACGGGTTCACCGCCGCCGCCGCCGCCGCCGTCGAGTTTCCTCCGCGGCCCCCGGCCCGAGCCCCCGAGCGCTGCGACTGCGGGCTGTGTTCCTGCTGCCGAGCGATGATATCGCTGTTGACGAAGAGACCCGTCATGACGCCCGCGGCGACGACGCGGCGCACCTCGGCGTGCGTGAGCCCCGCGAACAGCGGCACGCGCTTGAGCACCAGCACGAGGGAGGCGGCGGGCGCGTCGCACGCGCTGTCGGCGGCGGCGGCGGACCCGTCCACGTGGCCCCCGTGCAGCAGCTCCCTCGCCGCCGCCCCCGCCCCGGACCCCACCGCCGACAGAACGCCACCGACGTTGGAAACCCCGGTGTGAGCGCCGCCGCCGCCGCCGCCGCCGCCGCGGGTCGCGACGGAGAGGTCTGCTGCGCTGTTGTCGTTGTCAGCGTTGGCTTCCATCCCAAAGGCGGCGTCGATGGCGTCAGTGACTCGAAGCACGTACCTGAAGATTCCCCTCGCCTTCGCCGCTGCCGCCGCCTTTGCCGCCATAACATCCGGATGGTTATCCGCCCGCTCATCAACTCCGGTGGTTGCTCCGCTGTCCGCAGCGGTTGCGGCGGCGGCGGCGGCGGCGGCGGCAAACGTCGCGTCGGTCTCGCCGGCGGCCTCCAACGCGTGTGCCTTGCAGAAGGGTCATCGAGAACGAGCACTCGAACCGATATCGGACGTGCCCGCATTGACTTACCTTCAATTCATCAGGGTAAATGCTCGTACAGTCGCGCGGATTCGGTTTGTCGGAACGAAACCTCGGTCGAGTGCTTGTATTCAATCAACCCCCTGCCTTGTCCGCGATGACGCGCGCCAAGTCGTCTACCAAGGTCGGTCGACGGCTCATGATCCGGGCCAGCGCAGAATGACTAATTTCCAGCACATCCACGTGGCCCCGCAGCGCCCGCACTGTAGCCGCCACCGGCGCGCCCGTCAACAGGCTCATCTCACCCACGGTGTAGCGGCGCAAGTTGAATTTGAAAGCAAAATTTGAGAGCAGATTATGATATTTCAGTTTTAAAGAGATGATTCCAGGCGCTTTCAACGTTGGTTTGATAGGGTCGACCTGCACCGGCTTACCACGGTGTCCCCCGCGCCCAGCTCCCCAACCAACGCGAGCGGCACACTCCCGACCCCTCCACCGCCGCCGCCGCCGTCACCACCGCCGTCGCCGTGAGGCAAGTAGACCCCTGCGATCCCCGCGAGAATGACCACCATTGACCGCGTCTCCGCACCCCGCGTGGCGATGTCGCGGCCAGCAGGAACTCGCGTGGGTCCAGGGTGTAGCGGCGCAATTTGATATTGAAAGCAAAACTTGAAAGCAGTTTATCATATTTCAGTTTCAAGCGCTTAAATTCAGGCGCCTTCACCGTGGATTTCATTGGGACAGCCTGCACCGCCCTACCTGGGGCGGATGCGTCGGGGCAGGAGCCCAGGAGCTCGAGGAGCTCAGACTCGGATAGGAGGTGGAAGGGGAACAGGCGCCGGACCTTGGGGAGCGCGGACTCCGCGGCAAGGCGGCGGGCGGGCGAACAGGCGTCCCACCCTGCCGGCACCGTGCGCCGCAGCCGCAGCCGCAGCTGCCGCGGCGCAGGCCCCGCGCTACGGCCCGGATGATATTTCTCGCCATGTAAGTGAAGCTATGACTGAACTCAGGTGAGATGCACTGTGTTGACTGATTTGTGATTGGGGCATTGGTCGAGAGGAACATTTACAAACTCAATGTCCTCCCGACCAATCACAAATCAGTAAACTGAATGAAACTCAGTGCAACTCAATGCAACTCACATGAGTTCAGTCATAGCTTCATTTTCTTTGTTATAGGATGCTGGGTTCAAAATGCGTTGGATGACGTGGCAGACAACGGTCCTGGCAATAATTGCTTGCTATGTCATGGGTTGCCACGTAACTCAAGACAGAGGGTTCAAAATGCGTGCCGATGACGTGACAGGGAATTTCTGCCAGTCCTTACCCCGCGCCTCCCTCTGACGCACGCCGCAAGTCGGCGTCGGCGTCGGCGGCCTCGCTGCTGAGTATTTGGCCTTTGCCCGGTTTGACCCGCATGTATGCCTGCATGGCCCACTCGAGTCGCGACGCGGCGGCGCCGGCCACGCGCCGCCGCTCCCCCTCCGCCAGCTAGGGCGCGGCACAAAATGAATTTTAAACATCATGCTGGTGGCCTAATATTCAAGAAACGAGAGTTTCAAATGTGTTATAGGATTTCTTTTGCAATTCCTGCCAGGCCTGAAGGCCCCACCGGCAGATCCTCGAAGCTCGCGCCCCCCTCGTGCACCAAGCGGTGCCTCGAGCGGTGCTCCGCCAGCGTTCGCAGCGTCCCAGCCTTGGCGTGGATCAAGTGCGCCACACCAGCGGTGGAAACCTCGCCAACAAAGCAGCCCCCGGTGTAGCAGCACAAGTTGAAATTAAAAGCAAAGTTTGAAAGCGGTCCATCATATTTTAGTTTCAAGCGCTTGGTTCTAGGCGCTTTCAACTTGGGTTTGATAGGGGCAGCCTGCACCGCCCTACCCCGGAGCCGGCGGTCACCGTGGCGTCCCGCGGCGCCCCGGTCAGCATCGACATCTCCCCAAACACCCCGCCAGGCTATGGCGGCACAAACGGAAATTGAAAGCGAAGTTTGAAAGCGATTCGTCGTGTTTTAGCTTCAAGCGCTGAAACCAAGTGCGGTCAGCACGGGATTCACTTAGGATCAAACTGCACCGCCCTACCAGGCGGTACGATATCCCCGCTGCTGCTTCCTCCGCCGCCGCCGCCGCCGCCGCCGCCTCCGCCGCCGCCGCCGCCGCTGCCGCCGCCGCCGCTGACACTGCGCCAGATGGGACGGGTGACGGCGGTGCCTTCCAGGATGATGAACATGCTCTCGGCGGCGGCGCCAGCGGTCACTATGACCTCCCCCGGGTGGTGGTGCATGCGCCGCGCGCCCTGCTCCAGCACCTCACTGTGGCGGCGCACGTTGAATTTGAGAGCAAAACTAGAAAACTTGTAAGCTATTCATCATGTTTCACTTTCAAGCGCTGGAACCAGGCGCTTTCCACACGGGTTCCAACATGTTTCAACTTGCAACGCCTGACCTCGGCCACGTCAGCGGGCGGCAGCGCGGCGAACACGTCCAGGCGGTAGCCCCACATCAGGGCCTTCACATCATTCCGCGTTCTCGTTCTGCTCAACTTCAGAACCTCCGGATGATACGTTAAGTGGTGTCACGGTCAGGGACAGAACGGCGATACCTCAAGTTGAGATGAACAAGGGGTTGATCGTACGGCCAGGGAGGTGACTGCGGCGAGTGTGTGCGGGTACACTGATACACTATGATCGTAAGGCCTTGCCCCAGATGTAGGCGCGGCGGCGCTGGGCACCGCGCAGGGAGTCCACACCCTGCATCACCTCCAGGGAGTGCCGCCGCGCCAGCCGGCTCACCGCGCCGCCGCCAGTGCCGCCGCCGCTTTTTCCACTGCCACCAGTGACCACCGCGTTTGAGCCGCCTTGGCCCATTCCAACCCCCTTTCCCATTCCTAATCCTATTCCCTTCCCCTCCCCCAATCCCATCCCAAGTCCCATTCCAAGGTTGGTGAAGCCCTCCGTCAGCCGGCTCTTCCGCTTCCCCTGACGGGAGCTGGTGCCCCCCATAAAGGAAGTGTCGTCGTCGTGGCTTTTGCGCCGGTTCGCATCCCAGCCGTCGAGGCCGAGAAACGCCGTGCAGTAGGGCCTGGCATTCGTTCGTGCTTCAGCTTAACTCTATCGTCCGTGAGATACTAAACGGGATAACTTGGGTGGCTTCAGGGACAGAACACAGGGAACGAGCCTCGAGGGAAGTGGTGTGAGGCCCTGCGTCGGTGCCGGCAGCGCCGTCCGCGCCCACCTCGCGGCCGCACCCGCGCAGGCCTGGGCCTGCATCCAACGCGGCTTCGATACCACCGCGTCCTGCGCTGCCGCGCCATAGCCCCCAAACACTCGCGCGCCGCTTTAGGGTTCCTATCGCAATCGTACCGAGATCAGGAGGGCCCGGACCGACCGACCTCCTCGTCCCTCGAGCATGTGTGTCTCGTTTCATCATGGTACTGGTCCTAGGCACAGTGTTGCTCCTGGTCACGTGTAAGGAAGTCTCTTGTGTTCCATCTTCTCCGCCACTCACGCGGTCGACGTCAGCGGCGGCGGTGCCGGCGTGGCCACGGCGGCTCTTGTCGCCAGCACTCGCGCCGGCGTCGGGTAGCAGCAGTGGCGGGGCCGGCTGCGGCGACGGCTGCGGCATGGGTTTGGGTGTTCGTCCGCCAGCGGCGCTCTGGCGGGAACCCGGCGACCAATCACAACACTCCGACAGCTGCACGTCCACGGCCTCCAGGTAGTCCAGCGCGTCGGCCAGCGTCCGCGCGGCGGCGGCCACCGCCTTGGACATGACAGATGCATTAGAGCCCCGAACTAGGGCCGGCCAGATGTTGCTTGCCACGTAATACAACGCTTTACAATACGCATTACGAGTTAAAGGGCATCCTATGACGTGGCGAGCGATATCTGCTAGACCCTACCTCTCGGGCGGCGGCCGTCCACGTCTGGGCCCGAGAGACACGGTCCGGCAGATATTGCTCGCCGCATCGTAGGATACCATGTACCTCAAGAAAGTAGAGTGCAATATGCGTGTCCGTGTCGATTACGTGGCGGGCAACTAGCAATTGGCCTGGCAGACATTGCTCGCCACGTTCTAGGATACCATTTTACTCAAGAAACGAGAGTGCAATTTGCGTGTCGATGATGTGGCGGCCAATATCTGGCAGGCCCTACCAAGAGGATCCGCTTGAAGGCCGGATGCAAGTCGTCGTTGCCGCAGAGTAGGGCTTGGCAGACATTGCCCGCCACCTCATGGACACGCATTTGTCAACCCTCGCTTCTTGAGTTGAATGGAATCCTATGACATGGCGAAAACATCATGCATGCCCGTTGCTCGTTACCCGCCACGTCATCGCCAAGAACTTTGAACCCTCGCTTCTTGAATTGTCTGGCATCCCATGACGTGGCGAGTAATATATGCCGGGCCTCACCGGAGAGCACTCGCAGCACGAAGAGGCTGCGTAGACGGCCGAGCGACGCCGGGAGTCGGGTAAGTCGGTTACCGCGCAGGTCTAGCTCGCGTAGACTAACCGAAGTGACCGCGCTGTGCCCAAGCTCGCGCCCTATCTTCCAGATGCGATTGTCGGCCGCGGAGAGGGTGTGCAGGTTGGGAAGCGCGGCGACGCCGTCCTGCGCCGTTCCGAGTTCAGTGAGACGGTTCCCATCCAGGTTCAGGACCCGAAGCGCCGCGCACCCCGCCAGGCCCGGCGGGGGCGTCACCAAGCGGTTGCCAAAGCACCACAGCGCCTCCAGCGCCCGCAAGCCCGAGACGTCGGGGAACGCTTCCAAACAGTTCCCGCCCACGTCGAGCTTCTTTAGCCTTTTCGCGCGGCCGAGATTAGAGGGGAGCGACGCGAGGTGGTTGTTGCGGAGCCAGAGCTCCTGCAGCGCGCGGCAGCCGCGGTGTAGCGGCACCAGTCGAAATTGAAAGCAAAACTTGAAACCAGTGTATCATGATTGAGTTTCAAGGGATGAGATCTGGGCGCTTTCAACGCGGGTTCGATAGGGTCAACCTGCACCGCCCTACCGCGGCACAGTAGGTCCGGCAGGCGCCGCATGCGGTTCCCGCTGGCGTTCACCGTCACCAGCGCCCGGCAGGAGTGTCATTGAGAATAAGCGCCCGAACCGAGATCGGAGCCTTACTTATTAAGTTACTTTCATGGAGAATTCTCACACAGACGCGCGTACTCGGTTGGTCGATTTAAGATTGAGTGATTGTTCGAAGTGATCCCCTACCCGGCACTCCCCGATGCTGTCCGGCAGCGCCTCCAGGTCGTTGCGCGCCACGCTCAGCTCCCGCAGCGCCCACGTGTTGGGTCCAGCCAATGAGGCTCTCGCCATGTATGACAAAGTGCGTGAAACCTCTGAGACACTTCGCAACAAGTAGTACTAAGTCGTCCAAATGGAGCGCTCTGATTGGTCGAGCGGGCACTAAGTCAGACTAAGTGTCTAAGTGGTTTGGCGCACTTTGTCGTAGAGCTAATCGGATGGCATGTAACACAACTAGAGCTAACGAGGGTTTAAACCGTGGCGGCTAACACAAGTAATGCTGGCCATGTCATCGGATGACATTTAAAATGCGATGACCCCACCGGCAATCCCCCGAGGCCCTCGGGAAGTGACCTCAGTTGGTTATCATCCAGCTGCAGCACCTGCAGCCGCCGCAGCCGACCGACCGACTCCGCCAGGGCGCCCCCCTGCAGGGCCTGCCAGGCATTGCTCGCCGCGTCGAAGGATGCCATTGAACTCAAGAAACGAGGGTTCGGAATGCGTGTCGATGAAGTGGCGGGATATGGGCCTGACAGGCGTTGCTCGCCGCGCCATAGGATGACATTTGACGCAGGAAGCGAGGGTTGGAAATGCGTGTCGAAGACGTGGCGAGCTTCGTTATCGGATGCCGTTTCACTCATGCATGAAACGGGGGTTCGAAATGCTTGTCAAAGACGTGATGGGGGATGTTTGCCAGGCCCGACCCTCGAGCGCGTTGTGGTCCACCGCTAGCCGCTCCAACCGCGGCGCCCACTCTGTAGCACCGCAACTTGAAATTGAAAGCAAATTTTGAAAGGAGTTTCTCATATTATAGTTTCAAGCGCTTAGATCCAGGTTCCAAGCGCTTTCAATGTGGGTTTGATAGGGTCAAGCTGCACGCCCTACCACTCGTGCAGCTCCTTGGGTAGGTGCTGCAGGCGGTTGCGGCTCAGGGTTAGCACGCGCAGGTGGGGCAGGAGCCCGAGGAGTAAAGCCTGGCAGACATTTCGAGCCAGTTTACCCAACGCATTTGAACCCTCGTTTATTGTGTTTAATAGTGTCCTTATGACGTGGTGGGCATCATCTGCCAGGTCCTACCGAGCGGCGGTATCTCCGTCAGGTCTTTGCGGTCGAGCCGTAAGGCTTCCAGCGAACCTTTGGCTTCGAGTGAACCTTGATGTAGGGGCGCAAGTACCAGTTGAAAGCAAAACTTGAATGCAGTTTATCATGCTTTAGTTTCAAGCGCTGGAACCAGGCGGTTTCAACACGGGTTGTGTCGGGTCTCACCTTACACCGCCCCACCTTTGGCTTCGTCGCCGAAATCCTCGTCCATGCGTGCCCAGGTCTCCGCGACTTCGACGGACCCCCGGGCTGATGATAGCTTATCTGTGATGGACTGCCGGCCGAGGCGCGGCGCGCTTGCCCGCGGCATCTCCGCAACGCCGTCGTCGTCGTCGTCGTCGTCTTCCCTGCCGCCCCCGCCGCCGCCACGGTCGCGGCCGCTGCCGCTGCCGCCTCTGACGGTTGGCGAATACAAGGAGTCAACGCCCCCAATACCTCCACCGCCGCCGCCGCCGCCACCGCCACCACCACCACTATCGCCACAGCCGCCGCTGCCATCGCCCCTCTCCCCTCCGCCCCCTCCGCCGCCGCCGCCACTCCTCCCCCCCTCGCCACCACCACCGCCGCCGCCACCCCCTTTCCCCTCGCCACCGTCGCCGCCGTCCCGCTGTCCCCGCGCCAATACCGCCAGCTGTCGGGTTCCCTCCTCCCACTGCCCTGCATCAAACAGCGCAATGTTCCCCATCTGATTCACCACCGCCGTCAGAGCGGTTCCCGCCCCGCCGAGACCGGTCGGTCGGTCCTTGCCACCGCCGCGCAGGAGCCCCGCCGTGCAGGGGCGTAACTTGCCATAGAAAGCAAAACTTGACAGCAGTTGATAAGTACTCTAGTCTTAAGCACTGGAACCAGGCGCTTTCAACACGGATTTTGACTTGCACCGTCCCACCAGCGTCAGAGCGCACTCGTCCGTGCCGTGCGGGTCGCCGCGCTCGCAGAGCCTGCAGGCCAAAACATATAATTGAGAGGTAGTAAACACCCTACTGAAGGTCATAGTAAGTGGGTTCGTGTACTCGTATGCAGACCAGTCAGGAAGCACGAAATCGTCTAGTGCCTGGTCTGTTAGCTAAGTAGGTTGAGTAAGTAAGTAAGTGATCTGATGGGTTAATAACTCGTCCGAGTACTTGCTCTTCACGTAATCACTCACGGCTCACAGACCAGGCACTAGGTGAGAGTTAGTAATACCTGCAGCGGTGCCAGCTGGCATCGGCCTGGCTGGCCAGGTGGCGGCGGTCGCGCTCGTACGCCGCGGGGGAGTGTCCGGGCCCGAGCCGCCGGTCGTACCCGGCGAGCTCGGCTTGCTCTTCCAGCCTGCACTTTGGGCCTGGCAGACATCGCCTGCCATATCATCGACACGCATTTAGAACTCTCGTTTCGTGATTTAAACGGCATCCTATGACATAGCGAGCAATATCTACCAGACCCATTACCCTCCACGTCATCGACATTTTAAACCCTCGTTTCTTGAGCTGAATGGCATCCTATGACGTGGCGAGCGAGAGCCATATCCGCCAGGCCATGCCAGAACTGTTCCCGCGCCGCCGCCACCTGCCGGGACGCCTCGGTGTAGCGGCACAAGTTGAAATTGAAAGCGAATCTTAGTAGCGGTTCATCACGTTTTAGCTTTAATCGCTAAAACCAGGCGCTTTCAACATGGGTTTCAGCCGGTTTCAACCTGCAACGCCCTGCCTCGGCGGCGGCGGCGGCGCGCCCCGCGGCGGCGGTCACGCGCGCCGCGCCGGCCTCTACCCAGGGGCATACACTCGTCCACTTCTCAGCTCAACCTGAGCCATTTTTGGCACTGAGCCACTGAACCTACGCAGCATTTCCCTCAAAAGGTGCTTACGTCGAGCCGAAAAGTGGACGAGTGTAAGCCCCTGCCTCCGCCTCGCGCTTCTTCGCGGACGCCGCCTCTTGCATCTCAATCACGGCGAGTCCGAAGACGTTGCGGCGCGACTCGTGAAGTTCCTCGTCCTTAAGCGCCCGCCGTGCCGCTGCCGCCGCCGCCTCCGCCTCCGCCTCCGCCGCCGCCGTCGCCGCGCGCTCTGTGGAGACCCGCACGAGCGCGCTGTGGTGCGTTACCAGGCGGTGCTGGCGGCGCGCCGCGCCCTCCTCTGCCACGGTGGCCGCCGCGTGCTCCGCCGCCGCCGCCACCGCCTGCAGCCGCACACCAGGGCCTCTCCTAAGTGTGTCCTCTCAGCTGGCACCTGAAGCCGCATGTCCCTGATTGTACTGATACTACTTGAGATATCCCACTTTTAATACCTCACAGGTGTATAAGTTGAGCTGGAAGAGGGACTTATGTGAGGCCCTGCTCGGTCCCCGCCACCGCCGACAGCGCCGGCGGGTGCTGGTACGACAGCTCCGACACCGGCCGCGGCGCACTCCGGAACAGCAGGCTCCCGGGCGACTGCGGGTGCGGCGTCGCGTGCGTGTACGATTCCCCAGGAGGCTGCTGGTGCTGGTGCCCGGGTGACTGCGGGTGCGGCGTCGCGTGCGTGTACGACGCTGCCGGGGACCCGGGGTAGCCTGCATAGCTGTCGCCACCATGCCACTGCTGCTGCTGCTGATGGTGGTGCTGCTGCTGTTGTTGTTGAGAGGGCGATGCGGGTTGGCTTTCGCTGCGGTAGTGGAGATGCTGGTGTTGGCCGGAGGAGGACCTGGAGGAGTATGGGGTTCGGCTTGGGCTTTGAGCGAGGTGCGTGTACGGAAGGTACGCGGGAAAGTGCGGCGGCGGTGGAGGCGGCGGCGGAGGCGGCGGCGGCGGCGGTGAAGGTGGCGCGGGCGGGCCGGGCCGCTGCCACTTCCAAGGAGAGTCCTCCATTTTGTGTGACTCAACTATTTTTGTAATTTATCATACGAGCGCCTGTTCACAGCGGCGGCAGGGCACGGGAGCGACGGTGCGGGCGGCGTGCGGCGCTCTCAACCGCGGGTGGACCACCCGGCGGCCCCGCATCTCTCGCCTGCGCGCAACTCAACGGAACTCAGTGACATCATTCACAACGACTCTTGCAAAACTCGGCACTCGGAATGAATATGGTATCGGCGCCGGCGCCGGCGCCAATACCATTCATTGGCGGTCGGCGGCGCTATTTTTGCGATGCTTGCATCGCCGCCGCCGACGGCCACTCGCGCCGCGCACCGGAGACAATCGCGCCCCGGCTTAAGACTGCTAAACTCCCCGCCCCCACACCACTCCGCCCGGCACCCTCCCCCGGCGCTCCTCCTCGCCCCGCCCCTCGCCCCGCCGCCGCCGCCACACTCGCACCGCCGCCGCCGCCAGTCAAAATGACGGTCGACTTCAAGGCAGGCCTTCAGCATCCGTTCCAGCCCACCTTGCGCCGTTGTATCCCTGGAACCAAGCAGGTTAGTTAGTATAACCCAACTTGATACCCCACGGTGCGTACGTCAGCAAGGCATGGGCTGAGTCGCCAATGTGTTCTGTCAAGGCCTTGCTGCAAGGCGCGCCATAATAAAAAGAGAAATGCCGAGATCACCAACAAGCGGCTGGCGCAGACGGACGCGGCCGGCAAGCGCGTCCGCGGGGGCAAGACGGTGCCGCGCAACCGGCGCGGCATGTGCTCGTCGGACCCGCCGCTGCCGCCCAAGCTCCGCGAGGAGGACGAGGTGCGCGTCTCCGAGGAGCGCACCGAGCGCAAAAAACTCGAGAAGCGCAAGAAAGCCGCGCGCGCGTTGCGTGAGAAGATGGCGGCCAAGAAAGTGCCGGGCGCCGCGAAGCCGCTCGGGGCCGGGCCCGGGCAGGTAGCCCCCGAGACTGACGACATTGCCTCCGACGATGACGAGGGTTCCGATAAAGGGTCCGAGGACGACGAGGCAGTGGAAGCGATTGAGGGCGAGGGCGCGGGCTCGGTGCCGGACTACTTCGTGGATGCGCTGAAGGCGCTGGGGCATAAGGGGACCACGCCCATCCAGCGCGAGTGCTGGCCGCTGTGCTGCAGCGGCCGCGACGTGCTGGGCATCGCGCCGCCGGGGTCGGGCAAGACGCTGGCCTACCTGCTCCCCGCGGCAGGGACAACGGACGCTGTAACCCGCCCCACCACGTCAACGAGACGCATTTTGAACCCTCGTTTATAGAGCGTCATGGCATCCTATCACCATCATACACGGATTGTACCACAGTATTGCACGGAAATGGGCACGGCATGACGTGGCGTGCAACATCTCCCAGGCCATATCTAGCGGTGGAGCTGGCGCTGCGCGACGCGCGCGACAACCCGCGCCCCAAGAAGGCGCCCACCGGCCGCCCCTCCGCGCTCGTCGTGGTCCCCACGCGCGAGCTCTGCCTACAGGTTGGGCCCTACAGATATTGCTCGCCACGTCATAGGATGCCATTTAGCTCAAGAAACGAGGGATGCAAGTGGTTTTCGATGACGTGGCGGGCAACATCTGCTCTGTCCTAGATGACATTCAACTCAAGAAACCTGGGCGCAATCAGCGGTGGATGACGTGGCGGGCACTATGTTGCTTGTCTCTGCCTACAGGTGGCCGGCATCGCCAACAAGCTGAAGCGCGCCGCGCCCGTGCGCAACGTCGCCATCTACGGCGGCGCCTCGCAGGAGGAGCAGCAGGAGCAGCTGGCGCAGCCCAGCACCCTGGCGCTCGTCGTCATCGGCACCCCCGGCCGCCTCACCGCGGCAGGGCCTAGCCCTCGTTACCTCACTGTGTGCTCTTGGCACGGGGGTTATTGAGAATAAGGACTCGAACGGCCAGGCGCGATTCCAGGTCGGTCAGGGTAAATGCCTGGGTGGGAGTATTAACACGTGGGGGGTCCACGTATTAACAAGTATTAACCAGTATCACGGTCGCGAAAGTATTGACAGTATGACGCAGCTCCTATGAGCAAACAGCGTGACTGTAACTCGCCTCC
>Ga0307489_10001566_pt1 | contig 15101 bp, 21 predicted proteins | sample SB12metaG_FD_202247 | JGI IMG/M metagenome (GOLD analysis project Ga0307489, IMG submission 202247) | Sea-ice brine microbial communities from Beaufort Sea near Barrow, Alaska, United States - SB 1.2 | ecosystem: Environmental > Aquatic > Marine > Coastal | place: USA: Alaska | collected... | reverse complement strand
TCGGGGCAGCAGCGGGGGGCGCCGATCGTGTAAGTGCCCACCGCGAGGGGGCATTGGAGTGTGGACGGGTGTGGTGGGGAGAATATACCTGGAGCAGCCGTGGGACGAGCGGGAGCGGTGCCCACCCGACACTGAGTTGAACAGAGTGACGCACGAGCTGCTTGCGCGTCCCGAGCACCCCAGGGTTCAACCCTAAACCCTACACCGACTACGCGAGGATCACGCCTGCGGCGATCCTACTTCAGCTCGATAAAAATTAGTGTGAAAAGACTACTTGGAAATAATTAAAACTATGCGAGGTGCACATCGCCCCCCCTCTTCGAGGCAGCAACCCTGCCAACCCGCCCGCGCCGCCCGCCCCCCTCCTACCTATCATAAATACCTACGTGAACAAGCAGAACTACGCGAGATTCACGCTCTCCGGGGTGAGCACTACCCCCGCGCCCCCCCCGCCCCCCACGCCCCCCGCGCCCCCCCCCGCGCCCGCCTCAGCCCCCCAGCCCCCCGCGCCCCCCGTGCCCCCCGCAGCCCCCGCGCCCCCTCCGTCCGCCGCGCCACCCCGCGCCAAGAGCGCCGCCGCGCCGCCAGCCGTCACCACCGCCGCCGCAGCCAACAGCCAGGGCCGATGAATCAAACAATGCTCGCCGCATCACAAGATGCCAACTCAATATGGGCCACATCATCTGAAGTTAAAGGATGAGGTGGCGAGCAAGAGTACACTATGTGGCGGATGACGCGGCGAGCACCGGTACACCATGTAGCGGATGAAGTGGCGAGCCTTGGTACACTAGGCGGTGAATGATGTGGCGAGCAGCGGTACACTACATGGTCCCCGCCTCATACACAGCCCGGTCGTGCGCGGCGCCCGGCGGCGGCACCGGCCCCCGGCCCTGGTCCCCCCGCGCCGCTGCCACCTCCGCCGCCACCGCCGCCACCGCCGCCGCCTTCGAGTCAGGAGAACACACGTCAGTAGCTGCACGCGGTAAGCACACCATGAACACGAATCGGGCATATCACACACAGGAATTTAGCAACACGCGGCTGCGAAGAACACATCTGGGGCATATCACATACAGTCATTTAGTCATATGCGCCAAAGTCATATGGGGCATATCACACACGGGCATAGGGTCAGGCCGAATATGCCGGCATTACTTTTGGCATGATAGGCAAAAGAAATGCCGGGAAATTTAGGCATTTTCGAGGGAATGTTAGGCATTGTCTCGGGATTTTGGGCGTTTTACAGAAATTTGGACGCTTTCTGGGTACATGCAGAACGTTTCTGGCATCTTTTTGCATTTTAGCTACCCGTCTTTGGGAAACTCGTCGGTATAGGGCATGAGTGGGCATAATCCGAGCATAATAGGCTGAATTTGGGGAATTTAAGCGTAGGGAATTGGGCAAAAAATCAGCATATTCGGCCTGACCCTTCACGGGCATTGAGTCAGACGCGTCATATGGGGCTCGATCCATGTAACGACGGCGACCAGTGCAAGGCCGGGGAGAAGGATGCGGCGAGTGTGTGCGGGTACTGTATTACACTATGAGCAAACAGGGTCCCTACCATGTCCGCCTCCGTGGCCAGCAGCAGCGAGGGCGCGAGTGACAGCAGCCGCCCGACGTCCCCGCCCCGCAGCGTGCTCACCTTCATCCGCGCCACACGCCTGACTAACTGCTCAGTGTCCATCTCCAGCAACGCGGGGGCGCGGTGCAGCAACAAGGGCACGTCCACGAACGGCATGTACCTGTCCAGCCGCGTCACCGCCGCCTGTCGAATGGGGGTGGGGTTTAGGGTTTAAGGTTTATAGTTTAGGGTTTAGTATCTAGGGTTTACGGTTTAGGGAATGGGGTGAGGGGCGAGGGGTTGAGAGGGCGAGCGGGTGAAGGGCTGAGGGGCTGGAATGGTAAGGGGTTAAAAGGGTGAGGGGGTGGGTGAAGGAGTGAAGGGGTGGCGGGGTGCGGGGGTGTTAAAACACCCCCGATACCCCCCCAATACCCCCGAATGCATCCCTAATACATCCCAAATACACCCCTGAATGCATGCCTGATACGCCCGTGATACACCCGTATTCGATAAAGAGGGCAACGGAGATAGACGCACCTCCATGCGCGGGGGGTCGCGGTACACGCTCCCCCGCCCCGACGCCGTCACCGCCGCCCAGCACCAGGGGCTTACGCTCGCTCCCTTCAGAGCTCAACTTGTGGACCCTCGGGAGCACCTCGCTCTCGTTAGAGCTCAACTTGAGCACCTTTGGGACACATCCACGGGTTAATTTGGGTCAATTGGGGGACAAAGTAAGCTTAAGTTGAGCGGAAAAGGGCAAAGTGAGCTTAAGTTGAGCGGAAATGGGAACGAGGGTAAGCCCCTGCCCGGCACTCGCTGGATCCCCCCCACAGGTTCCAAAAGCGCACTTTCAAGTCCTCCTCGCGGCTGGACGTCCCCTTGTAGGATCCCCCCACGCGCCACTTGCCCTCGTCGCGCCCGTCCGTCACCTCCGACGCCCCGCCCATGACCAGGGCCTCACACTCGTCCACTTTTCAGCTCAACCTGACCCGTTCCTGACGCAAAATACGCCCTGTAATCCCCGTAACACTCCCTGACACCTCCTAAAAATTCCCTAAGTAACCCCTACATGTACCCCCTGGCGCACAGAAAGCGCTTAAATTGAGCCGAGAAGTGGACGAGTGTAAGCCCCTGCCCATGGCACCGGGCTCCAACACCGCGGCACCCATGCGCGCCGTGAAGGTGGAGGCGGCGGCCCGGCCGGACGCGGCGGCGGCGGCGGCGCGCCGCTTGGCGCGAATCTCGGCGACCGCGTCCTCTCAAGCTAGGGCGCAGTATAAGATGGAGCTCTTTGTTTGGTGGTAAGGTGACCATTTGAGTGGTACGAGTGGCATCGTGTGGTTGTGACTGGACCATACTAACGTGGGTATGACACAGTTGTGACTTAGCGGCTTAGCGTGCTAAGCCGTCCCGTTTGACCAATCAGAACTGTCCATTTGGACGACTTAGCACTTTAAAGTCGCTAAGTCGCTAAGTGGTTTGAGGCACTTTGTCATAACACTGGGAGGTGATTACTGCACCGGGCCCTACCATCGGGAAGCGGTGTCAAGAGTAGCGCCGGGTTGGAGACGACCATCTGCACGATGTCGGCTCCGTCGCCGTGCTGTTCCCGCAGGTGCACCAGCACGGCGGCGGCGCCACGCGGGGTCAGGGCGTGCACCGCCATGGGCGCCTGCGCCAGGCCTGCCGCCAGGGCCCGGTACATACAGCTCGCCTAGTCATAGAATGAAATGTATCTGAAAAAACGAGGGTCAGCAAACGCGGTGGATGACGTTGAAAGTATTATACCAGTCAGGGCCGAGTAGTGGATGACGTGGCAGATATTTCACCAGTCAGGGCCGAGTAAGCAATACTCGCCGCATCGTATAATCCCACTGCTCGACAAATTATAGGATAACGTTCACCACAATGAACGAGGATTGTACGTGTTGCATGACGCGACGGGCGTCACGTGCGTGCTTCGCAGTTTTCCGGGGTACCTCAAACAGCGGTCGCCAATTCTTGAAAAACAGACGGTCGAAACGCCATATTGTACCATTGTATGGCAAATCTGACCGTCTATTCACTCGAGTCTTCCAATTTGAAGAGCGCTGACCGCCGATTGAGGAACCTTGAAAAATGCGAAGTGTATCCCGCCTTGCCGTTGGCGACGTAGGTGGGCGCCAGGTGGCGGCGCACGTCGGGGGCGGTGCCGCGCAGCGTCAACGCCGGTGCCAACCAGTGGTACAGCCAACTCACTTTCGCGCGCCGGTACTCTGGGTCCTCCAGTAGCGCCGCCGCACAGGGGCTGGCAGATATTGCTCGTCACGTCATAGGATGCCGTTTAAATCTATAAACGGTGGTTTGAATGGATTTGGAGATACTGCTCACCACGTCATGGGACGCCGTTTCAATATAGAAACGGTGGTTAAAATGGATTTGGAGACACTGCTCACCACGTCATAGGATGCCATTTAAATCCATGAGCGGTGGTTTGAATGGATTTGGCAGGAATTGCTCGCCACGTCATAGGATGCCGTTCGGATGTAGAAACGGTGGTTTGGATGGATTGGGATGACACGGCGAGGGGTGTCTGCGAGGTCCTACTGCAGCCTGGTTTGCACCCGCCAGCGCCGTGGCCCCCTCCGCCCCCCACGCCCCCCACACTGTAGCGCCGTGATGGAATTTGAAAGCAAAGTTTGAAAGCGGTTCATCATGTTTTAGCTTCAAACGCTAAAACCACGCACGGTCAACCTGGGTTCAAGCTGGGGTCAACCTGCACCGCCCTACCACGCCGCCCCCGCCGCCTCCGCCGCCGCGGCGCTCGCGGTGGTGCCTCCCGCGCCCGGCTGCGCCACCCCGGCATTGCCTGCTGACGGCGCCGACATTGTGCTTCCCGCTGGTACCAGTAACCCATCCACCCGACCTCTACAAACGTTGTCCGGGCTGCAATAAATGGCGTCGAACTCTATCGCGGCCATCAGTCAGGGGCTTACACCCGCCCACTGTACAGCTCAGCTTAAGCCATTCAGGTCAGTCAGCCGTTGTGTGTCCTGTTTTTGGCGAGTTATGACCCACATAGCTACCGAAGGTACCCAACGTATCCCACAAAAAGCGCTTACGTTGAGCTGAGAAGTGGACGAGTGTAAGCCCCTGCCATCAGTGCCTCCTCCGTACGCTCCCGCCGCGTCACCGCGGGGTCCGCGCTGAGCCCGAAGTGGGAGGTGGACGGGTCCGACGCGTCATGCCCCCCCGCCGCCGCCACCGCCGCCGTCGCGTCTCCCAGGCTCCCGCTCCCGCGGCGCGTATCTCCCCGGCCGTATCTCCATCCCCGCCGTGACCGCCTGTCAATAGGGGCTTACACTCGTCCACTTCTCGGCTCAACTTGAGCCGTGTCTGACACAAGAAAATACCCTGCACACCCTAAATAGCCCCTAACACCCCCTAAACACGGGCTAAACCACCCCCACGCGCACCCCCTATCCCATACAAAGCGCTCAAGTTGAGCTGATAAGTGGACGAGTGTAGACCCCTGCCTGTCAGCTGCCCGGCTGAAAATGTTACTCGAGGTGCCGACGCATCCCCCGCCCCGTGCGGTTGCGACGGGGTAGGGGGTGCGCCGCGGCGGTGCTAGCGCGGGACACGATGGCATCACACCCGCCATCGGTATATTTGCTCCGGCGCGGCGCCGCGTCTTTGGAACGAACCCCGCCGTCACCCTTCCGATAAGAACTGAATGGTCTCCCGCGACATCAGCTCCCGCCATTTTTTGTTGACCCACCAATGAGCCAGCTGGCGTTTATCTTATCCACACTACAGTACTCGGCACGGCGCCGGCCGTGGGAGCTGCGCCGCTCACGCCCCTCCCCCGGGGTCTCGTCAAGGTGTTCCGCGAGATGCTCGCTGCCATGCGGTGTTGCATTCTGGCGGCCCGCCTCAGCGGCGTGGTCCCGAGCAGCAGAGCCGCCGCTGTGGCGACAGTGCGATGTAAAGTAGGCACCCAGGGTATGAGGACGGTAGGATGGCGAGGTGTTTATTATCGGTCGGCGAGGGGGGCGGGGGTGGGGGCGGGGGCGGGGGCGGGCACTCGGAGGGCAGGGGCGGGGGCTGCGGTGGGCACTTGTGTCGCTGGGGCGGGGCCTGAGCTTGGGGTTGGGGGAGGGTGGAGGACTCGGGGGGCGGGGTTGGGGAGCGGGGCGCGGGGGGCGCGGGCGCAATTCGAGGGCGGCGTTACGAGCAGCCGGATACAAGTGCGGGCCATGGCGAAGGGCGCCAAGGCGGGAGGCAGCAAGAAGGGGGGCGACGCGGACGCTTCGGCGGCGGCGGCGGCGGCGTCGGCGGCGGCCGCCGCCGCGGGCGCGAAGCTGCGGCTGTTGGAAGTTACGGTTGTTGAAACTTTGGTGAAGAAGTCGCGATTCGTCGCGCGCGCTGCGCCGGTGGACGGTAGGGGCTTACACTCGTCCACTTCTTAGCTCAACCTGAGCCGTTCCTGACACAAATTAAACCCCAGACACCCCCTGAATAACCCTAGAAACCCCTTGAACACCCTGTAAACAACGCCTACATGCACCCCCTATCCCACAAGAAGCGCTTAAGTTGAGCTGAAAAGTGGACGAGTGTAAGCCCCTGGTGGACGGCCCCGTTGCGGCCATGCGGTTCTTCGCGGACGCGGGCGATCCCAGCGCGAGCCACAACTGTTGGGCATACAAGTGCGGGGATGAGTACCGGTCGAGCGACGACGGCGAGCCCGGGGGGTGGGGCGGGTGCCCATCGCCCCACTGCCCTTTGCTCTGCCGTGGCATTTATTTTCCCAAGTTTCCACTTCTCTCGACTCGTCAACGCCAACTATACCAACTTTCTCACTGACTCTCTCATCACACCGACTCTCTCACCCACGTTCGCACCAATCCTCACACCATCGCTCTCGCCAACTCACTCATCACACCAGTTCTCTCACCAACGCTCTCACCTTACACTGTTTCCAACACTATCACAAACGCTCTCACAACGCTATAACCTACGCTCACACCCATCGTCACACTAACCTCACCAGCTGTTGGTGCGCCAACTCTTTCATCGACTCGCTCATCGCTCATCGATCTCATCACTGACGCTCATCACTCATCGCTCATCAATCTCATCAACCTCATCTGACTGTCTCATCGACTGTTCCACCGAAGTTCTCACACACATCTTCCCGACGTGCGGGACCCTGGCCGCGGCTCCGCGGGGCGCCCCATCCTGAGTGCCATCGAGGGCAGGGGCTTACACTCGTCCGCTTCTCGGCTCTACGTAAGCGCTTTCTGTGGAATAGGGGGTGCATTCAGGGGTGGTTTAGGGGGTGTTTAGGAGATGTTAGGGGGTGTCAGGGGGTGGGTAGGGTGTGATTTTGTATCACAGCCGGCTCAGGTTGAGTTGAGAAGTGGACGAGTGTGAGCCCCTGATCGAGGGCAGCGGCTTCGACGGCGTCGCGGTGCTGGTCACGCGCTACTTCGGCGGCATCGAGCTCGGCGTCGGCGGCTTGGTCCGCGCCTACGGGGGAGCCGCCGCCAAGAGCCTAGAGGGCAGGGCAACCCTAACCCTAAACCCTAAACCCTAAACTCTAAGCCCCAAAATCCTAAACCCGCCGCCAAGAGCCTGGAGGGCAGGGCCTCACACTCGTTCCCTACTCGTTCGTAATAGTGTACCGGACAGTTAGGTCCGAACAAGGGCCGGTAAAGGGCCGTAGTAAGTAGGCGTTCGGTGAGTTTCACCGAAAGTCATTTGACTTTTGGCCAAATCACCAAACTCCAGCCTACAAAAAGTTACCAGCCCACAGACCAGGCACCAGTGTGCGGCCCTGGCAGGCGGTGCCCGGGGCGTGTTGGTATACCCTAAGGTGACAGCCATGATCAGCGCGGACTGCTCGCTGCTGGGCGCCGTCTACCAGGCCATGGACAGCTTCGGGGCAGGGACTTACACTCGTCCACTTTTCGGCTCAACGTAGGCACGTTTTGCGGGAAACTCTGTGTCTGTGGTCGGGGTCCATGACAATAAATGGCTCAGGTTGAGCTGAAAAGTGGACGAGTGTACGCCCCTGCTTCGGGGCTACGAAAGAGGACGAGGAGTACAGCGACGACGGCGTGACGGTTCACATTGAGGTGGAGGTGAACACCTGCACGGCAGGGGCGCTGGGGCAGGCGCTGCGGGACTCCACTGCGGGGAAGGCCGACTTCCGGGTGCTGGACGACTGATCTACGCAGTTTCGAGGGGGGGGGCAAACGGGGATTTGTATTTGCTTGAGCTAATAGACGGTGGCTCATGTGAATTATAGTGTAGATCAGCCTGCCGTACACGGAAGACAGAAAAATGCATGGGCCAGGGTCTATCAACTCAACGATGACAATGATCGTGACCAGATCGCGCAACGCCCCATCCCCATTGCCCCCCCCACCAGAATTGCGTAGGTGGAACGATGAGACGTCTGATGGGGTTAGATGGCTGATGGAACGGTTCATGTGATGGTGGCGTGAGAAAGAGAGAGACGCTTCCGCGTGTACGCGGAGGCACTAAGCTTTCGCAGTGCCCCCCGTGATGTGAAGGTGCCGTGGGTGATGGAACGTCGAAGGCGACCCGGATGTGACAATGATGGAAACGAAACCGCCGCCTGCTCCAGCTCTCTTGTGGACATCTCGCTGACTAGCTGCTAATGCTGCTTATGTTGTACAGAGGACTAGAAAGTTGATAACATGATAGGCTACATACGGTTCACAGATAGAATACATAGGACAAATTGTTAGCATTACTCGAGCATGTACTCTGATGCATGTGGCTCGGGAAGCGCGTCACGCCCGCGAGCTTTATCCGTGTGTTGTACAAGCACGAGCGAATGATTATTCAAGTCAGTCCAAATTGGACAACTTGAATCCTATGCTGAGATACGCCTCTTCCATCCCGCTCATAGGGCCTGGCTGATATTGCTCGCCACGTCATCCATCGCACTTTAAACCTTCGTTTCGTTAATTGAATGAAACCCTTCGATGTCGCGAGCAATGTCCGCCACGCCCTACCGGCGTATACTTAACGGCATATCGTCGTAGCGCGGTTCCCGACCTCTCAACGTTTTGAAATCTCGCTGCCATGATGTAGCGGCGCAAGTTGAGAGTTTTCAGTTTATTTTTATACGTTCATCGAACCTCAAGGCGCTTTACATGGTGAGCTTAACCAAAGCCTCTCCGCCGTTTTGCAAGTTGGAGGTGAAAGCAAAGTCTGAAAGCACTTCATAATATTGTAGTTTCGAGCGCTGAAACCAGGCGCTTTCAACACGGGTTTCAACACGTTTGGACTTGCAGTTGCAGCACCCCCACCAGGACGAGATGTGCCTGCCCAGTGTCATGTGTTTCTGCACATGGAGAGTCACGTAGAACTCGTACTCTTCAGCTCCGTGGGCCTCGATTAACTGTTTAGTGGTCTTGGTTCCGACCTTCGATGCTCTCGGCGCTCTATTCCTTCCTGCCGAATCCAGCCTTTCACCAGGGGCTGACACTCGATCACGTTGGAGCTCGACTTGCGCAGCTCCAGGACACATCAATGAATGAAGTTGGATTACACGGCGGACAGCAGAGCTCAAGTTGAGCAGAAACCGGAACGAGTGTAAGCCCCTGCCATGCACCTCTAAAATGTCCGTAACTTGTGTATTCGGGCCCAGCGTGAGGGTCATTATGAACAAGCACTCGACCGAGATCGGAGCATGACTTACCTTCATGGTGACTGTTCATACAGACGCGCAGAGGAACAGGAGGGAATTCAAAATCGGTCGAGTGCGTGTTCTCAACAACATAACCCCCCTGCTCGGTCTCGTCGTCCCCTGTGCTCGTCGCGTTTCCCACCATTAAAGTCATCCTCCCCCGACCGCGACCGGACGGGATGGCACCCGTGCCACCCCTCCATGCCGTGCCGCTTCCGCCGCGCGCCGCGCGCCACGGGAGGCTGGAGACGGCTGCCGCGGGACACGCGGCACGCCCGGTGACGGAGGCGCGGCCGAGTCCAGCCATAACGTTGCGCCGGCGCCACTACTCCTAAAAAACTAGCCAGACCCACGTCGGACTCAACGACGTCAACGACGTGGCGACGTGAAATATATTCTGACAACAGGAAAGCCGCGTGCGCTGTTGTAGTAACCTGGCCAGCTCCGACTCACGGCGATACGCCGCACGCGTTCCTACCTCGGTGGCTGGCGCGACTGCGGCGGGGGTTGTGCGACGACGCTTCTGACGTGAGGCGTGTACACGAGTATGCCAGCTTCGCGTTGCGGTGCCTTCCTTCCCAGACACTCGACCGGCAGTTGTCGGCACCTACGGTTTAGGGTTTTGGTTCATAGGGATAGGGTTAGGGTATTGGGAAACGCGCTTGCGCCTGGCTGGCAGCTGGCACTGACGGCATTGCCACCCGCCATGGCGTCCTCGGTCAGCACCGCGCTCGTCGCCCCTACGTCCTCCCGCCTCCGCGCCCGCGTCGCCCGCCGCCGCTCCTCCGCGGTCAAGCCTACACGCGCATCCGCAAACTCCGGCGATAACGATGAGCAAGATAAGGTCCCTCTCGCAACCACCATCGGGAAGAAGTTTGGGGTGGCGCTTGCCGCCTCCGCGCTCCTCGCCGCGCCGTCCACCGCGTCGCCCAGCGCGTTCTACCCCGCGCCCGTGGTCAGCGACGTCGCCGCGCTCAGCCCCAACCCCGTGACCAACGCGCGCGCGCTGCTACGCAACTCGCTTCCTGTCAACAACAAGGAAATCCGCGAGGTGCAGAAGCGTCTGGAGGCCATCTCCGACGATCTGCGCGTGCCGGGCAGGGGCCTACTCTCGTCCACTTCTCAGCTCAACTTAAGCCGTTTCTGACTCCAAATGCACCGTACACACACCCTAATACCCCCTGAACACCCTCTAGACACCCCCTAAACATCCTCTACAGGCACCCCCTGACCCACAGAAACCGCTTACGTTGAGCCAAAAAGTGGACGAGTGTAAGCCCCTGGTGCCGGGCGTGCGATTCTCGGGTGTTGAGGGTAACGTCAACGCAGCGAGCAAGATCGTGACCAACGATGCTGCCAAGATGATCGCCGTCATGGCCCCCGACAAGAAGGCGGACGGCACCGCCGCGCTCAGCGAACTCAAGTCGGCGCTGGAGGCAGGGGCTTACACTCTTTCACTTTTCAGCTCAACTTTAGCGCTTTCTGTGGGATAGGGGGTGCATGTAGGATTTGTTTAGGGGGTATTTAAGAGGTTTTAGGGGGTCTAAGGCGTGTTTGGGGTAAATTCTGTGTCAGCAACGGCTCAGAATGAGCTGAAAAGTGGACGAGTGTAAGCCCCTGGCTGGAGGAGTTCAAGGTGATCGTCAGCGTGAAGGACAAACAGGAGGTCCCCACTGCGCAGCAGCGCGTGCTGGGGCTTGTGGGCAGGGGCTTACACTCGTTCACTTTTCAGCTCGAATTGAGGACCTTCGAGAATCATCGCTCACGTTACAGCTCAACTTGAGCACCTTCGGGACCCTTCCACGGGTCAATTTGGGTTACATGGGGAACAAAGTAAGTTTAAGTTGAGCGGAAAGGGGCAAAATAAAATAAGCTCAAGTTGAGCGGAAATGGGAACGAGTGTAAGCCCCTGCTTGTGGGGCGCATCGAGGAGGACATGGTGAATGGGTTCCCCTTCGAGGTGCCGCCGCCGTATGACACCGTGCCGCTGCTCAAGGGGCGCGCGACTGTGGAGATGGAGGTGAAGATAAAAAACAACGCGCTCGTGGAATCCGGCGTGATGACTATGGTGCTGGACGGGTACAATGCGCCTGTGACATGCGGCAACTTCGCGGTAAGGGCTTACACTCGTCCACTTTTCGGCTTAACGCAAGCGCTTTCCGTGGCATAGGGGGTGCATATAGGGGCTGTTTAAGGGGTGTTTGGGGGGATTAGAGGGTATTGCGGGGTGTGTAGGGTGTATTTTGTGTCAGAAACGGCTCAGGTTGAGCTGAAAAGCGGACGAGTGTAAGCCCCTGCTTCGCGGACCTCATTGAACGCGGCTTTTACAACGGCATGGAGATCCAGCGCTCGGACGGCTTCGTGGTGCAGAGCGGCAAGCCTGATAAAGGGGACGGGTTCGTGTCGCCAGATACGGAAAAGGAGCGCATCGTGCCGCTTGGCAGGGCCGTCGCCACTCGCCCCTCGACTGTTATCTCATAGTACACCTGTACACCACTGCTGCCGTCGCTCTCAACCCTAAACTCGTTCGCATGCCACTTGCTCATAGTGCACCTGCACACCACTGCCGCCCCCGCCCTGCACTCGTTCCCAGCCTGTTTGCTCACAGTGCACCTGTGCATCACTGCCGCCACCGCCGCCTTGCTTGTTGTCGCTGTGCAGGGTCGTTGTATCCACTCCTTTCGTTTTCAGCTCAGCTTGAGTGTTTGCTCATGTTGACCGATGTACCCGTGTACTCGTACAGACTCGCAGCCTCCTGCTCCTTGGCCGGGCCGCTCGTTCCGTTTTCAGCTCAGCCAGACACTCATTCAAGTGTATCACTGTGACAACCTCCTCCCTGGCCCAGCCGTGTTACACTCTGAGCGAACAATCAGGTTGAGTTGCACGCAGAGTGACAAGATATGATCTGGTCATACGGTCCGGTTGACCGACAGGATGGCGAGATGACAGGATTTTGAGGGTCATCCTCAGCATTCCAAGACCATATTTAGGATTTTCAGGTCATCCTCAAACCGACAGGATGACAGGATTCATGGTCATCCTGGAGATCGATCCTCCTTATCTTGTCACTCTGTGGCCTGACCCTGGCGGTGGAGATGATGATACAGACCCCGGCAGGAAAGAAGGACGTTGTGCCCGAGTACGATTTCACCATCGAGGATCTCGGGTAGGGTCTGGCACAGTGACAAGATATTCCTTATCGATATGGAGGATGACCATATCCATACGGTCATCTCCCATATCATTAGCCCACATCCCATATCGATATCCAGGATGACCATATCGATATGGTAGATGACCATATCGGTATAGCGTATCCCATATCGATGTACCATATTCCATGTCGATAACCCTATCGATATCTTATTGATGTGCGATCTCCTGTATCGATCTCCCATATCGATCTCCCGTATCGATATCGGATGATATCTTGTCACTCTTGGGCCCGGCGTTTCTGCAAGCTGTCTCATAGGTCGACATCTAAGTCAGTCACAGAGTGTCTGCAATTTCAGTCTGCCACGTGAGGAGCGAGAAATAGACTTGAGCTTTAGCTCCCACTCTAGATACAGGCTGCACTAGTCGTACTGCCGATGAAACGCAAAAACACCGTCCTGGGGTCAGCTAGTGCCTAGTCTGTAAAGCGTACTATATACAGTATCTTAGTAAGCACGTTTGGCGAGTTTACTGTAAACTCGCCAAACGTGCTTACTAAGATACTATATACAGTACGCTTTACAGACTAGGCACTAGAGAGTGTTTGTCGCGTCATAGGGTGACATTGATGATTCAACTCAAGTGACAAGTGTCTGAAACTCGCATCGGGGGTTAATGAAGCGGCGAGCAGCATCTGCCGGGCCTATACTTGTCGCCCCTAAACTAGCCTACTAAGCACTAATCCCTAATCTAGCTTAAACTAGCCTAGTTTATAAACCCCCCTATTTTACTAAACCACTGTAGTCCCCAATACTAATCCACTAACCCACTAAGCACTAACCCCCCCATCGCCAGCACTAACTTAGCTCGACAAGCATAGCCGGGCCCTGAGCTTGGGCGGTACCGCGACGAGCCTGTGCTGCCGTTCAACGCGTTCGGCACGCTGGCGATGGCGCGCCGCGACGCCGAGCCCAACTCTGCCTCCTCGCAGTTCTTCTTCCTGCTCCGGGAGTCAGAGCTCACCCCCTCGGGCACCAACATTCTCGACGGTCGCTACGCCGTGTTCGGGTACATGGCAGGGGCTTACACTCGTTCACTTTTCAGCTCAAGTTAAGCTTTTTCTGTGGGATAGGGGTTGCATGTAGGGGTTGTTTAGGGGGTGCCCAGGAGGTGTTAGGGGGTATCAAGGGTTTTTAACTGTGTATTTTGTGTCGGAAACGGCTCAAGTTGAGCTGACAACGTGGACGAGTGTAAGCCCCTGGTACGCGGTGGAGGGCCAGGATGTGCTGCGCGAGCTCAAGGTAGGCCGGTGCAGGTTGACCCCCCATCAAACCCAAGCTGAAAGCCCCAGGAACTAACCGCTTGAAACTGGAATATGATGGACTGCTTTCAACTTTTGCTTTCAAATTCAACTTGCGCCGCTTCATCAAGGCAGGTGACGTCATCAAGAACATGAAGGTGGTGAGCGGCAGGGGCTTACACTCGTTCCCATTTCAGCTCAACTTGAGCTCTTCTGTCCACACATAATCCAGCCTGATTCGTGAAGGTGTCCTGGAGTTGCTCAAGTTGAGCTCTAACGTGAGCGAGTGTAAGCCCCTGGTGAGTGGCAATGAGAACCTCGTCAATTCCATCCGCGACGCCAAGCCGGCGACGGCGCCCGTGGTAGAGGTAGCGCAGGCGGAGTAAACCGAATCGATTGATTTTAAGATTTTATTAATATCTATCGATCACATCAAGAAAAAAATGACACTATCAACATCAATCGATAGGAGCAAGTTAAGGATCAAAATCAATCGATGCCCCAAAAGAGTTTTGATCCACACCCTTGATTAAACGGTTTGTTAGCTCAACGCAAGCATCTTCGAGGTAGTAAAGTGGGGTGGTTGATCTCAACGGGAGGGACAAGGGCTTCAAAATGAAAGAAAGTGGGCATAAGGCGAGGTGTGGCACATTCGAAAGTTAAATAGAGCAAAGTAAAGTCTAGGCTATAAGCTGTCAGTTCTTCAGCTATACACTATTATATGATTGAGGGCTAGTCATCTGGGGAGCCAAGATGGGATTGCATACTGACTAGTACGCACTGATTACCAGTCTCTTACACTAACTACTGTCCTCACTCCAGCTCACAGATGACCCAGATGTCTCCACACGTCTACACGATAGTCTACATATGGCTTCACAACAGTCATCAAACTATGTCTACTCTACACACCATCTTGACCCCCACTCCAGCAGGTCAATGACACCGGTTTGTTTGTCCTCTCCATACGCCTTCACAACTGTCTGTCTCCACACGTCTTCACAACTATCTCCACGCGGCTGCACTACTGTCGTCACACTATGACAACCACACACCGGGTCGCCCCTCATTCCAGGCGGTCGATGACCCCGGTGTCCGCGATGAGCGCCTCCTTGACCCCGCCACCGCTGCCCAGGGGCTTACACTCGTCCACTTTTCGGCTCAACGTAAGCGCTTTCTGTGGCATAGGGGGTGTATTCGAGGATTGTTTTTGGATTGTTTTTGGATTGTTTAGGGGGTGTGAGGGGGTTTAGGGGGTATTTCGGGTGCATTTTGTGTCAGAAACGGCCCAGGTTGAGCTGAAAAGTGGACGAGTGTAAGCCCCTGCCGCTGCCGCCGCCGCCGCCGCCGCCGCCGCCGGCCGCCCGCGCCGCCGCCGC
>Ga0307489_10001565_pt1 | contig 15107 bp, 19 predicted proteins | sample SB12metaG_FD_202247 | JGI IMG/M metagenome (GOLD analysis project Ga0307489, IMG submission 202247) | Sea-ice brine microbial communities from Beaufort Sea near Barrow, Alaska, United States - SB 1.2 | ecosystem: Environmental > Aquatic > Marine > Coastal | place: USA: Alaska | collected... | reverse complement strand
ACGCGGTGGATGACGCGGCGAGCACCGGTACACCATGACAAAGTGCGTCAACGTGTTACAGAGCGAAAGCAAAAGCAGAAAGCATGGACCTATCACAAGCTCGGATCAAACCGTTCCGACCCAAATCCGAGCCTGTGAATGGTCCATGCTTTTTGCTATTGCTTTTGCTCGTAACACTTTGACGCACTTTGTCATATAAGGCGGTGGTCCCCGAGTGGCCCCCGCCTTTTCGAAGTAGTCGGCGATGGATCGCGCGCCGACGAGGATGAGCACGGCGCCGGTGGTCAGGGGCTTACACTCATCCACTTCTCAGCTCAACCTGAGACAAATGCACACCCTGCACACCGCCTAATACCCCCCCACACACCCTAAACACCCCCTAAATACCCTCTAAACGGAACCCCTGGCCCACATATAGCGCTTACGTTGAGCTGAAAAGTGAACGAGTGTAAGCCCCTGCCGGTGGTGCGCTGCAGGTGCACCATGTGCGGCAGTGACGTGGCCACCAGTCAGCAGAGGCTTACACTCGTCCACTTTTCTGCTCAACGTAAGCGCTTTCCATGGGATAGGGGGTGCATCTAGGGGTTGTTTAGTGGGTGTTTATGAGGAATCAGGGGGTATCAGGGGGTCTTTAGGGTATGATTCGTGTTGGCAACGGCTCAGGTTGAGCTGAAAAGTGGACGAGTGTAAGCTCCTGCCAGTGAGTACACGGAGCGCAGCGCGGCGATACCAAATAGCGTCGCCGAGTACCAGGGGGCTTACACTCGTCCACTTTTCAGCTCAACTTAAGCGCTACCTGCGGGATAGGGGGTGCATTTAGGGGCTGTTTTAGGGGTCATTCAGGGGGTGTAAGGGGGGCTTGCCGGGGTGAGTAGGGTGTGTTTTTGTGTCAGAATGGCTCAAGTTGAGCTGAGAAGTGGACGAGTGTAAGCCCCTACCGAGTACACCACCACCACGTTCCCCGCCGACCAGGGCCCGGAACAAATAGGCGGATTTCGGTATATCGCCTGGGTGAAATGCCCATACAGAGTTGCGGGCAAAGCGTCAGCGCTCCGCGCGGGAAACCGGGCGCCAGGTTGAATGCCCATACAGAGTTGCGGGCACAGCGTCAGCGCTCCGCGCGGGAAACCGGGCGCCAGGTTGATTGCTCATACAGAGTTGCGGGCAAAGCGTCAGCGCTCGGCGCGGGAAGCGATCTACCGAAATCGGCCTATTGGGTTCAAACATCACAGGCCGACAGGATGACATTCAACCCAATCTAAGTCGGGGCTCGTGCCTAGTATGTGGGCTAGTAACTTCTAGTAAGCTGGAGTGTGGTGATTAGGTCAAAAGTCGAATGACTTTTGGTGAAATTCACCAAACAACTACTCACTACGGGTAGTACGAGATACTATATATAGTACGCTTTACAGACTAGGCACCAGTCTTGCATACCCACAATAAACGAGGGCGGACAAAAGTGGTGAAAGCCGTCTGCAGCAACTGCCGGGCGTTACCGACGGCACGATGCTGAAGAGCGCCGGGACGTTGTCGAGCGCGAACATGAGGTCGGTGGCCTCGATGATCAGCAGCACCAGGAACAGCGGCGTGAGCTTGGTGGCGCCGTCAAGCGGGTTGCTCGTCACGAACTTGACGCCGTCGTAGTAGTCGCTCACCGGCACCCAGGGGCTTACACTCGTCCACTTTTCGGCTCAACATAAGCGCTTTCCGTGGGATAGGGGGTGCATTCAGGGGTTGTTTAGGGGGTGTTCAGGAGGTGTTCAGTAGGTGTTAGGGGGTATGAGGTGGTGGTTAGGGGGTATCTTGTGACAGAACCGGCTCAGGTTGAGCTGAAAAGTGGACGAGTGTAAGCCCCTGCCGGCACCACGCTCTGCATGGCGGAGATGATGGTGTTGCCTTCCACTGGTTGGCCGCTCCTGCTGTCGCCCACCGTCATGGGCTTACACTCGCTCACTTCTCAGCTCAACTTGAGCGCTTTTAATGGGATAGGGGGTGCGCGTGAGGGTTGTGTAGCCCGTGTTAAGGGGATATTCAGGGTGTGTAGGGTGTTTTTGTGTGTCAGACACGGCTCAAGTTGAGCTGAGAAGTGAGCGGGTGTGAGCCCCTGCCCAGCGTTTCCTCGGGCGCGCCGTTGATGGCGAGGCGGTACCCGCTGTCAGGGGCTTATACTCGTCCGTTTTTTCAGCTCAACTTGAGCAGCTCCAGGACATATGCATGTGTTAAGTTGGGTCATACGGTGGACAGAAGCGCTCAAGTTGAGCTGAAATGGGAACGAGTGTAAGCCCCTGCCCGCTGTAGATCACCACGCACGCGAACAGCAGGATCGCCTCCTTCCAGGGGCTTCCACTCGTCCACTTTTCAGCTCAACATGAGCCGCTTATGACACAAAATGCACCCTAAACACCCCGCAATACCCCTTAACACCTAACAAACACGACCTAAACAACCCCTACATGCACCCCCTATCCCACAGTGAGCGCTTAAGTTGAGCTGAAAAGTGGAGGAGTGTAAGCCCATGCCTCCTTCTGCGCGGCGATGAACAGCCCACCGCTCACCAGGGCCTTTACTTGTCGCCCCTAAACTAGCCTACTAAGCACTAACCCCTAAACTAGCTTAAACTAGCTTAGTTTAAGCCCCCCTAACTGACTAATCCACTGTAGTCCCCCATTCTAAACCACTAACCACTAACCACTAGCCCCTAAACTAGATTAAACTAGCTTCGTTTAACCCCCCCCATCGCCAGCACTAACTTAGTTTGACAAGCATACCAGGGCCTGCCAGACATTGCTCGCCACGTCATCATAGTCAAGCATTTTCACCCCTCGCTTTTGTAGTTAAACGGCATCCTATGACCTGGCGGCGTGTCGCAACATCTGGCAGATGTTGCTTGACACGTCATAGTCACGCATCTTCACCCCTCGCTTCTTGAGTTTAAACGGCATCCTACGACATGGTGCCGTCATGGTCACGCATTTTCCACCCCTCGCTTCTTGAGTTTAAAACGGCATCCTAGGACCTGGCGGCGTGTTGCAACATCTGCCGCCAAAGATTACTCGCCACGTCATGGTCACGCATTTTCACCCCTCGCTTCTTGAGTTTCAACGGCATCCTACGACCTGGGGCGGCGTGTTGCAACATCTGGCAGGCCCTGCCGCTGACGATGACGGCGCCGCGCGGCAGGGGCGCACACTCGTTCACTATTCAGCTCAACTTGAGTCGTTTCTGACACAAAAGCACATCCTAAACACCCCTAATACCCCCTAATACCCCCTACCACCCCCTACCACCCCCGAAGCAACCCCTGTCACACAGAAGGCGCTTAAGTTGAGCTGAAGAGTGGCCGAGTGTAAGTCCCTGCCGCGCAGCAGGGCGGACAGGCCGAAGCCCCACCACAGCACGTGCTCCGGAGCGCAGGGGCCGCGCACCACTGTCCCGGTAACCTCAACTTCAGCGTCTTTCAGGTGTTCAACTCGGTGTATAAAGCCGCACGTGTCCAAGTGGGGTGGTTTAACTTGAGCATATTCGAGGGGTTCAGTTGCAATTGAGGTCGTTGAATATGGGATATAAACTTGGAAGTGGTCGCAGGGACACAAGCACAGCTGTGAAGGCGCTGGCAGTTGAGCTGGAAACGGAACTCTCGTTGGCTTTCATGGTCAAACCCACTGTGATGACAGCTTACGCCGAGGTGCGAAGGGGAGGCGTGCACGGCCCGCGGCCCCGCCTGCAACGCGGGCGGCACGCGGAAGTAGCGGAAGACGAGGTAGATGGCGAACAAGTTCTCGGCGGACATGCACACCTCCAGGCAGGGGCTCACACTCATCCACTTCTCAGCTCAACTTGAGCCGTGTCTGACACAAGAAACCACCCTCCACACCCTGAACACCCCTTAAGCCCCCCTGAACACGGGCTACATAACCCCTACGCGCACCCTCTATTCCATACAAAGCGCTCAAGTTGAGCTGAAAAGTGGACGAGTGTAAGCCCCTGCCTCCAGGACGTACGCGGCGAAGAACTCGGTGCCCACGTCCTGGCTGCAGCGGCGCAAGTTGCAATTGAAAGCACAGGTTCACAAGGCGGTCCATCTCCATCATATTCTAGTTGCAAGCGATGCACCACGCGCCTTTAACACCGGACGTTTGAAGCTGCGCCGCCCTACCTTGCTGGCGCCGCGGTAAAGCCCCACGCCGAACGCGATGGCGCCCACCACCGACAGCGCCACGCGGAACAGCGGGCCGCCCAGCACATCCTGCGGAGAGAGGAGTTTATACATGCCCACTATCAACTTTCAGTAAACTTTCGAAGACGGAAGTTGGGCGTGAACGAGGCAGAGAGGCGGCGGCCGGGTTGAGGCGAGACACGGCGGGGGAGTGGGCACGCACCCGCGGGATTTCGTTTCCAGGTCGGCCCATCACGATCGCGCCGGCCCACGTGCGCGGCGAGAAGTATTGGTAGGCGCGCGAACACTATGAGACTAAGAAAGCGCACTAGTAGAATAAAGTGCTGTGCTTGTGTGATCGGTGCCCCCACAGGATTTGCGCAGGCTCAGTACAAAGATAAAACCTCAACAGTCGGCACCCCACAAAGCTGATGTGCGCGCGGAGGCAGCCTCGCCCGAGGTGGGCATAGTGGCTGAGTGCGCAGCAGGTATGCGAGGAAACCGTGGGCCTGGCTCGGGTGCGACACCGTGTCGACGCGGCGCCCATGCGACACCACCGACCGCTGCGCGCTCGGAGCCCGCGTCGGCGTGACGCGCTGGGCGTCCTGCGCAAGGGGATAATTATTGGTGCCGCCGGTGGAGGCGCAGGCGAACGCGGAGCGCGCGGGGGCGGGGGCGGCGGCGGTGGCGGCGGAGGCGGCGCAGGGCTTGGCGCCGGACCTGCGCACGCAGGTGCGGGAGGCCACTGCGGGGTTCGCGTTGACGGGGGAGGGCATGGTGCTCAAGCGCATGCTCTCCGCCGCCGGCGGCGGCGGTGGCGGCGGCGGTGGCGGCGGCAGCGGCGGCGGCGGCGGCGGTGAACTGTGAAGCAGGGCGGACCGTGGAAGGATACAGTACACACTCGTGCCCCTAGACAGGAGCAGAGCTCGTCATTTTTTCATCATTACAGATATTCAATTCTTTGCTTCATACGGGTCCACTGTCCAACTGTCCATGTCCAGCGGAGGGCGGTTCTATTCTATCTCATATGCGATCATCACATCAGGTCTCGTGCATTCTACATCACGTTGGCCGTTTCCCTCCCGTTCATTCGGATCTCGTACTGTACAGGCACGTTGTTCGTTTCCCTCCCGCTCATTCGGGTCTCGTACTGTACACGCATCGTGTTGTCCACCCTGTTCACTCGCCCCTGGTTGTAGCGGCGCAAGTTGCATTTGAAAGCAAAACTTGAAACCAGATTGTCGTATTACAGCTTCAAGCGCTCAGTTGCAGGCGCTTTCAACTGGGATTCCATCGGTTCAACCTGCACCGCACCACCTGGTGAGGGCGCTCACTCGCCCACGCCCACCGCATCCTCCGCGATCACACCGTGGTGTGGAGGCGCAAGTTGAAACTGAAAGCAAACCTTGAAAGCACTTCATCATGTTCTAATTTCTAGCGCTTAGTTCCAGGCGCTTTCAATGTGGGTTTGATAGGGTCAACCTAAACTGCCCTACCGTGGTGCTCTCGGTAGCTCCCCGCCGGTACACCTACAGCCAGGGCCGCAACACCACTCGACCTCTCCACCCTAAATGTAAGCAACTTTTATGATTAGATTGTGTTCATCTGACGTTCATCAAACTGCCAGTGGTTGTGTGGTTTCAGTGACAAATCGGCTTATACTCAGTGTCGGGTCTGGTATAGAAAACCTGGTACTGGATGCCGTTCGACCAATAAGAACAGTACATTTCATAAATCCCACCTACCGACCCGCCGACAGTCCGACCTGATCGCGATCCTTGAGTAATTAGACCCTCGATTTCGAGGAGATAAACCTGACATGTCAGGCCGACACTGAGTAACGGCAGTTGAGGAGTGAGCAGATGCTGTGGTGAGTGAAAAGTGAGGCGGTGGAGCTTGGAGCGCGGCCCAGGGTTTAGAGTTTAGGGATTAGGGTTAGGGTATAGGGTTTAGCCCTCAGCGCGGCCCCGCCGAGGGCCAGCATGAGCAGCACCGCCTCGCCCGCCGCCGCGTCGGGGGTCTCGAGCATGGCGCGCACCTCCGTCTAGGGGCTTAAATTCGTCCACTATTCAGCTCAACCTGAGCCGTTTATGAAGCCAAATACACCCTACACATCCCCTCATACCCCCTGACGCCTCCTAGACACCCCCAAACAACCCCTTCATGCACCCCCTATCCCACAGAAAGCGCTTACGTTGAGCCGCAAAGTGAACGAATGTACGCCCCTGCCTCCGTCGCCGCGCCCGACACCGCGCCCACCTCCTCCACGCGCCAGGGGCTTACACTCATCCACTTGTCGGCTTAACGTAAGCGCTTTCTGAGGGATAGGGGGTGCATTTAGGGGCTGTTTAGGTGGTGTTTAGGAGGTATTACGGGGTATTAGGGGGTATCAAGGGTGTATTTTGTGTGAGAAACGGCTCAGGTTGAGCTGAAAAGTGGACGAGTGTAAGGCCCTGCCACGCGCCCGTCCGCGTAGTGCACCACCAGGGTGTAGCGCCGCAAGTTGAATTTGAAAGCAACAGTTGAAAGCAGTTTACCATATTATTGCTTAAATCGCTGAAACCACGGGCGCTTTCAACACGGGTGTTGACACTGTCAACCTGCACCGGCTTACGAGGGGCGCCGCCGAGTCGGACGGAGCCGGCTCCCGCGGCTAAGGCCAATTCACCGTGATGCCATGGTAAGTAATGTCGTAATGACATTTCAACGTTTATGGTTAATTCTGGTCACTGACACGACAACCCGCCGATACGGCATGGCAAATAGAGAGAGACGCAAGGCGGGGCCATGTGACGTTCTATGTGTAGCAGCGCAAGTTGAAATTGAAAACGAAATTGAACGTGCTTCATCATATTCCTGCTTCAAGCGCTAGTGAGCATTGGGACCTTGCAGGTTTGTATACCGTGTTGTGATTAGCTGAGACACTGCCCGCCCCCGTATTCTAGTCAGTACCCTCTTACCTGGTACCATTTACAATTGGCTCGGAAAGGCACGCTTCTGATAGGTCGAACGGCTGCGTTCGACACCACGCGTGGCGCTGAGTTTAATGTAGTAAGCGGGGATTGAAACGAGATGTTGGTGACGCGGCATGGCAGTTGCAGTGGTCCCCGGTACGAAGGGTTTAGGGTTTAGGGTTCAGGGTTTAGGGTTTTTAGGGTTTGCAGTTGCCGTGGTCCCCACCCAGGAGTCGACCACCTCGATCAACTCCACCTCGCCGTGGGGCCGGTAGGTCCCAACAAGGGCCGGTCAAGTGACCCCAGAATCTACCAGTTCATCACAGACTTCAACAGTACTTTGGGGTCTAGGGTTTGGGTCTTAGGGTTGCATTTTCACGATACGACCCCCCTAATACCCCCCTAAACCCCCCTAAAATCAAAATATACCCCTCTTAAGTGGGAAATCTCGGGTCACTTTACCGGCCCTTGCTCGGACCCAGCCGGGGGGATCGTCAGTGTGTGGTATCATGATCGCCACGTCATAGGATGGCATGAACGCACCACACGTCGGTGGGTTCAACGCACTAGTACGAGTGGGCTCTTTAAATAATGTTCCGAGCCAGGTACGCACCACAATTGTGCCGGAGGTTCCGAGACCTCGACGGTGGGATGTTCGGCGATGTTGGGCGGTTTTGATCAATTGTGGGCGATTTCAGCGTAGGTACGCTCCCAAAACACACCTGGATTCCAGGTTCCAAGCTTGGTACGGAACATTATTTAAAGAGTGCACTCGTACACGGTGGATGACGTGGCGGATGGGGCGGGGGGTGTCTGACTGGCGCCTACCTCGTCGTGCGCGCTCAGCCGCAGGCCAGGGGCATACACTCCTTCACTTCTCAGCTCAACTTGAGCGCATATCATGGGATAGGGGGTGCGCGTAGGGGTTGTGCAGCCCGTGTTAAGGGGGTGTTGAGGGGTGTTTAGTGTGTGTAGTAGGGTCTAGGGTGTCTTTGGGTGTCAGACACGGCTCAAGTTGAGCTGAAATGTGGACGAGTGTAAGCCCCTGCCGCAGGCCTAGCGAGTGGTTGTCCCCGCACTGCCAGCAGCAGTGCTCGCAGCACGGGTTGTAGCGGCGCAAGTTGAAATTGAAAGTAAACCTTGAAAGCGGTTTATCGTATTTTGGTGTCAAGCGCTTATTTCCAGGCGGTTTCAACTTGGGTTTGATAGGGTCAACCTGCACCGACTCACCGGGTCGATGCACGGGTCGCTCAAGTCGTTCACCATCACATACTTGTACTCCAGGGTGCCCCAGGGGTAGCGCCAGGGGCTTACTCTCGTCCACTTTTCAGCTTGACTTGAGAACCTTTTGAGGGACACGTTGAGTGGTATCAGTGTAGTTAAGTGACCAGCACGGCTCAGGTTGAGCTGCTAAGCGGGCGCTAATCAGCTTTCAAACGGAGCCCTTCGGAATCAATACCCGTTGTGAATTTCTTTCACATATGAGGAATTAGCCCTGTGACAGTGATATCACGGGCAGAGTGACAAGACATCCCATATCGATATGGTCATCTCCCATATCGATCTCCCATATCGATCTCCCGTATCGATATCGGATCATATCTTGTCACTCTGATGACGGGTGAAACGACCGGCAGTGACGCGGATGATAGCGGGGAGCGGGCCGCACCACGGCGCGCACCGGCATCGGCATCACGCACGTCCACACGTTGCCCTCCGTCCAGTCCGCGCTGTAGGGAACAGAGTGACAAGATGTGATCCGATATCAATATGGGAGATCGATATGGCAGATCGATATGGGATATGGGCTAATGTTATGGGAGATGACAGTATCGATATGGTCATCTCCCATATCGATAGGGGATATCTTGTCACTCTGTAGGGAACACGTCATAGCAGTCGCACATGGTAAGACCACTGACATCACACCCAGGCATTTTATTAGCAGACACGCCGAACGACAACTTATCCCGTGCGCATGTAGAATGTGGCCTCACCATAACGAAGGAGGAATCCAGGTCCCAGCGGTTCCACGTGCCCACCGCGGAGTAGGGAGCACGCGTCAGGCGTGGCGGATTCAGTGACAAGATATGAATCCTGAGGATTGAGTATCGGGTCAACATGATGACAGGACGACCGCAGTTTGGGAGTCATTCTCAGGATTCCAAGGCCATATTTCTTACTTCCAGGTGAACCCCAAATTATTGTCATCCGGTATTGAAACCTACAATATCATGGGATTGTGGGTCATCCTGGATACCGATATTGGATATCTTGTCACTCTGGTGGCGGATTGTAACTGGTATGACCACCAGATACGAAACGCATATAGTGGGACACAACAACGAATGTGGCGTCAGTTGCAGCCCCGCCATGGCCACGTGCTGCCCCGGCCGCGTCTCCACCTGGATGTCAAACTTGACCAGGACTTGGGCATCGCCCGGGCGGACGATGTAGAAGTTGTCATCCACCGTGTCCGCGCCGCGCGCCGACGGCAGCGTCTCCTCCGATCAGGACCAGAGTGACAAGGAATGATCCGATATCGATATGGGCGATCGATAAGGGAGATCGATATGGGAGATTCGGACATCAATGAGATATCGATATGAATATCGATGTGGGACCTGGGATATCGACTTGGGATACAGTATATCGATATGGTTATCTACCATAACGGTATGGTCATCCTGGATATCGATATGGGTTATGGGCTAATGATATGGGAGATGACAGTATCGATGCAGTCATCTCCCGTATCGATATGGGATATCTTGTCACTCTGATCAGGACCCGCCGCCCGCTTGTCACAGAGCGCGTCACAGGCTGGGACACAGGGTGGCGTACGCGGAACCTGACTCAAGAAACGAGGTTTGAAAGTAGCAGGCTGTGACGTGGCAGGCGCGGGCCCCAGGCCCCACCACGGGCGTGGCGCCCAGACCCAGAGCGGCGGCCGCCGCCCAGGGCCCTCACATGTTTAGGGTTCAGTGTTTAGGGTTCAGGGTTTAGGGTTTAGGGTTTAGGGTTTAGGGTTTAAGGTTTAGGGTTTAGGGTTTAGGGTTCACCGTCACCGTACGGGGCGCATCAACGTCACCATCTTGCAGGTGTCAAGTCGGGATCACTGCAGTGGTTTCTGGGACAAACCGCCGGCTGGGCAGGCAGGTGAGATAGAAATAGGGAAGGAGTGCAAGGACCTGCCTGCAGGCCTAGGTTCTCTGCCGCCGTGCAGGGTTCTGTCTTCGCATATTCACGGGGGTGATCTATTGCCGTGTAGGGATTTCCTTTTCTTGAGTCAACTCCTCGGCCGAAGCTTAATAATTAAGCTTCTGAGACGAGTTGACTCAAGAAAAGGGACAAATCCCTAAACGGCAATAGATCACCTCCGTGAAATATGCGAAGGTCATCTTACTCGAACTCGTCCTCGTGGCAGCTCAAGTTCTGTATCTTTAGGGTATCAAGTTGAGACACCTCAGGTGGTTTCAGGCGGACAAATCGGCAAAGGTCAAGCTGAAAAGGGGAGGACTGGTGACTGGTGACCGATGACCGATGAGAGGCCCTGCCACCATGCCGGCCTCGATCAGCGTGGAGGGGTTGGCGCCGCCCGAGTCGTAGGAACGGCTGAATGACTGACATAATCTAATACATGAGACGAGGGTTCACGACTCGTTGGACGTCAAGGGGACAGGTCACTAACGCGTGACACGTAATACGATGTCAAACAGTCATAAACCTTAGAAAAAAGGGTCCACAACGCACGGGATGACGAGGCGAGCTTCGTGCCCCCGTCCTCCCCCCTCCCCCCGGCCAGAGTGACAAGAAATGATCCGATATCCACATAGGAGATCGATATGGAGATCGATCTGGGAGATTGGACATTAATGGGATATCGATCGGAATATCGATATGGTATATAGATCATCAATATGGGATATGGTATATGGATATGGTAGTCTACCATATCGATGTATATGGGAGATGACAGTATCGATATGGTCATCTCCCACATCGACATGGGACATCATGTCACTCTGGCTCCGGCCCCACGTCAGCACCGGCGATGAGTGCCATGAGCGCGGCGCCCTCCGCCCACTCCCGCCGCCAGGGGGCCGCCCACATCATGCCAACCGTGCCGTGTCATCAGATTCCATTTTATAATACAGGCTTCCAGATGGATATCATGTCATGTCAAGCAATAAAGGGGGCATTTAACGAAAGGAGAAGGGCTATGTCACTGCAGAACACTCATACGAATTGAATACACTTTTGTTATGTTCCCATGTCACAGGATGTCATCGGGTTAAACTAAACGCGGGATCAACATGGATTTGACGATGTGCCGAGCGCTATTGAGCCGGCCCCACCTGGCGGTACATGGCCGCGAGCTGCGGGACCGTGGCGTCGCAGAGGCGCAGGCGCGTCGGGTCCGCGGGGAGCGGCGCCGCGCAGTCCTCCGGCGCCGGGGGCGGGGGGGGCACGCCGCGGTGCGAGGAGTTGGTCACGTCGCGGTGCAAGGGCGGCTCGTGGAGACGCGAGGGCGCCGCAGCACCGGTGGCGCCCGCCGCAGTGGAGGCGACAGGGGCCGCGGGGGCTGCGGGGGCAGCGAGGGCGCCCGCGGCAGCGCAGGCGACGGGGGCGGGCAAGTCCTCCACATCGCCCACGCCGTCGAAGGCGGGCTCCCCCAGCCCCACCTCGACAAACTCAGGGCAGAGCGCCGCCGCAACTTTCTCCACGGCGCTCTCCCCGGCGCTCTCCGCGGCGGTGATGTTCGTCACGATGTTGGACGCGAAGGTCTCCGCGCCGCCGCCGGCGCCAGCGCCGCCGCCTCCCGGGAAGAACGCGTCCTCGTCCTCCAGATTGGGCGTCGCCTGCGTGCTGACCTGCTCCCCGCCCTGCCCCTGCTGCTGGCTCCCGTGGTGTACCGGCGCAAGTTCAATTTGAAAGCAGAAGTTGCAAGCATTATAGCACACTTCAGTTTCAAACAGCTTAGTTCCAGGCAGTTTCAACTTGGGTTTCATAGGGTCAAGTTGCACCGCCCTGCCGTGGTGGTGCGGCAGTGGCAGCAGCGCGTGGCTGAGGGGCAGGTACTTGTACGCGCCGCGCGCCAGGCCGCCCACCAGGGGCTCACACTCGTTCACTTTTCAGCTCAACTTGAGCACTCTTTATGGGATAGAGGGTGCGCGTAGGGATTGCGTAGCCCGTGTAAAGGGGGTGATAGGGGGTGTTCAGGGTGTGTAGGGGGTTTTTGTGTGTCAGACATGGCTCAAGTTGAGCTGAGAAGTGGACGAGTGTAAGCCCCTGGGACGAGTGTAAGCCCCTGCCGCCCACAGTGGCGGACGCCACGAGGTACAGCGCCAGCGGGTACCGGTCCCCCGCGCTGGGGGCCGCGCGCCGTGCCACCGGCCTGCGCGTGGGGGGAACGAGGTCGCAGGGGGTCACGGTCAGTCCACCGGCGTGCCAGAGCCGCCCCCCCGTGGTGCGGTGCCCCCGCGGTGTTTGCTGCCAAAGATAAACAAAGAGAGAGCTCGGATCTTGGAAACGGGAAAGGGGATCGGACGAGGGGTTGCCCACCCGTCGTCGGCGGTGGTGGCGTCCTCCGGCGGCGCGGTGACGCCCTGCGCGGCCCAGCACAGCTGCCCCACCTCCCACAGGTGCACCACCGCCGTCGCCTCGTCCGCCGGCGCGAAGTCGCGGTGGCTGCGGCGCCCGCTGATAACCCGCTCCAGGGGCTGGTGGTGGTGCCCGAGGACCAGGGGCTTACACTCGCTCACTTCTCAGCTCAACTTGAGCTGCGTCTCACACAAGAAAACACCCTACACGCCCTAAGCAACCCCCAACACCCCCTCAACACGGGCTACACAACCCCTACGCGCACTCCCTATCCCATACAGAACGCTCAAGTTGAGCTGAAAAGTGGACGAGTGTAAGCCCCTGCCGAGGACGTCGGGCGGCGGCAGCCGCACGGACCCCGCGGGCGGAGCCTCCACCCAGGGTCACCACTCGTTCACTTTTCAGCTCAACTTGAGCCGGTCCTCACCCAAATACACCCTGAGCACCCAAATATCCCATAATGCCTTCCAAACACCCCCTAAGCAACCCCTCAATGCACCCCCTATCCCACAGAAAGTGCTCACGTTGAGCCGAAAAAGTGAACGAGTGTAAGCCCCTGCCTCGTACTCCACGCCGGTGATGAAGGCCGGCGCGGCGGCGGGGGGTGCGGTGCCCCACCCGCCGGGCGGCATCATGGTAGTGGTGACCGGCGAGGTGCCGGCGTGCCCCGCGCCGCCGCGGACGGCGGAGGGCGCGTGCTGGAGGCGCTCGCGAGCGGCGTTGCGCTCGTCAGAGTTCATCGCGGCGGCTCGAGTCGAACGGAGGAGGTGCTGGCGAGGGCGCGGCTTCCGACGGGCGCCGCCGGAGAGCGCGCCGCCGTGTCTGCCGCGGCCGTGAGCGGCGCCGAAGACGTTCGCGAGGGCCGTGGAGGGTGGGGCGAGGGTGGCCATCATGTCCGCTGCTAGCTCAGGCGCCGGGGTGTGCGCGTCACTCGAAGTGCGGGGTTCCGACGGCAGATTTTGTTGTTGTCCGGGCAGGATGATTGAGCGATTTGCAACAAAATCCAAAAGCAACAACAGTTTGTTTGTGTGGCCGTCGGCACCCCACACTCCGAGTGACGCGCACACCCCGGCACCTGAGCTAGCAGCGGACATGATGGCCACCCTCGCTCCACCATCGACGGCCCTCGCGACCGGCCACGTGTGTCCCGGCAGGGAGCTTTGTTACCTCGAGCGGCGCGGCGCCTGCCTGTCAGCTGTTGGCTGCCGCCACGGCCGCCGCTGGCAGTGCGCGCTCTCTGGCGCATCACTGACGTCTTCCACGCTTCCCACTCTTAAGAAAGCGTGAACAAGACGGTCAACCTGTCAGCCCTGACACGTCAGCACTTTGCCCTCAGCCAACAACAAGCAACGACGACGGCAACCCTGAGTCACACCCCAGCCAGCAGCTCAGCGCCGACACGCACAGGCACACCTCGCGACCATGGCCGCGCCGCCCGTCCCCACCCGCCACGACACCCCCGCGCCGCCGGCGCCGAGGCGCCAGAAGAAGAACGTTCTTATCCCGTTCGGCGGCGCCACCCAATTGGCCGCGAACCAGCGCCTGTTCGAGTTCGCCGCGCGGCAAACCCTGCTCGAGCCCTCGGACAACGTTTTCGTATTCCACTACAACAAGCGGGCGCCAGCCGGCGCCGCGGCCGGCGCCGGCCCGCTGCAGCAGCGCCCCGGCTTCACCTTGATCCCCGTCGAGGCGCCGCGCGCCGCCACGGGCGAGACCGCGGACGTGGACGGCAAGCCGGTCAGTGACACCGCGGAGGGCGGCGCCACTGCCGCCGCCGGGCAGGGGCTTACACTCGTCCACTATTTTGCTCAACGTAAGCACTTTCTGTGGGATAGGGGGTGCATATAGGGGTTGCTTAGGGGATATGTAGGGGTATTAGGGGGTATTACGGGGGTTCTAGGGTGAATTTTGTGTCAGAAACGGCTCAGGTTGAGCTGAGAACTGGACGAGTGTAAGCCCCTGCCGCCGGGGCGGAGTGGCTCCCGCAGGCCGTCAGCGACGCGCTGCGCCGCCATCGCGCCGAGTGCCCCTCGGCGCTAGTCGTCGTCTTCCAGGTGGACGCCGCCGCGGGCGTGAACTCCCCCGAGGTGCGCAGTGGCACCACCATACACATCACCACCAAACAACGACGCCAAAGATTTCCTTCGTCGGCGCGATTGTGTTTGATTGTTTTTCAGGATATTTTTGAGTCCCGAGTCCGTTCGTGTTAGAGCTAGAGCTAATCGCACTGAGAATGTATGTTCCTCCTCACCTGACATCGCCTATCATATCCTCCCCGCCACACCGCCGCCGGCACCGCCGCCGTCACCGCCGCCGTCACCGCCGCCGTCACCGCCGCCGTCACCGCCGCCGTCACCGCCGCCGTCACCGCCGCCGTCACCGCCGCCGTCACC